>JAABUU010000483.1_pt1 | contig 88966 bp, 92 predicted proteins | sample 5559301 | NCBI WGS metagenome assembly JAABUU01 (sample SAMN10711884, study PRJNA513360) | rock metagenome | isolation source: Antarctica rocks | place: Antarctica: Victoria Land, Richard Nunatak white
AATATATAACCCCACCCCCCAAAACCCCCCCCCCCCCAAAAAAAAAAAAAAAAAAAAAAAAAGCAAAGCAAAGCAAAAATGCCAACGCCCATGTACACAACCCCCAAAACCCACTCGCAGCGATATTCCTATCCCTAGTCTCTGGTCAGCTTGACAAGGGTATACATAGTAGTAGTAGTAGTAGTAGTAGTAGTGCATGCATACTCCCACCCGCCAATGCCACGAACAACCCAAACCCCCCAATTTCCAAACCTTCCCCCCCAAAAAAGCAACAACATTCCAAAACGACAAGACCTAGCTAGCTTTCCTAGAGGCCCTTTACATAAAACCCTACAACCACCTCTCCCCAAATTCCCCCACGATCCACCCAATCGCACGGTTCTCGTGTCTTCGGTACAGCTCGCGTTGATTCGTGCGGATGGGTGGATGGATGGATGGATGGTGCTTTTTTTGGGGGGGGGGGGGGGGTTGTGGGGGGACTTGTGGGGGGTGGGAGGTGGAGGGAGGTGATGAGGAGGGGGGGGGGGGAAAGGGGTGTGGAGAACACAAAGAGTCATAGATACAGTAGGATCGAGTTAAAGGGGCGAGGGGAAAAAGAAAAATTCACCGGTTGAGTAGACCTGCGCGTAAAAGAAACAGGGTCGATTCACGCAAATGCACGTTGTAGTCCCGATGGTTGGAGCTGTAAGGGAAGAACGCCTTGCATACATTCCTATCTAAAGAAAAGTCAAAGGGAAAATGGAAAATGGAAAGGAGAGTGAACAGCCAAAGTTACTACGGCTCGAATCGCAGCAACGCACCCGCTTCCCAATCTCCCATCCCGCCAAAACACCATCCTCATCCTCCAAACCCACCTCATCCAACCCTCCTCCACAACATCATAGTCACGCACAAACCCAGCATCTAAATCTTCTCAACCAATCCCTCCTTCTCATCCCCAGCCTGCACACCGTCAAGTTCCTCGTACTTGGGTAGTCCCTGCTCTCCATCGTCAGTCTCCACAGCCTGGTATTGCACATCATTGCGATGGCGTCTTAGCCACAAGGAGACGACAATCTGGCCCACCAACATGCCCACGGCGGCAGCGGCAAGGCCGAAAGCGCCGCCGATAAGGATCGGGAGGATGACGAATGCGAAAATCTTCTTGCATTTGTGGGCGAGTTTGTGCGCCCATCCGTGATGGCCGTGGTGGCCCATTTGAAAGTGGTGGTGGGTGGGGAGCTTGACGCTTTCGGGCATAGCTGGGACGGAGGGTATAGACGGCATGTCGGGAACAGAGGGCATGTTGGGGTGACCGCCGTGGTGCTTGAGGGCTTGGAGGCGTTGGAGGCATTTCATGCAGACGTGCTTCATCTTCTTGCCGGCTTTGTGGAGTTTGGTTGCGATTTTGGTGAAGACGCGGCACATGATATTTGTGCATTTTGCGTCAGGCGCGTTGGGAGAGGGGGTTTGGGAGGAGACGGAAAGAAGTTTGAGCTGTGACGGTTAGCTCGATGATGAACTGATTGCGGGAGGACCTGGATGCTTACTTCGCCGTCGGGAGCCTTCAAGGCTTTGATCTCGATGTTATCGACTCTGACCATCTGTCCCTCAAGACCCATGACGGTCATCAGAGCCTCGACCAAGACGGGGTCCTGAGGACCTTTGGTCGCCTTCTCCTTCTCAAACTCGAGGCTGTACGACAATCTCACAGGCTCCACGTTAGTCGGGATGGACGGATCTTCCTCTCCGTCTTTACGGACTTGCTCCGCCGAAATCGCTGGGGGAAGAGGAGGCATGGCGACTGGGTAGAAAGGCACGCCGTTTAGCTTGAGGCTGTTGTCCTCGGCTGTAAACTCCATCACAAGATCGTTCTGAATGCCTTGTTTCCAGACCGTGCCATCCTGGTTCTTACCAAGAGCGAAGGGACAGGTAGAGCAGTCAAGGTTGATGGTTTGAGATTGCTGAGCGAAGGACGTGGGATCGAAAGGCGAGGTTTGGTCGTCGGTGACTTCGAGAGGGAGGAGGAAGGCGTTGGCGGTCAACGCCAGGGCGGATGCTGAAAGAAATGTTGGAAGCAACATATTCGTGTATTATCTGTAATGTCCTGTAGATGATGTTTATGGTGATGGAAAGTTGGTTGATGGAAGAGAAGTAGCAAAGGTGGACTGAGGGGCGATGCTTTGGCGATTACGCAGCCTCTCGAACAAACATGAAACGACGCTAACCCCATCCGCTGTAGAACAGAATCTACGCGCGCCTTTTATCCTCTGAGAGGCAACGCCTTGTCAATTCTCAAGTCACTTACTACTTCATGAACTCACCTCCGAGACAAAGCCCTTCATGCTGACGTGAGTGCTTCGTGAATAGCTGTATGTATTGTTTATGACTGGACTACAATATAGCAACAGGACCTTTCTCTTCGGTCCTGGTGGGCACAGTCAAGAGAATCGGGTACATACAAAACGGTCTTTGTTATGGGCAAAACAATTCTTTCTCCGGGTTGGTTCGTGGAAAGGTGTCTCGTGTTTTCAGTCCGTGCAATTGTTAGCATGTAGAACTAAGGGACCTGTAGGATTATTCCGAATCGTCTGAGCGAGCGGCAGCATCAGTATCATGTATTGAAACGTGTAAGCTATTAGTTATCCACAAGACCCTCACAAGTGCATAAAAGCAGGTTAGCACTCAGAAGGGATAGCAGTAAGGTCGTTCGCCTTGTTTGGGACTTGTAGCCAGCGAAATGAAGAGCAGGGAAAGGAATGGTAGACGTTCATTAGGCATCCGAATACTGTAGTGCCCACGGGGAATTCCAACGAATGAGAAGGGTATCAAGAAGCACGGAACGTCAGACCTTCGCCCCCAATTGCATGCCACACAGAAGCATGTGATTGTTCGAGAAGCACTTTTCGCTAAATCTCATCCAGCAGGTAGCAAAGCCATACATACCAGATCTGCCTCGCTATGCAAACCCAGCACCAATAGTACGTAAAACCCTGCTCGCTTGAACGCTATCAAGAAGGTACAATATTAGTACATCTGAGGCCATCTTGGAAATTCGTCGACGGTCAAGGCGGCGACCTCCGCCGCCTTCCCCCTTCACCTTGCCTTTGCCCATCGTCACCTGCCCGTCGATCTTTATCTAGGAGCAACGTAAGCTGGCTTTTCGTCTTGGTTAAGCCCCGATCTTCATCTGCAGCAGCCAACGCTGCCCTTCCTGGAAAATCCACCCTATTCCTGCCCCCACCAGCCTGTTGTGTCGGTTGTCCGAAGCCAATCATGCCAGCGGCTTGATAAGAGGCGGGAGCTGCCGCAACGGCAGTAGATTTGGGGGCTAATGACGATAGCGAAGCAAACGATCGTTGTGGGGGTTGCGTTTTGTCAACAAACTTCGAGCGGAAGTTGGGATCGACTAGCGGACTCTTGTTCTCTTCTCGGTCTCCACCATCGGTGGCCTCGCCACCTACATCGTCACTAGAGTATTCGCTCGTGTCTTCGCTGGGTGACTCATCTCGAGGCGTTGAATTTTCCACTTTAGTTGGATGCGAACTGCCCGATGTAGAGTTCCTTGTTGAAAGTGACTGCGTGCGATGGCCAGACACACGAGAGCTTGGGCTGACGTTCAAGATCCCACGCTGAGCGGCAATGCTGGGGGCAGGCGGAGGCGGAGACGCCACGCTCGAGGCCGCACTGGAGGACGACTGCGATGACCTTTGACGCACCGCCACAGGTCTCTTTTTACTGGGTCCGGCTCCAACAATGAACGTCGCTTTCTTCCGAGATGACTTTTGGGAAGGTTGTTCTTGCGGCCTTGTAGATTTGTCCGAGCTCTGGGCAGTAGGAATTGGAGCCTTGGTCGAAGAGCTTTTTATATTGTCATCAAATCGAATTGTTCCAGGTCCTTTCTTAGATGAGGGTGTCGAAGCAATGTCTGCAATCTGACTACTGCTCGCCATAGCGCGGCTAACCTCCGTTGGAGGTGCCGATATGATTCGTGCACTTTTGTTCAGCTTAATCGAAGATCCATCCGTCGGCTTTTTCAATATAGGCGGTAGTGTCACAGGACTTTTCCTTTCCAGGGACGTTGAGACTGGGGCAGATAACGTAGGACCGAGGCCTTGAACAGTGGCGATGCTCTGCTTGCTGTCATTTTGGGCTTCAGATGTCGAAGAGGGGCCAGACGTGGAAGGTCCGAGTGTAAAGGGCGGCGACGTAGTAGGGCTTCTATCTGGAACAGGCGTCCTGAAATTCCCAATGCTTCTTGAGTTCCGCGGTGACTGCGTCGGTGTCGTCCTTATGAATCCCCCTTCCGAAATAGTGCTGAACAACGCAGCGACCTGTTTCCCTCTGATGCGATCTCGGATAGCCTTGTTACCCCAGATCCTCCAGAAGAAGTTCTCCAGCCGTGATCCCACGTCGTCTTCAAGCACGCCTTTGTTAGCCGAGTAGACTAATAATGGGGCAGAACATCAGTTTTTGTTATTTGGGCAGTATGAAGAACAGCGAAGCTACCTCTCCATAGCTTAGTTATGTCCTCGACAGCTATCCGGTCTTCCCTCTCGATCTCACTTGAGACGTTCTCGTTGGTTGCGATTAAGCCTTTGGGGAGTCCGCCAGCCATGTTGGGCAGCTTGCCCACCTAGGGAGCGCTGGCTTGTTGTTACGGTGCTTGCATGTTCTTGAGATGGGAGCACTGGGTGAAGGCGTTCAATTATGGACCATCAACATCCATCTATTCTTGCATCAATGTGTGTTTGGTACGCTAGAGCAAGCGCAAACTCAAAGTATTGGGGGATCTATGTTTATATAAACGACGAGTACTGTCCAGGTAGAGATCAACGAGATGTTCCAAACGGGGGGGGGGGCGAGGTAGCAGTGGACAGGAAGAGAAAAGAAGGATTGACTGGACCACGGATCTAAGGAGGACAAAGCATCGAGCTTCGGAATAATATCATGGAACGTGTGTCGGCGGAAGACGCATATGAAACAATAGATAGGTAAGGTATGTATGGACCTTACGGTAGAGTAGAAAAGAGAAAGGCCTGTTGTTGTGTTCCTACTGTGTGCCCTTTCACCCCTGGGGCGTACCTTCTGGGTAGGTAGGTACGGATAGAGAGTACGGAATAAGGTAGTGTCAGTTCACATGTGTTGTTGGGTGCCAGACTGCAGCCAATACCTTGAGCTGGCGAAGTCATTGGGTCATTGGGTCATTGGGTCAGCAGGTTCTCGTTTTCTTTTTTTTTTCGCCAACGGGTTACATTCACTTGCGTTAATACACTTGCAGGGTTGCCACGCCGTCCGTTTATGGGTACTGGACTACTGCTACTGTCTGCTGTCTTAGTCTATCTATTCCGTTAACGGCAGTAGGGATTCTGGGAACCGCAGTCCCGGGTCACTCTAGACTCACAAGGCTCTCGCCACAAGCCGTGTTTCTCCTTTTCTAGAACGATGTTGCTGCCCCTTGCAGTCGTAGGAGATTCGGGATGGCCTTAGGGTTCCGTTAGTCCCTGGATGGGGCTGGCAAGACTTTTCCGTGGCGTGCAAATAGGTAGGTAGGCTGCCATAGGTACCTAGGCTGTCATAGGTACCTTACCTTAGGCTGTAAGGAGACTGCGGTACGCTGGGGCTCTCATCACAGCCAATCGGCAGCTTGAAATTAAACATCCGGAACGTGAAACCCTCGACGCCTCGACGCCTTGGGTCACGGGAAAAAGAATAGAATAGTGATAGAACAGTTATAGAACAGTTATAGCACAGTTGTAGAATAGTTATAGAATACTTATTACGGAGTACGTGTACACAGTACCTTAGGTAATCAAGGTATTGTTGAGGCAATTCGCTGCGGCATTTGGACTAGTCGGTTTTGGAGAGAGAAAAAACCCCTCGGACATCATTCCCATTCGGCCCCACCCCGCCAGCACGAGAGCGGTCAACCTCGACGTTCTCGTTGGCCATGCTCGTCACGGACTCATGGGAACCCGAACGGGGCATCGGAGAACAGAAGCACTGCTGACCCTCTACTCCGTTACCGCCCTTCTGCATCTCTCTCTGGCATATGATACCGCGTTATCTGACATATAAGATATTCTAGTAGTAATCCTATACGGGGGCTGTTGGATTTACTTCAGGTCGTTTTGAACCACCTTTTATGTGCAAACACCCTTCATAGCTCATATCGTCTTATAGCCGGACGCGCTAAGAGATCGAGGAAAAAGAACAAGGAATTACTATGGTAAACACCAAAAACCGTGGTCTTTTTGACCGAATACTACCTTATTGCCTCAGGTAGTATTGTTCTTGATTACTAAGCTCTACCCTCCAGGCACCATGCTAATTCGAAGCATCAACCTTGATATTAAAAAGCCACATCTTATAAAACAATCTCCGCCCTATGTTACAGGCGGGCTATTTGGAATCATATCTTATAGAAAGTTCGTCTGATAGAATAGGCATATCTTATATATCAATCAATTCGGGTACATCACTACTCACGTCGCCCCATCTCACCTTCCGGAAATCCCTACAGTGTAACGCGACTGATCATCCGCTAGGAGAAAGAACCTGGCATTACATAGCCTATGTGGCATTGAACAGGGTGGTCAGCTGCTTCTCCCAAATTTTGTGCCCATGCCCTGTTCCGCGAGTCGCGACAACAAGTCAACGAGGGAGCCAGGGGGATTCCTGATACGAATCGTGTGCCTGATACTAAAGCGCAAGGGGCGTGAGTATCGAGCCTAAGAATGAATCTAGAAGACCAACTCAGCGAGTACTACTTCCGTACCTGTATGAGACTTAGGCGATAGTCCTCTCAGACAGCCTGACTTTCCGAGGCGAATCGTATGCGCATCGTTGCCCATCGGGCTTCGCATACCAGTCGCTGTCTTCGCTCTTCGTACAAGCCCCGAATGGCCTGAGCGATATTCCGACCCGGCATCCAGGATACGACAAATTTCGATTCGGTCGGTGGCATGAAGTTGTCAAGTTAGTGCCTCACGTACGTTACCTTATTAACATAATTCTGTACATCTACATTTCGGATTCTAGACCGACGGAGTGCTCATCCCGCTGCCAATCCACTTCTACAGAGCCTACATTTGATCAAATGGCTTGCAGTGATCTAGAAATCATTTCCCAAGCCATCCTGTATTTCTCTAAGCAGTCGCTCAGACCTCGGCGCTACAAGCCGCCGTGCAGTCCAATTTGTGTGTGGGCTTTACCTGAGAATCGACCTCTGCCCTGAAGCGATCTTAGAATCAGACCAATTACCCGAGCCGAGGAAAGGTGCATGATATGAGTCTACCTATTCCGTACTGACAGCGTGATTCTGATGTATCATTTCTTATTGGATTAGCGCATGTGCTTCTTGGCTTGCTCGACAACAAGAGGTCAAACGGATATCCTGCTGGACCTGGTGCATACCCCTTGTACGACTACAGTATTATCACCATGTACGAAATCTTCTCTCGACTATTACAGCAAAGTAGTTTCTGCATGCGGTTTCGATTCTTTGTTAATCATGCAGATATTACGAGTATGCTGTGGATAGACAAGACTAGCCAAGCGCAGATGGTGACAATCATCTATTTCCATGAGCAAGACAACTAGTGTCCCGAGGATTGTCCTGGCAAGACTTCTACAACGGAATGGTAGGGCTTCAGAAGGAACACGACGACGGTCCAGAGTATAGCAGTTTTTTATTATTGCATCGCTTGGATCACCGTGTCTTTGTCTTGATCGCCTCGTGGCGTCGCTACTCCACCATCGTAACTCTCGAAATGTCCGTTTCCATCAGACCAAGCGCAGGGCTTTCCGGCCTTTGTTCGCCGCCAGCAAGGTACTCTCGTACATATGCCAAAAAATCAACCTTCTCCTAGAGCGTCGTTCTCTGCGTCTGTCAGAGTGGTGTTACCCTCTCCGAGACCAACAATAATCGTTTCGACAACATCACTGCAAGATGCACATCTCGACCATTGCTACATTGGCCGCTCTGGCCATGCCATTCATCAGTGCACAGCTTTCAAGCATCCCGCAGTGCGCTGTAAGCCTTCCTCCTTGCCTCAACGCACCTTCCTTGGTCTTTCAATCCGTTAACAACGGCCTAGGCAAAAGTGACCGAATCCGCCATCACAGCCGCCGGCTGCACCGACGTCGACGTCCACTGCTTCTGCACCCCCGCGTTCATGGGCTCCCTCCAATCCCTAATCGCCCGCACTTGCAGTGTTTCTGACCAGCAGGGTACGCTCCATTTCCCTTACCCTAAAATCCCAACCCCCTAACATTTCCCAACAGTAACCCTCGGCTTCACCCAAAACATGTGCAAATCCGTCGGCGTCAATTTCGAACTCCCCCCCGACATGAGCGTCAGCGTAGCCACAACAACAGCCACAGCGACGAGTCTAGGCCCCGACATCTCAGCCGGCACAACCACAGTCGAAGACAAAATAGCTACCATGTTGGATACGGAAACAACAACTTATGCCTGGACTTCCGTTCGTCTCCTACCTTTCCCCTCGAATCCCATATCTAACACCCTTCTAGACCCCCTCAGCAAAACCCCTCCCGCTCTCAAACTCCACCTACAACGGCAACCACTCAAACAGCACTTTCTCGAACGGAACCCTCTCTCCCACGTCGCCCTCGCCCTCCTTCACGGGTGCCGGCTCGGTGGGATACGCTGTGCAGTGGCTTGGGGCTGTGCTTGTGGGGTTGGTAGGGGTGAGTGTGTTTTTGTAGGTGCGGGTCGGGGGGAGAAAAAGATATTTGGGTTTTTCGGGGGGGAAGGAGGTCTTACAAAGGAGAGCTTAGGGTTTCAGAGGTAATTATAGGTGGAGATGTAGGTTTTTCCGTCCAGATAGTAGTAAATGAAACAGCGCTGATATAAATACCAAAAAAGCTTTTTCGAACAGCTTCCAAATCCCTACCTAGGACATTACCTTCTCACCTTACCACCTTATCGCCTTACCACCTTACCACCTTACCACCTTTACCCCATTTCAGTTCCTACAATCACCCCCCCAAACCCCCCAATCACATCCCCCCCCCTCGCATCTCTACCCAACCAAAACATCCACTTTACCCCTTAAAAAAACCAACAATAAAAGCAAGGCTCCTGTATCTGTATCTGATCGCGAGCAGGGCATCTCGTGGCGGAGCGGAGCGGAGGGACTACCTAGGCTGTTTTGCGGCGGGTGGGGTGAAGAAAATGGGGAGGATGTTTTGTTGGGGGGGGGGGTTGGGAAGATTGGGGAGGAAGGGGAGGGTGGAAGGGAAGGGTGGAAGGGTGTTGGGGGTGTGGCTTCTACAGTACAGTAGGAATGTTGGAGGGTGGCTGGGTGGGTTGATTGATTAGTTCCTGATTTTAAAAAGAGAGGAGTGACGAGCGTGATACAGATCTTCACGTGGGAAATGGATTAATATTGTGTGCTAGAAGCTAGATGTGGTAATAATGGCCGGCGCCTTTCCCTGTCTAAAGCGCTGCGTAGCGTCGTATATGTGCGTCGCATCGTTGTATGCAAAAGATACAGAAGCTCTAACAAAGCCAATCGAACTTTTTATGACACAGAGAAGCCTTGCAATCCAGACAGCAAGACTCTAGGTGGCTTCTCTCCCAAGCCTGACTTTTCTCCTCCAGGTCGAGTTTGCTCTCACGAGCATGGGCGTGGCATCATCTCTTGATCTCCTCCCGCCACTTCCGGGGCTCTGGATACCTTTCTCCGCTCTCTCCCTGGCGTACCATTTCCTCCTCTCTTTCCTCTTCTTCTCCACCCATTCCTGACTTACGCCGCCCCTCCTCCACGCCACCTTCGTGAGCATCCCTACATCCAGCATCCCCCTCGGTAGCGCCTGCACTACCTGGAAAATCTCCATGCTATCACTCACATCCTTGATCCTCTGCTCCCCGAGTTTGAAGATCGCTAACGCAATTCGAAATAGGGCCTTGCTGCCTTCGTAGAACAGTACGTCCCACACGCGCAATACGGACTCGATGGGCAAGGTACCGATAAAGAGGGACATGAACCAGCTTGTTGTACACAAGGATATGGGTGGCAGCCGAGCACCGTGAACACCGGTGTCTTCTTCGCCGCCAACGCCGATTTTGGCCCAAATGCCCGGCATGCTTTCCTTCAGGGCGATCATGAGAACCCAGAGATCTACATTTGCGCCCTCCAGGCTAATCTCGTGAGTGCCGGGAAGAAAGTCTGTGGTAATAATGTGGAGCATCCAGAATGCCTTTTCCTCGGGGAGAAAAAGTAGGAGGAGGCCGGTGAGGAAGTTAAGGGATTGGCAGTAGCCGACGCGAGGGGAGTGTAAGGCGAAAGCTTGGAGGACACGACGAAGAGAAGCGAGGAGTGGGGGCTCGGGTGAGGGATGCGGGGTGGGGGTTGTGGAGGAGCAGTCAGGCTTGAAGTGAACATTGTCAGGGAAGGTACGGTGGAGGTCGCGCTCAATGGATTCTTTGTCATTGTCGTTGAGGTCGTCGGACTGGGAGAGGAGGGTGTTGTAGAGCGTAGGTTGTGTGTTGAGGAGAGCGTGACCGCCGGCATAGTGAAACCAAGCGGCGCCACGCCAGGCGGGTGGGATACCTTTACGGACATAGCGTTGAGCCTTGACAGATCTATCAGGGAAGCGAGAGGGTAAGTAGGTAGGAAGACCTTGCTCCTTCATGAAAGACGACCATTTCTTCGTCCGCCTTGCTTGGCCTGAGATATATTTGGTGTTCCAAGCATTATATTGCGCGATCGAGATGTGATGACTGGCCTTTAGAAAACCGTACTGATCCCGGGTTTGAGTCGGAGGTAGTATAGAAGGTGGTTTGGGTGAGATAATTCTGAAAACAGCACCAGACATGATGGCAGTTGAACTTCTCGAGCCGGAAGTTGGTGGCCGTGCAGGCGGAAGTAATTCCGAGTCGATATTGTCGTTGATTGCCTCAGCTATGCGTATCGATCGTCTTCGCTCTTCTTCGCTAATGGTAGAAGGAGCCGGGTTGTCGTGGTCGGACTCAAAATCATCCGCAAACCCAGCGACGTACATGTCGATAGCATCGTCGACCGTCATACCCATGGGTTTAGAGACAGGGCTTTCAGAGGACTCTACTACAGACTCATATATCGATGTGTCCTTGGTCACAACACTACTCCTCTCTGTATTGGTGGTGTCCATATAGCTTGAGCCAGTCGTCAATGCTGATCGAAAACTGGATCGAACTTCATCGTTTTCATACAACCCTTGCCACGGACGGTAGAAATTTGGTGGAAAATCGCCCCCCGTAATCCGAGATTCATGTGTTGTGTTATAGCCATCATTCCCTCTCTTATGATACGGCTCGCTCCGGTCATGGTCAGCAGCGTAATGCCCCGCAGCGGTGGAAGGCCTGTTTGGATCTTTGGCTTTTAGAGACGAGCTTCGAGGTTTGTGGGAAGAGGTGGAGAGTCCTCGATTACGACCTATTGGAGGAGACACTGGTGGAGCTTTCAAGTCTCCTCGTGAGCGTTTGTATAACAATGGGAAAGTTGGCGAATGATGCATTGTAGGCCTTTCGACTTGATGAATCCGTATGGTGTTGGCGGTTTGTGGTCTCGCAGTCCCTTCTAGGTTCAGTGCTCCTGGCGGATGTAATTCATAAGCTGCTTGGTAGCCCACCATAGCTTTCAGGCTGGGTGTCCGGACTTCTTGCCGGCCTTTATCAGTCGTCGATTGCTCTCCACCTAACCCATTCACAATATTCCCATTGTATACTTGAAAAGCCTGTTTTCGCCTGTTGCTTTCCTGCACGCTTGTAGGCGGTGTCCTCGGAAGGTCCGACGACAGTCTCAGTGACGGAGGCAGGAACTGGACAGGTACCTTTGGTGAAGGTGCTTGTGGCTCGTCGAGTGGTGGAGATGGCGGTCTTGACCCAGATCGCTTCCTAGACCTGGATGACAACATTCTCGTCAGGCTCTTTTGCTTCGCCAAGGGTTTCCCGACAGTCTTCGCGGTGCCTTGTGGACTGATCAATGACAGGCTTTCTTCGTCAACACGCCCCATGATCCTGCCTAGCTTTTACAGGACACGACAAAGGTTATCGAAGACTATGGTGGTTCAGCAGCCAAGCGCCGGTCTCCCGATAGCAACAGGCTGACCTGCTTGCTTCTCGCGTCCTGGATCCTTCGCACATGCTGTGCCCGCACTCCGTGAAATTTCGGTGGGGCCGAAACGAGTTCGGAACGTAGGTTCTTCAGTCTTCACCAAATTTCTGGGCCAGTTTCCGGGATCACTGTACACTTCTGCACGATCGAGAGGGGATCGATTGGATCTGACACGATGCCGACACGGGAGGCCACAAAGAACGGCTGAGGTGCAGCAACAGGTGCATGACGAATTCTTGCTGCAAGCCTGCAATACAGGTACTCGTAATCTGCTGGGGGAGTGGGAGATTGCGGTTGCGGCGAGACCAAAAAGCCGAACCGAGAATACGGTTGGTGACGTTGTGTCTACATTATGATTACTTTACTCTCTACATTACTTCTACTCTCCACCTTATTTTCATTCTCTTTAACTCAAGAAAGGCAAAGTTTGTGGTCCGTCTTGAATGCTTGCAGACAGCAAATCCATACGAGCTAGCTATGATCTGTTAGTTGCTGATTTTCATTTCTTATAGAACGTTGAAGGAGTCATATCAGTAATCCAGGGCTTGATGCGGCGGGATGCCGAGTCAGCGGTTGATGAAGCTGGATAAAAAACTTGGTCGAACAAGGGCGATCTGTTGCAAAAGAGGACGGCTCCAATTGTGGATGATCTGCTCAACATGGAGAGTGGTAGGCTCATGCTTTAACATTTACCAGGGCTGCCAGTCATCCGATGGGAGAAATATAAGTGTACAAATAATGGTATTACAGTGATTTTACCATAGCCAAGCGCTACTGTAATTGTATAAAAGGCATCGCTCATGAATTTGATCTTTATGCCCTGTCTCCTAAAAATAGAGAATTGAACACGAGCGAGGCACAATAACTATTTCCTTCATATGTGCTAGTTATGATACATACAGTCGTACGTATCAGTTCAACGAACCCGCTTTCTCCTGATCTCTCTATTTTATAACTCTGCTTGAAAGGTCAGATGTACGCTGTATTCAGGCAATGGTCATGTCTCAACTATGATGAGCCTTCCTAAATTGATAGTAGCCTTTCAAGACAAATTAATCCTTCCAACTACAAACGGCTGACATCTTTTCTGTTGCTACAAGTGCAGCTACCTTTACCACCCTCGCCGAGTTCGCCTTCCAATGGACTTTCAAGTATCTCGAGAAAAACCCGTAGAGATATCAGCCTTTTCGGCGAAGATTCGGCTTGTCTATGGCGTTTTCAACAGTTCGCAACCTGGCCCCATGCAAGTCAAAACTGAGAGCATCGTTTCGACATTACAATCTGACCATACCTACAAGTGCGGGCACAAGCTACGAAGCTTCGATGGAATCAGAACCAAGCGACTCGTCGTTGGTCCAAGGCAAGCGTCTGCAGGTCGCTAAATGACAGCTGGCTTGGTCATCGGAAACCATTCGGATCAAGACACTGCTAGCAGAAACCGAGTATCAGATGTTACGGTAACGTCAAGACTAGTTGTATCAGCCCACAAGAACATTGAACTCCTCCAAAAACCGTCACAAAGAAAAATTATCGAGAACATTGGAAAGAACCAACATTGGCAAGAGGTAGAAGCCCGCATCACCATCGACGATGAATGGCTGAGTACCAATACCTTTCATGAGGTCGATTGGCCAATTCTCATTTAAATTCCGCTGGACTTAGGTGCTCATATTGATTTTAGGAGCAGTCGAGCAAAAAGCCGTTACTAGTTCAGATGTGACGCTGTTTAAATTACCAGCTGTGGACCATCTTGTGCGGCAATGCTAATTGTAATAATGCTGCAAGGCATCATACGCACTTTCCCAGGTGGCTTGCCTCTTGGCCGTTTCGTGGAGCACCATAACTCCCCAAGATTGCAACGACTGTCACTTTCTGAGTGCTGGCTTCATAGCAACTGAACTGGCATCCTATACGTGACGGGTATGCCTATAACAGGAGATGCTAAGGGCTACAAGGCAAGCCTCGAAGAAGTCGCTGGGGAATGTGTTGATACTCACTATCGAACATTAAAAGAGTACTATTGTTTGCAGGCAGGAAGACTTAAATCTGCCAAATAAGGGAAACATGCATGTGCTTGTCTCTCAGTACTCAACAGGGAGCCGCGCCCCTCTCAGAATGAAGGTTAACATGCCTAATTGAACTTACACAAATCGGCAATACACGGCCCATTTGGGCCCTTTCGATGCTATGGAGTTGATTGCATTTACGAGGTATATCTATATCAATTCCAGAAGTCCAACTACTTACCAGACAGTTGGGTGGTGAACGACGTCCAGGCGTTGAGGTGAACTGGAGAGTCGTAATCAAGACTAGTAGATTACTACGACACCACCAATAGGTTGACTCGACGAACCAGTTATCTACCCGAGTACTATATGAACCTACCGTAGTATTTGGTAGTCATGTCTTGACCTCGAAGACTACCTACTAAGCTGAGGGAGGATAAGGATATAGAGGATTCGGAATCCTTACTTTAGGTACAGGACTCCCTGATTGCGGCGAAGTGACCAGAAGCGCCGCCTTTGCCGACTCGTAACACGTCCTACTGCAGAAATCTAAAGACGAAACAGGTGACGCAAGAAGATGAACCAGACGCAGAATTGCTGCGCTAATCACTTCAGGATGCATGACAACCAGTTTGCTGATGAGAGGACTGCCCTCGATGCAGTAGTAGACTTCAAACGCCCATCTTTGCGATCCACCGTCGCACACAACTTAGACATGGAGTCGTGGATATTCTACATATTTCGGATGTTGCCCTTTATTACCAGAACTTGATCCGTTATGACGACGAGATGCCGGAAAAGCGCTCGCTCCGGGTCTCAAGGTATTGGTCGCATTTCCGACCATCTTTCCTATGGCTGCAACGTTCATGCTCCAGAGCCAATGGCAAGCTCCATGTCTCCTCGGTCGTCCAAGGTGTTGTGCAGTCCCACTGTCGCGGATGGTCAACGCAAGAGGCCACGCCAATTAGACATCTCAGTTCTCCCACTCACGGGTGTGCTAATTGAACACTGATTTGACTGCCTCCTAAGACCTAATATAAATCCGTTTGAGCAACGACAAAATCCCTGCCTTCGGAGATTAAAGATCGACCTGGGCAATCTGTTGATTCTAACTTGCTGGCAAGTAGTAAACTTCGAGAACAAAGAGCGTTAAACTTGTGGAGGATCTTCGTCAAGGCCAATGAACTAAGTCATAATCCGACTACTCCGAAACGGACTCTGTCTAGAGATGTGCGACTGTAGCGCGGCAATGAGTCTGGTTTTAACATCTGTCTCATCTTTTCACTTAAATCTTTACCTTCCCCACAGAAGTCCTCCTCTTCTCTGCACCTTGTAGGCCTTTTCTCTCGCGGTCATCCATTACCTCAACCATGTCGAAATAGACGGCTGTGCTAGTCATGGATGCTGGACATCTAATTCATGAGAAGCCAGTTCTGGAAGAGAGCGAGTACCATAAAACATTTCAAGACAGCAACTGGGCTAATGTATGGTTCCCTATTTTCCTAATGCCGAAGTGCCTTGGATCTAACCGCTGCCATAGGGCCTTCGAGACATTGCCGCCGTCTTTGTCGTGTGCAACCACATGACCCTTGCCTTCGCTCGTTACATTGTCAGACCTGCCGACAGCGATAATGGCCCTTCCTCATTGATGCAAAGACCTATCTTCCGAATTTTATCCCAAGGGCCTGCATGGGTCGCTTTGTTCTTTATCCTCTCCGGCTTCGTCAACGCCTTGAAACCGATCCAGCTGGCTCGATTGGGCAGTGTTGAGACAGCTTTATCCAGCCTTGCAATTAGCTCCTTTAGGTGGCCATTTCGGCTAATACTTCCCGCGACTGCTGCCAGTCAGCTGGTTCATCACTCAGTTTGGGGCTTATGAGACAGCGAAGAATTCAGATGCCTATTGGCTTCACGTCACCAGTCCAAGTCCAAGCGTCAATTGGAGCAAGGCAGTTGAGGATCTAGTATCAGCTATTCGTACAAATTGGTTGTACGAACCATCGAATCCTTACGATCAGCCACAATGGGCTCTCATATACCTTCTACAAGGGTCTCTATTTGTATTCGCCATCTTGTTATTGACCATCAACCTTACACCTCGATTTCGAGTGCTGGCAGTCGTGGTTTGTTACTTCTGGTCCATGATTTACGGCGAGCATTGAGCCATTCATGGTTATTGTTTCTTGGGCAAATCAGCTTTCCACTCTATCTTCTCCACGGATCTTTTATGCGCAGTACCCTGGCTTGGCTTCTCTTCGCCCAGCAAGACCTTAAGAGAGTAGAAGACGATGGAAAGCAGTACATGAGGTACCCTCAACCAGGATTGTTGACCTTTGCTATTGTTTTACCAATATTTTTTGCTACGCTATTGTCGACATCATACGCATGGGCGGTCAAAGTGGAGCCGTGGTTTGGATGGATCACTAGGAAGGCGGAAGATGTCATGTTTGGAAAGGATGACAGGTCTCATACTCTTCCATCCAAACAGTGGTGACACCATGGGTACACGTGTTTGGCGTTTCTGCATCAAATTGGAGTTACAAATTCGGCTTTTGCATCAGCCATGGCGCCGATGGGACTGGTTTGAGATTCGCAGCATATTGATACCAGATGATGATACTCGAGGTGTATATCTTGTACATAGATACTCATGACATCTGTTTCTCTCTCGTCGGCGACTAGAGGGCATGGCTTTCGGGGGAGTTGTGCAATGGGTCGAGATCGAATTCAGCAAGAAAAGCTACGGAGATTGATAGAGAACGAAAAGCGATTACCTCCGTACTTCTTGAAAGATTGGCCCCTCTGAGGTGTGACTACGTGCTGACACCACTACTAACCACGACTGCGCACTCGTAGTACCATCGAGCATGCCAATTATTCGTATTCTTTACCGTTTAACTGTCACCTGACGAAAGAAATAGCTCTGGAAGGGCCAAGCGTACTACCCATAACTCGCGGCCAGGTACGCACGATACGTCGCAAATACTAAAAACCCATGTCGACCTTATTCCCATAAACCTTTTCCGCCAACAACCTCAACTTCATTGGCATATCGCCCTCCCCATAATGCTCAATAATACCGCCTTTGCTGACACGACGCCCAATATCAGCCCATTGTGTCGTATTCTGCGCCTTGTCCTCACACGCGCTTCTCTTCTCCAGCGTCCACCATTTCGGCAACAACCCACGCCGGCTTTCCGCCAGATCTAGAAAGCGACGGAAATCCACATTCGGGTCTTCTCCGGCGTAAATCCCCCGCTCATCATTAGCGAAGTTACTGTCATCTTCGAGACGCATACGGTAGCAGTCGATGAGTTGCTGGTAGGCGTATGCTTCGGAGAAGGAGTGAAGGTAGGTGTCACTGACGAGGGTTTTGAAAAAGTCTCCCATGGCTTTGGGCATGGCGTTGAAGTTGGTTTGGCCGCCAGACGCGGCTTTGAGGGCGGTGCAATTTTTCTTATGGCTTTTCCAGTCGGCAAGTTGGCATTCCCGTGAGCAGTATTGCATGTTTTGGCACTTTGCGCAGCGCTTGAGAGGGATCGAGAGCTCTGATTGGGGCTTCTTGCAATTGGCACAGGCATTTTCGAGACCCTCGATTCCATCTCCAGCATTTGGTGAGTTGGATTGAGGCATGTTTCTGTTACGCTTCTGAGCTTTTACCTTTCCGGAAGATGTTTAGCCAACCTTCGAGTAGACGAAACAGTCAGACAAGAAAAATCCTTGCCGTGATAAAGTAGCATACTATTTGCCCTAGATCTACTACAGAGGTGATGTATGCTTGCTTTTTGATTTACATGTAAAACTGAACATTGCCAAAGGTGTTACTTGAACGGGTCTTCATGATTGTGTTTGCGCCGCCCTCACTCATGAGGGTTCATTCAAACTTGAATATCGAAAATTTCCACGTGTCGCTAACCGACGGGTAGGGCTTCACTAGCTTCTGTACCTTAAACGTCTTGGTCTGTGCACCTTTGCCCTGCCAACCGGGGATTCGGTTCAAAATAAAGCGAAAGTCAACCTTGCCATCGGAAGCCACCATATCGCAATAGATGCATGAACACTGAAGGCTTAATACACTCTACAAATCGCAGAGGGCTCCGTCTATCTTGCTAACAATCATCGCGAACATGGATCCACCTCCGAAACCATCACCAACGTCGCTCTTCCAAGTCTACCTTCGTCTCCGCCCTCTACCATCGCCACTAGTTCAATTGACCCAGCAATCACTCTACCCTCTTCTACCACCTCCTGAGCGATATCTTACGGTAGAGACGTCATGTCCAGATTCTCCGGATGGAATGCCTACATATATCACGATACACCCACCAAGCGACTCACGAAAACGAGCGGTGGAGAAGTTTGCGTTTACCAAGGTTTTTGAGGAGGAAGCATCACAGTTGGATATTTTTCGCGGCACTGGGGTTGTGCCTCTCGTCGAAGGTGTGCTTGGCGAAGGGAGAGATGGTCTGGTTGCTACTTTGGGGGTGACGGGTTCGGGCAAGGTTCGGGGACACGGTTCGTTGATAACAAAGCAGGAGAGGGTCTGATTGATCGCAGAGCCATACCACCCTGGGGTCGAAATCACAACGCGGCCTTACGCAATTATCAGTTGATCTCCTATACCGATCTCTTGACACGCATGTACTCCATCCCACGAGCAGTCCGTCATTAGTCTCGTCCCTGAATGCAGCGGATGGTTCGGAAGGACAGATACTCTCGGCCTCGAGTTTCCTCGATAGCATGTACGGAGATGCTCTGCAGTCGCGGAATAACTCGCGGGCCCCCACACCTATGATGGTAGGCAAAATTTCTACTTCGTCCGCAAAACCCTCTGCTACAACCGGGCTTTATAGCCAATGGTCAATCCTAAGTCTTGATGTTGGGTCTTCCCCCCCGTCAGAAGATAGATCGTATGGGAAGTCTATGGTAGCAGTGCCTTCCCAGGGCATTGAGGAGGGAACGCGGCCCCAACCATCCCGATTGCCCTTCTGGAATACCCCCAGGGTAACAAGAAAACAAGCTAAATTGCGCTTCGGCAATACTCTACAGGATCCGCATTTCGTTCCAAGCGTACCTAGACGCAACCTCCCCCAGCGGCCCTCAGCGCTTCCAAATTTCCCTGACATCAGCGATCTGTCCGTACCGGTCAACTCGAACACCGAATATGCGATTCTTGTGTCCATGTACGAAGTGTACAATGACCGAATCTTCGATCTCCTCTCCCACTCTCGAAATCTGAAAGACCTTCGTCGACGGCCGCTTTTGTTTAAATCCACAGAGGCATCACCAGATCGAAAAGTGGTTGCTGGGCTTCGAAAGGTTGTCTGTGGGAATTATGAAGAGGCACTTATGGTGCTCGAAACCGGACTGGTTGAACGAAGAGTTGCTGGGACTGGAAGTAATAGTGTGAGTTCAAGAAGTCATGGATTCTTCTGCATCGAGGTAAAGAAGAGAGCAAGGGGAGGCATGGCAAGTATGTGGAGTGGAGCACAGCTTACAATTGTTGACTTGGCTGGTAAGCATCATAACGATGATTAATCCTACAACAACTAGGATACGCGCTCATTGAAGACACAATAGGTTCCGAGCGTGCGAGAAATGCCAAAACGGCCGGAGCTACTCTTGCTGAAGCCGGCAAAATCAACGAAAGCTTAATGTATCTAGGCCAATGCCTCCAAATGCAAAGCGACTACCACGACGGCGCCAAAGCGAGTACTCCATACAATCCTCTCTATCACGCTTGCTGACCCATAACAGCCCTCCATCGTCCCCTTCCGCCAATGCAAACTCACCGAGCTCCTCTTCTCCAACTCCTTCCCTTCCTCCTCTCACCACACAATGCATCCCCCTACCCACCACCGCAACGCTCAAAAAGCAATTATGATAGTCACTGCAGACCCCCTTGGCGACTTCAACGCTACATCCCAAATACTGCGCTACTCCGCCCTCGCTCGCGAGGTCACCGTTCCACGCATCCCTTCCGTCTCCAGCACCATCCTTTCATCCACCTCTACATCCCATAGACCCCAAACACAAACCACAAGCGGACGTACCTCGCCTATTAATCCAGGATGCACAGACGACGGTGCTGTTCTGGAAATGGCATTTTCCGAAATCGCGCGCTTAGGTGAGGAAGTGGAGATATTGAATATTAGGTTGAGTGAAGAGGAGGGGAGGAGGAGGGAAGCGGAAGAGGGTTGGCAGAGGGCAGAAGAGAAGGCGGAAGAAATTGAGGGATTTGTACGGGAGGAGTGTTGGGGGGAGATGGAGGAGAAGTTGGTGGAGGAGAGGAGGAGGTGGATGGGAGCTTGGGGAGAAGAGGTATGTTTCTGAAGGAAGTAAGAGAGCCAATGGGTTGACACTGAACAGGCGGATCGTAACGACGAGCACCTCGACCGCAAACTGGAAATCTTGTCCAAAGGCATTCACATCCACGAAGACGCCCCGCCGTCTCCGAACCAATACGCCCTAGACTTGGAAACGGAAAACGAGGCTCTGCGCCGCAAGCTCGAGAGCTTGGAGCGGGAACTGCGATCGCAATCACCCACTAGGTCAGCAAAGAAGGCGCCGCTGAGCACAAGGGCCGGACAAGAGGAGTTCGGGCCAATCTTGAGCAAGCTTGATGGACTGCAAGTTGATGAGAATGATGAGCGTGCGATAAACGCGAAGACGTCGAGTAAAGCAGAGGCCAAGACACCTGGCAGGAAAGCGAGGAAGTTGACGGCGAAGAAATGGGATTTGATGGACGAGAATGAAATGGATGGCTATGGGCAATACTATTGATTTGAGCGGAAAGGGCGTGTACAGGGATTTCAGGGTTTGCTCGCACTCGGCGCATTTCCAATCTTAGGGTTGGCTTTTCTCGGATATCGTCCCACGTAACTCAGCGCCCAACCCCGCCGCGCGTGACGCTCGCATTAAATTCAAGCAGCTCCCTCTGTTCAAGATGAAAGACACGATCGGAACTTTGGGTCTCTTCTGTACTGCGTAGCTGCTTGGCGACACAAGTGTTGGCTCCCCGGCCTTCTGGGGCAGTTGGCACGTGGGGTGATTGGCGGCTTCGTTCGAGACGCAGGGGCTGGATGTCAGTTGAAGCATCAATTGGTTACCAGTTCCAGAAATTGGGGGTTGGTACCAGTTACTCTCCTTCAGGAGCCAAGGTAACGGGAATATCCGACAATATCGAGATCGGACATCGTCTCCGAGTTTGCATGACCTCGTCCAAATATTATGATCCCCCCCCCTTTTTTCCAGTCAGATGCCCAATTCCATTTTGATGTGGAAAAGATGACTGAGATGAACTATATAGCGCCATACACAATTGCCAGTCCCGAACAGTAAAGCTAAGGCAAAGGGGGGGCACCCGCCCGAGCTCCCCGTAGAAGCGTAGATTTGTAGCTCCTAGACAAAACAACAAAGCACAACACTCTGGAATTGACATGAGTTGCTGAACACTTTCCGTTGTTTCCAACAACATTAATCATTAATCAACACAGTGTTTTCGGCATGAATCCCACGTAGGCCCGCCACAAGCTCCCGTCACTTTTGGTGATCAACACAACGTCATCCTCAGAATAAAACCATTGAGGTTCAGCCGGTAGAGTAAGCTGCACCTCAAACCCCGAAGTAAGCAACCGCAACAATTCAAAGCACCAATTCTCACAATACACATCGTTCGCATTGCACCGCCCATCATGTTCTCCGCACGAGTCGTCGGTCGGTCGTCGAGCCTCATCGCCGCAGCGACCAGCACCCCTCGCATCACATCCACCCGCCTCACCTCTTCCAAATCCATAAATATCATCCGTCCCCTCACCAGCACAGCGAAACTCTACAAAGAAGACAAGCGTTCAATTTTCGACAAGAGCGCTGCCGCCACCGCGCTCGAAGGAGATGCTGACCATGAAGGAAGCTTCTCGCGTACTGACAACAAGGTATCAATCGAGTATCCGCAGGAGCATGAATTGCCGCCTAGCACTCCGGTGCAAGGGCGTGGTGGCCTACACTTCAAGAGAACTCTTGCATCGTTTACATTGGAGGGCAATGTGGCGGTTGTAACGGGTGGGGCGAGGGGATTGGGGCTTGTGATGAGCCAGGCTTGTGTGATTAGTGGCGCTGATGTTGCGATTGTTGATCTGAATAGCAAGTGAAGGCACTCTATCATTGGCGCTTGCTAACAGTATACAGAGGAGGAAGGAGAACGACAAGCCAAGGAGCTCATGAAACACTTTGTCCAAGAGAACCCGGGCGCTGAGAAGTACGATCTTCCCCCTGATCATCGAACCCGTCTAACCCCCCCAAGGATCCCTAAGGTTACTGCTCACTACGCGGATGTCTCGAATCCCGACTCCGTCAACGCTGCCATTGCCGAAATCATCTCCGACCACGGGAAAATCGATAATCTTGTCACATCCGCCGGCTTCACCGAAAACTTTGACGCCATCGCTTACCCTCCAGATCGTATGCGCAAGCTCTGGGGCGTCAACGTCGACGGGACCTATTTTTTCGCCATTGCCGTCGCAAAGCATCTGATGGAGCGCAAGGCGTCCGGCGCGGTGGTGTTTATCGGAAGCATGTCTGGCGCTGTGGTGAATGTGCCTCAGCCGCAAGCTCCATACAACGCGGCCAAGGCGGCGGTGAGGCATCTGGCGAGTAGTCTGGCCGTCGAGTGGGCGCACGCGGGAATTAGAGTGAACGTGATTAGTCCGGGGTATATGTTGACATCACTGTACGTTTCCCCCCCTCTCTTTAAAACAGCAGCCCTTCTAACAATATCCAGAACCAAGAAGATCCTCGATGACAACCCTGACCTCTACAAACACTGGATCTCCCTGATTCCCCAGGGCAAAATGGGCCAGCCAGAGGACCTCATGGGCGCTGTCACTTTCCTGCTGAGTGAGGCGAGCGGGTACGTTACTGGGGCGGATTTGCGTGTTGATGGGGGGTACACCGTCACTTGAGCGTGTTTCGTGTGAGGATACCCCTGATTGCGCCTTGCTGTTGTTACTCGGTTTAGCGACGAGATAGATTGCAATGCTTTGGGAATGAGGGCTAAGGGCGTGGCGTGGGTGTTTTTGAGAAAGCATTATGATTGGGGATTGGTTGTAGCTAGGAACCATGGATAGGGGTTGATGGGATCATTAGAATTATCATTGCAGTACGAATGTGACAGTGAGGAGGTGAGAGTGTGTGCTGTGCGTGAGATGATCACTGTCGTTGTTCGGGGAAGCGACAAGCTCGTGTACGTTGCTGATTGCGCAGAACAAACGCCTCACCCTTTCGCTCATGCTTTGAAATCATAATCGACACCCAAAAAAATAACAAATCATACCGTCTTCTAAAATTTGAAATGCTTGATGTTTCTTGCCCAGTAAACTTTGAACAAGAAAGGTCAGATGTGTATAGAAACATTTTCTTGCTGAAATTACAGAAAGGGGGTGGTTGGGCATTTGGAAGACTAAGGGACGGAAGGGGAGAGCGAAGGCGAGGGGCAGTGACGCGTGCGGATGAGGTAGATCGGAAGAAGGGGAAAGGTCGATGGAGGTACCTACCTTAGACACGACGGTACAGGTGATATAAAGCACCTCTCAACATGGCAGCACAATTTCCCAAAGTAGCCAGAAAGAAAAAGAAAAAGAAGCATTCCCTCTCCACCATAATAACCCATTCAATAATACGAAAAAAAGAGGGGAATGCGTCAGGAGGGAATCGAACCCCCGGCTCGTCGAATTCATGTTACTGGCAACTGCGGAAGTGTTTAGCGGATGATGGTTGGATGTGATTTTCAGAGACGCTTACCGACGAATCTGAAGAATGGTTAGCCAGGACCGATCGCGGAGGAGAAGGGGGAAAGACTTTTCCACTAAACCACTGACGCCCGGAAGCGATGAAAGATAAGATCTTATTAACATATAATAACAATGTCGTTCACTTTGAGCAGTTTTCTGCCATTTCGAGACTGGCATGATGCTACTTTTGCTTTAAATGGTATAGTGTACTGCCCTCCTGGAACGCCACTTTGGGAAGTTGTGATACTCGGAATTGGTTTAGAGCGAGAAGAATTCTTGATCATTGTGTGGAGAACATTACAGTACTCCCTTACTACAATCACCGAGGTAAGGTACCTATCTACATACCTTGAACCAGCAAAAAGCCTCGCGCCCAGAGGGCACTGATTTTATCCCAGCGTCTGAAACAGATCACCACCGAGTAATTGTGTTCTTCAACTAGCTGGGCCGGTAAGCATCAGATACTGAATGGAGAGCTGCTGGGTAGATGACTCGTTACCACGACGGCTCCCCATTGTACTCGTACCTTGCAAGATCAGGGTTTGCCTTATTTAGATTGCATCTACGTCGTCGCTATGGGTTGATGCGATACTCCCTAAAGGAGGCGGATTTACGCTGTACTCATGTGGCCTATCCAGTGCTTCATATGTGGTATATCCAGTGCTTCATATGTGGCCTACCCAGTGCTTCATATGTGGTCTACCCAGTGCCTCTTATGCGACTTACTGAATAGGTCACATATCTACATATGAAGCATTTAATATACCACATATGAAGCACTGAACATACTACATATGAAGCATTGGATAGGTCACATATGGAGCATTGGATAGGTCACATATGAGGCACTGGGTAGACCACATATGAAGCACTGAATTACTACATATGAAGCACTGCGTAGGTCACATATGGAGCACTGGATATACTGCATATGGAGCACTGAATATACCACATATAGAGCACTGGATATACTGCATATGAAGCACTGGATAGGTCATATATGGAGCACTGAATGTACTGAAGTGAAGTACTAGATATACTACATAAGGAGCATTGAATATACTACATATAGAGCACCGGGTAGGCCACATATGAAGCACTGGGTAGGCCACATATGGAGCATTGAATATACTACATATGAAGCATCGGGGGGGCAGTGAGGTTGATTTTACAAATCTGGTTCTTATTTTGCACTTTTTGGAGATTCGCCACTAAATTTGGTGGGGCTCTTGGCAAATCCTAGAAAACGATACAGGTTTCGCATACAACGATATGTTAACCTTCATCTTAAGAGTACTGAAACGCTGATCTTCGTCTCGGGCACCCATAATCTTGAATCTCAACGGATAGCCCTCATATTCATACTGAGTGAAGAGATCTCGATGCTCGATTGTATTGGAAATCTCCCCTAAATTGTTTCCTATAATGATCGTCTAATAGTTATCTTTTCTATTAAAACATGAAAACCTCCTTCCCACTTTTTAAATCAGTTCCCTCATATCTTGTTGCCTGAGAAAATAGTGTCAGCAATTGAACCCGTGTCACAAATCTAGAGTTGCATCACGATTCTTTGGAAATTGCCATTGCACTGCAAGAGGTTGGGTTACTTACTTGGTTCTTTCACATGTAGTAATTCACAATCTCAGCTCTGATAAAAAGAAGCTATGACTAGTAGCTGCTTTTCATTACCGTTCCATTTACGGAAGTAGATGCTCTTAGATGAGCAGTGGTGAGTATCTTAGTGAACGAATGTGCTTACGAGAATGTTCCCATTTCTCCCTTGAGTCTAGCTCTGTTCAAAATTATATAGTGAACTCACGACATCAAACCTCACCATTGTAGTGTCGCACATTGCTCAAGAACGAACTCGAAGACCATCAATTCCTACTGTGAGAATTCACGTTAGAGTTTCCTCTACTATTGTGAGTATGAGATTTGTTCTTGTGGTCCGTCACTACCATCAAAGGCACTTATTTGAAAATGGCAGAGGCTCCCGTCGCGCGCCCCACGATACCTCCTACACCAAAGTCCACTGCTCTACTCGCAGCAGTCGTCATCACTGCAGTCGTCGATGAAACCAAAGATGAAACTATGAAGATGGTCGAAAACATCTACCCCACCCTCATCCCAATTCCTTCTGCAGCGTCCCTAAACGCAGCTATGTCGGCTAGAATTGCTGAGTTGAATCACACTCAGGCAGCAATAAATCATGTTCTGCAACAAGCAGCAGAACTGAGAGAGAGTCTGAGGTTACAAGACGAGGCTCGGAAAGAATGACGAAGGCTCTTGAGGTTTGAGAGAAGTCAACTATGCCTTTTCTATATCGCAGAATCACGAACCTCATGAAAGAGGCCATCCCGTTGTTGTAGTATGAGAAGCTAACAGATGAATAATACCAACTCCAAGAATATATGAATTTATGGCGCCAAAGATCCGCTCAATCCTAAGAGATGTTTGTCAGTATTTCAAGACTTGTAACGAATGAAGAAATGATAATGAAATGCCAGCTTCAATGTCAAAATTGTCGCAAACCCCTTTCTTTCATCATGATGAGACGAAAAAGCCAGTACGCAAAATTAATATTCGTACTGAAATTTCTATTAGTTCATATGACTATGTTGCTCGTTTCTAAATATGAAAAGTTACACAAGCTGTCATATATCACAAGTGAACAATTAGGCAGTCGTAGGTCCCCAGAATGGCAACACAACTTTCCCAAAACGAACATGCCGAAAATTTCACTCGAAACTCATCTATACCGCAATATTTGTTGCTATAATTCTCATCTCTTCATCAACAAGTGACTCGTCTGTGAGTTGATGAGCATGTTCTTCAGCATCAGTGAATACGTGGACTCTCTTCTGTCTTCGTATGCAAGAATTTCTCTTTAATAATTTCGCAGTTTAGTGACAAAATTTGTTGTTGTCAGATTTCGCAAGATTCTACGAAATCGACGAGCCGAGAGTTCGAGCTATCTTCTGACGCATATTCGCTCTTTTGCTATCAAATTGTGAGATCTTGAAGGAATTGATACAGTTCGAGATTGTCGAATGATTTGATTCGTCGATAGGCGAAGTTGCGAACGTGGTTGTGAACCCGCTCGAAGACGCTGCTACCTTACTTATGCTTAAGGAATTTCTTGTTTCAGAGACGACTATCTTTTGTTATGAAGCTCTGCTGAGAAAAGAGTAATAGTGGAGTATGCGCTGTCTATAAGATAGGTAGGTTATAGATCTAAGAACTCATGCTTTAGACGTTCTATGTCCTTTGACTTTCCCGAAAACGCACGCTTTACACCTCCACGCTCAAAAATAATTCTATATCGTTCCAGTATCACTTCAAGCCGCGAGATGGGACTGTCAAGTAGCGTGAAAGCCGGATCACAAGCCAGAAGACGACGGTCCTGATTGTTGTCACGAATCTACCCTTACGTTTGTCATACTAGTCTCGAAGAATGGACGGTCTGTCGGCTGCTTCGGGCGTCATTGCTATAGCCTCTCTGGCAATACAGCTGGTAGATAGCGTGAACAGACTGTAAATTGCGGAAATCTTTGAGGCTCTCGAGAACCTTGAAGGATCAGGAGGTTGCTAACTCCAAATATATCTAGCCACGAGTTCGTTGGTTCGCTCAAAGAAGCTCCAAAGGAAATCGAGTCGATTAACGCCAGTTTGTCGGTAGTGTCTTCTATTCTCGACGATATCTGGCGCGAAAATCCCCAAACAAAGCAGGATGCAGTACTCACTGCCGCTCTTGTTGAATGCGAGCAGCATGTGGGTGCTCTTAATTCCATTGCGGAGGATCTCGTTCCTGGCTTCACCGCTGCAAGCCCACTGGGGCGAACTTGGACCGCAGTGAGAGCGGTCAAGAAGGGTGATAAAATCAGAAAATTCCAAGAGCGATTGGAGCAAGCAAAGATCACTTTAGTTATGGCACGGCAGGAATCAGCGAGGTGAGTTTAATGTGCTTGTAGGCGTCAAGAGGGCTGAAGGTAGAGATTCTACAACCACGACTACGACTGAATATAAAATTCCAGACGCCTTCAACTCGAACACCATGAGTCTCAGCAACAAGCTCTATCAGATGTAACCCACGCATTGGAGAACTTGCAAGCTCAGACATCCTACCAAAGTGAGATTATTAGCGCGTACTATACCAATCGTGAAGACTATCTGGAGGATGTATTTCGGGAAATACGTCGAGTATCGTCATCGTGGGCGAACCCAATCATGCGTTCGCAATTAGAAAGGAAGCTTCGAGAGGCAGTACGTAGCACGCTTGACAGCTTACCAGAGAAACAGGATCTCGCTGGGTCGGAGACCGAATCAGCGGGCGGTAAAAAATCTAGAATCCCAGTTGGGGCGCCATCGTGCTCAACCGGTTCACGGCCATGGAAGCGCGAATGCGTTGCTAGAGCGGGTTCGACACTCTCCACAATATTTGGGCAAATCCAATGTTCATCGCAAGCGTATCGTATCCTCCGTCCGGGATACGGAACCTCGCTTGACAACGCGAACAGCCATCAGCGTAGAGATTATATTGTTGAGTCCTCGTTCTGGCTCGTTCCATCAGCGTGGCTCGTCAAGTTCGGTATGGCCTACGCAATCCACGTACAAGTGGCACGATCAAGTCATGCCGGGTGGAATCATGTATTAAAGTCTTTCAATGTATGTTTGTTGTTGGAGCTTTCGCATAGTCCAACTGTCTTGCTGGAAAGCGCTGACAAGACTCAGCTTGCACCAGACGCTGCGTTGATCTTCGACTTTTGCCAAAGTGGAAACATTGACGGAGTAAGGACGCTGTTCTCAAAGGGGTTGGCCTCAGCCCGAGATGTCAATTCGGAAGGGGCTACGCCATTGCACGTTAGTCGAGTGTCTTTCATTCTACAACTATTCTACAACTCGTCTCCCTTCTTGATATTTTGCCTTTCACTATAGTGGGTTGTAATGATCGAGTTAGGTTGCCGCGGCAAATTACCATCCACAGCTGTGTGGCTTGCTCATACAGGAAGGAGCTGATCGCTCTGCAACAAAATGGATTGCTTGGCAACAGTAAGTTTTTCCCATCCGGTCCACCAGACAGTGTTCTGACGTTCTCCACCGAACACCATTTTCGAGCGCTGTCTACACGTCTGACCAGGATTACTCACTCCTCGGCGTTCAGAAAGAGCACAGACAGATCGAGACTTTTCGAGTATTCCTAAGCGCAGGTGAAGAGATTGATGATGAGAATTCAAGCATGGATCTGCAGCTTTCAAGCTTCTGTGATAGAGCGCTTATCGATCAAGGAGTTGTGAAAGGGTCAGACTTCTATTACCCGTCAGTATGGCTCCTGGAGCAGGTTCTCTCGACCGCTAAACAAAGTACCTTTTTATTTGGCTACGAATGGTGGTTATGGAGGCTTACCGATGCCATGACCAAAACTCCAAACCAAAAACCATTCATGGAGGTTCTCAAGCATTGCAGCACTGCCGTCATTCAGGCGGCGATGATCCATTGGGTCTGGTTGCTCGATTTTCCTGATAGAGCTCATGTACGAAGAACAGAGTTAATCGACTTTGAGCTGATGTATGAAAAGTTAGGCAATCTCCATTTCAAGGCCAAAGCTTTCAATTCAGATATTGAAGATAAGGAAACGTCACCTCTGGCAATGGCGATGCAAAAATCGCAATCTTTTAGCAGGTTCCGTACCATCCTCAAAAAGCTTGAGATCGACATCAAAACCTTCGTACATGAAGAATCTGAATACCTTGAAGATGGATGGACAGAGGAGAGCTTACTAGCCTTGTTCATGGACGATTACCAGCCGATCCTCCATGGAGACCTTTCCTGCGTTTGGTGTGAACGAAAGCATCTCTGGGTAACGCTGGGGCATCCAGAGTGCTTGTGGGAACAAAGAATGGAACGCATAAAAGCCGGCAAAGATCCAGCGGGTCCGTTTTCGGAGGACGAGATTCGCGTCCAACAGGAGTGGGATGCGTACATATCTAGATTCGTCGACCAGGGCATTTGCGCACAGTGCCAGAAACGAGGACGATCGATTAAGATTCAGGAAGACAGTGTGGCGTCGGTGGTCAAGCTTGGGCTCACTACGCCACTCGATAACTTGGAGTGAGAACAGAGGCGCGTTTCCTGAAGAAAATAGGGTATTCTATAGTGTCAGATTCACGTCGCACATTGTCTCTCTGGGTGGTAGTGGGGTTTGTTCCTTCTATGAATCACCCATTGTAGAATAGTCAACTACCCTGACAGAGTATTGAAGTCGTTGTACGTCAAGCGTTACATCAGGTGACCGGAAATCACCTGACCGATCATTGAAATTTCCATTGACCTGCTTACCGGTTTACCTGTTTACCTGTACACACTGTATGCTTCGTACATGCTTCATAGCACATGCTAATTAGTTCAATAGAAAGCACTCTTCATGGCTCGATACCAAACTCCCTACCAAACGCCCTATCAAACTCCCTATCGAACTCCCTACCAAACTCCCTACCAAACTCCCTACTAAATTCCCTACCAAACTCCCTACTAAACTTCTTATCGAGCTGTCTATCGAACTCCCTACATGCTTCAAAATACGCGTCGGTCGGGCGCATAACACACGTCAAACAGTGCTTCAAACAATGCTTCCTACATGGCTTCCTACCTCATTAGCTTCTTCATTGCTTTCCCTATTTACACCCCCGTTTACTTCCCCATCGTAAAGCTTCATCGAGTCCTTCGTCTTACCTGTTTCGCATAGAAGAAAGGACTACATCAACTATTGTTATGGAGAAGAGCTTGGAATAACGATGACGGGTCCCCTACATCCCATTGGCTTCCCCATTGGCTTCCCCATTGGCTTCCCCATTGGCTTCCCCATTGGCTTCCCCATTGGCTTCCCCATTGGCTTCCCCATTGGCTTCCGATAGACCACATATGGAGCACTGGATAGGTCACATATGAAGCACTGGGTAGGTCACATATGAAGCACTGGATATACCACATATGGAGCACTGGATAAGTCACATATGGAGCACTAGGTAGGTCACATATGAAGCACTGGATATACTACATATGAAGCACCGGGTACGCCACATATGAAGCACTGAATATATCACATATGAAGCACCGGGTACGCCACATATGGAGCACTGGGTAGGCCACATATGAAGCACTGGATACGCCACATATGAAGCACTGGGTAGGTCACATATGGAGCACTGAATATACTACATATGGAGCACTGGGTACGTCACATATGGAGCACTGGATATGTCGCATATGAAAGCACTGGGTAGGTCACATATGGAGCACTGGATAGACCACATATGGAGCACTGGACATACTACATATGAAGCACTTGGTACGTCACATATGGGGCACTGAGTAGATCACATGTGAAGCATGTATAAAGCACTGTATGAGACATCTATAAAGCTCTGTATGACATTCAGATCATGTACGAAGTGCAGTGTAATTGATTCTACTGATTTCTACGAATTCTGCACTATTTAAAGATTTACACTCAATTTTGATGAGACTCGGCAAATGTCTGTGCATAATTAATAAGACGCAGTGCAGAGCAATTTCCATCGGAGATGGCGATCCCCTCGTCTAATGGCAGGCACAAACGTTCTCAAGCTAATCTTCAAATACTTCCTGATAAGAAATTCGCCCCCCTAAAAACGATGTTCCAATCAATACTTCTTTTTTATTTACACGTTTAAGGTGTGGGAAAGTCTTAAGGCCTTGTGTCTTTTCAACACCCTATGTCATAACAACGATGGTCGTGGTTTGATAGACACCCTGCCACGGTGTCACTCATGAGCTTTGGGATTTGCTAGTTATTCACACCAGAGAAGAAGAAACGACGACAAGGGAGTCACTCTTGCCGACGACCCCTTTATCCACCCCCTCTACCACAGCATTCTACCATCCACGGTATCCCTTCTCCACGCCCCTAGTCCACCTTTTCGCCCTTCTAGAAGTCTCCCATAGCTGCAACTCTGCTCGCGCATACCAAAACATCCATCTTCCCCCCTTCCCCTCTCTAGCTACCCACAACCTTATCTCACCACCTTAAAACTCCATGCTGCCCCCCATCGACACCAACCGACCAGAACACCATCCACCTCTCGAAAAGATTCTGCCTGATAACAACACCAGAACCTGCTCCCATCGATGTTCAAAGGCGGGGGAAAGCCCGCTAGAAGGGAGATTCGGAGACTGAGACGGGGGATAGTGGTGGGATCATGTTGTAAGTAGTTGATGAAGAGAAGGCAGTGGAGGGGCTGGACTGTGATTCGGTGCTTCGTTTCGATTGGATAGGGTTGGGGGAGATGGTTTCGAATTCCCCGAGGGTTCGAAAACAAATGCAAATGTGTCTCAGTCGGGTCATCCTCCATAGCGTGCCGGAGACATTCCTGAGCCTTGTTCCGTCACGGCTATGACGAGACAGCCGCTGAATCAACGACGATTAAGCGCTGAGTCTAGACCAAGCTACCTTTGAAGGATTGAACCGAGTGGTAGACCTTGGAGTATCTGACGGAATGAAAAGTAATATACCCGACCCCACCATCCAAGCTATGCAAACAAAAACGCGCATCATAGAGCATCTCCCGTTTCCAAAAAGCTGTATATACACCAAAATCCCACACTTCACCCCCCTCCCCTCACCAAACTCCACCGATTACTCTGCCTCCCCCTCCTATTCCCCAACCCCTTCCTCGACTGTGCCTGCCTCGGCTCCCTCTCCGCTGACAATTCCCTGAGTCCATCATCCGCCGGCAGCTCATAGACTTGGTGCGGATGGGCAGACATCTCAGCGGCGCCATGGCTCCCTTCCATTTCGGCCCCACCTTCGCTGCCTGGCATTTCTAGCTGCGGCCGACTGCCTTCCATCTCCACCCCGCCCTGGGATCCTTGCATTTCCAACTTGGGCCTCCCGGATTTATCGTCTTGGGCGAGATTGGGATCCGAACCTTCTATTTCGAGGCCGGGTTTCTTGGGTGCATAGAGTTCGCCTACTACTGGATTGCCGGAGCTGTCCATTTCAACTTTGTCGGAGCTAGTGTCATCATGTAATTTTCTTGATTTTCGACGACGAAGATACCAGAATGTCAAGGCTCCGATAATAAGAGCGCAGAGGGCGAGAGCGGCGATGATGATGCCTGCGGTGGCTCCTGCGCTGAGTTTGCGGGTGGGGGGAGGGGTTTGCGGGACTTTGGTTATGTTGCCTGGGCCGGTAGAGTTCGTACTGTTGATGGAGGGAATGGCGATTATTTGCTGAGGGATGTTGTTTTGGAATAGGGCTTGGGAGACGTTAAAGTTAAGGCGTTCGTAGTCGACTGTTATGTACGCTTCTTGGAGAAAAGTGCGGCCAAGGGTATACTGGCTGTCGTTTGCGGCGCGCCGTAACGGGAAGTATTGCGTCGTCTGATTAATGCCGGGGTAGTATTGCGTGAGTTGTAAATCAAAGCTGGCGTAGGGTAGGGTGATGTTGACGGTTTGCCCGCCCTGGACATCGTTACCAAGGAGAAAACTGACGGATGCATTCTGCGATTTGAGGGCGTTATGTTGAGAGTCGGAGACAAGGTAAAGGTCTGTAGCGTTGTCGTAGGTGATACTAAAGGCTTGCTCAAAGGCAAGGCAGGCCTCAAGGGGCAGCCAGATGTGGGGGACCGTGGAGTCGATGAAGGTGAGGATGCCGTTGCCGGGAAGGAGATTTTTGGTACTTTTTTGGTCGGTGAATTGGATGGACTGGAGACCAACGACAAGGTCGCGGGAGATGTCAGAGGCGAAATTGAATGATACGTTATTAGGGGCGAAGCGCGACTCGTCATAGCCACCTAGGGTAAGGGTTCCAACGACTTCTTTGAGACCTACGAGTGTTCAGCTAGAAGAATGGAATAGATGCATGCTTCTTACGGTACTTCGCCCCTGCAGAGTATCCATACGTGAGACTCGGGATCTGATTTGAATTTCTCAGGTTGGTAAGAAGACTAGGTTTTGGATTGTCGAATTCCGTAAAGTTGATTGGTCTGGGGGTTAGACCCAGGTTCCCAAGAAAGAAGTCCTTTGTAGCAACGCCTGCAACGACTGAGTGATTTACAGTCACGCCATTCCCTTGCAGTCCTAGTCCCAGAGTATCAAAGCCATAATCGCCATTGTCATAGTTCCCAGTATAAGGGAGGTTCATCTCTACGCCTAGAGCGAACATTCCCTGATCTTGCCAAGTTGTAGACGTATTCGGATTGAAGAGTGAGCCTCGAGCGAGACGACAGCCGGAGGGATCTTGATCGATACAGCCGGACGTTAAGACTACCCATGTCTCTGGTACAGTCGTTGATGCCAGTACTCGGAGGTTCTGCGCTGGAGTTCCAACGCGTATGAAGAAAGAAGACCACGGACCATCATCGCCATCCCTATCGGTCAGAACGTCAGTCGTTGCCTCGAGCAATTTTGATCACAAATGAGGGGAAAATACCAGGCTTGACTCGGATCAACGACGATGGGTTTAGCCATTACTAAATATTTCGGAAACGACAGACTTCTCGACCCTGCAGACAGAATTTGTGCAAACCTCGTCGAGCAACAACAATGACAGGAGACAGGACATTATGCTTGTGCGACCTTTAGAGATTACATTTGTTTGGTGGTTGCGGCTGAGCATCCTTCGCGCCAACCATTAACTCTTGACTGCAGAACCCTATTCGGCGGATACCGATCTAAGTCCGTGGATCTAAAGCGTGATAGCAAATCATGTTGAACGCCTTGCTGAGTAATGTGAAAAGTCACCTGGGGTTGGCGGTAATCGAAACCACTGAAACATGTTTGAACTTGGCAGTCTGCATAGCCATTGTTGCTTGCAGATGTACATAGCCTGGTGTTTGGCTTTTTTGGATGGTGGTTGCCAATGGGTGACAGTCGTCAGGCAAATAAACCATGGAGTATCTTTCTGACACTGGCGCAACAAGATGGAGATCCATCCTTTCAGGGGCGGTGAGTGCGGTGGATAATTCGGTTTTGATGTTGTGGTGGCAGTCAAGACACAGCAACGGGGCCGAGGGTCCCTTTTCATCGCAGATCACTTTAATACTGTAACACTCATGGCCGATCTCTGCGTTGATATGTTTACTCTTCTAGAAGTCATCTGCTTTTGGGACGGTCCACTTTACTTGCGTGTAGCGGCGTCTATTCCCACGGTAGAATCGCATCCTTCTCGGGAGCTTTTATACCTGTCTAGAGGCTTCCTGTAACGATGCTTGAGGTTGGGAACTTCGGGTGGCTATGCCTGGTTGTCCAAGTATTTGTGGAACTTTGAGCTATGGAATATTTGAAGCGCCAATGGAGATCCGCTAAGCAGAAGATAGCTTTCTATGTGCCAGATTTATCCCTCCCTCGGGGAACTCGTCATAGCTACATGCATGCTAGGCAATCGCTATAAAAGTCCAGACGCCAACTGATGCAGCCATGAAATCGTGATTCATCCGTTCCTCAATCGCAAAATAAAGCGCCAACTCGAACCTACGCCTTCGCCGCATGCTTCTTCGTCCACTCCTTCGCCTGCTTCACAAAAGCTTTGTGATCCTGCTTGTACTGGTTCCCAATCCCTGCCTCGACGGCATCATCTGGCTGAGGTTCCACGAGTAGTTGATGTGCGAACTTCAATACAGCTTCAATCTTAGAGGAGGGTTTCCACTCATCGGCACGGAGCATACCCAGGCACATGCTACCTTTGTCATCGTTGGTGACGTTGGGATGGTAGATTTTCGTCTGAAAGTTGAGGGTAGGTGGCTTGAATGGGTAATCCGTGGGAAGAGTAAGGTGGAGTGTGAAAAGGCCGCCCTGTAGTATAGAAGGTCACTAAGTTTGGGCTAGTCCTAGGAGTGACGATTGACGTGGAAGAGGAACAACAGGAAACATAGAGATACTAACAGCATACGGAGATTCTTTGGGGCCTGCGATAAGGATTTGCCATTTGTAGATGTCGGATTCTGATATGATAGAGATTTGCATTCCCTCAATTGGATTCTTCTGAAGCTCGGCAAACTCCTAGGGCAAGCTTAGTACATATATCACTATGGCCAGATCTTGAAGTTTACCTTTGTGATGCGCTTTTGCCCTGACATATTTTCTTGGCGATGCGAGGATTCCAACTGTAGGTTGATTCCAAGGATTCGGTTCAATTCTCAGAACGATGTTCAGTAGTGAAATCTTGCAGCCTTATATACCTTAGCCAGGGCTCACAGTGGACATGCTTCTGTCATTCACTTCCGTGAAACAAGTCAACGGCTGTTGAGGACTCCATGGGCAGCCTAGCCGAGATCAGATGACTCACCCTGCATGTAGGAAATGTCTCCCACTGGCGAATTCTATGGATGTATTCCGTACAACATTTCGATTCTTTGAGGCATAATTACTCTTTATCTGGTTGCGAAAGATGATAGTTGGAAATCTAGAGAAATGGGCTTGGATATCTGGCAGCATCGTCGTTGCTCGTTCCCTTTTACCAAGCAAGTTCAGGAAGACACGTCAGATTCTCTTCACTACCTACTCGTTTCTTCCACTGTCAAATATCTTTGGACTGATTCTTTGATGTCATTATATTGTGCTCATTTTAGGTTCCTTCCTGAAGCCACAACTGTACGTACAAATATGATTCTGCTTTTGCGTGCTGACAGTGACATTCTAGACCACCAGGATAGAATGTTAAAACATCTTCCTATTTCCGCATCTCTTCTCTGTCTACAAGCACTCTATTTCCGCCAGTCATGGTACAGAATGGTCATCTATGGAATTCTGTGCTGGGTCACGAAAAGCTTCTGGGACGATCGAGCTGCTGTAATGAAATGCGTTGGTAAACAGAGCACTGGCAAGTTCTACCAACTTCAGGTCTTTTAACGCCACGGAAATGGCATATAAAGGGAGTTGCCAAAAGTGTTCTGTATATTAAACGTTATCTCCCCTACTTGCCGTCATCGGTTCTTACGCTCTCCACTACCAAGGCAAAAAGTCACCATGCCAGAACAAACCCAGCCTGTCAATCAATCGGAAACTTTACCATGTACATTGGGAGATGATGGAATAACAATGTTCACCTTTGATTTGCTCCCTGGAAATACCCGAAGAAAGATATACGACTATTATATTCCCCAGAGATTCGAGTTTGTGGGACCCAGAAATACACGTAATGGTAGATGGTCCGACCATCCCTTATTAGTCGCGAAACAAATACTCATTCGAAGATGTGACTTTGCAAAGTGGATACTTCAGCAAGACTGGAACGATCCCTCGAACGCAGTTCTCAATTACATAAGAGAAGATCTGAGGGCAAAGTTTATCAGACTAAAGGAAAAATACGAAATGCCTAATTTCAAGATAGCAGCTCCGGGTCAGAGCGAATCTCCCTGCATAATTATGAATACGGTAATGCAGTTGAGCTCGATTCTGACTATTCCCAAGAACATGGTTGAGGAAGCCAAGATGACATTTGTGAATGTTGCTTCTCGAGAGCTCAAAGAATACAGATATTATATATCTTACTTCGCGGCCTCTTTTATAATCGAGAACAATAAAGAAGAACTAGAAGCACTCGGGAATTGAAGTGATACTGCCGTCGGTGAGATCTCTCATTTATGTCGTAAATTTATTTCGATTGTATCTACAGATAAGACACTCACAATACTCAAGACAACGGATCATGGTGTCATAAAGTCGATCATGTTATCGTTGAAAGTAATGTACGCAATAGTAGAAGACAAGACTGTGTGCATGCGGGCAGATGTCTTTGTGACAGCAATTCCTGTCGATTGAACCTAATGATATCGAGAGGGGATCGAAAGCTATACTTAGCACAAGGGATCTTGAGAGACAGCGGAGGCAGACTGTTTCGAGGGAATATGATGAATGATCAGGGAAGAAAAGATGCAGAAGAAGAAGAAGAAGAAGAAGAAGAAGAGAGGGAAGAAGTGTTTAATGGTGGAAGCAAAAGCAAGGCGAGATAGTAGATCAAAGGGGAGGGGACAGCGGCAACGGGAGTGATACACAAGTTGTCGATTTGAATTTATTGCAAGCAGCGGTGCTCGCAGGGGACAAAACTACACCGACGGCTGTGAAGTCGCCAGAGAGTTCTTTCGGCAGATCGGTCCGAATAAATTTAGGCTCATTCGTGAGTTTTACTGCTATTTATACTGGAAGAAGAGGTCCGAGAATGTCGATGAGTTCTTCGGGATGCTACAGGATTTCGCTGCATGTCCACCAGCTCGGGAGATCAAGAACATCCACCTGCAAGTTGAGCCTGCGCAAGGAATCAAGCGATCTATAAGAGGTACTAGGGGTAATCCCGTATGCTTTTCCCTCTTAGGATTTCCTGGCGTCTATATCACCATTCTCGTCCTGGGTGCGCCTGCGACCCCCGAATTGTCTACCTCTGAGGTCAATGGATGGATTCAACAGCGTTATGACCCAGGTCAATCACACGAATTTTTGGAGCTGCCACCGGAGGTAAGGCTTATAGTAGATCAGAACTTAGTTCTTCATCGCTATGTTATTACAACATCGGGGCCTAGGCCACACATTATCTCAACTATTGCGCCGATGCATTGCCTCAATAAATTTACCAGAGCAGAGTACCTTGGAGAGCTATCGAAGACTTGTTGTTTAGATTTTGTACTTTCATCATCTGCATACATTTGTATGCGTTTTCCCCACCATAACCAAGCGCCTTGGGCCGCGCCATTCCTCCGTCAAATGGGCTCAAATGCTTCGTCGATTAAGCACTTTAAGATTACTCTCAAAATCTTCACGTTAGGTAACCGAACCTACGCCCCATCAATCCTACCGATCGTTGATGCTCTCAATCATCACGGTAGACTTGAAATTCTTGCAGTAAACGAAGCTTCGCCAAATTCGGTAATCGATTATCGAGATGAAGCGTTTGTAAGCGTCACCTTCAGAGCCGATACCGGTACCACGACCGAACTTATAATCGAGGTACTACATCCAAGAAGAGCTTTTAGAGTCTTGTCCGCTAGCCAAGTTCTAACCATCCTTGGGGCTAGCATGAAGGGCGTCCCCACAATGGTTGACAGACATGGGCGAGTTCACGAGTTGTAGGACGAAAGATTTGTTCCTGAGATAAGATCCTATTCTCTTTGCATTACAACCATGACTCCCATAAGCCCCAGCAAAACCGTCTTCAACCACGGATGTTCTGACAATAGGATGGTTACATAGCCCACAAATGGAATGTATCCGATCACACTGCCAATGATGTCTTTTGATCTCTCCAAGTAATCCTGTCCTCTCGCGTACAACTCTGTATCATCTGCCAGATTATTGTCCCCTTTGGTGAGAAGCCGCAATGGGGTTTCGCTGTACACCACAATAAATTAGCACTCAGCGTTGATGCTAAAATGCGACCATAAGCAGTAAGATGCTCTCCACACTCACCCTCCCCCAAATCTCCGCACAACCCTATGCACAATTGGAATATCCTTCCCTCTGACATTATACACCACCACCTCTCCGATTTGCGTGTCCTGGCCCCTGTTCCATAAGAACAATAGATCTCCCCTCTGAAAAGCAGGCTCCATGCTCCCTGATAAGACAACGACTATTGGTGAAGGTGAGTCTGTGACGACGGAAAGGCCTTTCCATAGCATGAAAGCTGTTGAGAGGACAAGGGCAAAGTTGAGGAGTTGGGTTAGGAGCTGGCGGGGGTGGAGGCCATTGAGGGCGGAAAGCATAACTGCGAGTAGAGTTTGAGGTCTTTGGGTATCAACTAAGTGTGAAGCTCGCCCTTCAAAGCCTCGCGGTCAACCGTGCGCAGAAAGGTGATTTGATGGTCTGCGAAGTTGTAAGGCGACGTCGCGAGATGGGTGTAGGGCTGATATGCGAAACTTGGCAAATTTGGATCGAGTTGACAACTAAATCCTGCGAGCTGAGATACGTAAATATTGATTCTTATTACACGGCAAAACTGCCAGTTGCTTAGTATGAAGTCTTTGACATGATGAACCATATGAAGCTCAATCTAAACTCCAGTTGGGAGGTGGCTTCCAGAGGCAGGAGGTCTAATCCAGCTAAGAGGTATCCTACTCGCAATCGTTGGCCGTAAAAAGCCCATACAGGCTTTTTTTTCTTACGCATTCTCTCGTCTCCCTAGGTATGTGACCATCCTTCATCCTAGAGTACCAACTTAGCTTTATTGATTCATTCTTGTCTTCTGTTGATTGTCCTCCATGGTCGAACGCACCCCCTTCTACCAACCTTGATCAGGCCTCCTCACAATCATCCTAGCTTCTTCCAAGTATGTCACTCGCCATGGCGTTTTACTTCACAGGAAGCACTTTTAGCAATCCGAAATCTCATTGCCATTTACACGTCTACTGTTTTCGGGCTTAATCTTTACCTCGAGATTGGCCCGAAAAGGATTGGAAAGTTCTCCGCTTTTGAGATCACTAGAATCAGCTTTGCAATCCAGATGCTTTACTACCGGATGTGCTCCGTAAGTCCCAATCCCACAGCTCTTTATTCCCAGTTGATTCCGACTTTCAAAGTACTGGACATTGCAACACGTTGTGAAGCCGAATAGGCCACCAGGCAATGGGTTTGCTGGTATCATGAAAGGCAATTCTGACTGTGAGTGACATTAAGTCGAAAAGCCGCTTAATGTTTTCGCTATTCTACACTGCTGCTGCCACAATACCTCCGGTACTTACTATCGTCTTCTGGTTGGTTCTGTTCGCTCAAACCCTAGATCTGAGCAATCAAGTCAGACGTTTTTCCGGTTAGCGCTGGCAGACACCGCTAACAAGGTCGATGGAAGACTGGCATACGTGGTGGCTCCGGTCCCCCAGATGCAAGCGTCCAAGCCTTCCCAAATAAGCCGCTCAAGATGTTCGTACTTGTCAGCATCAATGCGGCGAACACTTTCATCGCACTTCTAGAAATAGTGATGCTGAGCAGTATGCGAAAGTAAAAGGCACGCAGCATTACATGGTCTTCGAATTTTGATCAAAGACTAGCTTATAATTGGGGCAGCCTCCGAATAAACACGTGGTCGGCATCCTTTCCATCTGCCTTCTGTACTATGCCTGGACGGCTTTCGGAGGCCTGGTTACCAAACGATATGTTTATAAGTATCTTAACATCAACTACAGAGGTCCGAGCCTTGGCGACGGTTTACATTTGCATGATATGCTTGACATTAACAACGTTCTCCATCCAACGGGATCTGCACAGGCTGCGTAAGGCTTTTGTTCGGAAGGCTTATGGTGATCATTGGGAACGATGAGCCTGGTGTAGGATGGATCAGCCGTAGGGGTTATCTCGCTCGGCTCTCACAGAGTCTGTAGAGGTAGGCTCGATAATGCTTAGAGCCATGAAAGTGTATTACTCTCTAGGATTTGGTCTGGGTTATACCTCTGGTAGGTACCGTCGTCAAGGGGTTAAGACCTTACTTGGCTCAGTATGAGTCAATGGGATTTGGTTTGCTAGTCATTATTTTTTTCTATTCTTCGTCCGTATTTGCTCGCTTCAAAGGTACCTACCTGTATGCACTAACCATGGTCACAGACTTGCTAATCAATTCTCACTGAGTGGGACGCTCAGCTAAGGGTTCTCTCTGGGATTGAAGTATTGCTTGTTTTTCTCGTACGTAAACATATCCCACTTCCTGTCAAGTATTTGTTCTCACGATCACTCCGCAACTCATATCTCTAAAGCAAATCCGCTTTTCCTTTGCAATGATGCGGAATTCCTCACACATTTGACCTCCAATGATTAGGCTAGCCAATTCGACTTGCTGACGACTCATTCCTAATTCCTCTTGGGAGCTCTCTACTAACAGGAGTACTAATTGAGAAATTGCTACTCGTCAGGTAGACATCCGTCCAATACCCCAGCGTTATGAAAATGACCCAAATCTTCTTTAACCATCTACTTACAAGAGTGCATTACATCTGGAAATAACGCTAGTTCAATTCACACTGGCTTTGTCTACCAGAATCCTTGTGGAGTTGGATGGAAGTGACATCTGCGATGATACAGAAACCACTCTCACTCTCAAACTTCCTTCACTAATTTCTCGAGTATCGCTTCGGGACTCGAATCTCGATCAACTAAGCGATTTGCCCTCGAGGACAGCGATTCACTGACTTTTCAATTAGCTTAGGTCAGAAAACCAAGGAATCTTCAAGTGAGCTTCACCCTAGTGAGTGTTCCAATGACTGAATGCTTGAGTAGAAAATAGAAACAATAACAGCTATCTGTAGTCGGGTTTGGACGTTTTTCACCCTCGGCTGGGTCTGCCGAGCTTTCACCACCTCTGCTTCTAGATTTCCTCGGAGAATTGTGTGCTGTCGATGTTCGAATTGCTCAACTGATCCGCAACTAATATTACCTGACTTCTTTAACTTGAAATCAATTGCTTACCCATGAGCTTCCCTTGCAACTAAGTTGGGCTTTGGCTGGAACCCTTCTCATTCTCGAAATCGTCTTGCAACGATGACCTTATAAAGTCCTCTGAAATAATTGCGTCAGCATTCCAGCACGTCAAATTCTAGTGAAACGGCCGCCGGTTCTACTCGAAGCAACCTGCTCACTCTTTCAGCCATGTCAGCTGGGCCCAGTAGTACAATGGAAGCTAAATCAACCAAGAGAAGCATCTGTGCTGCTGCCAGAACGTCTTTGGACGATGTCAATACTCGCCACGCACAGATCGGAGCACAATCCGGAGAGTATTGGTTGGTATCTAAAGATGGCGAACAGGATTGGCCGGTTGTGATTTGCGATGAGGACATCGTGCAGAGTTATTTCAAAGGCTCACGGCCGGAAAATGCACGCAAAGTCGATGGAACCTGGCCTGGACTCTCCCAGCCTGGTGGTGACCTTATGGGACAGGTTTGCTTTCCAGTATTGTATCTTGGCACATTGAAACTGTAGGTTCTCCTATCGAGAAACATTTCTCCCCACAAATCCTGGGCTGCTTCACCTGGGTTCTTTATGGATACTGAGTACGGTTCTGGCTGATTTCTTGTTTTGTTAAGCCGTTGGGCCTCCTGGAATCGTCTTAAACCTTTAGATTTCCAATTAGCTGTTGCTATAAGAGATACGACGCCGGACGAAAAGCTCAAAGAAGCTTACCACGATGCCATCGGAATGTATGAATGGAACCGACTCAACTATTGGAAGGACAAATTGTGCGCTCTGAAATTAGCAAATGCTACAGCTTCGGTACGGGACAAAGATGGCAAGCGGAAGCGAGAAGCTACTTCGAATACGAAGTCAGGTTGCGAATTTCAATGGCCTCCCGGATTTGGACCTAGGTACCGTCATGGCAATGTCGATGATGATGAGGCGGAGCTCTTATTGCCCTCGGGAGAATTCAAGAGGAAAATCAAGAAAGAAGTCTTCGACACGACAATTTTAGCAGACAGCAACGCGCTCTACGAGGACTCCGATGCGGGCAATCTCTTCAGCGCCCCAAAGGGTAGCCGGTCACTTCTAGGTCGCTCCGCAACTCTTCTTGGGAGACGTGCGACGACTCCAACTTTGAGGAGCCACAAGTCTAGTTCAACGACGCCCGGAAAACTCAGAGCTGGAAATACCTCTGTCGAGTAAGTAATTCTTTCCTTCAATATTGTTCCTGTCTTGGGACAGTCTCGGATGCTGATATGGGCTTTTAGTACGAATAAGGTTACACTTTATGTTGGTAATCCACATGTAGAATTCACAGTCCAGCAGGCCGGCCTAGATGCCAGCCCAGTACTTGCCCGCTTAAAAGGTTTTCACGACAGCATTGGGTACTATGTCATGTCTCCAGTGCTTTCTTCGCTCTCGGCAAGAGATTTCAAGCCCATCGCCCAGTACGTCGATCACAAAGAGTATTACCCAAATCTGCTTGACGAAAACACAAACCATGCGCGTCTCGAGGACGTATATGAATATGGACAACGTACGCAGGAAGTCTTGCGATGCGGGATTATCTATTCAGTGGCCCATCAGGTCGAGCTACCAGGGCTCCAAAGTCTGGCTTTTCGGAAATTGAAGTGTTTGCAGCCATACCCACCCATGGAGTTTCTGTCGGTCATCGGGCTGATCTTCCGCGATGGAATTACGGAGGTCGAAGGTCTACGTCGTTTTGTGGTCCAACATCTTGCCGAGCACTTCGATGAACTCATGACGAAAGAAACGCAGAGAATGCTTGAGTTCATAAAGGAACATGCTGGACTCGCTAGGGATATGTTCCGGGAGTTGGGCGAGTTGCCCAGTCCAACACTTGACATCGCGCCAAAAGCAGACAAAGAGGTTGAGGAGGAAGGCAAATTTGGCGAGTAAGCAGATGAGGATGGTGCATCTTTCCACGTCTACGAAGAGGCTTGACAGAGTTCTTGCCTAAGCTTCTTCATTCTAGAAATGGGCATCATCTTAGCCTATTAGGTGCTGTTGATTTTTACTCCTTTGGACACCTATCATTAGAGATGAGGATCGAATTGACGGATGTGCAACTTTTTCAGATATTCTAGCTTGGATATTCTTAGATAGCATTGGTATAAATAATGGAATCAGATTTTATCCTCTCTCAGAAGACTTCTCCAGGTAATCTGACAACAAGATGTGTGGGTACGAGTACAATGCCATGCCACAAACCGGCATCAATATATTACTTCATCATTGAGATGAACTTTGCTACAGCCAAGACCAGAAAGCAAGCTCTTCGATGTATCTACATATAATGCATTACCCACTACCGATTTCATCGGTATTCTAAGCACACCAAAAAAAATCTTCAATGTTTACCCAGGACTCGAAAATAACGCTAGTCTCAGTTCTGGTTAGGGTTCTTTCCTCTTGTTTATCAACATCAGGCCGCAAGGCAACGACGCAACCCACGGAATCGACAGCTCTCAATACACCTATATACAGGATCATCAACAACTTTTTGCCCTTCCGTTTCTAGCTGCCAAGCTGAGCAGGGCGTCACTCTAACCTGAGCCGAGTGTGAGCGTTCCTGAGCAGGGCTGAGCATCGACTGAGTCGGCCTGAGTGTATCCTGAGCGCACCCTGAGCGATGTGAGCAGTGCAGAAACACAGCAAACTGAAGTCTGAAACGACTTTCTTCGATCATGACTTGAGCTGCCCTCGTTGTTTTTCAATCTCTCAAATGCTGAAGAAAAGAGAGTTGATCTTTGATCAGAATTTATGTCAGATTCAAAAGATGATACAATTCTATTAAATCTTTACATTGAATCAGATGCAAAAAGTACACAAAAGAATGAAAAAGATGAAGATTGCAATTTATGAGTTTAATTCATACTTCTACTGCATGAAGAATGAGATTCTATTGATGAAGAACAATGAATGATAGCATTCAAGAGCAATTGCTGAGATGTTAATCATCATGCTCACAACTTTACGAAGAAGAGAATTGATCATTTCGCTTGTTGTACTGACTCTGCAATGAATTCGATCATACATCTAGAAGCTGCTCGAAAGAAGCTGTTGAGATGAACTGTATTGACTTCAAGTGTGTTATCTGTGAGGAGTTTGATCATCGTGTTCACGACTGTACGAAGGAGAGAATTGAACGCTTCGCTTGTCGTAGCTGCAAAAGCTTCTGTAGTGATCAAGAGATGATCACGAATTGAATGAGGGACGAATGTCGTGAGGCTGCTTGCGCATCTTCCGAGCAGTTTAGTAGGAGGCAGAGGCCGGGGTCTGGGCCAATGATAGGAGAGTCGAAGGCGTTTCTCGAATGTACATATAGATTTCTTTTCGGCAGGTAGATAGAGATCATTCATACACACGTTTTACAGTACCTTTCTACTAGTACGATCATTGCATGTGTCCGTTGTTTGCTTCCTCTGTTGCTTCTAGGGCTTCCTATACCGCACCTGTACCCTATCCCTCGACAACATGACATATCAAAGAGCACTCTTACGGATCGAATCAATGGTCGAAAGGCTGCTTCTGTACGCAATCAGCAGTTTCAAAGACTTAGCCCCGATCATTTTGGTTGGCTGCTGTAGCCTCATTTCAACGGGCTTGAGCAAGCGTTATGCGCTCTTCCTGTGAAAGTTCGATATCCTCAGAAGGTATGAAGGACATAGGGGGGGTGGGGGGGGGGATGGCTGCCATCGTTTTGCTGATATGTTGAAGAATTATACGTTGGTAGCAATAAAATATGAAATGTGGATTATCAGCCCTATAGGGCTGGACGACTGCTACGAGTAGGTTTGTCTTCAAGACTGTCAATGACCAGATAGATCGTCAATCAGAGGACAGGACATGAAACGACTCCTTGTGCATGTCATGAGCAAATGCAAAACCATCGGAGTCGATTGTCACAGCCACTGTCGTAGTATGAAGCCAGCGGAGGTTCGCCGAGAGTCGCCAGGTTGACCTTGCTGCACTGCCGGTCAAGTCAAAACTATGCCCCGTTCTATCTTCAACTTTCATTATTCTTCAAATTCGCGTCTGGCATGATGCGACACCATCGCATATTCCAAAGACTGAGGCATGCTCCTGAGTCTCTCATCATTCCAAAGGTATAGTCCTCCCCGCTACCTCATACGCCTCAACTCCTCCACAACTATTGTGATGAATTTTCCAAAGAGAAATTATCGCGGCTTATGACTCTCTTCAATGGGTGGTTGATTAGCAATTACAAAGGGTCCCACTAAACATACACCCCTTTTTACTACATTGACGCCCCCCGTTTACTACACATACACCCCCCCCCAATAGGTCTAGCGGCTACCCAACAAGGTTTAGCGGCTCAATAATCATAACAACGCGCACACGTTCTTCTTCATCAACCAACCACTTTACCTACCCACCACCCACCCTACCTCATCGCCACCATGGATCTTGCACCCCCTCCAGTGGGTGAGCTCTATGTGAACCACGAGGAGCTCATCGCCGCCGCCAATACATGGGCTGGAGCTCACGGTTACGCGCTCAATATCAAACGCTAGGGCAAACACAAGCGAGGGGTAGGTGTAGGGGTAGAGGAGGTAGGGCGCGGGGCGGAGGTAGAGGTAGAGGGCTAAGTCGAGGAGGTAGAGGGGGCGAAGGGGGTGAAGCTTCGGCGAAGCCTCTATCCGAACATCAGCAGGAAGCTTCAAACGGTGAAGGCTTCTACTGGGTGTTTCAAATTTGATGTGTAGTAAATCAGCTTCGAAAAACATACATATCGACCCCAAAGATACTTAATTTTTGGTGAGCCGCCCATATAAAATCAAGTATCTTTAAGGTATGGTGTTCATCTGTTTCAAAGCTGCCAAACCTTGTTGGGTAGCCGCTAGACCTATTGGGGGGGGGGTGTATGTGTAGTAAACGGGGGGCGTTTATGTAGTAAGTGGGGGGCGTCAATGTAGTAAAAAGGGGTGTATGTTTAGTGGAACCCATTACAAATACGCAACTTTCTGATCGGTGTTGTCATTCTATCTTGGCATTCGAACATTTCAACGCGCTCATCGCTGACAATGCGGACACATCTAGCTGAACTGGCCAACTACCATTGTCTATAGCACGACTCTCCGCCGCATCAGCTCTGCATCAGCTCTTCCTTCGTGCCCAACGTCCTTCGTCCCGCCAGATTTAATCCAGCGCACAATGCAGGAACGATCCAGCATGCATCGGTGCTGCATGATATCCACCCGTGAAAGAAGAACGCCCGGGTGTTGATGCACCCAGGGTGCTAGAAGAGCAGCGTTTCATACTTATGGAGTGCTTGTAGCCAGGCGAATGTTCACATGACTGCATGGAGATTCATATGCTGGTAGCCTCGACGACGACCGAACACGCCACCGCAGATTGAGGCTGATGGAGCTAGGACCATCATCAGACTCGCTGTATAGGCGCTGGAGAGAAATGACCTCATGCTGCCGCATTGTCTTTGAGCATAAATAAGACGTTGCACGGCCAGCGACGAGAAGACATCTGTACGCGGTGCTGGCTATGAACCTGTTGCAGTGTCAACAGAGCTAAGATCTTCTCACACAAAAGGAGGATTGAAGAGGCCGTTGATCCCTCTCCCCTCACACACCCACCGGGCCTTGGGAGGGCATCAAAAGCATCCAAACCAACCGAACACGCCAAACCACACCACACTCTACCTTCTACCTCCAAGGCCTCTACGGCTGCAAGACTACACCAAACGAACCTCTCCTACCAGATCACTATACTCGCCAACTACGCACAGAACTCAGACCTTACTGAAGCGCCTAGAGGGAGAGCCCTCTAGGCAAGACCTGCTCTGACCGACATCAGAGTGGAACTGAACCACCGCCGTCAAGAGCGCATGCGACTAGGCAGTCAGAGTACTGCTGAACTACACCTCCAGAGGACTGAGAGAAGGGCAAAGGGAGGGTACTGCCTAGGAGAACTGAATTTGGATGTGGATTACGTGACCTGAGAAGCCAAGGAATGATTTTGGATTGTGGGGCTTGGCAGCTACACAGGGATTCAACACCGCCTGACTTGCATCTCCTTTGCATAGCGAAAGGAGGACCCCAATAGGCTAGGGGATAGCCAAGCAAGGGATTTAGTCCCAAATGTCACTTAGAATACACTGAAAAACGATGGTGAAGTTGCTCTAGCTTAGAGCAACGACACACAACCGACCTGCGTGCACTTCGAGTTAGCCTAACATAGATCATGTTAGGCTATCATAGACTAGTATAGGGCTGATGTTGACACGCTAGCGGCCTAGCGCGCCTTCGTGGGTAAAACCCACGACGTGTACTTTCCATCTTCCTTCTTTAGCTTTGAACTCCTAGTTAGAATACACCCATATGATCCGCTCTATGCAGGCTCATAACAGAATGGTGTGTAGAATGATGAGTAGAATGATGAGTAGAGTGATGAGTAGGTAGACGAGTAGGTAGGGTGGTGAGTAGGGCGATGAGCATGTGGAATGGTGAGTAGAATAGTGGGCATGTAGGGTGGTGAGTGATGACTGGTGAGTAGGTAAATTTTTAATACATAGATAAGCTGAGTGAATGACGCGAACAATGTGATTAATTCAATAATACGCTCATACTTTACCGCATCAGATAAGGCGACCGGCAAAGTTCGGTATTATTCCAGATTTAAGGGCCGATCTGACTGTAACCCGAGGATTTGCTCTCTCTCAGACGTAGTAGAGTAGTTGGAACTTACGTAGTAAGCAAGATAGCTAACCCATTAGCCGCCGCCGCTTACCCGAAAAGGTGTAGCGCAGTTCCATCTACTACGAGGTCCTGACTCCTGAGGCAACTCAGACGTGTTATCCGTAGGCTGCGTAGTCATCCAGAGGGTCCCTAACCCAAAGGGGCTTAGGGGAAGAGGTTAACCCGAAGGGGCTTAGCCACAGAAACACGTCTGAGTTTATTGTGCACGATTATACTCATGTGCCAATCATCCCTTCTTACGTTCGAAAAAGGCTGAGTCACATGACCGCATCCGTCGCACGCGCTGCCTACAAAATGCCTCGCGAGCTTTCGCCTTCTTTTCTTCTCCACGCTTCTCCCCTAGAGCCGGCCGAAAACACCACCGCAGGTTAATCTCACCAGCAGATTCCTGCGAGCAGAGTCTCCCTCCGGGTCCTCCTTAATCTTCTTTCGAGAACCTCGAGTTCCTCGATCGAAGAAAGAGGAGCTGTCCTGGATAGGCTTCCGAAGGTCTCCCACATGCAACGTGCGTGCGAAGCGTCACTTCAGTTCTGGGCCGCCACTTCTTACGCTCATTTATAAAAACCCGGGTACCCTCTTCAGCCGTTGATCAATCATTCTTTGCGAGCTCTCGGTGTCTGACAGCTGCAATACACGAACTCAACCAAGATGTTCAAACGCTCCTTCAATTCGAGGGATCGTGCGGGCAAGGCGGTCAAGTCGAGCAAGAGGTCTTTCCGTGAGCAAACGAAGTTGAAGATGCGGCAAAGGATGGACAGTCCGCCAGTGGGCAGGTGAGCTGAAGCGCATTCTATACCACGGGAAGGGAAGGCTGATGAGATGAGCGGATTCAGTACCCTGACAAGCTCCATCGTCACCTTGATCGTTGGCCATGATCAGCGTCTTTTCGCTGCGCACGAGGACGTCCTCTCCTTATCTCCCTTCTTCAAGGCCGCGCTCAAAGGCCAGTTCTTTGAGAGTGCTTCAAAGAAGGTAGAGCTGCTTGACGAGTATGTTCTACCAGATTTAGTTCAAGGAACGATCTGACTGTCATATTACAGAGAGCCCGAGATCTTTTCCTGCGTCCTCGAATACCTCTACAAGGGTGATTACTACCCACGCCTGTTGCACAACAAGCGTCGTAACTCTTGGGAGCTCGAAGATGCGAAGGACCCTCAGAAACTTGGTGGCCGCGGATCGGTCCAGTCTACAATCTATCATAACGGTGTGGGCGGAGTCTTGCTCAAAGACACCGCTATCTACTGCACAGCCGAGAAGTTTGGATTGGACGAGTTGAAGCGCCTGTCTCTTCGGAAACAAGGCCTCCAGTCGGGAATCCAGGTCGATGTCATTATGGCATCGGCTCGCTTTGCGTATGATAACACGCCGGACACGGACTCCAGGCTCCGCGCTCATTACCTTGCTTTGATTATCAGAAGTCGCAAGACTTTCAAGAGGAGCGGAACCATGCAGATGGAAATGGAGATTGGTGGCAGCAAATTGTTTGTACATTCTGATGTCAAGCTCTAACATCCCGCTAATCTGTGTTCCTAGGTTTTTCGATCTGTTCGTTGCGATGTGTAACCATGTGGATGATATCGTGGAGATTAGGTACGTCTTAAGACTTGCATAGCCAGCTCTATACTAGCCATACTCATATCTATCAGTAACAACAAATCTCCCAAAACCATCTAAACACATATCCTCCCATCTCAACAACTCCAGGTCCCCAAGACCCCCCTTAAGGAGCACCCACAGGAAAAAAATTGAAATTTCAAGCGTCAGGGAATATTCCACTCTCCACCAAGAATGCCATCATCCGATCGAGAGAACATCCTCCGGAAGGAAAAGAAGCCGGCGAGCTTTCTTGCTTTTCTGCGAACTGCTTTCAACCTCTCCACTTCTCCCCCCAACAGAAATTCACGAGGTCGGCCTCCCCCATTTTCGGTGACGGATGATTTCACAACCCTACTCAATTTAATAATCGCAAACCCGCCTCTCCTTTTGCGGCACCCTCTCGTGGCAGAAATATCGATTTGCTGGGTCCCCACCAATTTTTCCTTGTTTTCCTTGAACCCATTGAATTCATTTTCCCTCTAGTATCTCAACCTGATTGGGAGAAGAGGAACAATTGAGCGCTGGCGACTCCATTCGCTGGAATTTTCTTTTGTCGATGATGGATGTGGGGAACTTCTGTATGGTGAAGCTCATGCGGAGCGATTGCATGTGGTCTACGATCGTCGACCGGACTTCCTGTCTTGAGGATAGGGAGGAAAGCGGGATCTAGGGGCTGCGTGAAACTGTGATACAGGATTCTTGCTAGTGATGATCTAGGTAGTGGATATTGAGAGATTCGGCCACCTCATTTGTGGATTTTATGAACCTGTGAGATGAGTCAAGGTACACTGAACAACCGGTCGACCGTTGTAGAGGAGGTTTGTTGTTCATGGCCCCTCCCTATCTTTCCCCCCCTATTCCCCCCCCCCAACCCTTCTCTCGTTCCCTCCACCCCCTCGCAGATCCTCCATAACCTCAACTAGCACACACACCCTGTGTGCGTTCCTACATATATCCACTCCACTTCTCCTCCATTATCTGCCATATCTTTTGCTTGTTTCAAGAAACAGAAAGCCTGGGAGAACCCAAGGAAAGGAAAGGAAAGGAAGGCGAAGTGCGATCGCGCGGGTGTAGAGGGCGTTGCTAGAGGTGGCTGCGATGGGCTTGATGAGCGTCGTGGTGGTGGTGTGTGTGTGCTTGCTGGTTGGGTGGAGAGGAGTGAGGGGGGACGGGGGAGGTGTGGTTCTCTGGGGTTGGAGAGGTGGTGGGTGTGAGGGATGGTGATGGGATGGGGGATGGGATGATTCGAAACCTCCACTCGAAGCACTTCTGTAAAAAAAAGAAAAAAAAGAAGAGGTTCCTAAACCCCAAAATGACGCCGCGCTACCTCTAAAGAACCTCCTACCATGACCCGCCCCCAGCGTTATCGATCCAAACACCTCTTCCCAGAATGTAATGATACAAAAGCGCCTCCATAATGGGGGCATTATTTTTGCGCTCCACAAAACCCGTACCCCAAGACCCAACTCCCCCCCGCCTCCTAATGCAGAAAACCCCTCACACTCACACCCCCGCAACCTCCCTCCCCTGCACCACCCTCTCCCTCTCCCACATCCGGCCCACCCCCACCACCCCCGCCGCCAGCAAATTAACCACAACCCCCTGTATCCACACCAGCAGCCCAAAGGACCAGTACAGCGTGCGCAGGACCGTGCGTTGGGCGGGTGTGAGCGTGGGGTCGGTGGGGGGGATGAGGGGGTGGAATGTTATTGTATTGCTGTCGGTGGTGTCGGTGTCGGTGGTGGTGGGGGGGGAGTTGTAGAGGGCGAGGGTTGTGGATTTGGAGGTTTTGGAGGGGAAGATGGAGGGGAAGGCACGGGGTTTTGTTGAAGATTTTGTTTTTGAGCGGTTGAGGCGGAGGCTGGGGTGCGAGAGGGTGGTGGGGGGTGGGGGGTAGAAGGGGGTGGTGGGGAGGATGTCCTTGGAAGGCGGGGAGGAGCGGTGGAGGTGGAGGAGGAGGGTTAGGAGGGCGGAGAGGAGGGTGTCGAGAGTGTAGAGGGAGGGGAGGGCGGTGATGGGGGCGGTTTCGAGGGTTAGGGTTAGAGAGGGGAGGGAGAGTGTGAGGAGAGGGGTTGCGTTGTCGTTGTCGGGGGCGAGGATGGAGATGGTGGAGGGGGAGGATGCGGAAGGGGTGATTGAGATGGGGAAGGTGGCGGGGGTTTGGTTGGCGGAAAGCGTTGGGTGTGTGAGGTAGTAGGCGTCGGAGTCGGTGTCGTAGAGGAGACTGCTCGCTTCGTTCTCGACAGCGCGGGCAAGAGCTTCGGCTTGCAGCTTGGTGCTTGCCTGGCGGGTGAGCTTATGGGCCACGGCGATGGAGGAGGACTGGTCCAGTGCCATTAGTTCGGCGAGTTTGGGGAATATGGACGCGACGAGGGGGTGGGTGGCGGTTGGGACGGAGAGGGACGGGACGCAGATGGGGATGGTTGGTTGGGTGGAGGTGACGGGGTGGGTGCGGGTGATGGTGAGGTTGGCTTGAGAGGCGGAGAGGGTGTAGAGTGGGTGGGACGGGGAGGAGAGGGTGATGGTTTCTTGACCATAAGAGAGATCCTCGCTGGTGGGATATTAGGGTTATGAAGAATTGGCGGTGGAGGGGGGTGGTTTGCTTACCAGCTCAGCGAAAGAGTGTACGTGTCCAGGGCTTCCTGGCTGCCTTGGCCGTTCGCAATACTCCATAGATCGAGGAGTTCTTCGGGGTTAGAAAGCTTTGGTGCATGAGTTGGGCCTTCCGATGCCTGAAACGGGGAACTAGGGCGGCTGCCATTGAGGGTCCTGGGAGAACCCATGTCTTCTTTGGCAAATTTAGGGCTCATGCTACCCATCTGGGAATATAGACTGGGGCTATACGATGATGAATTGTCCGCGTCTCTCGTCCTGTTTGGCATATTCGGTCTGCTTTCAGGATTGGGATAGTACTGTTGATGTGTGAGCGGGACGCTTGGGTCATATCGTGGAAACATTGAGCGCATGACTGGCGAGTGTGTTGCTGTCGAAGCAATGCTGCCGTGGCGAACTAAAGTCGGTGAGCTCCTGGTCGAACGGGGCGAAGCTGGGCGACCGCGTGGAGGATGCGGAGGTATCCGATTAGGTGGTGTGGTAGGTCTCCCATTATCATCTGCAACGACGGCATTGGGCAGGGGCGATAGAGGCGATCGATTCAAAGGTTTGTGAAAGTCAGTGACTTTTGCTTTGCCCGCTTTTGGAGGAGCAGATAAGATGGTGTAGGTCGACGCATCGGTATCCTCTATCGCAATCACAACCTCATGGGTTTTATTCGGCATCTCCACCAGCTCAAAGTCTGGCTCTTTTAGGGAATACTTTTGGCTGCCATTAGGCACAGGAAACTTCATCTGCACCGACCCTATGGGCGACATTTGAAGCGTTGTTTCTGATGCTGAAGCCATGGTAATGGACTTATTAGATTGTAGATGGGTAAACAAACATCAAATCCCTCGTTGAAACCGAGGGCGCTTAGAACAAGATTAAAACGTTCGTAGACAGAAATATCATCAAACGGACAAGGTAAAGACTGAGCTGTAAAACACCAAGCCTCAAATGTACAGAGGACAAAACATGTACGAGGGCAGTGAGAAGGTCCTGAAATGAGAGAATCGCTGCGACGCCTTGAACATATATCATTCCATCCTCCATCCTCCATCCTCCATCCTCCATCCTCCACACCCACCAACATCCACAAAACAGTCGCTCCCATCTTCGAAGCGCCTAAGATGATCCTCATTTATGCCCATAGTCAGCTCTATTAATACGGCTTACCAGTGATGTTCCCCCGATTATTTGGGTAAATGCGGAAGAAGTTCGCTGAGTGCAGGAAGAGGGCGCTTACACTCCCGCAGGATTGAGTGGCTGTACATGATTGGTCAATTCGACTACCAGGATGTTAGAGAGAACGGATCTTTGAAGGTGTTCGGCGCTTCAGCGTTTCGCCACATTGTTCGAAGATGAAGTACAGACATTTATTGTACGCATGTATAACAAAGTTTGATATCATGGGGAGAAGTCCGTGCGCCGGTGTGCTTGGGTACGGACGAGAAGCGGTTCATGATATGCAAACGCTGGCAAGGCTTCCCCAATCACTATATTTTCGGACGACATCAAAGTAGCTGGACAAACGGAAGGAATGACATTGACCATTGACAGGATTGAACGCACGGCCGCACTTGAGGGGATTTTGTGAATGCAAGTCTGCCAAATATTCTCGCAATGTGCTGATTTGGTCCTGTTTGGTGAGATAAGTACCAAAGGCATTGCACAACTCACATGTTGTACAGCTCTAATCATAATATCTTATCAATCGATTAACCAAACAGTACATAGACCTATTCACTCCTCAGTGTACTCTATGGCATTGTTCCACCAAACATCCTTCACCAGCGCCAGATACATATCCGCATCGATCAAAGTATTCAACATGGGAAGCTCTCAACGAGTGCTCGACGTCCCATCCTCAGACGGCAAGCCCTCCTCATCACCAGGCTCAGCATATCCACCCTTGGCCTTCGCGCCTCTGGTGCGGCTGCTGATGACATTGCTCTGATCAATGGCCTCGGCATCATCGCGTGCTGCGCATGTATTAGTATTTAGGACCAAGGAGAACCCAAACAGAAGGGAGAAGGATAAACACACCAAGGGTCTCATCCGAATCCGCTGTAGCAGGATCAATAGGATCGTTTACTGGCGCCTCGTCCTTCTGAACGGGAATCTGGTACTGCCCGGAGCGGCTGGCGTAGTCATTGTCTTTAATATCGCCGGCGGGGACGTCACCTTTGACAGCGTCGTTCTGCTGCTCGTATTGGTCGTCCGCGGAGGACATGGTACTTATTTGGTTGATTTTTTTTATGGGTTACAAGGAATTAGGACTTGTAGTTCGGTATTACAGCGGCGTAGTTGTGTAGAGAAGTGTTTTCAGGTTGCCAAGGATTTGGAATTGTTTGAGTGTGATTTCTCTTCATCTTGTACTCGTCATCCCCTCACTAACAGCCCTCTGACGACAGTGGAAGCCGTGGGTCAATAAATGTCATGATATCACTCGACGAATCCCTGTCAATCGGAGACCAGACGATTGACTTTCCTACAAGCTTTTCGTCACACCTTAAAGTAAAGATCGCCATTAATTATTGTAGCAGTTGAGTGGTTCCGTCCACATGTGGGTGCTCCCTGGTGGGTTATACTTCATAGATAGGTTGCTTACTACTAGGTACAGTATCTCCACCACTACCTACTCTGTGTACTGATCAGCCTTTGGTAGCAGAGCCGGTACGATACTCTAAGCCCCCGTCCAATTCTATCATCACCCCTGACTATGATGCCTCTATCAGCCATAAGCGCATAAGTGGATGTTATAGCAGCCCCCAAAACCATGGGTGGACAATCTCGTCAATCTGTATTAGTATTGCCACGCGAATCTACGTAGTGATCTCCAGCCTCGGGGGCTTGATTAGTACATGGCACTTCAGGTGCAATGCACTTTGGTTGTTGATGGCTATTTCTAAGGTAAGGTAGAGCTAATGTATCTTGATCTTCTCATAACAATTTGGTTCCAGCGTAATGCCCACCAGTAGACGTCTCACTTTGATCACAAAGGCAGACCTAGACTTCCCAAGCCAGCTCTGTCCGCTCCTTGTACCTAACGTATGGTTTGCTCCAAGAACAGTGGCGTCGATGAATTCCCAATTTAATGCTCGCTGCTTCTCGCGCTGACTTCTCCATTTGCAACTAACTAATGACAATTTGGTGTAGTTGTTAGATCTCGGAAATATTCAAGAAATCTTCTTCTCCATCCCCTTCATCCTTGCTTCTTCATCTCTTGTAACTTCTTCAGGAATGCATCCTCGTGCAAGAAGCTGTTGTAGTCCCTTGGCTCCACTGCCCTGCCACATTCGGGGCAGCCTGCGAACGTCGTCTCCGAGTAAGGATGACCGAGCACACAGAACTCGAGACTCCCAAGCTTATAATCTTTCCATTTCTTCCAATATGCTCCCGTTTCTTTGGCGTAAAGGTCCGTTGGAGTTTGCCGACCTTCCAATGCTAGCTTTGCCTGTTTGTAGGCGTTTGTGAAGGTTCCTGCGGTACTTGGGTATCTTGTACACAAGCCTAGGATTTTCTCCAAGCTACCCTCAATATCCACATCGCTGGAGCTACCAAGCAAACCAAGCACCAGGAGGAACGACGCTTGGATAAGGCGCAACTCGACCTCAAGGCGTTTGAGACCCTTTACTTCGCACTGTCCAATTGCTGTTTGAACTGCTGTTATTTGCTCCTGTGCTTCTGTCATCGTCAAAAAGCGAAGACCTTCGTTCAAAGCTAACATGTGTCGAGATGTGGCCTTCGATGCATCTGTCAGAGTGATCATCTTTACCGACTCTTCGAGTACTACCAATCGGCACCGATAGTATAGAGAGTCGAACCGGATCTTGAAAGACAAATTGTAGGTGGGCAGTATGTCAGGGTTGTTGAGAAACATGGCCAAGTTCCATATTTCATCTTCAATCCGCACAACAACCTCATCTAGAACATATTAGTACATCGTCTGCTCGACATCGAAACCAGTTACTAACCTCTGTACTTAGAAATCTGTTGCTGGAGCGCATTCAGCTTACTAACACGTACTCGGACTAAATTCTCGTTCTTTTTTCCTGCCAAGGGGCCTGGTTTCAGACTCTTTTGGAAGTCTGGAAACTCCAACTGCAACTCTTCTTTCAGTTCAAGCACCTGCTCCATATAACCGTACATCTTCCGCCCCAGTTTTTTGAACAGACGGTCTATATTCTCTGGAAGATCTCGTAGGTGGCTCATCAGGGCATATCTCCGGATATCTTTGCAAGGTTTGTTGCACACTGGGCAGCGAGGGATCATCGTTACGTTTTCCGTGATGCCAAATCGTGGACGTTCGATGATACCAGCGTCGTTCATCTCGAAAATCTTCCCCATGCCAACATAATCGTCAAGCGCCTGTACGTCGAAGCTATGCCCACAGGATAAGAAAAGCTGCAAGTGGTCTGAGAACTCGCCAGTCAAGCACTGAGTGCACGTAGTGGCACATCGTTCGCCACAGAGGCTGGTGCATGGATGACCACAAAGCAGTAGACGACTACACGGCTCGTTGCACGGAATCTGAGCATATGTCAAGCAGCATATGGCAGTGCAAGACCCTGGGTGTTCACAGGTCGAGCTGGAGATTTTGACGCAAGGGTCACAGATCCTGCTGCACACCTGCAAACATTTTCCGTGAACGCAGGATCTCTGACAGGGAAGCAGACACGGAGGACATGTGCCTCTATGACAAGGCGCAGCGCAAGAATGGCCACAGCTTTGCTCCTTTCCACAAATAGCCACGCAAGCAGAGTGGCCAGCGTTTTCCTTGCACTCTGAACAAAGGCCAGGGCATCGATGACCGCATGCGAGGAGACTCTCACATTCATGTTCGCAGATCAGTGACTCATCTTTGGTTGAGCAGAGCTGCTGCTGATAATGGCCACAAGATAGTTGCACGGTATCGATGACGATCCTACACACTTTCTTCTGTAATAGCTGGCTTTCAGTTTGTACTTCTGAGCAAGTCACTGATTGTTGATGGCCACATTTTAGTATCGTCAAATCAAGCTCCTGTAGACAATCTCCGCAAGATTCGCCACAAGACTTGAGACATTTATGTCCGCAGGGTTCGAGTATTTTGCCACAAGAATTTGTGCAGGCCATCCGGGAATGGAGAGAAGGAGCATGACAGTTTTCCTTGCACTGATGTCCGCATGGAAGTTTGGAGTCACAAGGGACCTGACAACTTGGGATGAGCTCAAAATCCTGAGGAGATCGAAGGTCGTAAGTTCGGCCTGTATGCCTCGAGCAGCAGGTTTGAATGCTTGCTCCAATCTTCTTCTTCTTAGTCAAAAGCTCGATGATGGAGCGCCACATGTCCACGCCTTTCATGAGTGACGCATTGCCGATAATGTAGAACCCGTCACGAGCGCGGCTGCATCCAACGTTAATTCGGTTTGTCGTCTTCAAGAAGCCTACGCGATCGTCCATATTACTTCGCACTGTACTCAGGATGACGATTTTAGCTTCTTCCCCTTGGAATGAGTCGATCGAGGCCAGACGAAGCATAGTCTTCATATCTACGTCCGTCTTGGAACCCCGGTGGCTTTCTTCTAGCAGACCCAGGCCGTGTAAAGTTTCCCGATCCTTCTCACTCAGCATGATAGAGCACGTCATACTTAGCCGGCTTGTCAAGGCCGCAAGCTGCCCATTGTACGGTGTTAATACTGCGATGTCGCCAAAGTCGTATTCGTTACTATTCACAAGGTATTGTACGAGTCCGCAGATCATCTCAACTTCAAATGAGTTCGAATAAGACTTCGACATTGGGGAGCCATGATCAGGGCGGTCCTCTGGCTGTTGATGATCGAACCACCAGACGCGATCAGTCATACCAGCAACGGGAGGGTGTTGATAGGTCGACTCGTGATCCTGAAGATTTGGGTATAAAGTGGCCCTCATGATGTCCGCGATCTCCGGATGCATCCTCCTCTGGAGGTTTAGTTGAGATGTCGGCAGAGGAAGAACACCTGGTGCTGAAGGGAACATCATCCTCTCGAAGAGCGACTCATCTAGTCGATACGGGGCTCCAGCAGTAGTCTCAAGAGACAAAGTTGGCTGACTGATCTGAGGCCTCAGTTGTAGGGGGTCTCCGATGAATATAGCATGCATGACCGAAGGAAACAATGTACACAATGTCTGAGCTTCCATGACTTCGCCCGCCTCTTCGCATATTACTATCTCCAAGTCGATTTGCCTTAACATGGACCAGTCTCTTGCACACGCTGTGGTTGTCAACCCAATCACTTCTTGTTGTCCCAAACACCTCGCGTCAATCTCTTCCTGTATCTTCTTCCTCTCGCTGACAGCTACCAGATGTCGACGATGAATCTCTGCCGTCTGATCGACGATTGCCCACGGGCAGATCTCGTCTTTCCACTTCTTTTGAAGAAGTTCTCGCTCCTCTAAGGACAAGCTCCAAACATCTCGCCCAGAAGTGACGTCGATATCGAACTTCGCGCGCTCCACGTTTTGAGCAATGGTTGCCAGGACTCGTTCTCGCGTCTTCAACGTATCAAGTTCTCGTGGCAACTGACTATCTCCAAGCATCGTATCAAAACATACTAATAGCTGCTCAACGTCGTTTATGTCGCCTCCTCGGCACCAGTATTCATAGGCGAATCCTCCAGCTTTGCGTGCTAGTCGGATGTCCGATAAAAGCTGGTCACTGACCGTTTCAAGTCCGGAAAAGCGTTGGAATATTGATTTGTAATTTGCCTGTAAGTGCCCTCGAATTGCGAGCCAGCTCATAGACAGATTATTCATTGATTCGCAGAAGCTATTTCCTTCCTTCGCGAGACTATCGACTTTCAAATAACCATGGCTCATTTTTGAACGTTCGAACTGAGTTAGTTTCATCTTTCGGGATAACTCACGGACCAGATATGGGGCCGTCCAGTCCTCTTTACTTCCTCGACCCAGCCGAGCTATCTTGGTCACGCCATCATTCAACAGGTCATGGAGGTACGCATCGAGAGCATGGTTCGTCTGAGTTACGCAGAGGATGGGTTTGGGAGAAATCCGGCGAGATGCTAACAAGACCTTGGCTAACGAGACTCCGAGATATGTTTTGCCGGTACCTGGTGGACCCTGAGTGAATGCTAGACCACGGCAAAGGTTCTCGCAGAGTGCAGTGGATTGACCGCCATCTAGAGTCGTTCTCACCCCCAGGGTCTTGATGAAAGCTTCTTGCTGCTCTCTATCGGATAGAAGAGTACTTGGCTTCAAACTGAGTCCCGAAGTGGCGTTGGTCTGGTCTTTCCCATGCAGTACATCCAGCGAAAATGCGAAGTCCTCTGAGGCAGCATAGGTAGGTAATGCTATGGTCGGGCTAGATCCTGCGACGGTATGCGCGATAGAAGAGAGAAAAGCGATCTCATCGCCTTCACTGGAAAGAATTTGGAGTTGCTTCAGGATGGGCAGGAATCCAGCCAGCAACACCCCTGGAAACTCGACAAGGACAAATTTTTCTGAAAGCAGACCTTTCATATTGTAAAGTATTCTCCGAACTCCATCAATGTCACCTTTATCGGCGAAAGAAAGGAGAACGGAAGCTTTTAGAGTCAGGAAACTTTCAAGTGGATAGGGAAGGAAACACATACCTCGAGAATGATCGCCTGTCAGCGGCTTCATGGCATCGGTACTCTGGCAGAGATCCACAATCATGAAGGTCGTTGATAGCGTTCCGGAAGCCTCGTCCCACCCAACCAACGCTACTAACATCCCACTCTCCAGACGTCCAGACGAGATGATACGTCTACTACGCAGAGCTTCGGGACAGGAAAAGCTGGCACGGATATGGATGCCTTGATTCTCCTGGAACCTAGCGCTTTCGAAGCCGATGTCGCGGTATAGATGGTATTGGTAACCTTGTGGAGTTTGGACTCGATCGTCATAGTCAGGGGCTCGAGGTTTGGAGGCGCATGCCACCAACGATTGGCAGGCATGGTAACATGCATCGATGATGACCTCTGTATTGTCGTACCTTAACTGTCTAAAATTGATATCCATCAATCGTTGTTGGCCAGGTGCCAAGTGATGCATCGTGTTATCGTCCTTTCTCGGCATATATGGTAGTTTCCTGCATAAAATTTCGTCGGTCGTAGGTAGGATCTGTATATCGCGGATATCAATATGATCGTTATCGTGTCTTACACCATGGCTGGATAGATTTCCAGGACCGTTGACGTCGAAAACACACTTATCCAATGGCAAAAGTCGAGGACCCTGAAGCAGGTAGTTTGTAGGACCAGCTAGACAACCTGAACCCTGTACTTCTTGATGGTCTGCTTCTGCGACGGCGCAGATCTCGTGGACTTTGAGGCACTTCTCTCCGCGACGACAAAACCCACCGAGATAATCGGAGCACAATGCCGAAGCCGGAAGCTTTTGAAGTGAGGACGCCGGAAGGCACCCCGCCCGAATGTTCGTCATGTTCAGCTTACTAGAAAACCAGGAAAACATAGCCAGATTAGCTTTCCTCAGCACGAGATGGGGATTGACTCCGGTCGAATATCATAGAATGCTTACCTCTGCCCTGGTAGACGCCCGCGTCCAACCACGTCTGAACACAACGAGATCGACGATGACAGCAATGTCTTAGCAGGCATAGTCGTAACAGGAGTGAAAGGTAGTGTGAGATACTGGCAAAGGCTTACACAGCGCGTCTCGGCTGGTCAGCCGCGTTTGACGAGGTATTTGTTAATCTTCGTGCAACATCCAAGTATGTAGATGATACGAAGTTGGTAAGAAAAAGTTTGCAATCTTGGAGGTTTAAGTAGCCCTTGGAATGCGTTGTCCACTAGCCCAACAACTACCTTATGACACACCAATGTTGGAGTCGGATGAATGAGAATGAGTCATGTGGATGCACTCAGATTTCCCAGCCACGCTGCTAATTCCTTGCCTAAGGTACCTTAGTGGTTGAGGTTTTCTTTGTCTAGATATACGCGCTAAGCCTGCCGAGCAACAATAGCAGCAGCGACAATTGTACTTGAGTCCTAGGTATGAAGCTTGGTATTCACATGCCCGAGCCAATCATTGCTAACTGCACCAACGCGTGAATGCCTCGAGCAGGAAGTGAACCGTCTTTCAATACTTGGGTTAACAAGGTACCTACGGACACTGAGGACTTGTTTGACACGGCTCCAAGACCTCAAGAGCTTGACCTGAAATAGCGCATATTCTGCCATTGACAGTGCCGAAATGCCATATAAGACGTTGCTAGTGTAACTTCCCACTTTACCTTGCTTGATTGTCGATTCTTACTTACACTGCAACTGTGTTCATTGCTCGGTCGCTAGTTCCGGGCTAAAGAGAAGAATTCTTAAGGTAGAGTGTTGAGGGTTAACTTAGTGTGGACGTTCACGGTTATTGGGCAAAGACGGATAGGAGCATCGCAAGTCTTGGCGGCGAGGACGAATTGAAGAGTTGAGGGTCATTTTTTGGCAATCTTCAAGAGCTGTCCCATCGTAAGGACACGAGGCGATATCATTTCTGAAATTGAGTGTGGTGCATTGAGTACTTACGAATGATCAATCGTAGTGCCTTTCGTGGAGGGGTTTCTAAGGTTTTCTAGAAGTTTGACCATAGTATGAACCTATTAGAATAATCGCAGGTAAATGCAAAGGCGTGTCTAGTGCGAATATTGCTGAAGAATTAATCCCATTATCTCGAGAGTTTGAAGGCAAAAATCTAGATAAAGAGCCATGAAATATTGTAGCAAGTACCTTCTCTAGGCCCGCGGCCCATTCCCACAACTAACTATGCATGCAAGGTTAATGTCCGAAGATTGGTCGCAAAAGCCCGAAGATGGTAGGAGGTATGGTGTAACCATTTGAATCGTCTTCGAGCACGTTGGTCTTCCAAGAGTACTCGTACGCGCTAACGAGCCTCGCCATTTTCCTGTGATTAAATTGTTAACAGTTGCCAGACGTATCGACCCTGTACATTGGATACGTACCTGAAAAGCGAAAGGCCTTTTCGCTTCTTTATTCGTTGATCATCCCACAGCCTTGGATCCCACAGGAGCCGCCTTTTTGGCACCTCTCTTGGCTTTTGGGGCTGCTACGATAATTCCGCTTCCAGGAGAGTCGATGTCTAGATCGGCGCCGACGGTATCCATTGACCGGTTCTTTATTGTAACGGAATCTTCGACTTTTTTCTTCTGTTTTGCAGCTGACTTCGATCCCTTGCCGTCTGCAATAACCTCGCTATCCTGAGCCTTGACATTCTTCACAGCCTTGACTTTCTTGGATGCCTTTTTGGTTTCGTAAGCCTCTGCTTCGTCCTCACGATCGAATGTTGATGGTGCAGCTGCTCTTTTGCGGCTTCGTCGAGGCTTTGAGGCTTCTTCTTGGATCTCTGCCCCAACACCTTCGTCACTGTCTTCGGCTTTGATCTCCTTGGGCTTGGCAGTCTTTTTCGTACGGGCTGTTCCTTTTCGTGGAGGCTCAGGGACGGTATCGTGATCGCTATTTTCTTCTTTCACCTCGAACTCCTCAGCCTCCGCTTGGGCTTTGGCTCTTCTGGTTCGACCCCTCTTCACTGTTTGTGCCTCTGGCTCAGAGTCGCTAAGAGCGTCATCACCTTTGGTCTTCTTCCCTTTGGAGGATGTTTTCTTAGCCTTCTTCGCCGAGGGTTCATTAATATCAGCCGCATCATCGTTCTCTTCGAACTTCGCACGGCCACGTTTCTTTTTCGAAGGCTTGCTAGGACTGGGAGTACCATCTTCGTTCCCCAACTATTAGAGAATGAGCACAGCAAACACTGAAAGCAGTAATACATGATCTACAACCGGAGCGAGAATCAAGCTACTCACATCTTCCATCTGGGGCTTTGTTTTCTTCTTTGGGGAACGAAACCCAGTCTTGCCCGGACGGTTTTGCTCGAGATCCTGCGCAGATCAGTGGTCATCCATTTAAGTGCATTACCACTGCACTCACCCCTTTCCAATCCGAATCATCAACATGCCCGTCGGCGAGGGCCCTCCTTACCTTGTCTTGGCTTTCAGTGTCGAGTTCTTCATAGCCGTCAAGTAAATCAAGGTCATTCTCTATAGTCTCCTTTAGATTCGCAATCTGCTTCGGCGTAACACAACCCCTGATATGTTTTTAGCTAGATAGTTCATAGTACAAGTTATAAGCTTCACGCACCAGTGTTTGTATTGCCAAGATTGATTCTCCTTGATGGTGACCAGAGAACACCATCGTAATTCTCCTTTACCGATCTTTACCTGTTTTTTTTGACATTCAGCGTTCTTGCAGAGGGCTCGTGCGCTTTTGGATAGCTCTAGTGAATGTAAGTAAGCCTACGTCAGACCTCAGGGAAAAATGGCAGATATCGGTAAAAAAGATAAGTTGTGCGTTTGTATCGGATGGTATCGGCGTATATTAGTCTTGCGGCTCGATATAGGCTCTATATCGAGCCGCAAGTCCTGAGACAAGGACATAACTTACCCAAGCGATAGACTGCCATCCTGGATCCCTAGAGTTATGGGCTTGATGTCAAAAAAAGTCAGGACCTTTTCTTAAAGTAAGTACAAATTGAGCCGGTACCAATCATAAGGGTTAGGAAATAGAACCTTCTGGTACATGTGGGAGAGTCCCTAGTGCCTCCGAGAGTGTTCAGGAACGCAGTCGTCGCCTTTTACACAGACGCGATAAGCGCTTCAAGATGACTTCATCTCTCCTTAGCGTGCTTTGTGGAAGAGGCGTATTAGGACATTGACAATTGTTTTACTTTAGAGTAGATTTTCCCACGCAAAAGCTGTCTTCTTGGGGCTCATGGAATAGCTATGGTTAGCTTGTATGAAACTCCTCCGACTCTTCCTTTACGACTATAGAATACACTAGTCTCTCGATGCCAGGACAAATGTTAACTTTCTCTCTGGCAACATTGTATGCGTTCATTGTATACAGCAACGTGCTGATGCGATGTTTAGGTAATGCCCTGAATTATAAGATGAAAATTTCCACTTTACGGAGTCTCGCCCCAGTCCTAGATACTGGCAGATCGCAAGTATTGATACCTGTCTTTCTAGCTTCAACGGCCACCAAACACATTACTTGTGGATGCCCAAAACAACGGACTAGGCGAATTAGAAACTACGCCTCCGTAGCCCCAGATCAGCCTTTACCCGAAAATGACATTCTCCCAGACCAAGCTGAGCCAGATTACACGTCAATCCTGACTTCATCTCCACATCGCCGAAACCCGAAAGCCTGGGCTGATCTTCTTGAGCAATACCTACCTCATAAGCTCCGGCTCGATGCTAACACACTTACGACACGAACTCTCGACGATGACGGTCTACGGTCTATACGGAGACTCCCTCGTCTTCTGTTTAATGCGCGGACGACTCAACCTCTAAAATTAGACTTACTCAGTTACGTTGGGGTAGTTCAAGGCAGGTGGGAAGCCGTGTTATGGCTTGTGAAAGCTATGTTAGATCAATGTGTTAGTTCGAACACTCCACTGGACTGGGACGCGGTAAGCAGTATGCATGACACCCCGTGGTCCACACATGGGGAAAGCTTGAAAGATCTCACATCTCACCCAATCTGGGCTGAAAAAAGCACTTTGCATCCAGATCCAGGTGCTACCCTTAGCGAAGCAACGGATTCAAACCCGCCGGAGCAATGGGGGCTAATCGAGTACATGAAACGGAACGGCATTGGACAGATATGGCAGAGCATCGGTTGTATGGTATTACAAGCGGCTGACCTTCCAAAACAGGATGAGCCTTTCAAACTCATCATGTTCAACGTTTACCAAATACTAGCCCATCTGCATCATATCAACGCACTCCCCGAAACGATTTATAACTATGCGTCAGCTCAAGATCCATCCGTACTTCAAAAGCCTCCTACATTGAATCTGTTATCCTCGCATATCATGACAATCTTATCAGACACTGCATGGAAAGTCCACGAGAAAGAAGCAAGCTTGAACCCATTTCCACTAACAGCCAATCAAGCAAGCAGTGGCTACGATTCTCCTGCGGCCAGCTTGCAGCCAAGAATACGCGAACTCGGGCCAGAGGTTTGGTTGGATCTTGTCCTTTGGTCCTGTGTGGAAGGTGGCTGGATCACTGAAGGGGCTTGGCTGGTGGGCGAAATGATGAGACGCAAGGGCGAACAAAGATGGTCGGCTGTGAATTGGCATGCCCTAAGTAAGCCATCGGTCAAGAGTGATGCTTGGTCTCGTGTCAAATCCGAAATAGCAAGATCTCGCATGAACCAAATCGCCCGTGGGATTAGCATAGCGGGTCGCCTTGGAGATCCAGCCATCTTGGAAACGGTTCCTCGTACTGTGAGTAGCGAGGTTATCGTAGCACTCGTTGATGGTTTAGTTAACACGACGAGGAGGACCACAAACGTATATGGCAATAGTCCTACTGATGTTCAACGGTATTTGAACGCATGTAAGAATCTACTCGAACGTAAGCACTTCGCTCTTGACACCAACGCTTGGAACGGCATTATTCTTCGCTTGGTAGAATCAGGAGGGTTCTTTCCTGAGGCCGAGCCCAGGGTTCTGGAATACATCATCAACTTGACACCTTCATATCTTAAGGAATCGGAAGCCTCAAAGGTAGACGAATCCCCCAGCTCTTCAGCCCGAGCTTATGCTGCTGACCAAACTACTGCCAACTTGGGCTTGCTATACCGAAATCTGCATGCCTTTTCAGAACAAGGTGATTTGCAAGGGGCCCTCCGGACGTTTAAGAAGCTACAAGCCTTGGTCGATGCGAATCGCAATAGGGCTATACAAGAGTTGGCGCTAAATCTGGGTGACCATAAGTTGGTTGAGGCAAGCACAGATTCGCCTATGGATGATTTAGACCCTGTCCCTGGTGTTCATCCTAGCATACCGACCAATGTCCTAGCTACTTTTCTTGACCTCGTTACAGAAGCAAAAGCTTTTGACTTTGGGAAATGGCTGTTATACAGTGATGAGGTTGATGGCCCTACTATTCCTCCTGAAAGGTACTCTGATGAAAATATTCAACCAGCTCTTCTTCGTTTCGCTACTGCTACAGCAGACGCAAGCCTGTTAAACAAGATAACCAAGACACTTGAGGCGCCGCTTCCAGAGAACATCCTGCGGGCCCTAATGCGTTGCCAGATCGCGCTTCGCAAATGGGATGCTGTAGGAGATCTCCTAGTGTATTTCCAAGAGGAAGAAGGAATGAAATGGAACGCTGTGGACGTCATGATTCTCGCAAGAGCAGTCCTGCGCTTGGAGAACGATACGAAGACTAGTTCTTTCGATAAGGCTCAATTAATTTCTAAAGCACATGCCCTTCTCCAAGGCTTGTTACAAGGTAAATATGACTCTGCCCGTGATCCGTCTCAGTTACCCGACCTGTCACAGATCCAAATGGCGAACCAGCTACGCCGCATATTACAAACAGTACCTGGTAGTCTGTCCGAGGTGGCCGCAACGGTCTGTCGTTCTTATCGAGTCAGCTCAAGTTGTGGCGTATCCAGTCACGCGTTCAACCAACTACTCGAAGGCGTTGTGGAGAACTATGGGAGCACTGCGGGCAGGCTTTTGTGGAATCGTTGGTGTAGGAAGACAGATGCTGATGCTGATAGACGGCTCTTGCAACGAACCAGCGAAGCCGAACAAGTTGTAGTCCCTAATCTGCAATTACTTCGAACCATCATGCGCCCCATTGCACTAGCTAGATACAGTGCTGGCAGCACGGAAAGTTCGAGCGGCAAGGGCTCTCCATCCACTGGGGAGGAGCAGAAGCAGGCAAACCATACACCCACAGCTGGTGGCAGAAATACCAGCGAACAAATTGGCTCTGGTAATGCCGGAGGTTCAGATCAGTTCGGCTCAGAAGAAGAGCATGATCTTCTTCGATGGGGGTCAAGTATGTATAGGAATTTTGGTCTTACAGACAAGGAGATTCAAATGGAACTTCCTGGTGCGCCGATTCAAGGAGAATCGGAAGAGGATTCTTAGTGCGTGTCTTAGAAGCAAATATAGACCTGAGCTCCACCAAGCTTGACTTGGGATTGGAGATCTGTGCTGATTGAACACCTCATGGCATTTGAGTACTCACATATATTGCACTGCCTACTTAAGAAACGCTCTCGACAGGCATTGTGCCCAATATAAAATGCATAGACCAACCCATGTTGAGCTTATACATACAAAATGCCATAGTAAAATTAAATTTGAGAGGCAACCAGGTACACCAAACAGACATATCATGCTCCAGATCCCATGGATGTTCAACAAGTTTAGGGCTAACAGACCAATGATTAAACCACGCAAATGTGTTATCTTCAATGGGCTAGCTGTGAAATGCTTTGTGGCTAAAGATAAAGGGGCCGCCGTCGAAGAATTACTGTCAATGAACCACACCTGTTCGCGCTCATGTGAATTGTGGTCCGGCTAATCCCAGTCAGAAAATCTTTCAATTCCGGTTCGAAAACATCGTGTCAGGAAAAGAGAGTGTGTGTTTGAAAGATGATATAGTGACGCACATTCCACGAAGACTGATTCGGGAATCTGGTGGAGGTACCGGGTGGCTCTTGCAAGTCACATGAATATTGGACCTAGAATAGAGCTCCAGAACAAAATCTTGCTTCGAAGTGCACAAATTTCTAATATCTGGCTCCGCGGCCTTCTCCTCTTCCTTTTAGCTCGGTCCTCAACAGGCAATACTGAACTCTAGAGCGCCAGTCAGGCTCGGTCTATACCAGGCACAATAGATCGTGTCAGTAGCAAAAACGCTCGAAATACTCCAAGGTGAAGGTCGCCACGGGATATGGGCTTGCATCTCATACCCCGGCTCCGTCATGGTTGTGGTTGTGTAAGAGATTGCATCTCGCTTTTCCGTTGTAGCTATTCCTTCGCCATAAAGGAGTTCATATCTCAAATCCCAGCCACTGTTCCCATCGAATGAGCCTTTGACCCTATATCTGCTGACTAGCAGAATGGCTGACTGCGAGCACGAGGAGGCTTGTGCTGTTGAGCGTGGCTATAGGAAGCGCTGGCTATTAGTTTGAATTTTGGACGCGTTGCCGCTAGTTGATGTAAGCCTGTGGTAGCAGTACCTACCTTAAGGTAAGGAGTAAGGTAGTGAAGGGGGAACAGGGGCAGGGAGCTTTAAGCCCTGAATGCGGAAGCAAAGGAAGCTGTTTTAGGCTGGGAGGGCTAGCCCTACGGTGAAGAAATGGCCCGAAAACACTTGCGATTTCTTGCCAACAGTAAACCAACTTCTGGCACCACTCACCACAGCGTTTGAACCACCAATTATTACTACAAACCTCACGGAAAATCTTTACTCTTCATTTATGGGGCAATTCGACGACTCATATCTACTCTTCAACACAAGTTTCCTACTTCCCTCATCGCGCAGCAAGGTCAAGCGCATTGGACTCATTCAGGCATCAACAGCTTCTGCGAACGTAGGTGTCGTCGCAGCTCGGTGGCTACTAGCGGAAGGTCCGTCCTGATGGGCGGACGGTAAATATTTCGATTGCGCTGAATGCACCAGACAGAGGTCAGCCGTACTACTCCATGAGCAAACGCTGAGTCACGCTCACATGTTTACAGCGTATTATTCCACCACAATTTGGCTATTGTTGCTTGACAAAACGGATGCGCCTTTCGATTGCGACCCTTGAATCAAACTTTTTCGGCAATGGTGATGTTTGCCTTCGACTCTGCGGACGGCCATTCAATGTCCTCGGCTGAACTATCGATTCCTTGCCACGCTGACTCTGTTGTTGCGCCTACATCTACTGCTTCGCTGGACGATGAAGAAACGCAGCGTCCCAAGGACCTGGAGGACAGAGTGTTCGACCAGTCTAAACACCAGACATCAGAGAGCGTACCGACGGCCAAGTCAGACATACCTGCTGGCAATAGCCACGGGACCCCCACATCGCTAGGAAATGCTTTCGAAGTCAGCCTAAGGGGAAATGGGACACCACCTATTGACATAGTCATGACGCCAAAGGCGGAGAGAAGTAGGAGTAGGGCTGAGACTGATGGAGGTGGAGACGTTGTATTGCCTGGCTCAACTCCAAGACAAGTCAATTACAATGGCAGAGCAGCGCGGAAAAAGAAGAAGCGGGCCCATAAGAAGGGGGCAATCGCAGCTTTGAGCATGGGTGGAGGTCTGACACCTGGAACTTCCGGTGATGAAGATTCCGACTTCTCTTCTACGAGCATATTCAGAAAGAGGGATTTAAGCGCACAACGATCTAACAGCGTTACCAGCAGCCCAGGGCTTCGACCTTCTACACCATCTTCCAGCATCAGTACCCTTACGCAGCAGCTTGAAGCCTTAGAGTGCAGCCCAGCATTCCGAACACCTTCCATGGCCAGAAGTAAGAGCAAGCTAGGTTCGCCAATAACATCTCAGCAACCGTATCAGGGACCGTGTGTTCCCCTTTGCGATCCATTCGATAGATCCCCGACTCCTAGCAGTGAAAGCGTGACTTCAGGAACACTGAGCGATGAAGAAGCGTCAGCAATGACAAGCTATGAAGTATCACTAGACCATAACTTCATAAGTCCTGATGTTGCTGAGAAAGCTTCCAATGGATTGGAAGAGAACACCATTTCCGACAGCGTCTTTCGAAAGATGGCAGCTACTGATTTCGAGCCCTTGCACTGTCTTGGAAAAGGAACATACGGCACAGTCCTTTTAGTGAAGCAAGCGAGAACAGGCAAGCTTTACGCGCAGAAACAGTTCCGGAAAGCCTCATTGACTGTGCATAAACAGCTCGTAGAGCAGACTAAAACTGAGAGGGTGATCCTCGAGAGCATCAACAGACATCCTTTTGTGGTCAAGCTCTACTACGCATTCCAAGATCATGAGAAGTTATATCTCATCCTTGAGTACGCTCAAGGTGGCGAGCTTTTTACTCGTATGTTGACTGAGCGAATGTTTCCCGAAGACACTGCTGCGTTCTACCTGGCCGAGATGGTGCTTGCTCTTGAGCATCTTCACCACAACGTTGGCGTTGTGTACCGCGACCTGAAGCCAGAGAACTGCCTTCTCGATTCTGAAGGGCACCTGCTCCTTACAGACTTTGGCCTTAGCAAAGTTGCTGTTGATGGCGAGCACCACTGCAGATCCATGACGGGTACGCTCGAGTACATGGCACCAGAAGTCTTACTGCAACAGAATTACGGAACAGCCGTTGACTGGTGGTCATTCGGTATTCTTGGTTTCGACCTTCTCACAGGCTCCTCACCGTTCCGAGCCAACAACGATGCCAAGATCCGAGAGAAGATTCTGAAATCGAAGCTAACTCTACCTTATTTCCTGAGTTCGGACGCAAAAGATTTGTTAACTCGCCTGCTCCGCAAAGAGCCAAAGAAGAGACTGGGTGGGAATATGCCCAAAGACATGCACGTCATTAAAAATCATCGATTTTTCAGGAAGATTGATTGGAAAGCGTTGGAAAGGCGAGAGCTGGAGCCTCCGATCAAACCATTAATTACGGACCCTGAGCTGGCAGAGAATTTCTCGACAGATTTCACAGATCTAGCGGTAAGTCCCGTCATAGATCGTCCAAGGCGGGACTGGGGGATGGACAGCGAGACGGATCAATTTGGAGGCTTTAGCTTCGTGGCAAGCAGGAGTCTTCTAGAATCTGGAAACGGGTTCTTCTGATTGTGGGCCCTTCCCGCTGTTGGGGGATCGAGGTCTTCAGCCCGAGGCCATTACGAAGGTATACTTTGTATGTGTCGTGGTGGGTTGCAATATTGGAATACGTTAGAGGGGAATTTATTTGCATTAGGAAGAATTCCTCATAGGGTCATAATTGGGAGAACGGCTTTGGTAATTAGGGATCCTAATACTTTGTGGTTGTAACATGCGGAGCAATTGTAGCATTATCATAATCCTCTAATGATGGTAACTAGATAATTCATTGTGCGACTGCACTATTCTCATTCAGAATAACGACAGCAGATACTCTCTAACATCACAGCATCCGCCCTGTAGGCCGTAGATCGCTTTCCAAAAGCAGTGGCGAACCCACAATCGACAGTCACAACATCTCCAAACCTACCAAACCTGAATACCAAACCCACAAAACACATACTGTATAGACCCCTACGGAAGAACTTCAACAAGCCCGAAACATTACAAGTTCCATCCCCAACAACCGTATCTCACGGAAACCACGCCTCGAGTTGCGGCAATAAAATTGGTTTCTTTGTACGACCGTACATCCAGCGATGTTTCACCATCTATCCTGATACCCTTTGGCTTCTAGGCTGTCGAGGGAATATCCGATTTCTGCCGTTCAAAGTGTCGTGGTTTCCCGTCTCTGGTGCTTCGGAATGTCTCTGATATGGGCTTGTACTGTACGAGTACTCCCTACTCGCGCGCTTATACTTCTGTGCTGCGAAACACTTTCTAGACGCATTATTTGACAGGAACACTGTGTTTCTCCAAACTACTAACGGATCTAACGCATGAACCTTATCTCATCCCCTACGCATGCTTCACGGGGTTCATGCAGGATCTGAGGCTTCTCGAACATGATTGTTTGGAATCATTGAGGCTCTTCATGAACGAGGGAGGGTGTATGAAACACTGCGCCGTAAATGTTCTCAAGAGTTACGAACGTTATGGAGATAGCGTTGGGGTTAGAAAGCCTGATGGACGACCGTGAAGCAGAAAGAGCGGTGTCCAGAAGGCGGGTAAACTCAAGCTTGATTCAAGAACGTTTTGGGAAGAGTGGGGTGAAACAATTTCGGGTGAATAGGGAAATGAGAGATGGGATATAAAGATACGCTTGGATACCCTCATTGTTCTGCGATACCAATCCACACTCTTTGGAAGCATTTGTCGTTTGCGATTTGATACCCAGGTGGTTTCTGTGTTGCTGTGCTTGAGGCCCAGTTTGTTCCTTCTATCTGCTATTCAAAAACAAAAAAAAGGCTCGGTATAATCCCCCTTCTTCCTTCCCACCACCGCAGTCATGCTCTATCAAACACTCCTCCTTTCCCTCTCTACTCTCACCTCCGTCGCCTTCGCCCAAAGCTACAAAGCCACCTTCACCGCCTATGGCGACGGCGACACTTTCGGTTCCGGTAATTGTAATACCAACAGCGTCGCCTGTGGCTTCTTCGACAACCCAGGCTTCAACGCCGCCGTCTCTGAAAACCTCTTCGGTGTTACCAGCGGGCAGGGCGCTGGCCCGGCTTGTGGCACATGTTGGCAACTCAGCGTTACGGGCGATGAGAAGGGGAATCCAGTGTCAGGGGGAAAGAGTATTGTGGTCAAAGTGAACAACCTGTGTCCGGCGACGGGGAATCCGCTTTGCGCGCAACAGGGGATGAGCGGGACTAACAGTATGGGTATGTATACTTACACAAGATGTCCACATATTTGAACGAAACGCTAATAGGAGCATACAGGAGCGAATGTCAACATCGACATCTGCAAAAACGACGGCGCCTCGCTTGCTCTCTTTGGCAATGCGGCAGGAGGCCTTGCAACAGGCACGGCAACCAAAGTTGACTGCGGTATGTGGAGTGGGAGTAGTAGCCCTGGTCAACTCAGTCCTGCCACTGGTGGGGGTGCTACCAATGCTTGGCCCGTTCAAGAAAAATCCCAAGCCCAAACGCAAAGCAAATTTCCGAGCCAACCACAGGGCCAACCACAAGGCCAACAACCTCCACCTCCCCCACCTCCCACCTACCAGAACGGCACTAAAAAGAAATGCCGCCGATCCCCACGGGCGCGACGGGTGGAATTGAATGGGGTTATGTAGTGGGAACGGGTTGGCTATTGAGGTTCAGCGGAGCTGCCTCGAAACGGGACTGGGCTGGGGCTGGGTCGGCTGTGGATGTGGATGTAGATAGTAGATGGTAGACGGGGTAGTTCTACAGAACAAATACCAACTTATGTCACAAACCATTAACCTTCTCCCATATTCTTCCCATCACCGCTTACACAGCAAAGAGCTTTTTCCTCACCACGACCGTTTATACTTTCCCATCCTTTCCTTCTCCATCTTCATCATCGTCCTCGTCATCGTCATCGTCATCGTCCACCCTCATCCCCCAAGCCCACAGGAGCGAGGCCACGGTCATGATCCCAGTCCGGCCGGCGGATGAGATGAGATAAAAAGTTGATCGCGGCTGTATTTCGGTCAGACCGCTATTAGCTAGAGTGCCATCGAATGAACGCTCTGGGATCCAAGCAGGTACAATTTACTTACCCCCTCCCCCCCACATCTCTCCATCGGCCCCAGATTTCACGTTACCCGAGAACGAAGAAGGAGATCGAAACCTCAGACCAACCCCCCCCCGCACCGGCCCCAAAAAAAAACCCCCTCCTCCACCCCCTCTTCCGCAGCATACAACCCCTGCCTCGCAAACCCCCTACTTCCCCCCCACACATACACACAACTCCCAGCCCCAGGAAAGGGAAGCTTACCCCTAGCTGACGAAGAAGTGAAGGAAATCTTTCCACCGGCGGCTGGAAACGGCGTTTTTTTGAGCTTCGGAAGAGCTTCGGTCGAGGTGTGGAACGCTGCGTTGGCGAGCTAGTGTAGTCCCTGGTTGTCTGAGTGAGGACCGAGGTCGTTGGGACTGTTTTTTGGGGGGGGGAAGGAACGTGGAGATGCAAGGGCGAGGTATATGTTCCTGGGAGAAAGCGAAGGGGGGCGTTGGGGTGGGCTTGAGGATGAGGGGATTAGATGTACAGTAGCAAGGGGGAAGATTTGGAATGATAAAGGAGGTTGAGAGGTGTCAAGGAGGAAGAGTGAGTGAGTGAGCGGGTGGGAGGGGAGGGATGCGGATGTTGTGGGGGTAGTGGATAATGGGGTTCGAATAATCAAAGAGCTGCACGATGTAGCAGGGAGAGAGACTCAGCTGGTCAGAAGGTGGGGAGTAAACGGGATATGCAGGTGTCTCAAGATGTGCTGGACGAGAAAGGAGTTGATCTTAGAGGCCAGTAGTGACGTTTAGCGTGCGGAAAACTGTTAATACAAGACGACACCACCTGCATATAGGTAGACTGTAAGATTTTCCCTTGTCGTCGCCCAGTCGACGAGAGCAAGCCCCGTGTCAACGGCGGTAAGTGCATCGCAGTCCACGCACCATCATCATTAGTCAACCAGATGCACATAAGACGAATCTATTTCCTGCATAGCGTGGTAAAGAAATCCTCTGACACAGGCTCTGCCCCAGCGCAGAGTGCCTCAGCTACCATTTAAAGGAAGAAAAATGAACCGCCGACATTTTTGTGGTATCTCAAGGAAAAAAACCCTCGCTTTTTGCACAGGCCTAGAGTATAGCCTAAGCGAGAAACGTGACTAACCCTAAGGCCCACAGCTCCCGATTAATGAATTATGACCACCAGCACCAAAGAAATAACGACGACGTCGACGTCCACCTGATAACATTCGTGTAACGTGGCACACAAATCCCGTGAACCATTATCGGAACCGAAACCGAAAGATATTGCCGCAAAGATCTCGAAAGATGAGGCGTGTTCCCGTGTGCAGTAATTGAGTGGCTTTGGCACTGTATTAGACACGTCGACCACGTCAAAACCGAGCATTAGGCCATGGCGTCGTAGCTCGTAAGTCGTAAAGCAAGCGTCCGTTTTCCTTTCGTATGCACACCAAGGTACCACCTCCGTTTATCCCTCTATCACTACTTCTCCGCGCACATATCACTAGTATTGCGCCCACCGACAAGCATTAGGAAACTCCTACAGTCTTCCATGCAGGTCGTTGTGCACTGACACGTCTAGTGAGTGTTCAAAATTCTCCGCTTTACAGCTGCCCCGTGTGGCGGACTCGTACCATGCTCCCCATCAAAAGCATCACTCAACCTTCGTTTCTTCAAAGGACTAAGAGGCGCATCAGCGGCAGCGTGTCTGCCACCTTTGAAGGCAAGATTAGCACGTTGCGGAGAGCCATCAGATGGCCGTCGCTGTGCCGTCTTTTGGTTATGCTGGCTACGACGAAAGGCAGTGACAACGCCGTTGTCGAGGTGGTCCATCAGATTCGGAGCGGAAGAGTTGCCGGATGGCGTTTCCTCAGGCTTCACGGTTGCGGATACAGCACTGGTCATGGAAGAAACCGAAGGCGAGTGAGGCTCATTAACGGCCCCCTGATTGTCACTATCGTCGGTGTCCTCGCCAAAATCGATAAAGTCGTTGAGATTCAAGAGGTCATCTTCGTCCTCGTCATCGTCCTCGTCCATGATTACATTGCCACCAGCGTCAAAGTTAGTAAAAGGGAAAAAGGCCTCAGGAGGTCCTAATACTTGTCCACCAGGGAGATGTTCGTTGCCGGAACCGACGTTGAGGAGACCAGACATCATCAAATTAGGGCTCGACCCAAACATTGGGCTTACAGGATCTTGACTTGAGCGGCCGCTTTGCTCAATCTCACTATCATCTATTGCACTCGCTAGCTGGGGTATGGAAAGGCGAGGGCTAGAGTGTGCGCTACTTGCACTACTACCAAGTGATGCGAAGACCTGATTTGGCTTCTTTGGACGCTGAGGAGGGAAGATGACCACTTTGGTACCAGTACTGTCCACGATCGCTATAGGTTTTGTGGGATCGGCAATCCATGAACCCATGTGTGGGCCCCAGCGATAGCCGGGTGGAGTAGGAGGGAGCCTTCTTCGTGGCGTTGGTGTTGTCAGCGCTCCACCCTGAAATGATGACATGGATGCACGACGAAGAAGTGCTTGTGGCCGAGTGGTTGCAGATGCCGGAACGTCTTCTTCCTCGGTCGTCTCGCCAAGATCAGCTGGAGGCACCGTTTGTTAGCGTTGCAAAACCGATAGTACGGCGTAGCAGTACCCACTTTCATAGCCACTGGATCTTCCACTAGTACTATCGGTATCTTCGTCCTCAGAGTCATGGTTTTCAGAAGTAACTCCCTCTTCTCGTTTGGCTAAACCAAGGGAGCCACCCTTCGTGTCTGACACAACGGTGCTAGCATTGTCTGGTTCTCCTACATCTTCGGCGAAGCGAACACGACGTGCTGGTGTAAGGCGTGGTGGGACTTCGATATCACAGAAGCCTTGCGAGAAGTTCGTCGTGTTAAAAATCTCAATCTCTTCTGCGAGAATGCTTGGGTCTGTACGACCAATCTGCTCATCGAAGTAAGGCACGTCCGAAAGGAAGAGGTTGCCCTCAAGTTCAAACCCAGGCCAACCATCTGAAGAGATACTGGGAAGGACAGGTGGGGTTCTGCAGTTGCTATCGTACTCCTCCTCGGACTCAATGATCACTTTTTCCTCTAGTTGCTCCACGGTGGGTTCCTCTTCTTCCGAGTCACTTATCAAATCAACACCATGGTAATCGTCGTCGTCGTCGAATCCAGCGTTTTCGTCTTCTACCTGGCCGATGGATTTCGAGGCCTTACGGCGACGTGCTCGCTCCTTTTTGTTTCCGATATTGTCAAGAGAATGCTTTTGTTTCTCACCGGAACTTGGATTGTGCTTTAGACTCCTTCCAATAATGGGCCCCGTCTGATGCCCGTTGCTCGCAATGGCGGCATCAGACGGGGCCATCTCATCTGCATCCCCGTTGTCATCTTCATCCGGATCTTCTTCAGCGCCATCATCCTCATTGCCGTCTGCTCCGTCAATGGATGATGTGACTGAAGAGGCACTGCTTCCAGGTCCCGGGCTCCCGGCCTGCATCTGAGTTGGGTTGGAAGAGTCATCCCTGTGTGGGTTCTTCATGGTGCTGGCATGTTTCCCGGCAATGAGCGATCCGGAGCTTGGATGGATCGCTGAAACCTTCCTAGTCAAGCCCGATAGCGCCTTCATGGTACGTTTAGACTTGCGAGCCATTGTTCAATGTCTTCTCGTCCTTTACGTTGCAATTTTTCAGGTATAATGTGGAACACTAGCACATGTGCGATCGATGCGTGTGTGAAGTTGTAGTAGGAGGTAGGTTTAAGGTAAGGTTTCTGAATGTTTTTGTTGTTGTGTAATTTGGGTAAGGTCAGGTATCTCTGAGCTGATACTTTCTAGAGGCGAGAGAAAGCGCGGGCTAACCACAACAACCCTTCAGTCTCGAGGACCGACGAGCGTTACCTGTGTTGCTGTTCGAAAAGATTCCGAGAGCCAGCGGGAAAAGCTTTTGAGCCTCGAAATTGATAATGTCGTCGAGATCGATAGAAATTCTTCGGTGGGCTGCCGCAACTGGAAGAGCACGCGGGCTGATGCCGCATGCCCCCCAGTTGGGATTTACAGCTCAGCGATAGCCAGGGGCATATTTTCTCGACGATATTATGGGATTGATGTATGTTGTGATCTTTGTATAATTTCTATAGTGCGACTTCGTTGTCTGGAGTTGGTATGAAGAGAGAAGGAGAAGGGAGGAGGAAGATCAGAAGCAGACGACATTAAAAAGTGGAATTTGACTTTTAGTGCGCTAATCGTTCTGATTGGCTCTTAGCGAAGCTTCTCTTCACCGCCTCGACGGCCTGATTCCAATGTGATGCAGAGATGCATTGATCGACTATGGACTTACTCTCGTAGTACCAGGCCATCCTCATCGTTGTTACACAATTACCTACATAGTACAAGGAGGTGAGTTCACGCCGCTGGACGCACATTTCCAGACGCTCAAACCACCGACATGCCTGATCAGGACCACGAGCACGCAATCTTGATATTGCTGCTCTACAAAACATCAAAGAACCTTACACAGCAGTGGGACACAGTGACTGGAGAAGAAACTCCTATTAGATTGCAATACAAGCTGGTCCTTCCTTGGGTCGAGATTATTTATTCACTGCAGACTGCGGGGCAGAACATAGAATACCTTAGGAAATAGAAAATACCCCGCCAAGAATTCGGAATTCGGAATTCGGAATGGCTATTTTTCCCGGGTGGGAACGGTCCCCTTGCTCGCCTACGGACAGGGATCCTTTCTTCCAACAATTGCCGCCACGATGCTAATCACAGTCTTTATCCTCTTGAGTCACAGCAGATATTGCTTGTTCAATGGCCGTCGGTCTCGACTGTTGCTGCAGCGAAGGAGGCAGCACACACTCTGCAATGATCTCAACTTTTGGAGTACTCCGTACTTGGACCTCTGACTCCAGAGCTCCCCGTGGTACGTCATTGGAGCGGCTCCTCGGACTTAATCCCATTCCCACTTGTCGCCCTATCCAAATCTCTGCTCATGATGATGGTTTCTTCCGGTCAATAACAGTGACTCTTTTGCCGTGTGAAAAGGAGCAATGCCTACCAACAGGATGGTGAAGACTTCGAATCAGCATGGCATACGTCGTCTTCTCCTTGTCTCCATCTGCCGCTAGCCTTTCTTGTATCTCAATTCTACTCCAGTACAACTGTCTCATGACTATACGAGAAGACCCTACTGTGATCACGGTGCCAAATTTCGATACATGTGGGTGGCGAGTGACTGTGTGACAGAGCTTTGCTTGCAGTCCTGTCAAAGGACTCGAAGACTCTTTACATATCGAAAGTAACTATATGAGTCATGACTTGCCAGACAGGTGGTGGATAGTAATGCACCTAAAATGTTATACCATACCAGTAAGTCCAGCTTCTCAAATGTCCTTGACTCTCGTAGCGGTAAATACAAGCCACCTGGAATTCTTTGCTATGGATCTTTAACAATATTCCAATCGAGTCACTTTAAATACTTGAGAGTCGAGAGAAGGCTTCTACCAGGTAGTTTAACGATTCGACTGAATGGTGATACGAGAAGGGGAAATATTGATCGAGTTTCTTGCTCGCCATGATTGACCCTAATCTAGGGTACGGGCCGGGAGAACATGCGCCTGACCAACGCCTGACCAACGCAAGCAGGAACGCTGTGGGAGAGAGATAGCGAAAAGCATCAGGGCAGGCTCGTCTCTCAAGACAAACTTGATAGTAGTAGTAATCTCGACGGTTATTACTAAACATGTCATTGATCCATGGGGAATACCAAAAGGATTGGAATGCCATCAGACATTTGTCGATTAAAATCTCTTGCTACGTAAATTAGAGAGGCATTAAGGTATTCAGGTATTCCTTCTAGGCAGTTTGAAGGAGAAATCCCAAAGTTAAAAGAAGGTTAGTGCTTACTTTATGTAGGAGGTACTGTAGGGAGCTGAGCTAAAAGGCCGGTTTCCTACAGGCTACAGTAGGCATCTGAATGGTTGACACGAATGAAACTCGCAGAGAACCGGGAAGAAGAAGAAGAAGAAGCAGGAGAGCTGGCGCCAAGGAGCGGGCTCTGACAAATGCATGCAGCATCGCAGCATCGGTTATCAAAATCCGTCCACAAGGACGCGCGCGTATGGGCACGACTTTGAATGATTGATCACGTTCAGAGTTGTTGAGGAACCTGAGCTGTGCATTTTTGTTTCCGTGAAACCGTGAAACGTCGCACGGAATTGCCTGACCTTTACGTTAAAGTATCATCCGCTTTATGAAATGGCTGATGCAGGAGGCGGCGCGGTGGGGAAACATCAAATCCCCATGCGGTGTGTGCACTTGGGTATGTCACTACGCCATGAGCCGTAGCTTCTCGGGGGTTTGTTTCATGGTTTGTGTTCGATGTTTTGGTCCTTTGATGAAGCAGGAATTCTTGATGTACTCTGCAATTCTTTCGCACTATTCTACAGTCTGCCATCAACTCCAGACACCATCCAGAAATCATCCAAACCATCGAGAAGGGTCTGACTACTGCCACGCACGCACGTCAGCAAACTTGGTCAATCAATTTCCCATTTAACGCCATGCTCGTGTCGGTTGCTAAATATAGTGGGGATTTGACTGAAGTTCAAAGGAAGCCGAACAAAGTATTCCGTACGGAATACGGAAGTACTGTACATAATACGCTACAAGGCTTCAACGCCGAGCGGAAATTGCGACCTCCTCGACCTGTCAGAGATTTCGTGCATGTCCCCCGCTTTGAGTGATGAAACCGTGAGCTTGTCCCTTTTGGGAAGGGCCAGGTTCTCGTAGAGCCGTGGGCCGCGAATGGGCGGGTGTTCCTGCATGACTAGCATGCACTCTAGACTTGATTGGGTGACTTGGCCTTTGTCGTTTCAACCGCCGCCACATAAAGGAGGATCTTCACTAGTCGATGCTAGTCCGCTCTACTCCAATGAATCGGCATCCACAAACACTCGTCTGTTGTTTGACCACGCCCCATCCAATCCTCAAGGAAAACTATCCATCGCCTTTCATTGGTTGTGCTGCGGCAACGCTTCCTTTATTGAGCATGGTGAGAATGATGCCGATGAGGCCCGAAGAAAGGGGTAGTGGTGGAGCCCGCGGTAACGGAATATACACAGTAGCAGTGTCTGCACATCGGGATATATGAATCCCACCCCCCTCTCGAAGCGTACTTATTGATTCTATATATTATTCATTTCCCACCTTTCCATCTCTCTATCTCATTGTTGTCAATAGTAAAGTCACTCGCTTCTTTACTTTGGCTCCTCAGCAGAATTGTCTTATCAAACGTCTAATTGATTATCGTCACTCACTGAATTTATTTCTTGAAAATACCTTATTATCTTGTGCCAAATCGTCAAGATGCGCACGACATCTGCTGCTCTTTTTGCCCTGTCCCTTGCTGTCCAGCAGGCTGCAGCTACCGTAAGTTTTACCCACCCATTGTTTGTACGCACGATGCTGATCGGATCTTCACAGTTTGACTGGACTGGAGCCCCTGCTTTCGCCTGCCCATCCAACACCGACAACCAGTGCACTGACCAGCAGAAGTCTGGATTTGACTGGAGTGGACTGAAAAGTGGAGACAACGTTGGCAGATATGGTGGATTAAACTTTGGCGGCTTCACCTGCGCCAACTCCCTCGGCAAGAGGGGCCTCGTTGCTCGCACTGGCTTCCAGGTGGGTGCGACGTGCATCTGAAGACAACAGCACATTGACATGATACAGGACAAATGCATTACCGGTCAAGTTGCCAAGGACAACGGTCCATCCATTTCCTGCGACTCGGGCAAATCCATGTCTATTGACAAACTCCAATTGTCCGTCAGCGAAGACACCGATGTCGAATGCCACTACGGCTACCCCAACGGAGATACCTGCAAACACACTGTATCCTGCTCAAAGTCTGGATCTGAGTTCAAGAACACGCAGTGCGGTGGCGCCACCTCAGTCACATTCAAGCTTCCCAAGGATACTCCCCAGAAACCGTGCAACATCGGAGTCCACAGTGTTGGCTTCAACTGCGGCCCACCGGCTCGCAGCGTTTCCGTCTCCAGTAGCCCGAGCACTGAGTCATCAACCTCGTCCTTGTCGCCAACAAGCCCGAGCGTACCGTACTCAACCCCTGCCAACTCCACTACCCCTGCCGGCCCCACCGGCAGTGCCCCTGGAACACTTCCTGTGATACCCACTGTGCCTGCTTCAACCGGTACCGCCCCAGGTACTGCTCCAGTGTTTCCAAGCGCGCCTACAACCTCTGCCAGCAACTCGACCACGTCTTCTAACTCCCCTGGTACAACTCAGCCAGTTGTGACAACCGAGATCGTTTACACTACCCTGACTACCTGCCCAGTCACCAACACCATCACGTCTGGCAGCAGCACCTCGACACAAGTCAGCTCCACGGTTTCGACTGTTTTGATTACTAGCACCTCGACAATCTGCACAAAGTGCATTGCCCCGTCTAAGACGCCCGAGTCCACCACAAGTGCCCCCACTGCCCCGAGTGCCCCGGCTTCAAGCCCGGCTTCTTCCCCAGCCAAGAGCGCAAGCGTCAGCTCCAACTCTCCCGTGACTGCTTCTTCTCCATCTGCACCAGGCTCAACTCAGGCCGTTGTCACGACTGAAATCGTTTATACCACATTGACCACTTGCCCTGTTACCAACACGCACACATCGGGTACTAGCACCTCGGTTGAGGTTACACAAAGCGTTTCGACTGTTCTTACCACCTCCACTTCGACAATCTGCACCAAATGCGTTGCACCAACCACCCCAGTCTCAAGCCCCAGCGCTCCGGCGGCCACTCCTTCCACCACCGCAGGCCCCAGCTCACCAGTATCGTCGAACTCTCCTACGACCGCCCCGGCTCCTTCAGCTCCTGGCTCCACTCAGGCTGTTGTCACAACAGAGATGTAAGTCCTTTGGTTGAACAAATGAGGTGATCGACAGCTAACAAGCAATTTAGCGTTTACACCACATTGACCACTTGCCCTGTTACCAACACTCACACATCTGGCACCAGCACCTCGGTTGAGGTTACCCAGAGCGTCTCTACCGTCCTCACCACCTCAACCTCGACCATCTGCACCAAGTGTGTTGCACCAGCAACCCCGACCGCAAGCCCCAGCGCTCCGGCGTCCTCGCCCGCCGCCCCGGCGCCATCTGCACCTGCTCCATCTGTTCTCCCCAAGTGTATGAACACCTGGATCACCTTGACCAAGTGCAAAGACAACTCTGACGCCGGGTGTGTGTGCACGAACACGGAGTTCACCAAGAACGTTCAAAGCTGTATCTCATCGTGGGCAAGCAACCCTGCTGAGGAACAGGCTGGTCTTTCTTACCTCGCCGGTATTTGCGCTCCTCACGTGAACCAGAACCCTGGAATCATTACCAACATTCCCACCACCATTACGCTCATCCCCACCCCGGCGGCCACCACTCCAGCCTCCTCTGCCGTCTCTTCTGCTCCTATCAGTGCTCCAGTCGTCACTTCTTCCAACTCTCCTGCAAGTGCTCCAGTCGTAGCGTCTTCCAATTCTCCTGCGAGTGCTCCAGTCGTAGCGTCTTCCAACTCTCCTACAACTGCACCAGCTGCGCCAGCCGCACCAGTCACTACGATCTCTCTACAGACCACTGTGACCGTTCCCTGCACTTACTCCACTGGAAGCTCTTCTGGCTCGCCCATCCCGAGCTCATCCACCACTTCAGTGCTCTCCACCCAGGTCACTGTGCCCCAAGTCAAATTCACCACCAACTCCCCTGTCAGCGGCTCTGCTGCTCCAAGCGTTGGTCTTGCAGCTGGCAGCCCCGCCCCAGCAGCCGCGACTCCGACTTCTTCCAACAGCCCAATCGCCGCCTCTGCTCCGGCTCCGGCTGGTGGTGCCCCAGGCCCAGTCTACGGCACAGGCTTCAACACTGTGGTGGCCAGCACTGGCTTCGTCGCTTCATCCCAGCCAACTGGCCCCGCCGTCTTCAAGGGTGCTGCTGGCAGAGTTGCGCCTGGCATGGCTGTCGCCGCCGTCATGGCCGTGATGGGCTTTGCTGTCAATATGTAAGTGTACGGTGTGGTGACGATAAGGAAAGGAAAGGAATCGAAAGTGCATATATTTTCGCGTCTCTCCTTAAATGGCTATTGCATAATGGAAAGCCTTGGTTTTGGATTAAAAGGTGCTTGACTTGCATTTACAAAGGGGGCGTAATCTGGAGTGGTCCTATATGAAGCAAGCACCTGGTTTATAATGATTGAGACAGTTAGGATACTACACTACTGTGTATTCTCGCATTTGCTCCTTTGATAGATTGATTACCTTATCTCTTACTTACCTCCGCATACTCGTATCGCTGTGCAGAAACCTTTTACAGGATTAACTCGCCTTGACATGTGACTGAGGTCTACTAGCGTCGATTAGACTATGCGATGACATAGTGGTGCATGCGCGCGTCATGATGGTGGCGATGATACCCATTTCAGTTCATATCAACATGAACCTCAAAACGAATCACTTGCGTCTGCCGTATGTAGATAACTGGTTATTTGAACCTAGAATTACTTTCAATAGACCGCTAATATGATGGAATACTTCAATTACAAGAGGGCCAAGAAGCATATTGAACATGCAGAGAAGTCCGAAGAACCTATTCTAACCGATGAGGACGAGGCTTTCCTACACCGTATTGCTGAAGAGGGTACGCCGCCCGAGCTGCCAGAACGCCCAGAACAGCCTCCACCTCTACCTGCCCGTCCCCAAGATCTTTCAGTCGCCGGCGAAACCGAGGGTAACAATGCGCAAATCGCGCTTATGAACGGCGCCCAGAACATACCCTTACCAGAGGCCCCAGACACTCCCGAAGGTACCCTAACAGCCACTGGATCCGATGACCTCAGCCGTGGCATGGAGAAGGTGGGGACAGTAAAAGAAGGAAAGAGACCATTCAAGTGGAGCTGGCATCGGCGAGACAGCAGAGATAGGAAACGCAAGACTACTGCTACGGACCTGATGAGTGCTGCTGAGGGTTTGAAATCGCCTGATGCGCAACCGAACGAAGAAGGACAGGTCACAGATTATGAGGCAGCGAAGGAGGAAGAGGAAATGACGACGGTTCTGGAACAATTGAATCTGGCAGCTGTCAATAACCGAGTCTTCTCGATTTCGAAGGAGTCACAAGAGCTTCTGCGCAAGTGCGTCTTGAGTATTAGCTGCTTGAGTATCAGGTTCTAACGTGCGTACTAGGTTCACACTCGTGTTTAAAGACCTAGTCAATGGCGTTCCAACTGCCTACGACGACCTCGAGTCACTGCTCACGAATTCCGAAAATCAATTACAGCGGTCTTATGCACACCTTCCTCCCTTCCTTCAAAAACTGATTGAACAACTTCCCTCCAAAATGACTAAATCTATTGGCCCAGAGATGCTTGCTGCAGCCGCAGAGAAGCAAGGCATCAAATCGAAACATCTTCAGCAAGGAGCCAGCGCGGCCGAGAAGATGGGCTTGAAGATGAAGGTCCCCAGTCTAAAAGATCTGGTTACGAAACCAGGAGCTGTGGCTGGCATGCTCCGCGCCATTATGAATTTCCTAAAACTTCGCTTTCCCGCGTTCCTTGGCATGAATGTACTTTATTCACTCGCCCTGTTCGGTACGTATTAATCTTCTCCATCCTTATCTGCAATTGCATAAGCTCTCAGTCGCATGGAATCCATATTTGGTGTCGCTAATGCTCCCTCTAGTCCTCCTTTTTGTCTTTTGGTATTGCCACAAACGCGGTCGTGAAGTTCGCCTCGAAAAGGAGCGCCTCCTAACCGAAAATGAAATCGCAGCTCTCCAAGCCCAGATCTCCGCCGGTGGCCCCGCCCCTACCACCTTTGCCCCGCCCGACGCCTCCATAGAAGAAGTCGAGGCTGGCATGCACCCTGAACCTGAACGCACCGAGGGGGGTTATGCCGCTGGAGGTTCGCTAGCCAAGGAGATGGCGAAAGAAAAACAGGCCGGTGAGCCATCTCAGCCTAGTGCAAGCTCTGCGACTCATTCGGTGCCGCCTTCGCAGGGAATGTAGATGTTGAGGTCAAGGAAGTGGAGGGGAGTATACAGGGGAGCAGCACTAAGAATGGAAGGTGGTGGCAGAAATGGGAGGCGGCACCTAGCAAGGCCCCCTTGGACAGGCAGGAGAGCTGTGTTGTGTCTTGAATGGATAGGCTCATGGCTGGATGCCATTGGTGGCTGACGACTCGGGTTTCTTTTTTGATGCATGAACGAACAGACTTAATGATTAGCACGGTGGACGCGATGAGACGATAGCGATGAACAACAATCGCCCTTTAGAGGTATAATTAGTCTTTATTATAAGCAAATTGCCCTATTTTCCCTACGCTATCAAACATGGTTCCTTGGTGCAGTCAAAGATGTAGGACAAACTGTCCTATCAGGAATTTTTTCAATGGTACGTCCTTTGCGTAAGATTGTGATCTGTGTTGGTGCTGCTAATCCCAGGCTACCTTAGGCACGCTTGGTGTTAAACATAGAGAATGCTTCATCTTATGCTAATTGATCCTATTGAAGTTGTGCTATGGTGTCGAATCTGTCCTGCAACTGAGGTTGAGAAAGCAAGCAATCAAATTGTAACATACATATCACATATTCAAATCTTCCGTCTACAGTAACAATTCCATAAATATTGCTGTCTGTTCCTTATTGTAATGACCTCATATTCATGTACATTCTCTTGGCCAATTTGTATAAATTGGGATGAAAATGGGAGATCAAAAGCACACTGTTACTCACTGGCTAGATCGGTACGCGAGTCAGTATCACAGATGGCAGCAATCCGAAGACCATCTGGGAAAATACTACTACCGCCCTCTAGGAGCGGTTGAGTCATTATTCGATGCAGATGGCACCGAGTTCGAAGGTCGAGCCGATGTGAACGTGATCTTGACCCTGGAGGTACGCAGCACGTTGACAAAAGCACAATTTCGCAAAAGGGTGCAGTTGGCATGGGCCAGCTTACGCATGCACCATGCTTTGTTATTAGCAAGAGCTCTTTCTGGTCATGTCTTCTTACCTCAATGTCATGAGAAGGCTGCGGAGAGATTGTTCGTTATAGAGCAGCCCAAAGGTTCCGACCAGGCAATGGATGAAGCCCTTGGAACGATGGCCTTCTTGGAGGATGATTATCCGAATGTCCAATCCGAAGACTTTTTCCTCCACTGTATGAACTCTGCTAGAGTTTTCGATCCGTCCCAGCATCTAGCGAAAATGTTCGTCATGCCATTAAGACCTTTACCTGGAGGCAGCTATCGATTCGAGGCCATCCTCATTGCTGCCCATCAGATCACAGACGGCCTCTCCGTTTATCAATGGATGGCCCACTTTATGCGTCTCCTCAACCAAGATGAACAAGATCTCGAGCGCGGTTTAGCACGAGCCTGCCTCCCAGAGAACCTCTGGCAACGTCTTCCCCCCGCTCAAGAAGACCTCTACCCCGAAATCGCCGGAGACAACCGCGCATTGCAACGCTGGCGCTGGGCCATCACTAGAATCCTCCGCCACGTCCGCCACCCACCACCTCCCTGTTTCCCAAACCCACTAAGACGGCATACGAAGCTCACCCAAGCAATCCCCCTGCCACCCAAATACCCCCAAGTTCTCAACTACGCGAGAACACCCCCCCTCAACACTATAACCCTCCGCCCCAAACTCTCCCCCTCGGCCACCCACCGCCTCCAGTCCCTCTGCCGCTCCGCCAACGTCTCTATCGGCTCTGGCTGCTTCGCCCTCGTCGGCCTCACCATCATGGAAATATACGAGCAAAACAACGCCAGCGCAAAACAACACCTCCCCTTCGTCGGCTCCTTCCCCCTCAACCCCCGCCACTTCTTCTCCCACACCGCCCCCGCCGATTCCCTCATGCTCGCCTTCAGCGACGGCCTCACCCTCCCCTTCCTCCCCTCCCACCTCCCCCTCGAAGGCCGCTTCCGCCTCCTCGCAAAACACGCCCATCGCCAATTATCACTCTACCAGAAAAACCCCCGCAACTCCCAGACCGTCACGCTTGGCTCCCGCAGCCCTGCCCAAGTGCTCCCGATGAACTACATCGGCTGCATCGAGCGCCTTGCCACGAAATTCCCGCCCCACCTCCGCAGCAACCTCCCGAGCCCCCAGGGCGCGTATCCCGCGCGCGAGGACTTCGGGACCGCCACCTGCGGCGTCAGCTCCACGGGCTCGCGCGCGCAAATCCTCAGAAAAGGCATGTATGCCCTCGACGCCGGGAACACCTCCTTCGCGGCCGATTTCCGAGACCTGGGCGCGTTCGTCCGCGCGAGAGATAACGAGTTTCTGGTCGGGTCGGTCAGCGATGCGGATACGTTGGTTTTTGGGGTTAGCTATGATGGGAATGCCATCGATGAGGTGGAGGCGCGGAGGTGGGGGGCGAGGATCGAAGGGATTTTTGAGGGCGGGGGGAAGTTGTGAGTTGGGGAGATTTTGGGGGGGGGGGGGGGGGGGGGGTTTTTTTTTAGTTATGA
>JAABUU010000484.1_pt1 | contig 88622 bp, 70 predicted proteins | sample 5559301 | NCBI WGS metagenome assembly JAABUU01 (sample SAMN10711884, study PRJNA513360) | rock metagenome | isolation source: Antarctica rocks | place: Antarctica: Victoria Land, Richard Nunatak white
GAAACCTCAAGGACCCGACACATCCGTTGCACAGGAAACTCCTGCTGATGTTGGGCAATGAATTGATACGTCATTTGGGGTCCTTTGAGAAAATGCTGACTACTTTTTTTAAGATGTCGCGTTCCTGGGTAGTGTTGCAAATAAAAAGCTGATCTGCTACAGTAGACGAAAACCAGCAAAAGAGGTTCCTCTTCATGAGCGAGCAGAGCCAGAATCCATTCAAATGGTGCCATTTCCAGAGCGACATCATTCTCCTGTGCGTCCGTTGGTATCTTCGTTACTCCTTAAGCTATCGCGATCTTGAAGAAATCATGCAAGAACGTGGATTGTCAGTCGATCATACGACGATTTATCGTTGGGTCCAGCACTATGCGCCGGAACTGGACAAGCGTTGTCGCCCGCATCTCAAAGCGTGCAACGGCTCCTGGAAAGTCGATGAGACGTATATCAAAATCAAAAAAGCTTGGATGTATCTTTACCGAGCCGTCGATTCGCAGGGGAACACCTTGGAGTTTCTCTTGAGCTCGACACGTGATACTGAGGCAGCCAAATGTTTCTTCCTCAAAGCACTGCACTCCAGCTCTGGTTCAGTTCCTCAGAGCCACATGCCTGGGGAACAGAAGGCTCAGCCCATCGCTGTAGTCACCCCTACCACGCCGACTCCTCGTGTGATCAATGTCGATAAGAACGCAGCGTATCCCAAGGCCGTTGCCGAACTCAAAGCCAGCGGAGTGCTTCCCGCAGCGGTTGAACTCAGACAGGTGAAATACCTCAATAACTTGGTTGAGCAAGATCATCGGTTTATCAAACGGCTGGTCAAACCAGGGATGGGCTTTTTCTCGTTTGAGACGGCGTGGCGAACTCTGCAAGGCTTTGAGATGATGAACATGATACGAAAGGGACAAGTGCAAGGGGTGGAAAAAGGAGATGTGAGAGGCCAGGTTGTATTGGTCACCAAGCTGTTCGGAGTGGTCGCCTAAGACAGATTAAGAGGGTTGCTCACGCTCACCTTCTTTTGTTAAAATTTTTTGCAACACAACCATTGTGACAGGTATTCAATGCCTGCAACTCTTCTTGCTCGGAAGTGGATGGGCTTAAATGGACGTTCAACGTATTGTATTGTAGTTGTATGAGTTCGGGGCAGTTGAGCGAAGGGGTAGAGTAGCCTGTGCCGCGCTGGTCGAACATAATCAAGTCGTGATTGAATACGAACGATGACAGGTTAGCCTTGGTGAGGTAATGTGCCCAATTGTCCAGCGATGGACCGCCGGGTCCTCCCTCCAGGCGTACAACAGGGAATGGGTCGTTCTGTACATTGGGCGATTTGAATATTGTGACCGCCAGTTGTACCTTCGCCCCATCAGGCTTTTGCCGATTCTCTGGTACCGTGACATAACCGCACTTTACTCCTTGCCCATCGACCATGCCTGCGCCAAGTTGAAATGGGCAGGATGCCGAACGAAACGCGGTGGTTGGTAGCACAGGTTGGGCCGAGCCTACGGTAATAGTTGTCTTCGTAACTGTTGTGTTGCGGGCAAGTATCTGTGAAAGTACCGTCAAGAAAATTACCGCGATGACCAGAAACACACTTACAAGTCCGAGAACGAGCCAGAGTATACCATTGTTATTTCGCCTCTTGAGTTGAGGCGGCACAAAAGGCTGTGCCAGTGGTGGCAGTTGTGGTGGCGCATAGTGCTGCGTCGTTGGCGGAAATTGTGGTGGTGCGTAAGGCTGTGCTAGCGGTGGTGGTTGAGGCACCATTGGCACCATTGGCTGTACAGGAGGTTGCTGTGCCGACGAATATTCGTAGTAGGGAATAGTATCCTCGCCATACGGCGTCTGCTCATTATTGGAAACGGGTTTCTCTTCCAACTAACACCAACTTTTCTTGTACAATTACGTCTCGTCTATATTTGTTTTTTATAATTATACATCAGGTTGCGGATAACAGGTACCCCCTACTGGTGGACTATTCCTTTTCGTGAGTGTAAATGACGTATCTTGACCGAGAACGCGGTCAACGTATAGCCCTTGCACTCGTGATTTAGCGCAGTTGTCGGATGTTGGTAACACTGTCAGCTCTAGTTCTGGAAATGTACCTGCCTGTCTTTGCACAAGGATGTCGTACATGCCATGTCCAATTGGCGGTACATACCAGGATAGTGTGACCGTCATAGTGCAGTTTTTAGGGATAACGACGTAGCCGCCGAACATAGCACGCCCCGCTTCATCGCTTGTCATATTCGTAGGTGGCCCTATTTTGTCGAGCGGATGCCATGCCCCCGCGTAGTTGTCACCAATCATGGGAGCGGATGCGCCAGCAAAGTATAGTCCTGCAGGGCACACCATTTCATCATGAGCATAGATACTCTTTGGACCACATGCCGCTAACGGTCCACCACAGAGAGGCGTGCCAGTGTCGAAACCGTCGCCGCCCAAAAATTTTGCGCTCGGTGGCACATAGACGCGCACATAGTCGCGGTAGGTATCCAGACCATAGACGAAGTTAAGCTGCGTGTAGGCAAGCTGCATTTGTAGGGAGTGCGTTGCACCACCATTTGCGTCGAGCGTCACAGTGTCGTGTATTGTTGTTTTTACATACTGCGAAGCCTTGCTCGCACTTACATTAGTCTGCACCACGTAAAGACCATCGTGCGTCGTAGAGCGATCTACCTGTGCTGCATAACCATACTGTGAAAGCAAGCCTTCGAGTTGTGTATTGGACAGGTAAACCTGTAAGTCTTTTGTCTGAAAATCGTGCAGCATCTGCTTGGCAATTGCCAGTAGCGTTGTTGGCGAGGAATGCCGTATATTATCCATGAGCGTGCGTGCGACAAGGGAGGTAAATTGTTTGCGGTCAGAGGTTGCCTTATTGCTGCCCGAAATGCTGATTTGCTTGGCGATACCAGCATTATCAAGCTGGTAGTAGTGCAGACGAGCCTCTAGATTCTGTGATGTGATGGTTTCGTTATAGGCAGGAATCTGTATGGGGCCTGTCACCTGTAGTACGTGTTCAATCAGAAATGGTGTGAACAGAATCACGCCATCAACCTGACGATGCGTCTCTAATTTGTACTGGCCCATCGCGATCTGTGCCGAGGTTGGAAAATCGGCGGAGAGATTTGAGTCACGCAATCCCCAATTCGCGAACGGCCACCACGAACGATATGCGGCTGGTGCCAGGTGGTCTGTAGTTGGGCTGTTATCGGCATATTCGATGAGCGAGATATCACGGAGCGAAAACGGTCCCACACGACCACCTGTGACATGTAGCTCACCATATTGGCCCGTAAAGCCACCCGTTGGGCGTAGCTCGCCTCGATCCATTGTCTGCACTAGAAACGTTCTTGGTCCATCGACACCAAGTAGCCAGCCTGCTGCATCGAGGAGTGTCCGTCCCTGTACGAGGGCGGCCTTTGCTTGCGGTAAGAGTTGTAGCAGTTGTTGCACCTGCTGACGTTGATGTGTACTAACTGGCAAAGCCGAGAGCGACATGCTTTGTGACTGCTGCTGGATGTCGTTTACGTATGGTAATACTCCGTCAATTGTCGTTCCCACAAGTTCGAGGTCAGCAGAGGTGACAAGCGGAGTATTTGAGGCGTTCAGCAATGGTCCACGCAACTTGGGGGCGAGCGTCATCGCTGTGTTGATAAGTATTTGTCCCATGCTCGCTACGTCTTCTCCAACTCGGCTGGCGGCGCGTGCGGATATGATTTGTGGTCGATATTGAGGCGCGTATTGCTCGACAAGTGGAATAAATGAGGCATGGTCGATAAGTGTTTGTACCTGTGCAAAATCACTATGCGCGGCGGTAAGCTCTTTTTTCGCTTGCATCAGCGTATTTGTGTCAAGTAGCTTTGAGGTTGTTGTTGCTGTAGAACCGCCAGTCTTCGACGAGCTAAAGAGCGATTTTACATTGAGCAGATGCTGCACGCCACTTGATGCATGGCTGCGAATTGTTGTGTAGGTCGAGTACGCCTGCACGCCATAGATAACGCCTTCAACGACAGGCACCAGTATACCTGTGAGTAGCAAGGCAATCAACAATAGTGAGATAACTTTGTGTTGCGCCATGCGCTGACGTAATGACTCGCGTGAACGGATTGGCGGTGCTGCTGGTGTAACCAGTTCGGGAAGTGGATCTGTCGTTTTTGATTTGCTCTTCTGCTCCAGTGATGCGTCAGCGACTATCAAGGGTAGGTGTGTTGGCGTCACAGGGTCTTTACGTTCAACTGGCACAATTGGCTCGTTCGTATTTTCTACGAGAGTTGTTTTTGGAACAAGTTTGATTGTATCTTCCGCATTGCTGTCTTTGGGAATAGGCTCAGTCGTGTTTTCCACGTTATTAGTGTCAGGAATAAGTTCAGTCGTGTTTTTCGCAACAACTTTTCTGGGGATAAGCTTGATCGTGTCTTCTGCATTATCATCGTTGGCAAGAGGCACGGTAATCTTAGGTTTAGCGACGTGTTGCTCTTCCAGTTTCTCCTCGTTAGTGGTAGAAGAGGTAGCGGGAACGTGTATATCGTTCTCTGATATTATTTCGGACATAAGCGGCCCCTAGCATAAAAAATAAAAGCTGAGAAACAAGCCCCCGCCTAGTGTTCCGCTTTCTATTTTTATCTTTATAATATGTAGTTATTATGTAGAGTATATCACTAAGTATAACGCACGAAGTAGCATACTCGTTTCAAATTATAGCTGTATTTTCGAGAAAAGAGAGGGCAGGGAAACCAAAACACTGGATACTTTATTGTACAGGTGTTGCAAAAACATAAGTATGAATGCTTGTGTTCTATTTTCGTCTTGTCACAATCCTCACATTGCTTGTATAGTAGGTACACTATCAACTACGTGGAAAGGACAAAACACTATGGCACTTGCATGGAAAATTGACGAAGGCTCAACGGTAAAACTAAAAGATTACGATCCTGACTATGTAGATAAACAAGTCGATCATGATTCTGCAAAAGAGACACTGGCACAGTTAGGCGATGAGTTGAGCGAATTGCAAGAACTTCTGGCAGCGGCTCAACAGCATAGCCTGTTAATCGTGCTGCAAGGCATGGATACAAGCGGCAAAGATGGTACTGTTCGTCATGTCTTTACATCGGCCAATCCGCAGGGCTGTGAGGTGCATTCATTTAAGGCACCCACGCAGGAAGAGCTACTACACGATTTTCTGTGGCGTATTCATAAAGTAGTACCAGCACGCGGCATGATGGGCGTGTTCAATCGTTCGCAATTATGAAGATGTGCTTGTTGTGCGTGTTCATAATCTTGTGCCTGAAGATGTATGGAGTCAGCGCTATAAGGAAATCAATCATTTCGAGAAGTTGCTGGCCGATAACCGAACCATTATTCTCAAATTCTTTCTGCACATTAGCAACGAGGAGCAGAAACAGCGGTTACTGGCGCGTGAGCAGGACCGCGACAAAGCGTGGAAGTTGTCCGCCAGCGACTGGGCCGAGCGTAAATATTGGAATGATTATCAGGTGGCCTATGAAGATGCTCTGAGCAAATGTAGTACGAAAGAGGCTCCGTGGTACATTGTGCCAGCGAATCATAAGTGGTATCGTAATCTTGCGATAGCGCAAACGCTCGTTGAAATAATGCGTGCTTATAAAGATGAGTGGAAGACGGGTTTGGAGGCGCGTGGTCAACAAGAACTCGCTGCCCTCAAGAAGATGAGAGAAGGATAAAAATTGGTCAGTATGCGACGAGTCGCATACTGACCAATTTTTATCTATTTAACTTCCTAGTTTGCGGGTTGCTCTGCCGCGAGTACGGGCTGGTGGGGGGTAGTATGTTGGTATGGTGGTAACGATATCGCCGATACGTAACTGCACCTGTAGGTAGCGGTTCGCGGGTTGGTGATAGTGCGCGAAGAGCATCAAGCCATGTTGCGCGATGGCATCAGGATCATCGGTATGGCGTGGAAGCATCATCTGCCCTCCAGTACTCTCTTCGCCGGAAGTGACCGTCGTCTCGCCCTCCTCACCCATCATCAATTTGCGTGTGTCTCGGTGTGCGCTGTGATGAGGCCAGAGAATCAAGGCAACGATTTTGCCTTTGAGTCTCTGCTCACGCAAGCGTTCGCCGAGATAGTCGGCAAGCTTGCGGATGGCCGCGCAGGTTTCGTCGGCATCGGCGGCATGATGAAAGCGCACGCGTGCATTCTGACTGAGCGGTGGCGCATCGGGCACGACTAAACTGGTATCCTCGCCGGAAGCGACCTTGTAGGCCCAGACACCCAGTCGTCCTAGCCGCCGTGTCACAGCCTCTTCTGTCAATGTAGCAACCTGTGCGAACGTTGTAATGCCGAAGTCGCGCAAATGCGTAACCAGTTCCGCAACGGCAACGGGATCGACCTGTTCACTCTTGCCCTCGACCTCTGGTGGCCGTGACCCATTTCCTTCGTGCTGCTCTTCCAACTCTGGGAACGAGCCAGGGCTACCGACACCAGCGGCGCGTAGTTGTAGCAATAGTGATAGGGGCAGAGTCTGCACAAATGATGCCTCGCGACCGGGGGGAATATACAGTACACCCTGTCGCCCATCTTTACGACTCATCAGAGCCGCCAACTCCGCGATTGCCTTGCCATTAGCGACCCCAATCTGTGCTGTTAAGCCCAACTCCGCGATTCCGGCACATAATCGCTCTGCTAAAGCGACGGGCGAGTCGAAGGGAATTTCGCAGCCACGCAGGTCGATAAAAGCGTCTGCAATGGGAATGGATTCGATGATACGCGAATAGGCACGGTAGCGTTCGCGCAGGTGTTGTAGAATCGCTTGATAGCGGTCATACGATGCTGGCATAAAGCGTGTGCGTGGCGCAATACGGTGGGCACGTCGTAGCGGCATACCAGGAGTAATGCCGAGGCGCATTGCAGCGAGCGAGGCGTCGATCACGCGCCCAGGTTCATTTGGACGTCCGGTACCCGTGCCTACGACAAAGCTTTGCCCTTGCAATGTAGGATCAAAAGTTTCTTCCAATGTACAGTAAAAGTGACGAATACGGACATGCATGATACCATGCCGCAGACGTGCTCGTTCTGCTGCACGCGCGGCTTCTTGCATATTGACGGCTGCGGGCGGCATTGTTGGCGCATCAGCAAATGGACGTTCAAGCTGATTGAGAACGGGCGCAACATCCTGGGTAGTATGAGAATCAGCAGGGATGTTTGATTGTTGCATAGTTATTATCTTCTATTACGTATTCTCGATATAGTACAGATTATCTATTCATAAACAATTTTGATACGTTTACTCCAATAAACGAGTTTGCAACTCGTTTATTGCAGACTTTGCTGCCCATCGAGAATGTTTTAGTGTGTTCTTCCCTCTATTGTGCTACTTAACTGTAAGACTGTCAAGTGTTATGGAGAAATCCTGTTCTAAAATGATAGTAGGAAGATACTTGTGGCCTTTCTGCTTTTCCCTATGAAAATTTTAACACTCATCAATATATCCTATTCGTCGCAACTATTTATTGTTTGTAACGTCTATATATAAGGACACGTATTTCATCCACATCGGCTCTCGAAAACTGGAAACTATTAGCATTTTTGCTTATTGTCGAGTTGCACATCCTTATGTTATGGTTCATTTGAAAATGTACATATACCGTCAGGGGCAGGGAGTACAGTTATGTCCTTAGAGAACCAGACACCGAACGAACACGCCAACAAGGTGCCACCAGTGACACCTATCCCCAGACCTCGCCCTGAGGCCATTATCACCCCACAACAAGAGCGTGCAAGGCACCTTCTGGAGCAGAGAAACTACACAACGTCGTTGTATGAACACACTCCCACTGCCTCTGACGTAGTTGTAAATGATACGCCACTCCCAGTAGGGCTAAAAACACCTCTCCCACCAGTGCTCTCGACTTCTGCTATAGAGGGACGCGAGTTTAAGCGCAGAAAAAAACTTCTCTTGCGGCACCTTTCGCGTAAAAACCTCCGCTTCACTCGTGCCGATGATCAGCGCAAAACGCAACGGCTCTGGCTCACTATCGGCAGCACGCTTATGTCACTCTTTGTTATTGTGCTATCATTGACTGGTGCGGGTACCTATGCCGCCTACCGTTTTTATAGTGACACGCAGACGAAGTATGTGCCGCATGTCGCCACGTTGCATGACCTGTTGCCCCATGACAATCTTAAAATGTATGATAGCAAAGGTGTTTTTATTGGACAACTCACCGATCAAGGCTTGCACACCAGCGTCACACTTGACCAGGTTTCTCCTGACCTCATTAACGCGACCGTCGCCACCGAGGACAAAAATTTCTGGTCCAACCCCGGCATCGACGTTCAGGGTATTACTCGTGCCGCTCTTGACGATATTCGTAGCGGTCATGTGGTAGAGGGTGGCAGCACCATTACACAGCAGCTTATCAAAAATCTCGTAGTGGGCAACGACCCCTCTTATGTCCGCAAGTTGCAGGAGATTGTGCTAGCACCGCAGGTCAACAACCAGTATAGCAAACGTGACATTCTACAGATGTACCTGAATAGCATTTTTTATGGTCAGCAAGCGTATGGCATTGATGCAGCTGCGAATATCTATTTTGGTATGCAAGACGTGCAAGGTGGACAGCCTGCCGCCTCGAATTTAGACCTCGCGCAATCCGCGATGCTCGCCGGTCTTCCCAATTCGCCTGACGCCTACTCGCCCGCCGCGCATCCACAAGCGGCCATCAATCGCTGCCAGCTTGTACTCGATATGATGGTGAGCCAGCAATATATTACCAGGGTGCAGGCGATTGAAGCCATGAAAGAGGTGAGGAGTCCAGATTTTTTCAAAGCTCCTACAGCAGTCCTGATAAACCGCGCACCACACTTTTTCAACTTTGTCTTGACACAACTCGAACAAACCTATCATCTCACACGACAACAATTGTCACGCTCGGATATGATCGTTTATACGACGCTCGATATTGCATTACAAGACAAAATTCAGAAGATTGCTCAACGGCATGTAGCAGAACTCTTCTCGACGGGTCACAATGTAAGCAATGCCGCCGAAGTGCTGATCGACTATCATACGGGCGCAATTCTCTCGTTGCTCGGTAGCATCGACTACAACAACACGAGTATCGACGGTCAGTTTGATGTTTCCACGCAGGGCTATCGTCAGCCGGGGTCGTCGTTCAAACCGTATGTGTACGTAACCGCTTTTGAGCAGGGAGCATCACCAGCGCAAGCGATTGCCGACACCCCCTTGACTATTCCCCTTCCCGGTGGAGACCCACCGACATTTACACCGCAAAACTATGACATGCGCTTTCATGGGCACATGACGTTACGTTGCGCCCTGCAAAACTCGCTAAACGTTCCAGCCGTGAAGGTGTTGCAGCATGCTGGTATCGCGAACTCCATGAAAACGGCGCACGATATGGGTGTCAGTAGCTACGAAGGGACGCCTGGGTACTCGCTTGTATTGGGTGGACTTGGTGTCAAACTCATTGACCACACCTCCGCCTATGGCACTTTTGCCAATGGTGGTGTACGTGTGCCGTACTATGTTGTGAACAAAGTGGTCTATGCCAGCACAAATAAGACCTTTACGCATACGCCCCTTAAAGGAACGCGTGTATTGAGCAAGCAGCTTGCATATATGATGACTAATGTTTTGAGCGATAATGAGTCACGCAAACCAGAGTTCTACGACTGCAACGTCCTGCAACTCTTCTCGAACTCACGCGATGAGTGTTGGGCTGGCAACCGGGGCACGGTCCGACCAGCCGCCGCGAAGACGGGCACGACCACCGACTTTCGCGATAACTGGACAATGGGTTATACCACCGATTATGTGATGGGCGTCTGGGTCGGCAACGACAACAACACCCCGATGTATAATGTGTTGGGTGTCGATGGTGCCGCCCCCATCTGGCACGACTCTATGCTCGCCGCAGAACAAGGCCATCCTGTTCGTGACTTCACCAATCCTGGTGGCCTGGAGCAAGCATCCGTAACCTATCCCGATGGCGTTCATACTACCGATTTGTTTATGCCGGGAACCGTGCCATCGTACACGCCAGTAATAGCACCAGTACAGCCACTTGTTGCACCTTTCGCGACAGGTACACCAACGACGATATTGCCGAAGCCACCAGTTGCAACTGGCTATCCCTATTGCCCAAGCGATTTTAACTTTGTTGCGCCAACACCACCGAATGGTGTGTCGAACGGAGGTTGGTGGTAAATGGAGAGGTCATATGTCCATCACAGTGCGCCCATTCATAGGCGAACGTGACTTCGCGGCGATCATTGAACTTGCTAGGGCTGTACCGACGAGCAACCCACATATCGTTGACCTACCCTGGCGCATTAGTTCGCCCGTTACAACGTCGGAACGTGATGCCTATGTCTGGGAAGATGAAAGTGGTGCGCTACTAGGTTTCGCTGCATGGCAATACTGGTGGGCCGTGCTGGACTACTTCATTCGTCCAGGTTCTCACAAGCTTGAGATAGAGGAGCAGATATATAGCGTTATGGAGCAACGCTTTCGCGAACTTGACCAGGAACGAGGTAAGCCGCTCCCCTACTGGGTCGAGTTTCGCGACGATGACCCCGAGCGCAAAGCTGCAGCTGAACAACACGGCTATACTCTTGAAGCAGATTACTATTATGTGCAGATGCGGCACTCGCTCACAGAGCCACTTGCAGATGCCCAGCTACCAGTTGGCTTTACAATTCGTCCGCTCGCAGGAATGCAGGAGGCCGAGTTGTATGTTGCTTTGCATCGCGCCGCCTTCGAGAGTACGTCTATGACCGTTGAGTGGCGTCAGCATACTCTTAGAACTCCTTACTATAACCCCGGACTCGATCTTGTGTTGGTCGCACCCGACAAAACGCTAGTGGGGTTCTGTGTTGGTTGGCTCGATCCATACCGCGCGATTGGGCAGATTGAGCCAATTGGCATTCATCCCAATGTGCAGAGTATGGGACTTGGTAATGCGCTCTTACACGAAATATTGCGCCGTTTCAAGGCTCACGGTGCAAAGACGGCACGCGTCGAGACAAATGGTGACCGCACGCCAGCGATTCAAGCCTACGAATCCGTCGGCTTTCAGGTTGTCCATAGAGTGTTGCGACTGGGAAAGTATGTGTAAGACAATCTTATCTAAACGTCTGCCATGACAGACAACTCGGCATCTTGTGCTATGTTCGTACTAGCAACCACGACTTGCATATCGTATTGTTCCAGTGCCTCTTTGTCTGTAAGAGAAATTTTATCATCCGTTATAAGCGTATGAATAGTATCTAATGTTGCGAAACGTGCAAGAAACGCTTTCCCTATTTTTGAGCTGTCCATACATAAAATCACTTGACGAGAAGAACCGATCAACGCTTGTTTGACCTCGGCATCGGGTAGATTGCTTGACGAAAGTCCCTCTGGAATCAATAGGCCGCTATTGGCAAGAAACAGTTTGTTGATGTGTAAGGTCTGCAATTGCTCGACAACTTGAGGACCAAAGAAACAATGTGAGTCATGATGGAAGACACCACCCAACATGACAAGCCGATAGTGATCATTGCGTGCCACAACATTTGCCACCGCGAGCGAATGCGTTACAATGGTAAGTGGAATATCAGGCAGGCTATATGCTACCTCCATCGCGGTGCTTCCGCTATCTATCCCAATTACGTCGCCCTCTTCTACGAACATTGCTGTTGCTTTATGCCCAATTGCCTGTTTTTCGAGCAGATGTTCATGGACACGGATATTAAAGTTGGGTTCAATGCGTGTCGATGCGGAGAAGCGGGCAAAGCCATGTTCTACCTGTACCACTTGCTTCTCGGCCAACATTTGCAGATCACGCCGAATAGTCATCGGAGATACGTTGAGGACGCGACTCATTTCTGAAATAGAACAACTGCCGTTTGCTTTGAGTAATGCAATAAGTTGTTTATGCCTATCTATCGCATTTGCGCGACTTTTTTCCATAGAATAGCTCAATTCTTTCTACTAACTAAAAGGTTGACGGGAAAGAGACGATGGCGATCATGGATAAGCAAAAATTTTATGATGCCCTCATGTTGCTAACGAATCGGTACCTAAGTTAATAGTAATATCTCTACCATGAAAAAGCAAAAAATCGCTTTCCCCATTGAATTTTCACAAAATATCTGTTACTATGTTCTGTATACAACATTTGATGTTCTAAATACAACATCAGTGAGGTTGTCATCTTTCTGAAATGTTGACTCAATGGTGATTCATCATCGTCATGTTAGTTCAGTTGAAAGGTGTTTATCACTATGCGTGCTGCTATCATTGACAAACCCGGTGAGATACGTGTAGGAAATGTTGCCGATCCAACCCCTCAGCCACATGAATTGCTTGTTCGAGTAGGTGCATGTGGCATTTGTGGCACCGATCTCCATATCGCTGCCGGTGAGTTTCCCCCCTCCCCCTACCCAATTGTGCCTGGACACGAATTTGCGGGAGAGGTCGTTGCTATTGGCAGTGATGTCCCTTCAGGTATTGGCACAAAGAATACCAACATTAGCATCGGTACAAGGGTAGCGATTGATCCCTCTCTGTACTGTGGTCACTGTACCTTCTGCCGTACAGGTCATGGCAATCTATGCTTGAACTGGGGAGCGATAGGCGATACAGTAAACGGAGCCTTCGCTGAGTATGTCTCGGTTCCCGCCGCGAATGCCTATGTCTTGCCCGACAATATTTCCTATCGTGAGGCTGCACTTATCGAGCCGATCTCATGTGCGGTACATGGTATCCATCGCCTTGCTCCTAAACTGGGTGATACCCTATTGATTGTCGGTGCTGGCACAATGGGGCTATTGCTGTTGCAACTCGCGCTACACGGTGGCATTGCAAAAGCAGCGGTCGTCGATCTCAATACACAACGTTTGGAACGGGCCAGGCAGTTAGGGGCTGCACATGTAGATATCGACGTGAATGCATTGCTTGCTGAAGAGCCGCTCGGTTTTGATTGCGTCGTTGATGCTACAGGTATCGCGTCGGCAATTGAAGGTGCCTATAACGCTGTAAAGCGTGGCGGCAAACTGATGGTGTTTGGCGTTGCTCCAGAGGAATCGCGGATTTCCCTCTCACCTTTCCGCATCTACAATGACGAAATAACTGTGCTGGGTTCGATGGCTGTGCTCTACTCTTTCCAGGCAGCACTGGACCTTGTGAGGAGTGGAGCGATTGCCACAGAAGTCTTACTCACCCAGACACGTCCCCTCGATGAATTTTCGCAAGCACTTGATATGGTAAAGCGTGGTGTTGGTGTAAAAACTCAGGTATTACCTAACGGTACACTCTAAAGGAATAGTGTACTTTCCCCCGTACTGTGCACTTACTCTTGTGTAATGCATTGAAAATGTAATGCGTTCTCTTTTTACTGCATCGAAGCACCCAATGAGGAGAGAATAACCATGAAGCGTTTTCCTCGTATGATTGCCTATATTACAGGTATTGCGATGTTGTTATCTGTACTAGCGGCTTGTTCACCTTCAAGCCAATCTTCATCGTCCGGCAGCACGACGCTGACCATTGCCACCGTCAACAACTCACAGATGGTGCAGATGGAGCAACTGACCCACCAAGTTTTTGAAAAAGATCATCCCAACATCAAGGTCAACTTCGTGACGCTGCCTGAAAACGACTTGCGCTCCAAAGTGACCCAGGATGTTGCCACGAACGCTGGCAAGTTTGATATTGCGACCATTGGCGATTACGAGACTCCTATCTGGGCGCACAATGGCTGGCTCCAGGACCTGCAACCTTACTTCGACAAAATGTCGGCGGCGGACAAGAGCAGCTACAACTACGACGATCTGCTCAAGCCGATCATGTCCACTCTCTCCTATCAGAATCATCCCTATGCTGTCCCATTTTACGGCGAGAGCAGCATGATGATGTATAACAAGGACATTTTCGCGCAACACCACCTGACCATGCCATTGCATCCTACATGGGACCAGATTGCCCAATTTGCCAAGCAACTCAATAACCCGGCAAATGGTACCACAGGGATACTCCTACGCGGTCAGTCTGGTTGGGGCATGAACCTCGCTCCGCTTGACACCATGATTAACACGTATGGTGGTAGTTGGTTCAATAACGATTGGCAGCCGCAGTTGTCTACTCCGCAGGTGCAGCAGGCCGTGACCGAGTATGCCACCTTACTACAGAAGTATGGTGAGTCAGGTGCCTCGACTTCTGGCTGGCAAGAGTGTGTCAACCTGATGACGCAGGGCAAGGGCGCGATGTTCTACGATGCCACTTCGTTCGGTGGCGTGCTGGAAACGCCCTCCACCTCCAAAGTTGCTGGTCATGTTGGCTACGCCTATGCACCAACAGCCGTCACGACCAATGGCAGTCACTGGTTGTGGGCGTGGTCGCTGGGACTGGTCAATTCGAGTAAGAACAAGGACGCCGCCTTCCAATTCATCACCTGGGCGACCAGTTCTGCCTATCTGACGCTGGCTGGAAAAACCTTCGGCTGGGCTAATGTTCCCCCAGGTACCCGTACCTCGATTTACCAGAATGCGGACTATCAAAAGGCGGCCCCATTTGCCCAGGTGACGCTTGACTCGATCAATACTGCGACCCCGAATCAGCCGACGTTGAATCCTGTGCCCTATCATGGTGTGCAGTATGTGGGTATTCCTCAATTCGAGTCTGCAGGTCAGCAGGTGAGTGAGTTGATGTCGGCGGTTGTGGCTGGAAAAACGACGGTCAGTCAAGCTCTTCAACAGTCCGACCAGATTCTCTCATCACAGGTGAATAAGAGCAACGCATCGGGGTATTAGCTTAGCCCTGCAAAAAAGACATATCACTGATGATACTGTAGTAGTACGTAGGGAGCGTGGGAGACCACTCCATAGTGGGGTGGCCTCTCATCGCCCCTTCTGCTTGTAGAGCAATGGCTCGCTAGTAAAGAAGAAAGGTTGTTGTGCTATGAGTCAGACAGATCAAGCGATTCAGGCACCTACACTACCTGCACCTAAAGCGCGAAGAGAGACTCCCCCTGTTGACGAAAGGCGGCGTGGTAGTGGAAGATGGCTTCATCTTCCCGCCCTCGTCTACATGATTCTCTTGACACAGATTCCTTTTGTTCTAGCATTATGGTTTAGCTTACATGACTGGAATTTGCTCGTGCCTTCTGAGGGATTTCCCTTTGTGGGCCTCGCGAACTACATTAACACGTTCTTTCACGATCCGAACTTCTGGCCTATTATGGGCAACACGCTGGAGTTAGTCGTCGGGGCGATTGTCCTGGCACTCATTGCAGGAACGATACTCGCGTTGCTCTTGAATCGTCCGATGTGGGGTAGAAATTTCTTACGTGCAATAGCTACTGTACCGTTTCTAGCGACGCCCTCGGTTATGGCTTTGATATGGAAGAACCTTTTTCTCAGTTCGTCTTCGGGATTGGTAAACTGGGGTCTTCATCTCGTTGGGCTACCTGAGGTACCGTGGTTCTCGGCGATTCCTCTGCAAAGCGTGACGTTCATCGTGGCGTGGGAATGGACTCCATTCGTAATGCTCGTCATTCTCGCGGGCCTTCAATCCGTTCCAGGGGAGGTCATCGAGGCGGCCAAAGTCGATGGGGCGCATGCCTTCGCGACATTCTGGCTTATTGTCTTCCCATTATTGCGAAAAGCTTACGAGATTGCCCTCCTATTCGGCACGATCTTTATTTTCCAGACGTTTGCCGAAATTTACGTGACGACCTCCGGTGGTCCCGGCCTATCAACGAATACGCTTCCCTACTACACATATCGCACTGCTCTGAACTCTTTTCAAATTGGACAGGCGGCAGCACTTGGCGTTATCGGCGTGATTGTCGCAATCCTCGCTGCAAGAGGGATGTTGCGATTGATGGATGAAAGGAGCTAATTCATGGGGACAGTAACAGCGGCGCGAAGATGGTCTCAGATTGGCTGGACAGTCCTGACCTATGTCCTGGTTTTTTTACTGATTTTTCCAGTGCTGTGGATGGTCATTACTGGCTTTAAGACAGAAATCGCGGCCATCACCATTCCACCCACCTTGTTCTTCCAGCCAACCCTCGATCAGTTTGGGCTGGCAATCTCCGCTGGCTTTGGTGCGTACCTATTCAATAGCGCAGTGGCCTCGATTGTTTCGACTCTCATCGCCCTATTGCTAGCAATTCCTGCCGCTTACACAATGGTTTTTTCGATGTCGAAGAAGTCTTCCAACGACATGCTCTTCTTTGTACTCTCTACACGCTTCATGCCATTTGCGGCTATCCTTGTTCCGTTATACGTGATCATCACAAAACTTAACTTGCTGGATAATCTGTTCACATTGATTATCGTCTATACCGCCATGAATCTGCCACTGATTATCTGGATGGCTCGTTCCTATTTCCTGGACTTGCCAAAGGAGGTTTTGGAGGGAGCGTGGCTAGATGGTTGCACGACACTACAAACGATAATCAGGGTTGTTGTGCCAATGGCTGCTCCTGGATTGGCTGCTGCGGCACTGCTTTCTATCATTTTTGCCTGGAATGATTTCTTCTTCGCCGTTACCTTGACCTATACGAACTCGCCCACCTTACCAATTATGGTTGCGGTGTTTACGAGTAACGAAGGTCTTTTCTTAGCAAAGGTATCCGCGCTGGCAACAATGATTATTATTGTGCCTGTTGCTATTGGCGTCTATGCACAGAGGCATCTGGTGCAAGGACTGACTGGTGGTGCGCTCAAATAGGTAAATGTGAGTCAAAAATTGTACATGAGACTGGAACATGCCACGGCATGTTCCAGTCTCATGTACAATTTTTGTAAAAAGACGTTGTTTACATCAACTTCTAGGATACAGGCTTTTCTACCCAGCATCGTCATTGCTTGCGTCATGTGTGGTAAATAAAGGAGGTGAAGACGCAATGGATTTCAATGGCAAGGTCGTGCTGGTCACAGGGGCAAGTCGGGGGCTTGGCAAGGTTATCGCGCATGATTTCGCGCGACAGGGGGCGAAGGTCGTACTTGTGGCGCGGCACAGAGAGCAACTAGAGGTTGTGGAGGATGAGATACTGGCGGCAGGTGGCGAGGCTCTCGCAGTAACAGCAGACATCTCGGATCCCAACGCAGTCCAGGCACTTGCGATGGAGGTTGGCGTTAGCTATGGACAGGTGGATATCGTCATTAACAACGCCGCCGTTGCCATTCTCAAGCCACTGGTTGCGCTATCGCGCGAAGAGTGGCAGCAGATGATGGATGTCAACCTTGGCGGCATGTTTCAAGTAACACAAACCTTTGTGCCAGGGATGATCGAGCGCAAATCAGGGGTGATCGTCAACATCTCAGCCGCCCTTGCGCGTAACGGCTACCCCAATCTCGCCGTCTACAGTGCAACCAAAGCTGGCGTCATCGCCTTTTCCGAAGCCCTTTCCAAAGAGGTCCGCAAGCACGGCGTACAAGTCTACACCGTCTGTCCGCACGGCATCGACACCGATCTCTACAAAACGCTCTTCGGCGCAACTGACTCCGCAAAGATACTCTCGCCAGAGCGAGTCGCGCAAGACGTACTGAAAGTAGCCGCAGGTGAGGGTGGTATAAGAAGCGGGCAAACTTTGGAGATATCGGTCGAGAGTACGAAATAAAAATTGTTGAGCAGACAACACGAATAGGAGTGCCTCCAATTGGAGGCACTCCTATTCGTGTTGTCTGCTCAAACTCTTTCCAACATCTGCTATACTGATAGGTAAGATAACAGAAGAAATCAGAGTATAGCAGGGAGTCATTCAGATGAGGATAACGGTTCGCAATCTAGGTGTACTGAAAGAGGCTACCATTGACCTCAAACCGCTCACTGTTTTTATTGGGCCGAATAATTCAGGAAAAACATGGCTAGCTTATGCTTTGGCAGGTATCTTTGGTGCTTATGGTTCAAAAGAATATATACAATCATATGTAGACGAGCAGGTGCCCAACCTTTATAAAGTAGTAAATCAAGCTGTTGAGCAAGTTATAACAGAAGGGAATGCCACAATTGACTTACAGAAACTTGCTGAAGACTATGGTGAAATATATTTCAATGAAGTAGCAAGACATTCACGAACTTGGATGGACACGTGTCTTGGTACGAAGTTGGCCTCCTTTGAGGACTTAAATATTTCCCTTGCGTTAGCAGAGACTAAAGCACAATTTTTAGAGCGGATATTTCAGTATTCTCGAAGAAGTAATATTGGACCTCAAGGTTCATTGCTTACAATACGTAAACAACCTGGTGATAATAAAATTTTTGCCTATACATCTTTTGAAATACAAAATGCCGAAGAACCAGAAGAACAACTAGAAGAGAAGATTCCTCATGAAGAAATCAGAGAGCGACTAATTACTTTTGTTTCAACTGCCCTTCGACGATCTCTTTATGCCGGGGTGTTTACATTTCCAACTGAAAGAACGTTTCTTGTTACAGGTAGTGCTAATACAAGGGCTAATAAATTGTCTATACAACATAGCAGTGTATTACCTGTACCTGTAAACTCTTTTACAGATATGCTCAATATGATTTTTAGGTATGGAACGGAAGAAAGAAAGGCTAGGGCGAGACTTGCTCATAGTGATGCAAAGGTTAAGCTGTATATTGACTTTGCTCAAGTATTAGAAAAGCAAATCCTAATAGGAGAGGTGGACTTTTCAACTTTAGAACCAGATCCAAGACGAGAAATTCTCTTCCGGCCATTACAAGATATCAGTTTAGAAATCTCTACCGCGTCTTCTATGGTCAAAGAACTTTCCTCATTAGTCCTCTACTTGCGTTTTTTTGCTGCCCCTAATGCATTACTTATCATAGATGAGCCAGAGATGAACCTACATCCAGAAGCGCAAGCAAAGATGATTGAGTTTTTGGCTATGGTTGTCAACGCGGGTCTAAACGTTCTTTTTACAACGCATAGTCCTTACATTACAGACCATCTTACAAACTTAATTAAGGCACATGATAGTGACGACAAAGAGGCTATCAGTAATAACTTTTTTCTAAAACGTACCGATGCATTTATAGCTAGGGAAAAGGTTGCCGTCTATGGATTTGGTGAGGGTACTGCAAAAGACGTGTTGGACGAAGAGGGCTTTATAGACTTGAACACATTTGGTGAAGTATCTGAGCGGACTTCAAATATTTATTCTATGTTGTAGTGAGGAGATTTTTGTGGTTCAAAAACCATTGCTTGCATTACTCAAGCAAAGGCTTTCATCATGTTTAATGGCAGGTACGAGTATTTCAGAGTCCGGTCTAACTGTCAGTATGGAGAGAAAATCGGACGAGACCGTACACTTTTTTCGTATAGATAGCGATGAAGGGCGCCGCGAACTTGGCATGGTTGATTTGAAGGTATGCGATTGTCTCGTTATTTATACTAAAGAGATTGAACGAGATGAAGCACTTTGCTTTTTGGAATTGAAGGGTGGACGACTCGATGTTGCGAAAGAACAAGTTATTAGTACACATAGTAAGGTAAAACAGATATTGAGTGTGGAGCGTATACAGCAAAATATTATTCTAAAAGTGTGTATTTGTATGCGACAACAAGCACCTTCAGGCTTTATGCGCCATGAAGCAGAACTGAAACGTCTTTTTGGAAGAGATCATGTTCGCCTAAAATTTGGGGTTAAGCATTACAAAGAGCTTGGAGAATTTTTTCGTAGAAAAATAATATAGGAGCATACAACACATGGCAGCAGTAGGCGTTATCGGTAGTGGCGCATGGGGCACAACATTAGCCCTTCTTCTAGCACGCAAAGGCATAGCGACGACGCTGTGGGAGCATAAACCTGAGCGCGTTGTGGAGATGAGACAGCGCAACGAGAACACCTTCTTTTTGCCCAATTTCTCTTTTCCTCCAATGCTTACCGTGACAGCGAATATCGCGGAAGCCGCGCACGATAAAGATATGCTATTGCTGGTAACTCCCTCACAGCGCATGCGCGAAAATGTGCGCTTGCTTGTACCTTATATCACGGCAAACACTATTTTAGTAAGCGCGAGCAAGGGCATCGAGATGAGTACGCTTGAACGTATGACGCAGGTGATCAGTGAAGAGGTCCCCGAAAACTATGGTTCTATCGCGGCTCTGAGTGGCCCCAATATCGCACGTGAGGTTGCCGAGGAGAAGCCGACGGCAGCCGTTGTCGCTTCACATAGTCAAGAGGTGGCAAAACGGGTGCAAAAGCTGCTCAGTACAAGTCACTTCCGTATGTATACAGCCGAGGACGTGACAGGTGTTGAGTTAAGCGGTGCGCTCAAGAATATTATCGCGATTGGCGCAGGTTTCAACGAAGGTATGGGCTATGGCGATAACGCGAAGGCGGCCTTTATCACGCGCGGATTAGCTGAACTGCTGCGGCTAGGGATCGCGGCTGGGGCGCAACCTCTGACCTTTGCAGGGCTTGCGGGTATCGGCGATTTGATCGCGACCTGTGCCAGTCCCTTGAGTCGCAACCAACAACTTGGGCGACGATTGGCGGCAGGCGAGAAACTGGATGATATTCTTAAATCGACGCATACCGTCGCGGAGGGCGTTACTACGACTAAAGCCGCTCTGCAACTGGCGGCTCATTATCATGTTGATATGCCTATCACGACACAACTTAGCCTTGTTCTCTTTGAGGGACTCGATCCCCACCAAGCCGTGCCAGAATTGATGATGCGAGGTCCCAAAGGGGAATTAGAATAACAAGAGAGAGTGTCGGCGGCCCGTCGGCACCCTCTCTTGTTATTTAGGCCAGGATGTTTCTGGGCTATACAAGGCCGGGGAAAAAGTCCTTCTTGATTTGAGTGTTGGGTACACCCATAACTTTCAGTACCCGTTCACTCGCCTTTACCATCTCCGGTGGACCAGAGATATAGTAGGTGCGCTCTTGATAATCAGGCACCGTTTTCAGAAGCATAGGCTCGTCGATTCTGCCCACGAACCCCTGCCAGTTGCGCGGTAGAGTAGCGGCATCGGTCAGCGTATAGAATGTTTTGATACCAAGCTTTGCAGCCGCCGCATTGAAAACATCGGTGTATACAATCTCGTCGGCGGTCCTATTGACATAGATAAGAATGATATCGCGTCGCTGTTGCGTATCGAGCAGGTATTTCACCATGCTTCTAAAAGGCGTAATGCCAATGCCACCCGCGAGAAAGACCAGTTTTTGTGCTGCATTTGCGGGTAGCGTAAAATCTCCGCCAATCTGGGCTGCTATCAGTTGTGTCCTATTATTTACTTTGTAGAGAGCCTTCTTGAAACTACTGCTACGTTCATAGAAGCGTATGCCGAGGAGAACGTCGTTTTCAGTTGGTGATGAAGCAACCGTGAAGTAGCGACGATTGCCTCTGCTATCTGTCTGCGGATGTGCAAGCGTAAATTCCATGTATTGCCCTGGCTGAAAGGCCAGTTTTTGTGAGGGTTTGAACACGAAATCGACGATGTTGGATGCCACGCGGCTTTTTCTTTTCAGCTTTAACACAACCTTCTGTTTGGGACTGACGACATAGGAGAATACGTTTCCCACAACTAGCGCCAGTTCTGGTGTCGCATAGATGGTGCTAATGTGGAGTTGAGGCAGGAACAAAATGCCTGTGAGCAGACTGTAGAGTCGTCGCAAATTTTTTGTCGGCGGTGCTGTCAGCGGTTCCGTCAGCATGATGAACGCAAAGAAAAACAAGGGCGATTGTAGCAACAATTGCCTTACTTCTGACAGGATATCCTGCCTTTGCACAACACTAAACACGCATACGCCCACCAGTACAGCCGCGAAAAAACTCCACACCATATCTTCTTGACGTATTTTTCGCACAACCAGTAGCCCTCCAATCAGCACGATTGGCAGCATGCTCGCGGTTCCGATCCACCAGCTTGCCGACTCACGAAGTACAAACGAGGTAATCACAACTGCAATAGCGGCAGGATTGAAGGGATGTTTTTTGTTGATGGCAAGAATATATTTTGAAGCCATTGCTAGCATCGCTGCCCAGCCAAGAAATTGAAACGTTACTGCCGAATGTGCGGGATCAAGAATAAGTGCTAAAATGAGGGCGGTGATGGTAGCCGATTCGATATTGGTCGGTATTTTGAAGATATAGGCAAAGATAGTGTTCATCGCCCAACACATAAGAATGAGGAACGCGGTCGAGGCCAGCAACGCGAGCGGTGAAAACGAAAGTAGTTTGAAGTATGCCAGGATAGTTGCTACAACAACCATTGCCGCGAGGACATAGAGTACCAGGCGGTACATAGTTATGCGGTCTAAGACATAATCTATTGCAGTCATCATGAGGGTAGCACATACCTTTCAAATCCACTGGTGAATGTCGCCTGTGCGTGCATGTCAATCATATATCCTTCAAAGCCTGCTAGCGATTCTATGAAGTGTATTCCTCTCCTCCCCATTGCAAAGGCAGCCGTTGCAAAGCGGTCGGCCTCATAGATGTTCGGACCAATAACCGTCAAACTGCTGATATCCAGAAGCGGTGCGTCGCGGTGTAATGGATCATAGATATGTTGTCCCCGAATGGCCGTGCCAGAAGTCGCGATGCCTCTATCGGTAAGCGCAAGCACTTTTACATGCTCGCTACGATTGAACGGATTGCGGATGCCAACACGCCACAGGTTGCCATGCTTCTTTCCTGCTACCTGGATATCTCCGCCTGCATCAATGTAGAAATTCTGAAACCCTAGTGCTTTCAATAGCGCGGCGGCGTTGTGAATTGCCCAGCCTTTGACGATACCAGAAGGATCATATGTACCGTTGTGCAGGATATCGAAATAGCCGTGCGTCTCTTTTTTTGTCTGGTTGCTCAACGCCATGATTGTCTTCATATCCTCACTATATTGGGCAGCCGAGAGTTCACCGCTATTTATTTTCGCTATTTCACTTGTGTCTTTGTAGGTACTGAAGGTGTTGTCGATGGCGACAAAGTAGGCAAAAACATTGTCCAGGTCGTCCTGTGAGACCGAGGTATCTATTACTTCGAGCGTAATTGGCATGCCCATAAGTAGACGTGTTTGTTTCATGGTTATGCTTTGGCCTGTGTAAGCGCGTCTGAGAGCGATTGTATAAATGCCTGGCTCGAATCAGTGGCACCACTTACAACATCGACATTGGCACTTTGCGCTTGAATAGCCTCACTGGTCAATTGCGGGTCCGCATAAGTGTTGATTTCAATGGAGCGGTTGCGTTCATTAGGATACTGTAAAAACTGTACGTCCGTTATTTTGCCGTTTTTAATGATTGCTTTTACCTGTATGTAGCCCCATTGTGCGTCTGCCTGGCTACCAGTATATGAGCCGTCTTTATAGAGTGAGCCAGATGTAGTCGTGGCAGTGGGTGTGCTTGAGCCAGATGTGCCTGTAGTTGTGGTAGGTGACGGCACGACGCTGGTAGCGGATGGGCGAGTCGCTGAGTTCGGTTCATTCGCTGTGGCTGGTGGTAGTGCCGAGAGATTTGACCAGCCATAGAGCAGACTATAGAGGACAAACGCTCCTATTATGACTATAGCAACCATAAATTTTTTCATTCTTGCCCTCCTTTCCTGATATTCTTCACGCGTTCTATGAAATGCTCTTACTAAGACTTATAGTACCTTGAAGATATCAAAAAAGAACTTGAAAGGTGCAAAAAAATTGTAAAGATTTGCGTCTTGCAAGGAGCCGTCAATCCTGGTTTCCTAACAATGTTTCGCGCCGCTCTCGCAGAAATAACCCAATCTTTTCGGGCGCGTCCTCTTCGAGCGCCATGCGTTTAAGGTCGCCTAGCACGTTGCTCCATTGTTCTTTCGCAGGCAGATAACGATTGTCGCGTGCAACAAGTTCCTCGAAAATGTGGCGTTCAAGTTCGTGCCACGCGGAACGGTCGCGTCCATCAATCTCGCCATCGTCAGGTACGTAGTCCTGGTCGTTAGTGTTATTGTCGATGCGAACATAGAGCGGGTTAAAGGCGGTACGTACCATCTCTTCCATATAGGGTAGGTCGAGTGCGCCAGCGTCAAAACTCAAGGTGCCGACAAGGTGTATTTGAACAACGGGTGGTCGTTCGCCTATAGCATAATGCGGTCCTTCGCGTTGGCAGTAGTCTTCGAGTCGTGCATAAATCACGCTCGGTTCATTGAGAGCGTCTACACGCAGGTCGTAGCGGATAAAGGGACGACGGTTGCTCTTGATATGTTCGGCATGATGCACACGCTCTTTGCGATTGAGGTCGATGATACGTTCTGGCTCGTCGGTATCAATCTCGACATAGTAATAACCGCGTGTATCCCACTGTGACTCCTCAGCACCACAGGTTTCGGTTGAACCAGGGTTGTACATCCAGCCATCAAACTCATAGGGTTTGTGGACATGACCGAGCGCAAGATAATCGACACATTCGCGTAATGGTTGGAAGTTTGCCATCGTGGGTAGACCTTGTACACGCGCGACAATACCCTCGACACCTGTATGCATCATTAGCAAGCGATACTCGACACCTTCAGCGTTTTCTTCCATTCGTGCCTCTGCCATCGCCTGGGCCATCCCTTCGAGGCTGCGCGACGTTGCCGCGCCCTGCCACGGCAGACCATAGACGCGCAAATGTCCACCCGCAAGGTCGATATGTGACCCCAGCATCGTGTCTGCTTGCCAGCGTGCCAGTACGGGTGCGCCATTCTGCATTATGGGTGCGAGTAGCACAATATAGCCTTGATAGCACAGGAATTGTAGCCAGGAGGTGCCGTCACGGTAGTAGCTACGGTCATGGTTGCCCTCGATAGCGATCACAGGAATGTTTCTGTCTTTGAGCTTTTTCAATCCCTCGATAGCGTGAATGAGCGTCATGGCGTCGATGGCCCGCTTGTTAAAGAGGTCGCCCGCAATCACCACAAAATCGACGTTACGTTCTATCGCATCATCGACAACGCCCCAGAACGCAGAGCTAAAATCGTTGAAGCGTTCACGCACGCCATATTGCTCGTAGCCGAGGTGTGTGTCGGCAACGTGAATAAAAGAAGCTCGCATAGTTGTCTCCAATTAGATGTAATGTGTTAGTGGGTTGGGGCTGGACCCGTAACAAAACCGCGTACACTGGCAGCCGCAAGCACGAGGACAGCGATGCTGTAGATTAAGATGTCGAGGCGTCTGTTTTTGCCGTTCGTCGTATAGGTAAGAGCGACAGGTAGCGCGAAGACCACGATACCACCATAGACGTAGTGTAGCCAGTAGAGACCCTGACCGCCGCCGGGCTTTTGCTGCAACAATACAAGGGTGACGCCCAGTAACCCTTGTATGCCGCTTACAATTGCAGTGACATACAGCGAGATGTACCAGGGTCTGTTCGCGTTCAGCTTTCTAAAATACAGAATCAATCCCCATATACCCGCGACAACCGACGCCACAAAAATCAAAAAGAAATTATACCCATGAAGAGTTGCAATGATGTCTACCACGTTCGTTTCCTTATGTTCACTCGAACATTCTAATCTAGCCATCAAAAAACGGAAGACTTCTTTGATCTCTGTATGTTGTGACAATTCAGCGAAGCTGAATTGTCACAACATACAGAGATATTTATTTTTTCTCTAACACCTGGCGCATATATTCGCGGAGTGCGGGGGCAATGTCGGGACGTTTGAGGCCATAGGCAATGTTGGTTGTCAAAAGGCCGAGCGGATTACCCGTATCATAGCGTTCGCCCTTGAAACGGATGCCGTAACAATTCCCCTCTTCGGCTTGCATTGCCAGCGCATCGGTGATCTCAATCTCGCCGCGTCTACTCGGTGGTGTGCGTTCCAACTTCTCAAAAATGTCTGGGGTGATGAGATAACGGCCAGCGATTGCTTGATCGGATGGGGCTTTCTCAGGTGACGGCTTCTCGACAAGGTGCGTCACCTTCACAACCTCTAGTGTTAGCTCCTGTAGCGCAACGATACCGTATGCGGATATCTGGTCATGTGGCGCGGTGAAGAGCGAGAGAACAGAGCCATGATACTGCTCGTATACCTGTATCATCTGTGGAAAGCATGGCGTCTCTGGCGCAACTAGTTCATCACCAAGCATAACGAGAAATGGCTCGTCACCGACAAGGTCTTTAGCGCACAGAATGGCGTGTCCCAGGCCAAGCGGCGCGGATTGGCGTACAGAGACATACGAGGCCATTGTCTGCGTGTGTCGTAACTCTTCGAGCATTTGGTGCTTGCCCTTACGCTCAAGAATATGCTCTAATTCAGGGAAGCTATCGAAATGATCTTCGATGCTTCCTTTGCTGCGACTGACCACTAAAATAATTTCTTCGATACCTGCGGCAACCGCCTCTTCAACCAGATATTGCACAACGGGCTTATCAACAAGGGGTAACATCTCTTTGGGTGTCACCTTACTTGCAGGTAGCACTCGTGTTCCCAGACCAGCGATAGGCAACACAGCTTTACGAATACGCATTCATCCTCCAACATTATGTAGTTTAATATTTATTTTCTTTTGTAGTAAGAAGTTCCCTACTATCACAGCACCGATTACTCTTCTTATTGTAGTGGATAACCTTCTATTGGTCAATTATGTTAGCTCAACAATGGTGACGACAATACTCTCGACACGTAGTCATTCTTATCGGATTTATTATAGATGCTACACAGGTGCGAATGACAGGTAGAGTAGCACAACGTTGAGAACAATGATTACGATGCTACATAGAATAGCTAGTATTGTCATGATAGGACCGTTGACGAGCGTACCCATCAGGTCTTTGCGCCGCGTGAACATAACTAGTGTGATTACAGGTAGTGGTAGCACAAAGCTTAGGACTACCTGACTGAGTACAAGTATACTGGTAGGATTCACATGAGGGTTTATTGTGCCAATCCAGGCCACGATGACTGCGGGCAGCATCGTGACTAGACGACGTACCCACAGCGGAATGGTGAAGCCCACGAAGCCTTGCATGATGACCTGGCCCGCCATTGTGCCTACCGTTGAACTGGAGAGGCCAGAGGCGAGTAGTGAGACCGCGAAGATTGTGCTGGCGGCGGCCCCTAGTAGCGGCGTGAGCGTCTGATATGCGGTGTTGATATCGGCAACGTTGCTATGACCATGTGCATGAAAGGTAGCCGCTGCCATGTACAACATCGCCATATTTACCAGTCCGGCCAGACCCATAGCGAGTACCACGTCGGGAATACTGCGGCGGAAGATACTCTTGGCTTCGCGCTCGCTACGGGGAATGATACGTTTCTGTGTGAGCGAGGAGTGCAGGTAAATGACGTGAGGCATGACTGTTGCCCCGATGATACCGACCGAGAAGAGAATACTCTGCGTACTACCCTCCCATGGAACGAGTGTGTGAAAACCTATCTGCCCCCAATCGGGGCGTGACAGAAATGTCTCGGCGATGTAGCTGACCGCGATAACGCCGATCAATACGCCTATAACGGCCTCTAAAGAGCGAAAACCATGATTTTCTAAGAGCAGGATAAAGTATGTTGCCACACCCACAATCAAAGTGGCATAGAGCAAGGGTATACCAAATAACAGGTTCAGCCCTATGCTCGCACCCAAGAATTCTGCAAGATCAGTCGCCATTGCCGCGATCTCTGAGACGATCCACATAGCGTAGACAACGGGCTTAGAAAACTGCTCACGGCACAGTTCCGCGAGATTTTTTCCGGTTGCGAGACCTAGTTTGGCAGCCATACTTTGTAGCAGCATTGCCATTAGATTTGCCAGGGCAATCACCCAGAGCAGGTTATAGCCAAAGGCACTGCCACCTTGAATATTGGTGGCGTAGTTGCCGGGGTCAATGTAGGCGACGCTGGCAATAAAGGCAGGTCCGATGAAAGGTAGAATGGCCCGCAAGCCACGACTACGTCCATCAAGTGCTGCGCGTGCAGCTTTGCGTGTGTTTGCATCTTCGGATGACAACGTTCCCGTTGCATCTTTCAATGGTTCGGTCGAATAAGCTCTCATAGGGACTCCCCCGGGTGTGTCGATGTTGGTTTTTCTGCTGCTTCTGTAACGGAGCGAACGAGTATACTCTGTATGACGGCACCACCAATAGCATGAGGTATACCCGCTAGCCGAACTGAGTACACATCGCCGAGAGGAGTACGTGCATCCATGTGTACCAGCACTCCTGGCACGAGGCCAAGACTTGTCAAATAGCTAAGTAGTTCTGGGTCTTCATCACTGACGCGATGCACAATGGCTCGCTCCCCCGGTTGCAGTTGCGCTAGTGGTAACGTCGGTGTGAGAATAACTTTGCCCGTCTTGCTGGGAATGGGTGCTCCGTGTGGGTCTTCAGTGGGATGTCCAAGCAGCGTATCCATGCGCTCCTCAAATGCCTCCGACATAGCGTGTTCAAGTTGCTCAGCTTCTGCATCGACCTGATCGAGCGGAAAGCCCATGATCTTCACCAGAAACAACTCAAGCAGGCGGTGATGACGTACTAACTCTGCCGCCATTGCCTCCCCCTGTTGTGTCAGTTCTACACCATGATACGGCGTGTGGCGCACATAGTCGCGTTCCGCAAGCCATTTGAACAACTGCGTAATAGTGGCATCGCTTAGTTGGCCCGTTGGTTCCAATGATTGCAAGCGTTCACGCACACCTTTTGTAGTAATACGTTCGCCTCGTTCGTGTAGTTTATAGCAAAGTTTCAAGCAGTCAACCGCTCGAATTGGCAACGTGCGGAGTTCGGGAGACATGCTATCCTCCATTATCTAAAAAGAAACCTTGACAAATTTTTATAACTCTAAAAATATAATAACAGAATGCTAAAATATTTGTCAAGGTATGCTAAAACATCTAACCACTAGTAGGAATGTGCAACATGTTGCACATTCCTACTTACTATGGTATAATCGTGGCGCAAAGCGAGGTTGGTTCCTGAACAAGGCTTCTCTGCGCCTTAGATGGAGCAACTGTGAGGTTGGAGCTGTTTCAATCCCCACTCCCAAGACATCTCTCCTGGCTAGTGCATCCCTGTGGCTGTGCGAATACCTATGAAGAAGAGCATGTACATTTTGCCTCGTATCATCATATAGAAAGAAATAAAAATGAAGCAGAAGCTTAGAACACACAAAGCAATGGCGAAGCGTGTAAAAGTCACCGCCTCTGGCAAGTTCATGCGCCGTAAAGTCGCATTGAACCACCTGCGCCGCCATAAATCACCTGAAGCAGTCCGCGCGATGGATAAGATGTTTCAACTCAAGCCGAGCGATACACGTCGCATGAAACGTCTACTTCCATATGCATTTTAACTGTAATTTCACAGAAGGAGAACAAGGACAATGCCAAGGGTAAAACGTGGCGTTACATCGCACGCGAAACATAAAAAAGTCTTACAAATGGTCGAAGGCCATCGTGGTACACGTCGTCGCTTGATCAAGAAAGCACGCGAGTCCGCGATACACGCTATGACCTATGCTTACCGTGACCGCCGCAACCGCAAGCGCGACATGCGTCGCCTATGGATTGTACGTATCAACGCGGCTGCTCGTATGCATGGTGTCAGCTATAGCAGGCTTATGAACGCTATTCACACCGCTAACATCGAGGTGGATCGCAAGATACTGGCAGAAATGGCGGTCAACGACGAAGCGGCTTTCAGTGCGCTCGTCAAACAGGCTTTGGATGCTGTCGCGCAATAACAGAGGAATATGCGATACACACATGGCACACACCTAGGAAGTGTGTGCCATGTGTGTATCGCATAGCAAAAAATATCATGCTCATCACCAGTCCAACAAATCCACGTATTAGCAAGCTCAAAGACTTGCATACAACACGAGGCCGCAAGAAGCATGGTCTTTTTTTGATGGAAGGCCCTCATCTACTGGAAGCACTGCTTGATGCCAATGTACTACCCAATGAGGTGTACTATCATACGGAATATCTACAGCGTACCGCAAAAGGTAGCACATTACTCGCTCGTCTTCTTCGTATGCCGAGCCTGAGTGATGAGCAACGTATCGAGGTAAGCGAGCGCGTTATTGAGGCGGTCAGTGATACCGTCACCTCACAGGGAGTGGTGAGTGTTCTCCCTCTTACTGCTTTTCTACCAGAAGCAGTACGGGCGCGTCGCCTTCGTCATACTGTTGCTGATATCCCACGTCCGGCGTTGCTCGTTCTCGACGATATAGCCGATCCTGGTAACATGGGAACCATACTACGGACAGCGTTGGCGGCTGATGTCGATACGGTGCTACTCACTCCTAACTGTGTCGATTGCTATAGTCCAAAAGTGGTGCGTGCGGCTGCAGGTGTGCATATTTTTTTACCAATTGAAAACAACGTTTCGTGGCCTACAATCGCAGCAAGCGTACAGGCGCATTGCCATGACGATGTACGCGTACTTCTCGCCGAGGCAGGTAGTGCTGTCCTCTACTATGAGCAGGATTTGACGCAGCCATTTGCATTGATTATTGGCAATGAAGCACACGGACCTTCACCAGAGGCGCATGCGTTAGCAACCACCAGTGTTACTATCCCTTTGGCAAACGATGTCGAATCTCTCAATGCAGCAATGGCGGCAGGAATTGTATTGTACGAGGTGGTACGACAGAAGTTGAAACGCGACTGACATATAAGTTCAGCATAATACAACAAGTGGTAAGGGACATAAGACACTAGCGACCGAGAGGTCGTCGCTAGTGTCTTATGAAGTGAAGGGTGTATGTGTAAGAAACGTTTGTTTACCAACGTGTACCAATTTCGCTGTGCTTCTCTTCTTGCTGGATGAAGGCATTGGTAACACCGCAGCTATCGCAGGCGGTTGGGGCAGAATCGCTATGAACCATGCCACATACCTGGCAAGTCCAACGCTGTACGCCTGATTGTGCTGATTCATAACGCTTGACGATCTGTGTGGCTTCCTGTATTGCATTCCTTCGCGTTATTTTCGTTACCATCTTGCTCATCACTTTCTGCGCTCGCTAGCGACGTATGGATAGACATATACATATATGAATGTCTATTATTTTTTGTTATGTAACAAGTGTAACAGGAGAGGACGCTAGAAGTCTACGAAATGAGATAGGTGTTATGAATACTATCTATAACTAAAAGGTTATAGATAAATACAAAGAGGATGGTCAGAGCATCAACTGTTGATGCTCTGACCATCCTCTTTGTATTTATCTATTGCTCCCGTTCGTGCTGAACGGTTGCTCGTTGTACCATTGCTCTTGATTACTGTACTCGCTTGGAAAGCCGTTTTCATAACCATAACCATTACCATTTTGTGACTGATTTGGCATCATCGGGAATGCATCGAACGAGTCATCGAATGATGCTGGTGGGAGTGCTTTAGCGGCAAAGCCCCCATTCGTCGGTGTTGGCGTTTGTGTGCCGCCGCTTACTGTACGGAAAACGCCGCTCACCGTCATCTGATTATCTTGCTCTTGCTCTAAAGAGACATTGCTTTGAGCATTCGGGACGAAGTATCCCTGATTTTCGCGCAATTTGAATGCTTCTACCGAAGAGCGTAACTGTTCGACGAGACGTGCTAGACGTTCCATATTCGTCGAGGCGTTGCGTGTACTAGCGCTACTTTGTTGCGTAGATACGGATACGCCACGCATGATTTGCACTGCTGCACCTGATGACTGAAGCTGCTGCATTGCTACTCTGTTAATATTTTCAATTTCACGTGCCTGCCGCTCAACTGCGGTAAAGATCGACTCTAGCGCGACGCCCGCTTCTTGTGTCAGGCGTGTGCCTGAAAGTGTTTCACGCTCAGTATCTTGCATAGAGATAGCCACATCGCTGACTTCTTCACGCACACCACGTACAATTTTTGTGATTGAACTGACCTGTTCTTTCGCGCGTTCTGCAAGTCGGCGAATGTCTGCGGCGACCGCACCAAAGCCTTTGCCATTCTCACCGGCCATTGCAGCCTGAATTGCGGCGTCGAGTGCGAGTCGGTTGGTCTGGTGTGAAATACTACTGATCACAGCGACGATCTCGTCGATCTCACGTGAGCGTTCGCCCAATTCGGAAACCTTTGAGGCGGTGAGCAAAACGTTGTCGTTGATGCGACCCATGCCTTCGACCGCCTGTTGTACCGCTTGACGACCAACCTGTGCATCCTGGCGTGCGTCGTTTGCAACGTCGTAGAGGACCTGCGAACGTTCCGCGACCTGTCGGCTAGAGGCAGATACATGTTCGATCTCGACGGCGGCCTCGTTAATTTGATGAATCTGCTCGTCGCCCGACTTCACCAGTTGTGTCATACCGTCGAGGATTGTTACCGTCGAATTATCCACCTCGTTTGCCACCATCTTGACACGGACAACGAGGCTGCCTAGTTCTTCTACCATGTAGTTGAAAGAGTCCGCCAGCACACCCAAGGCGTCAGCCGTGACCTCTGCCTGAATACGGAGATCACCGTCACCGACGCCGCTTACCTCACTAACCAACTTTTCTACTTGCGATTGCAAAACGTCACGTTGCGATTGCGTCTCTTGAATCAGGCGCACGATGTTATCAAGCATGTTATTCATCGAAGATGCGACCATGTTGATTTCATCGCGACCACTCATTTTTGCGCGTGCATTTCTGTCACCTTTCGCGATACGTCTTGTTAGTACCGCAAGGTCGCGCAATGGGCTGGTAATGGTCAGGTTCACGATATAACCAATTATGATAACGACCATGATTGTGCTGAGGAAGGCAATCACCGTACCGAGGGTGATCGGACTTACTTGCGAAGGACCAACCTGAGCAATAACCCCGCTAATCTGCTGCGTCGCTTCTGTAACTGTATTCCATGCCTTTTCTAAAGGTTGTAGTTGTATGGTAGTCTCGATGTTATCGCCGATAAGCTGCATCGAGCCTGTAGGAGTAGTCTGAAGGTCGTGTAGAAATTTATTGCTCGTGCTTTTGTATAGTGCCCATAAGCCGTTTTGCCCTAAAACACGATTGAGGGCGTCCTGTTGTGTTTGTGCCGCTGGATTGGAAGGTGCATCGCTGTTAAGGATGGCATTGACATCGCTCATAGTACTGCTGGTTGTCACCTGATAGCGTTGCTGAAATTGTTGTGAGCTTGTCCCGAAATCCTGCTCGTTGCGTTTCAGTTCGTCAAGCTGGCTTTGATTTGAGATGTTTTGTTGTGAGCGAGAAATAACTTCATCACGCAGACCATTTATGGTTGCGAGTACGTTACCCAGACGCGAACTCTCATGCAAAGCGGCAAGATTTTTTTGTTGTGCCTGACTTCTGGTGTTCAGTCCGTTCACAAAGGTTGTACCCAGGATGGTGATGATGATACCAGGAATGACAGCCGCCAGCACGAACGCGAGGAAGAGACGGCGAAAAATAGGGATACTGCTAACAAAGGTGAACATAGTTGTCCGATTCTCCTCAAACTACCTAGAACAATTGAAGTGTTCTTTTGTGTCTGTAATGTTCAAAATATATTTACTGATGTTGATACGCATGCATAGGTAGCACCATACAATTTGACCCGATAGTTATCTTATAGTGTACATTACTTTTCGCTCTATTGGAAAATACCCAGCACTCAATGGCCTGATGGTCCTATACGTTCTCCTATGCAAGGCAAATTGGTACTCGTTCGGCGTCGGCTTTTTGCGGATAATAGAATCTATCTTCGCCACGCCTGCCTCGACTTTTAAACCACTCTGCCATGTATTTGACATGCTTGCGAATCCTACACTATACTAAAGTTAGTTTTGGTGGAGAGAAAGGACCCAGGAAACGTGTTTGTCGATAGTCATACTCATATCGACACCCCCCGCTTTGATGCTGACCGCGAGGCTGTCATCCAAGCTGCATTGGCTGGTGGTGTCACACGCATGATCGATCCCGGTTGCGATCTCCCATCGAGCCAGGCCGCTCTTACACTTGCAAAGGCACATCCTGGAGTTGTGTATGCATCGGTCGGCGTGCATCCGCATGAGGCCGAGACGTATAGCGATGAGATTGGGGAAATATTTCTCACGATGGCACGCGAGCCAGAGGTGGTCGCGATTGGCGAGTTCGGCCTGGATTACTTCCGTATGCTCTCGCCGCGCGATGTACAACGCGCCGTTTTTGTAGCGCATCTGCAACTGGCGCATATGTGTGACCTGCCGTGTATTATTCATGTTCGTGACGCGCACGATGATGTAATGGAGTTGCTGCGCTTACATGGGCAGGGACTGCGCGGCGTCTTTCACTGCTTCTCAGGCGATGTGGCACAGGCGGAAGAGTGCCTGGAGTTTGCAGGCTTCCTACTCTCATTCGCCGGCTCCTTAACGAAACAAGGGAACGCGCTACCCGATGTGGCACGTATGGTTCCTCTGGATCGTGTACTGGTCGAGACAGATAGCCCGTATCTTGTGCCCAAACCACTCAAAGCCAAACGTAATGAGCCGCTTTTTGTACAATACACCGCTGCGAAACTTGCCGAGTTACGTGGCATGACCATAGATGAAATTGCTCAGGCGACGACCGCAAACGCTGTTCGTTTGTTTGGTTTAGAAAAGAAAGAACCTTCATGAAGTTATTCAATACGCTCACCCAATCGCTCGAAACGTTTGTGCCACTCGATGGTACTGTGCGTATCTATGTCTGTGGCGTTACGCCCTACGATACAACGCATCTGGGTCATGCCTTTACCTATGTCTCATTCGATACACTTATTCGCTACCTCGAATTTAACGGTCACAAGGTAAAATATGTACAAAATGTGACCGACATCGACGACGATGTGTTGCGTAAAGCACGCGAGTTGGGCATGCAGTGGGATGAGCTAGGACGGCGCGAAACCGAACGCTTCCTGCATGACATGGATGCTCTGAATGTCCGTCGCCCCGATGTTTATGCTAAAGCAACCGAAGAAATCCCTAACATGATTCCCATCATAGCCACGTTGATTGATCGTGGTTATGCCTATGTGAGCGAGGGCTGTGTCTTTTATGATGTTCGGCACGATCCAGACTTTGGTGCGATGGCGCGTGCCATTGGTCTCGAAGACTATTATGCTATGCTTACAACCGCTAATGAGCATGGTAATTTCCCCAACGATACGCGCAAACGCGACCCGCTCGACTTTGTGCTATGGCAGGCACAAGCTCCTGGCGAACCCGCGTGGGAAAGTCCCTGGGGACCCGGACGCCCCGGCTGGCATATTGAATGTAGTGCCATGTCAATCCATCATCTTGGTGAGCAGATAGATATTCACGGCGGCGGGGCCGATTTGAGCTTCCCACACCACACCTGCGAAATTGCACAATCCGAACATTATACGGAACTGGCTCCGTTTGCACGTATCTGGGCACATACGGGTATGGTCTATCAAGATGGTGAGAAGATGAGTAAGTCGCTCGGCAATCTGACGCTTGCCAGTAATCTGCTGAAAGTGTATAGTACTGATGCTATCCGCATTGTGCTACAAAGCCACCACTATCGCTATCCCTGGGAATGTTTTCCCGAAGACCTGACCAACGCGGCTGAAACGGCTCGCATCTTTCAGCAACTTCGTGAGCGTGTCGGGGCAACCCTTGTAGGCGAGATAACCGAAGAGACAACGCTGCTACACAACCGTTTCCTGGCGGTGATGGATGATGATCTCAACACACCAGAAGCGGTACGTATGTTACGTAAAGCTGCCCAGACTGCCCTTGTCGGCAATGATGTAACACTTGGGAGTGAGGTTCTGCGTCTGACAACGGTGCTGGGATTGTACGCTTGATGAGTGTCCCCTACTCATCGGGTAAGAGTGGCAAGATAATGTGGAATGTCGAACCTTTCCCCGGTTGACTTTCTGCCCAGATTGTACCGCCGTGTAGTTGTATAATCTGCCGTACAATCGGTAGTCCCAGTCCTGTCCCTTGAATATGACGTGTGGCAGTTGTTTCGACCCGATTATAAGGTGTAAATATGCGTTCGAGTGCATCGGCAGGGATACCTACGCCATAATCATGTAGTGCTAGATAAATAGTTGCGTCTTCAGCAAAACTTTGTATCCGAATCTCTCCTCCGTCAGGCGAATATTTTACCGAATTCGAGAGAAGATTTGCGATGACCTGCGTCAATTTGTCACTATCCCCCAAAAACACTGGGAGTGCATCATCGAGTGCAAGCACGATATCGTGGCGGATAAGTGTTGGATGCATATGCTCAACAACCTTCATTATAATCCTGTTGAGATCGACATGCTCCCGATGAAGCTGCATCTGTCCTGCTTGCATCCGTTCGAGATCGAGCAATTCGCTAATCATGCGGTTGAGGCGGCTGGCATCGGTATTGATATCGGTGGCGAACTCTTTTACCTCTGCCTCGTTTAATACGTCGTCGCGCATCAGTTCGCTGAAGCCTTGAATACCTGTAAGTGTCGTGCGGAACTCGTGGCTGACAATAGAAACGAAGTCTCGTTGCACCTTGTTCGCCTGCTCTAATTGCTCGTTTGTAGCTTGCAAGGTTGAGAGGAGCTTTTTCAGTTCCGCTTGTTTCTGCTCACGTTCCAGCGCGAGCGCACAGAGCTTTGTCATGGTAACAATGAGCGCATTCTCTTCCTCCGTATAGGTAGGTATATCTTTATCATAGTCCATATAAAGGATACCGGCGAGAGAGGAACCTACATATACTGGTGCAATTAGCATTGAAGAAGCATTATGAGGATTAAATATTTTGTCGAAAGGTGCTTTTGTTGTATCTGCAAGGATGATTTCAGGCAGACGTGTGTCTGAAACAAGAACCTTGCCCCCGAAAAACTCGCTGAGCTTTCTGTTAGAGCAGAGGGCGAACCACTGCTTTTCTTGTTCTTCTGTCATTCCAATGACGGCGAGTGGATGAAATTGCAACGTCTCATGGTTGATCGCGACGAGGCAAACGCGTTTACAGTCAAGGACACGTTGCACCAGTTCGACGAGGTGTTGTCCGGCAAGGTGTCGTGTAGAGAGTGTTGAGGATGTAGGAGACATGGTGAGTTCCTGGGTTTGTACTAACACTTTTGCCATTGCCATGAGCGCGTCAAGTGCTTCCCGTGTTCGTCTTTCCAATAGCTTCCGCGCTGTCACATCGCGACTGATGGCTATTGCCCCGCTAATCTTACCTGCTTCATCATAGATCGGTGCCCCGTTGACGTTCGCATAAAGTTCGCGTCCATCCAGTGTGTGCGTGAGGCAATCCATAGCCGTTGCCCCCTTAAGCGTTTCGCCACGCAGCAAACGACTGATAGGCCATTCGTCTTGTGGAAGAAGGTTCCCGTGTTCATCGCGCAACTCAAGCTGTTCTTGACGTGAGATTGGGCGCGAAGTAAAGTCTGGCTGTGTATCTAAACCGAGCATTTCACGTGTTGCATTATTGATTTGTGTGAGATGACCTTCGCTATCATATAGTGTAATATTATCCGTTGCCACTTCAAAAAGCGTGTCGAGAGCTTCCTGTGTCCGTCTTTCAAATTGACGGTGCATCGTCACATCGCGCCCTATGGCTACCGCGCCTATAATCTCGCCTGCTTGATTACGAATGGGTGCCCCACTAATGCACACACATACGTCTCGTCCATCAAGCGTATGTATAAAGCAATCCATAGCCGTTAGCCCTTTGAGTGTTTCCCCTCGAAGGATGCGACAGCTCGGCCACTCATCTGGCGCAAGTAGTTTGCCGTGTACGTTGCGTAACTCAAGATGCTGCACACGCGAAAGTGGGTGTGAGGTGTAGTCCGGTTGAACGTTAATGCCAAGCATTTCATGGGCCGCACTATTCATTTGCAAGAGATGACCGTCTTTATCATAGACCGAAATGCTGTCGGTCGCCGCCTCGAAAACCGCCTCTAGCTGATGTATCTTTTCACGTAGTACTGTCTCAAGTCGAACACGTTCTGTATCATTGAAGTCGTTTGTGTTTCTAGGGGTATTTTGATAAGATAAGCGTTTCATTGGACTCTCCATCCATTAGCCTTTCAAGCATGCCTCGACCTTCGCGCGTAGCTCTGATGGGCTGAATGGCTTGGTGAGGTAACTTGTGGCCCCATGCTTATAGCCATCTTCGACCTCACTTGATTGAGCGAATGCGGTAAGAAAAACCACTGGAATGTGTGCAAGTTGTGGATTTGTTTTGAGCGTGTCAGCCATCTGAATACCGTCGCAGTGTGGCATAGAAATATCTGTAAAAATCAGGTCTGGCCGCTCGCGTTCGATCAGGGCTACGCCTTCAAGTCCGTTTCTCGCGATAAATATTTCGTGTGGTGTTGAGCGCAATGTCACTGCGATCAGTTTCTGGATACGTTCTTCATCTTCACAAAAGACAATCTTTGCCATGTCTTTGCTCCTCCTCTAATCCTCTTTGTCTTCCCCTTTAGTATACAGATTACAAAAAGAGATATTTGGTGCTAATCAGGCCAGCAAATTGCCTCTTGTCTCCTACTATGCTATACTTGCCAGCGAATATGAAGGAGGAAATTCCTATTATGGCTGAAGATACATCGTCTATGCAAAATCCGTTTATCATTGGTACACGGCTCTATTTGCGCCCTTTGGAACCTGCTCAGGACAATCATGCCTATTCAACGTGGCTGAACGATGCCGAGGTGCGCCGCTATTTTTCTGTCTATCCCTCCAGCGATACACGTGGCAAAGAGCGTCTCGAAAATCTCTATAAGTCTTTTGGACATATTATTTTTGGTGTTGCCCTCAAAAGCGACAACACCCTGATTGGTCTTGTAGGTCTCAAAGACATCAATGTGTTGAACCAGAGTGCTGAGTTCTATAACATTATTGATGAGGCATTCTGGGGTAAGGGCTATGGCACTGAATGTACAGAATTGATGATTCGCTATGGTTTTATGGAATTGAACCTGAATCGTATTCAGACGCAGGACATGGAAGAAAATATCGGCGGTCAGCGTGCCGACGAAAAAGCCGGTTTCAAATATGAAGGCACGTTACGCGAGGTCATTCCAAGGTTCGGCAAATTCCACAACGTCCGCGTCTATAGCATGCTACGTAGCGAATACATGGCGAAATTGTAGGGGCCATAATTCATTACGCCCCGCGCTGCAAATGTACGGGCCTGATGTATCACGCCCTCCGATCCGCAACATATACATAGAGAAGATGTAATTTGTAATGATAACAACAACCGCAATCAGCGTGCAAGAAATCACCGACCAGCAGCAATGGAACGCGTTTTTGGTCAGCCAGCCACGAGGCCATCTCTTGCAATCCTATGAATGGGGTGAACTTAACAAATACCTCGGCGGTCGTATCTACCGCCTGGGAGCGGTAGAAGATGGACGGCTGGTGGGAGCGATGTTGCTGACCGTTGCCCCCGTGCCCTTTCCTGTCAAAGTCCCGGGTATACAACTGAACTGGCTTTATAGTGTACGCGGTCCTACTGTTGAACGACCAGATTCACCAGCACTAGCTGCATTAATAGCACATGCCCATACGCTGGCAAAGCAAGAACACGCGGTAGTGTTGCGCGTGGAACCAAATATTGCCGACGATGACCCTGACGAAGATGTATGGCTGGCAGCCTATCACAGGCTTGGTTTCCACACCAACCCGATAGCTGTACATGGTCGTCGTAGCTGGGTGTTGGATATCCGTCCTGATCTTGACACGTTGCTGGCAAACTTCAAGATGACGTGGCGACAAAACGTGCGTGCCGCCGAGCGCAAGGGCATCGTTATTCGCGAGGCCAATGGCGAAAAAGATTTCGATACCTATTATAACCTGTTGACCGTGACAAGTGAGCGCGACGACTTCTTCATTCATAGCAAAGACTATCACAAAGAGATTCTGCGCTATTTCGCGAGCAAAGGGGACGCGGTGCTCTACCTCGCAGAACATGAAGGTGAGGCTATCGCCGCCAAAATGCTTATTCGCTTTGGCGACTGGTGCTGGGATATGTTCGGAGCCTCATCGAACGAGAAGCGCAACCTGAAACCGACCTATCTCTTGCAATATCGCTGTTTCGCGTGGGCGAAGTCGCGGAGTTGCTGCTACTTCGACTTTCGCACCATCCCAGAAATACTGGAGCCAGGCGAAGAGATGTGGGGCGTATACGAATACAAAAAAGGCTATGGTGGCTTTTCGCGCCTGAACATGCCTACGCAAGATTATGTCTACCGTCCCCTACTCTATAAGGGTTGGCGCAAACTTGTTGAAGTACGTCGTGCCCAACGCCATGCTGAGCGCAAAAAAGTCGAAATGGAACGCGCCGCAAGAGGCAGCAAAACATCATAGAGAGGCAGGGAGACCGCAAGGGTCTCCCCTACGTGTAGGACAAAATGTAGGGGAGACCCTTGCGGTCTCCCTGCAAACGTGCAGCATCAAATATCCTTTGGAGAGGAATAACATATACAATGCAGGCCAAGATTATTACAGACCGTCAGCAGTGGGACGATTTCGTTGCCGCCTCGGTATGTTGCAATATCACACAGTCATTTGAATGGGGGGAACTTGCCCCACATCTGGGAGCGAGCGAGGCACTTCCTATAGGCGTGGTCGATGAGCTGACAGGCAATCTATGCGCCGCGATGCTTGTGCTTGTTTCGCATGCGCCAATTCTTCACCAGACCTATTTTTACGCGCCACGCGGTCCCATTATCGACGACCCCGACTCGCCAGCTATGACGGTGTTGCTGAACTATGTCAAGGCTGAGGCGCGTAAACACAGTGCCTTCATGCTCAAAATCGAGCCAAGCGTATTCGACGACAACACTCATTGGTCTACCTCATTACAACAACGTGGCTTTCGTACCAATCCCTTTGCCACGCATATTCGCCATGAGTGGGTGCTGGACCTGCGACCTGATGAGAAAACTATTCTCGCTGGTATGAAAGAGAAGTGGCGTTACAATATCCGTGTCGCTGGCCGTAAAGGTATTGTGGTGCGGCGTGGTGAGGGTCAGGCTGATCTCGACACGTTCTATCGTATCTACGAGACAACCAGCGAACGCGACCAGTTTTTCATTCACGATAAGTCACACTACGAAGATATCATGCGTCTCTTCAGCGTGGGGGACCGCGCCGCTCTCTTTCTCGCGGAATATGAGGGGCAGGCTGTCGCTGGTACGATTGTGTTGCGTCTAGGACACTGGAGTTGGTACATGTTTGGTGCTTCCTCCAACGAGCAACGTGAACGGATGCCCAACCACCTGTTGCAATGGACAGGGATGCAGTGGGCGAAAGCGCATGATTGCTGGTATTATAATTTTCGTGGCATCCCCGATATCCTGGAAGAGGGTCAGGAACTATGGGGCGTGTACGTTTTCAAGCGCGGCTTCGGCGGCTTCCCCATGCGCTCTCTTGCCACATACGATCTTGTCTATCAGCCCCTCGTCTATCAGGCATATCGACGCCTGCTCGATGTGAAGCGTTGGCGCGACGAACAGCGTTACAAGAAAACTGCCAACGTACATTGATTCATTATCCCTCTGCTACCAATGCAAAACCTCTGACGTGTAATTCGGAGAAACGTAAATATATACACGAAGAGGAGATACTTTATCATGCAAGCACTTGTTGCGACACATACCGATGCCCTTGTAGAATTACGTGACGCGCCAGAACCAACGGCTGCCCCTGACGAAGCTATCATTGAGGTACATGCTTTTTCGTTGAACCGAGGTGAGCTTTCGTTGCTTGCCAACAGGCCAGAGGGTTGGCGTCCCGGACAGGGTATCTCAGGAATTGTTGTAAAGGCGGCCCAAGATGGTAGTGGTCCTAAAGAGGGAACGCGCGTTGTTGCGTTAGTCGATGGCGCAGGCTGGTCGCGGCGCGTCAACGCACCCACCACACGTATTGCGGAAATCCCTGAAGAGGTGAGTTTTGCCGCCGCCGCAACACCAGTCGCGGGTCTGACCGCCCTCCGTACACTACGCTATGGTGACCGCTACTGGGACGGCGTGTGCTGGTGACGGAGCGGCTGGTGGTGTCGGTCGCTTCGCCGTACAACTTGGTGCCCTCTCTGGCGCACGTATCACGGCCATTGCAGGTAGTCCTGAACGGAGTCTCGCCTGGATGTACTTGGAGCGAATGAAATCGTCATGAAAATAGCAGACGCACAGGGGCTATTCGACCTGATTTTGGAGTCGGTTGGCGGTTCCTCGCTGGAAACTGCCATTCAGCATATCGCTCCTGGCAGCACGATTGTCCTGTTCGGCGGCTCATCGACTCAGGATGCGAAGATTAACCTCTTCGCTTTTGCCGGACATGAGAATGCCCGTATCCAGAGCTTCTTTTCATTTGCATCTGGTACGCCGGAAAGCTTCGGGCAAGACCTCAGTCTGTTGGCATCGCTCGTAGCGACAAAAGAGCTAACGCTGGAGATAGGGTCAGAGGAAGACTGGCACAAGGTGCAAGATGTGGCTACTCAATTTCGGAATCGACGTGTGAATGGTAAGGCTGTTTTTCATATTGTATAAGTTTATACATCTCAATAGAGGGAAAGAGCATGTGACTGACGCGTCGGTCACATGCTCTTTCCCTCTATTGAGATGATTGTTACTTCATGCGTAGCTCTTGCAGTGTTGCCAGACGTTCGCGAGCAACGTCGCTTTCGGGGGCGACTTTGGCGAGGTTACGATAGACGCGGCTGGCTTGCTCATATTCACCAACGGACTGATACGTCTGGCCGAGCAGATCGTAGGCTTCGTGATTGCTGCGATCAATCGTTATCAACTGCTGTAATGCCGCTACAGACTCTTTGACCTGATGAGTATCGAAGTAGTGGTGTGCAATAATCACCTGATATTTCGCGGCATCCTGTGTATACTCAGGGTCAACGGTGCGCGAAAGCTGTAGGCAGAAGCTCACCACTTCACGCAACAGTTCCATTGAGTTAGGATTGAGTTCCACAGCACGGCGTAAGTTTGCCAGAGCCTCGTTATTATTGCCAATCTCAGCATAGATGTTACCGATACGTTGCAGCGTCTCGCCCGCTAGCTCCAGTTGACTACGACGCAGATAGATGTCTGTGAGTAGGCGTAACTCGGCGATACCTTCGTCGAGATGTCCCCGTGTAACATAGATATCTGCTAGCTCCGCATGAGCGCGGGGGTCCTGCGGTGCAAGACGAACCATTTCATTGAGAACGCCGAGTGCGTTGTCTATCTGCTTGTTGGTGCGATAATGCTTTACAAGATCGGTATACTCCTGCAATGCACCGGATACATCCCCCTGTCGCGCCGAAATCTCTGTGAGCGCGGGGAAGACTTCGTTTTGTCCTGGGCGTGCCTGCCGTATCTGACGTAGAATTGCCTCTTTCTGGTCTTGTCGGCCTGTGCGCTCGTATGCCTTCGCTAACAGCAGCGATATCTCCACCTCTGGTGCCTGATGCTCCTCACCAGCCTCACGTGGGCGTGCCGCCCAGACGCCAGGGTCTATCGCGTTTGGCGAGCGGCGTACACTCTGCAATGCCTGCTCTAATTGCTGAATCGCGGCTTCTGGCTTGCCCTGTGCCAGGAAGCATTGCGCGGCACTCGTGCGAGCTAGCACCTCGACGATACTATCGCGCATAGCTAGGTTGTAGGCGTCGATAGCTTTATCATAGTTGCCCGCCAGCTGATGTATCTGACCGAGCGAGTAGCTGATATCGGCATTATTGGGATACATATCTGCCGCTTGCATGTACTCACGTGCCACAGCATCATAATGTTTCTGCCCCTCACCGCGCAACTGCCATCCTACGCGTGATAATACTTCCAGGATGGTCGCACGTGCGGTGCCAGGAGTCGTGGTCATCGCGATATGCCAGCGCACAAGTGCGGTCAGGTTACGTGGGTCGATCTGCAAGACGCGCTGATATTCTGTCACCGCCTGCTGCGAACGCCCCAATTTTTGCAGTGCAAGAGCATAGTTCAAGCGTGTGGGGACGCTGGTCGGGCTTTCCTGTAGTGCCTGCTCAAGCTCGGTAAGCGCACGATCCATATAGCCGAGGCGCAGGTACGACTCCGCCGCCAGTGTGCGTTCGCGCAATAAATCTTCCTTATTGCCATGCGCCGTTAGCAGGTTAATCAAACGCATGCGGTACGTCAGGTTGTTTGGCTCTAATTGCAAAATACGACGATACGTTGCAATAGCATCCTCGGTGCGACCATTGATGATGTAGGTATCGACGAGAATCGCATACTTGGTGATGGCTTGCTCAATTTTGCCCTGATGCACATAGATTTCACACAGTACCTGATGCACATCAAGGTATTGCGGTGCCATGTCAATGACCTTCAAGCACTCTTCTGTCGCGGAATTGAGCAGACCGTGATTGATGTACTTCTGAATATCTTGCATGGAGCGCATGACTTGCAACCGAATACTTTCTGGTAGCATCGCCGTACTAGTGAGCACTGTCTCCGCGACATGCTTTAGCTCTGCATCTGTCCCTTCGCCTGCCATCTGGCTGAGCAGGTCTTCTGCACCTCGTCGAGGCTGTGGTGTTGGTTCAGCGAACGAGGCATCGCTAAACGTTGGAATGGCTGCATCTGACGATTGTTGCGCCTGCTCCGGTCTTACAGGAGCGGGAGCAGGAACTACGCGTGCTATCGGCTCTTCTACGACCGGTTGCACAGGGACCGCTGGCACTGCAATTGGCGCGCTCGCTGCCATATTTTTTTGCTCTTGTACCACAGGTTCGGAAGCAGGTGAAGCCGCTACAGGTTGCTCTGGTGGCAAGGCGCGTGTGGCGTTGGCGGCTGGTTTCACATCCTCAGTCAACCAGGATGGTTCCTCTGGCTGAATAGGTTGCTCTACCGAAGGCTTAGGTGCGGCAGTATCGGTGGGGGGCATTGGAACACGCTGCTCCATTGTTGGCAGGTCTGTCACCGATGGTTTTGCAGGTTGAGTGTTCTGCGGCTGCGCTATTTGCGCTTTATCGGCTTCACTGAGAATGCCTGTGAGCCAATCGGGAAGTTCGCCAACAGAACTATTAGGATTAGAGACGGGCACCATTTGTGTCGGAGGTGCTGGCGGTGGCGGTGTTGGTGGTAGTGCCGCCTGACTTGTTGGAGCCATGCCGTTCACGGGTTGTCTGTTGCCAGGATTGCCGTTGTTACCATTCATGTTGAAGGCCATCGTTGCAGCTTCTGAAAGCGACGTTTGTGGCTTCTGCTCCTGTGCATCAAAGCCCATGTTATTTTGTGGTGATGAGGGACGCGATTGTGGGGCAGGAGGTGGCGTATTCTGCATTTGCTGTAACATGAACTCAACCTGTGCAACTTTGTCATTCCAACCTCGACTACGTAAGAAGCCAAGTAATGCGCTATACACGGTCAGTGCCTGCTCTTGTTCTCCTAGCATACGGTGGGCATCGGCTGCCTCCTGGCATAATTGCACCAGTTGGTCTGATTCCTCTACGGTCAGGGCATCCAGATTGACACGGTCAACCGCCTCATCGAAGTGAACGGCGGCTGTACGTAAATCACCACGTGCGCGGTAGCATTGTCCTAGCGCATAGTAGCAAGAGAGCGCATAATCAGGGTCATTTAACAACAGTTGGAATTGACGGATTGCATCATCCCAACGCTGCTGCTCTTGATAGAGCCATCCGAGAAAGTAGCGTGCATCAGGCCGGTCGATGCCGCTTTCGATAATCTGCTCGCAGAGGTCGATAGCATCATTGAAACGCCCCTGGGCTTGAAATGTTTGTGCCTGCTTCAATACGCCTGTAACCTGGCTAGCGGTGATGCGCTTGCGAGCGTTGGGGGTTTGATTTTGTCCCCCCATGTTGCCATTGCCCCCTGCCATCGCAGGAGGTGCCCCTGCATAGTTCGCTCCGCCATAATTACCTGCGTTACCCATATTACCCATGATGCTAGTATTCCCTCCGCTAATATTTCCCGTTGTAGTTGAGCTAGCTTGTGACTGACTCGCACTATCGTTGAATGCCAATGGACCAGATGATGGTGTTGTATATGCTGCCTGAGATGGTGATCCCATATATGTTTGTGTTGGAAAGGCTGCTCCCTGGACCAACGGATCGGAGCCTTGTATGCTCATTATTTGTGCAAAAAGTTGTTGTGCTTGTATATTGTTCGCATCGGCACGCAATGCCTCTTCACATTGCATCCGTGCAAGACCACGCTCGTTACGAGCAAGATAGCCTTGCGCGGCTGCCAGACGCTCCTGTATCATAAGTGCAATATCTTTTTTTTCAAAATAGTAAGTGGCGAGTCGTTCGTGCGGCTCTGGATTGCCAGGAGCCAGTTGCACCGATTTTTGCCATGCAGCCTCTGCACGCGCCCCTTGTCCCGCTTGTGAGTAAAGGTCTGCTAAGAGCAGATATGCTTTATAAGCATCGTTACGTTTACCTAAAATACCATAGAGTTCCGCCGTTTTGCTCAATGCTATGACATTGCTGGAGTCTCGCGCGAGGACATATTCATACTCGCTGAGGGCCGCTTGCCATTGCTTCGTCTGCATATAGCAAAAGCCTAGTCCACTACGTGCTGTTGCATCATCGGGGAACTCCGCCAGTGCTCGCTGATACTCTTGTGCCGCCTCGCTCCATTGACTATCCCAGTGGAAACGGTCGGCTGCATGAATCGCTGTACTGAAGGCTTGTTGGTTCCCAGGCATGAAGGCGTCACTTTCTCAAATGGTGGCATAGCACGAAGGCGCATTTCTTATGCCCAGAGCTATGATACATATTCTCTTGTACAGGTAGGGTACTACAATTCTTTGGCTTGAACACTTCTTTGGTACTAAAGTACCTACATATTTTATATTGTATGAGCGTTTGTCTTGTTCTGATGCATTCCACTGTTTCCGACATATATATCGGAAACAGTGGAATGCATCAGAACAAGACAGAAAAATTTAACCACGATAATTGATATATTGCAATGCGACCGGATAATCCTTCTGCTTGAGTTGAGCAATAATCGCTTGCAGTTCATCGCGGCTCTTTGCGTTGACACGTACTGCGTCACCCTGTATCTGTGGTTTCACCTTTGGGTTGTTCTCACGTATGAACTTGCTTAGCTCCTTTGCCTGCTCCGGCGTGAGACCTTGTTGTAACTCGATGACCTGACGCACTCTGTTGCCAGCCGCATTCTCTTCTTTCCCATTCTTGAAAATCTTGAGTGATAGGTTGCGTCGAACTGCCTTCGACTCAAGAATGTCACGCACGCTTTTCAGTGTCATCGTACTATCAGTGAGTATCGTGATGCTTTCTTTCGCGTGTGCTATCTCCGTCTTGGTGTCTTTCAAGTCGAAGCGCGTTTGCACCTCACGTCGCGTCTGGTCGATGGCATTGAGCAACTCTTGCTCATCGAACTGCGATACTATATCAAATGAACTGTCACTCGCCATAAAATCCTCTCTATCTTGTGTGTATGGTACAAAATGGCTATCAACGAACATTGAACGTCACTATTTGTCACAATGTTTACCTTTGGGGCATTGTAGCGCATTTCATCGCTTTTCGCTACTCTCATCCCCCAAGTGTACACCGCGTGTGGTATGATTTACAAAAATTTCAAAAATGTGGGAACAGAAGCGTTATGTTTGCAATCATTTATAATAGTCGTTCTTTAGCGACGCGTTTAATCGAGGTGCTACATGGCGAGGCGGCTCAATTCCGTATACTGCATTCTCGTTCGGCACGTCTCGCACAAATTATCGTGGGCCATGATGCCGCCGCCGAGGTCTATAGCCGCCAGTTGACGCGTGCTTGTCGCGCTATTGGCCTTGACTGTGCGACACTGGCGTATCCTTTTGCGATGGGTGAAGAGGCGTTGCGTGCTGAGGTCGATGCTTTGAGTGCCGATCCTGCTACCGATGGTGTCGTGTTGTTGCTTCCTTTGCCCGCACACATCCGGCAGCGTATCGTGACCGATGGCCTGAGTGCGGAGAAAGATGTGGATGGTCTCGGCGCGAGTAACGCCGGAAATATGCTGCTCGGCTTTCCCAGTTTTATCCCTTCAACTGCCGATGTCGTACTATCGGTGTTGCGCGATGCCGACATTCCTGTCGCAGGCAAAAACGCGGTCATCGTGGGACGTAGTAATGTGGGTGGCAAGCCAATAGCCCTCGTTTTGATGCGTAACGACGCAACCGTTACTATCTGCCACTCGCATACCCACAATCTCGCCAAGATTACACGGACCGCCGATATCCTGGTGGTGAGCGTGGGACGCCCTGCACTGATTACGGCGGATATGGTGAAGCCAGGAGCCGTTGTGCTAGATGCTGGTATTAACTCGATTGATGGCAAGGTGATGGGTGATGTAGATTTCGCTGCTGTTAGAGAGGTGGCCTCTTTTCTAACACCCGTCCCCGGCGGTCTCGGTCCCCTCACCCACCTCACCTTGATTCGTCACACGCTCCTGGGTCCACAGTAAAAGGTTGCGTAAAAATGGTGTACGTCAAGCATGATAGGGCAGCCCTGTCATGCTTGACGTACACCATTTTTATTTACGTGGTAAGGTAGCTTGAACAACAATGTTCGCTTGTTATTGTCAAACAATAACAACGCTCGCTTGTTTCTTAACCAAAACTATACTCATTCTCCACTGAGAGTATCCCTGTAGCGGCTATACTTTCTCCTGTAAGCAATTTATGTATGTGAAACTACTTATGCAGTCTAGCCGTGTGTAGAGATACGGGTATGTAAGAGGAGAAAAGATTATGATGCTCCGTTCAAACCAGTTTGCAGGAGATGATATTGTATCGCTTGAGACGTTTCCTACACGGAGTCAGCTAGAGACGGTGGAACAGATACGTCGCTTTGAATTACTTCGTTTAGCGTTCTTCGTGCTGAAATTACGGAAGTTGGAACAAGCGCACGAAGGGGATGGGCATACCACGAACGAGTATACTTTTCGCTGTAGCCTGTTGCGCCACACCATCTTTCAGCAGGTAGTGACGCTCACGCGCCTGGATGCACAGGAACAGGCGATGCAACTCATTAATACCTGCAAACATTAAAAACTTCACATCTTAGGTTTATTGATAAAGGATACATTCTTTTGCAATTGAAATAAGAAAAGCTTTATATAGCAAAAAAGAGGGAGAAAGGCGTTTGTTCCTTTCTCCCTCTTTTATCATCGTAACCAAGTCGAGGCTGTTTTCTTGATAGTGGCTACACCATGGGCTGGCTTGCCGCCTTCTATGAGCAAGAGGAGGGACAACTAGCTCGTTTTGTCTGTGTGAACCTAGGTGACGCGAACACCGACTCTATCCAGCAAGCAAGCTAGCAAAAGAGCGACGAAAGGACAAGACATCGACCATGAGCAAGCGTGCGTACAAGTACCGTTTCTACCCGACACCTGAACAAGGCCATAATTTAGCCTGTACGTTTGGGTGTTGCCGCTTCGTGTACAACTGGGCGTTACGCTTGCGAACCACTGCTTACTTTGAGCAAGGACAAAAACTGTATTACAACGACCTATCAGCAGCCCTTACCGCACTCAAAAAAGATGAAGGGACAGTGTGGCTCAAAGACGTGTCATGTGCGCCATTGCAACAATCGCTTCGCCATCTTGACAAAGCATTGGTCAACTTCTTTCAAAGGCGTGCCAAGTATCCTGTCTACAAAAAGAAACGTGGTACTCAATCGGCAAGTTATGTAGGAGAAGCTTTTCATTGGGATGAGACACATTTGACACTTGCCAAGCAGGACAAACCACTGGATATCGTGTGGTCACGCCCATTACCGAAAGGGTGTAAGCCTTCAAGTGTTACCGTGACGAAGGACAAAGCAGATCGGTATTTTGTGTCTATTCTAGTAGAGGAGGTTATTACTCCACTTCCCCATCTCGACAACAACAAGAGTATTGGGATCGACCTGGGCTTGAAATCGTTTGTCATCACGAGCGACGGTGAGGCTATCGCCAATCCGAAATACTATGTACGCGATGAAAAGAAACTTGCCAAGCTCGAACGGAGCAAAGCCAAAAAGAAAAAAGGCTCAAAGAACCGAAACAAAGCACGTCTCAAAGTTGCAAAAGCACATGCACGTATTGCCGATCAACGCCGTGATTTTCAGCACAAGCTCTCAACCAGACTGATACGCGAAAACCAAGTGATCTGTCTGGAAACGCTAGTGGTCAAAAACATGCTGCACAATCACAACCTCGCCAAAGCGATTAGCGATGTTGGCTGGTCGGAGTTTACCCGACAACTGGAATACAAAGCAGAATGGTACGGGCGCACCGTCGTCAAAATCGACCGCTGGTATCCGTCCTCGAAGCGGTGTCATGTGTGCGGGTACGTGATGCAAGACATCCCACTTGAAGTAAGGGAATGGACGTGTCCGCAGTGTCGTACTGTGCATGATCGAGATATCAATGCAGCAAAGAACGTGTTGGCGGCAGGGCTTGTCGCCTCTGCCTGTGGAGACCATGTAAGACCCGCAGTGGCGAAAGCGGCTGTTGGCAATGGTCGGCGAAGCAGGAAACCTTCTTCGTGAGGAGAGGAGTCCCACCCTCTTAGGAGGGATGGGAAAAGGTCAATAATACCTGCCGTAAGTAGCAAAGTACGGATCGTAGAGATGCTTGGGTCGGGTGAATATGTCACCACTGATATGCACAAAAACGCCAGCCTTTTCTAGCTCTTTCCGCATGGCTTGCAGATCGACTATACCACTGACGGCGAAGATACAAGGAGCCAACTGACGAACACCCATATCTTGTAGTGCCGGGATAACTGCTAGTATCTGCCCGGCATCTTCGCTTGAGACCTCGAACAACAATACCTGCGAAAGTTTTGTACTCTTATAGGTCCTTGTCCAGTCGCGTATGGTGTACTCGACATTCTGCGGCACGTCTTTCAAACTACGCTCTTGCAACGTCTGGAGAATCTGCTCGACATTCTTACCAGCTTGTAAACCACGTAACACGGATGCTTTAGTGAGTGTAAGGGTGCTCACAAGGCCAAGCTGTTTCGCCTGGGCGAAAGGGAGCAGGTCATAGAGCGTCACCATATCTGGTTGTAACAGCAACAATTCAAAATTTGGCTGTATGACAAGGCCATGCTGCGCGGTTTGCACTTCTTCCACGAATTTTTCAGATGAACCAACCAACGTCATAATTCTACCGCCAAGTTCTGTCACCTGAAAGTAATCGGGATTTAGCGCAACTTTTGAACTGAGCGCATCTGCATGAGTATAGCCAATATCGACAATGCCCAGTTCGTAGAGTGTCGAAGCTAAAATGCCCCGGTAGACTTCACCTTCGCAACGATCCCATTTCACATGCGTCTCATAATCTTTTACTTGCTTCTTCGTGCGATTATAGGATGGCGTGGGACGATATGCGAAGGCATCATCTTTCCATATCTTCTGTAGTAGCGACTCGACTGTATACCAGCGTCTAGGAGTACACTTGTGCAGGTGTTTAAGCAGTGCTTTTCGTCCCCCCGCAAAATCCCAGGAATAGGTGGACCACGAACTATAATTGATGCCATATACGTCGCGCCAGGTGTAGTTTTCAATCCAGTATGCAAGCAAGTGGGTTGTTTGCTCGAATAACGATTTCTTCGCCCATTGCTCTACCGACGGTGTTACCTCGTATGCTGGCTTCATATCTTGAAATGCTGGCTCGGTGAGTTGAATGACTGTGAGATACTCTATTGTTTTGAGCAGCATTTCCATATAATCGTCACTATCATCATACTCTAAACGCGGTTTACCGCGTAGTGTCGGACGAATTTTCGTAGCGATACGTTTAGGCACTCTTCCGGCCTGTGTCGGCTCGATAGTTTGCTGATAGATGGTGTTGACCAGTGTTGCAATGTCGTATACCGTTATATTCTCCCCAGGTAACGCTGCTGCTGGTTCACCCTCAAGTTCAATCAGCTTACCCTCATTTTCTGCTAGTTTTGCATTCGTCGTAAGAGGGCGCATGTTGCTATACCAATCTGAAGGTACAAACAGCACACGTTCACCTTTTGAGAAGCTATCGAAGACCAGGGCATGCTGTGTAAGTAGAGTAAGCGTTTTTAACAATGTCGCATCGTCTACCTGCAAGAATGTCCGCGCCCCTTCCATAGTCTCCTTTCCATTATGTTCACGCAACCACACGAAGAGCTTGCGTGCAATCGGGTCTAAGTTGGGGAGGTGGTCGAGCGGCTCTTCCATGTCGATAAGTTGGTCCGACAAGAGCAACGTATTGAGACCTTGACCATAAGGTGCATTACGTGAAACACCGTAGTATGACAGCAATTTATCAAGGCCACCATAAGGGAGCATTGTCAAGAGCCTGTCCAGGTTCCATTTTGAGCGGTCACCTGAAGGTGTAAAATACTCCCGACTTGTAGCATAGAGGCTTTCGGCACTCTCACTGAATGCTGCCAGTGTTATCACCTTTTCCAATTTTGCGGTCTTTGTGGAGGTAGTGGAGTAATATATATTGCGGCGTGGGAGTCCATCGGTCTTTTGAAGTAATGCTTTCTCGACAAGTTTTTGTAGTGCTATTTCAAACCGTTCAGGTGTAAGTTGCGTCCTTTTGATAAGAGCTTTATCCTGAGTGATGCCTTCCCGTGTGCTAGGTGGCAAGATGCGATACAGTATTTGACGTTCATCTTCTGTGATGTATTCCCATACAAAGTGTGCCGCAACGAGGTGGTGCATGTGCTTTATCAGTGAGTCTATTTGTTGTGGCTTCTTTTTGTCTAGTTCTCCAGTCAAGCCCCAAAGCTTGAGAATTGGAGCAAGTTGTTCTTCGGTGTACCACTCTAATACACTTTTAACTGTTTTCATCACACATATCCTTGTCTTACATTATTTCCTGGTATTGTTCCAGATAGCGAATAACCTCGCGTGTGAGCTGGCTTGGGGTCGAGGCACCAGCAGTGACTGCGACACGTTTCTTGCCCTTCAAAAGCTCAAGGTTAAGTTGTGATAAATCTTCGATGCGAACGGCAGGTACATGTGCTATTTCCTCGGAGACCTGCACGAGGCGATTCGTATTATTGCTTTTAGGGTCGCCAACAACGATGGTTAAATCGGCTCCCTTCGCCTGTTCCGCGACAGCTTCCTGGCGTGTCTGGGTGGCGGCACAGATATCGACATGCACCTCGGCCTGTGGATAGCGTGTCTTGATGTATTGAATGACGAGATTGGTGTCCCACTTCGAGAGCGTTGTCTGTGTGGAGATTGCGAGCTTTTGCGCCTGTTCAGTAGTGAGTGTGAGCGCATCCACGTCGGCCTCGGTCTCGATTAAGCTGATATGTCCAGGGACCTCACCCATGACACCTTCTGGCTCTGGATGGCCCTTCTTACCAATGTAGAGAATGTAGTAGCCCTGCGCGACGAGCTTTATTACAAGATCATGCGTGACAGTGACATCGGGGCAGGTGGCGTCGATGCAGTGTAGTCCGCGCTCCTGTGCGCGTTGCTTGACTTGTGGCGAGACGCCGTGTGCCGTAAAGATGACGGTTCCCTCTCGCACCTGCTCAAGAATGGTTACTCTATCTGGACCGTCGAGCGTGACAACACCCATGTTTGTGAGTTCGTTGATGGCATGGCGGTTATGAATAATTTGCCCAATGATATAAAGAGGACGTGGTAATGTCGTATCTTTCGCCGCCTGCCGCGCGATTTGTAACGCATCAACAACACCATAACAGTAGCCACGCGGCGATATTTTTATAACTTCCATAACATGTATTTCCTCAAATTGGGCTTATTAGGGGTATTTTATTATCAACGGGCAACCACAAAGGTCGCCCGTTCGCTTATTGTTTTCCTACACAAATGTTTACTTCTCAATAATGTATCACATATATCAATAACTGGCCGTCCCAACCTGCATTAAGACGCGGCGCACGTCCTCTGGCGTATAGAGGCAGACAGCAGGGAGCAAACCCGCCATTTCTTCGACCGAAGTTGATGGTGCAAGATCAAAGATGAGCAGAGGCGTGCGGCGTCCATTGCACCCTTTAGCTATATTTGCCGCTGTGAGCATTGGAACCGATGCCTCAGGTGTAGGAACACTGATTAAAAGTTGCACATGCGACAAGTGTGAAGAGACATGGGATGGTGTATCTTCCTGAAAAATGTGTGCCATTCCTGCGCGTTGCAGGAGTGTAACGTATGGGGATCGCTGCTCTTGTGGTCCAATCAATAGTGCTGACCGACCATAGAGACCACCGAGGCAAGCATCCGCGAGAGATACTACCTCTGGTGCAATGTCCTGCATTACCTGCTCCTCTGCTACCCAATAAGTTTTACCGTGTTCTCTATAATAAGAGATATTCTCTACATACTATAGCAAATCTCGTCCATGTCACGTCAACCTGTCTTAGTTCTGTATATTAGAACAACATAATGAGCAGAAAAAGTCCAGCGTACTAACTCCCCTCTTGTTTTGTAACCTCAAGGTATGCTATGGTAGCGTTGAATGGAAAACACAACCGTTTCCTTCACATAAAGCGGTTGTATCATACATAAAGGAAAAATTATTTATGCCCTACGATATGGGTGAATATTACGAGCGCGTCAGCGATTATGACCTGGAATATCAGGGCCAATCGGAGCAGGATGTGCCGTTCTGGTGCGAACTGGTGTTACGCAGACCACCACAACGCGTGCTAGAGTTGGCCTGTGGCAGTGGCCGTATTGGTCTTGAGTTGTTGCATGGTCCCGGCGATTTCGAGTTAGAAGGACTGGACATCGCGCCGGAGATGCTCAATGCGTATCGCCGCAAACTGGCACGCGAACCAGAAGCTGTGCAGCGTCGCGTTACGCTGCACGAAGGCGACATGAGCAACTATCAGTTGGAGCATAAAGGCACCTTCGACCTGATCTTTTTGCCCTTCAACTCTATTTCGCACCTCTATGAACTGGATCAGCAACTTGACACCTTCAATAACACCTTCGAGCATCTCGCCCTCAATGGTCGCTTTGTCGTCGATACCTTTTTGCCCGATATCGACTATCTCAGCAATGCCCTCAATCGTCCCTCGAACGTCTATCTGGAAGACGAAATCGCGTCGCCCGAAGACGAATTTACCATGCTACTCTATAGTAGTCGTAAATATGATCAGATAGAGCAGAGTCAGCATATCACCTGGACGCATGAAAAGTTTTTCGAGTCGGGCGACAACGAACGTTACCTGACAACGCTCGATATGCACGTCTTCTTCCCTAGAGAGCTACAACTGCTTTTTCTCGCCACAGGTTTTAGTATCGAAGCTATCTATGGTGGCTACGATTGGAAATCGCCCGGCAAGGGAACAAGGCAAATAGTGGTCGGGCGCAAACGTCATATGCCAATAGAACACTAAAAAGAGGACTTCTGCCACCTGCGCAGATGGCAGAAGTCCTCTTTTTAATGTTACACTATTTTAATCTGCTGCTGGTGCAGCATTACTTACAGGTTTTTCCTCGAATTGCGCTGGCAACTGCTCGATCTTACCAAGCAGCAAGAGATAGCAAAGGATGCCGAGGACGAGGACGACGGCGGCGATAATAAAGTTCAACACAAACGATTTGGTTGTGTCGAACACGTAACCTGCCACGAGTGGGGCAATAATGCCTGCAAGATTGTTGAAGAAGTTCATGATAGAACCAACAACGCCAACCGTCCCCTTTGGCGCGATCAGCGATGGAATGCTCCAGCCAACGGGGGCAGCAAACGCCAGACCGCCAAGCGAGATGGAGAGCCACATGACGATCAGCGGCAGGCTTGTGGTGAAGGCGGCTCCAACGATTGCAATGCCCATGACCATGCCGACGATGAAGATTGTTTTTCGTACCCTTGTCGGATCGTTGCCACGTTTAATCAAGAAGTCTACCAGCCAGCCACCGATAACAATATCTGTGATGGTCGCGACACCCCAGATGATGGCAACAATGCCTGCACTATTGAGGATAGAGACGTGCAACTGCTTCTGAACATATGTTGGGAGCCAGGTTAAGAACAGGTAAAACGAGTAGCCATAGGCCGCGAAACCAAGTGCCATGCCCCAAATTTTTGGTTGACGGAGCAGATAGCCAAGACTTGCTAACGTATTTGCAGGTGCTGTATTGTCAGCCTGGGCACCACCCTCTTCAATATAGGTACGTTCGGGCTGTGAAAGACGCTTCGATTGACTGGGATCACGATAAGTAAACCAGAACAGCAAACCATAGAGCAGGCTTAATATGCCTGTTGCCCAGAACGCGCCGCGCCAACCATAGAGCGAGACTACAAGCGCAATAAACGGTACGCCTATGACATTGGAAAACTTTGCTGATGCATCGAACGCTGAGGTTGCCAGACCGCGTTCCTTCATAGGAAACCAGTAGCCCGTTGCCTTCGATGCCGCGGGGAATACCGGAGCCTCCGCGATACCTAGCAGGAAACGCGCGAGTATAATCAGCCCATAACCACTAACAATCGCAGTCGCAAATGTTGCGATTGACCACAAAATCGTCCCTATGCGTACCATCCATTTGACGCCTACCCTATCTAGCAATGCGCCTACTGGTATCTGAACGAGCGTATAGGTCCAGAGATATGCTGAGGCGATAAAGCCAAACTCTAAACTCGAAAGATGATACTCTTTCGAGAGTGAGACGCCCGCGACCGAAATGTTTGTCCTGTCAAAGTAGTTGATGACGACGCCGAGACCGAGTAGTACGGCAATACCCCAACGCAAGTTGCCAGCACGCCTTTGCATAATAAAGAGTCCTTTCTCTACTGTGAGATGCAACGAATACGCACTTCCGCTCTTTGTAGTTAGCACGAAAACGAGCGGCGAAAAGACACATGGTCTATCACCGATTTTTTTGAACGTCGAGCAGTGACATGTCACTGCTCGACGTTCAAAAAAATCCCTACTTATGACCTATTTCACATTCCGTAGAGAGTTCACTATGGTATAATATGTTTTACAAATGTTGTCACTTATCATAGCGCATGGGCCGGTTCCGTGGAGGGAGCATCCGGTTGACGAGGTGGAGACCGTTCGGACTGTCAGCGGGGAGTCTCCAGGGGCGATCACACTCCTGAAAAGAGGGCGAGGAAACCCAATCGGTAACGGTTGGTGGAAGGCACTCTCAGTGATGTAGTACGTCATGCCTGTACTGTGTTCACGGAGAACATTGCAGGTGCAACCTTCTACAAAAGAGAAAGAGGAACCAATACCATGTGCGGTATTATCGGATACGTCGGCCCACAGGGGACCGATGTTACTACCATTTTGCTTGATGGCCTGACACGCCTTGAATATCGTGGCTACGATTCTGCGGGCATCGCAGTTCTCACCACTGATGGCAACCTTGAACTCCATCGACGCGCGGGCAAGATCGCTAACCTTGTTGCCTCCGTCGCCAACGGCTCCCATCCTGCCCCTGGACCACTTGGCATCGGGCATACACGCTGGGCCACACATGGCCGCCCGAATGATATCAACGCTCATCCCCATGCCGACGCGACGGGTACAATCAACGTTGTGCATAACGGCATCATCGAGAATTATACCGAACTTCGTATGGAGCTACAGAATGAAGGCTATGTCTTCCTTTCTGAAACGGACACGGAGGTACTCCCCCATCTCATCGCGCGTGCCTACTTTGGTGAGGCTGAGCATGACCTGGAACGTGCGGTACGCCTCGCTTTGCAACGTATCGAAGGTTCCTATGCTATTGCGGTAGTGAGCCGTGAGCAGCCTGATCTTATCGTAGGCGCGCGACACGGTGGCGGTCCGCTTGTGATTGGCCTCGGCGAACATGAGCAGTACCTCGCCTCTGATATTCCCGCTATTCTGAAGCACACGCGTTCCATCAAAATTCTCGATGAGGGCGAGATGGTTACGTTGCGACCTGAAGCCGTCGTGATTACCACCATTAGCGATGGTAAGCTTGTTGAGCGTGAAGCACTCACCATCGACTGGGATACTGAGGCGGCAGAGAAGGGCGGCTACCCACATTTCGTTCTCAAGGAAATCTACGAGCAGCCGGACGCGATTCGTCGCGCCCTGCTCGGACGTAATGTCAACGGGCAGTTGCAGTTGAAGGAGTTGGAGCGCATGCGACAGGCTGGCCTACTCGACTCTATTCAACGTATCATCATTGTGGCATCCGGCACATCCTACCATGCTGGCGTCATTGCCAAGTACGCGATAGAGCAGTGGGCGCGTATCCCTGTCGAGACTGTAACGGCGGCAGAGTTTCGCTATAGCAACCCCATTGTCGGGCCGGAGACGCTATGTATCGCCGTGACGCAATCGGGCGAGACAGCAGATACCCTCGTCAGTATTCGACAGGCGCGTGAGCATGGCGCACCAGTCATTGCCGTGACCAATGTCGTCGCCAGTGCCATCACACGCCTCTCCGACGCTGTACTCTACTTGCAAGCAGGTCCAGAGATTGGCGTTGTGTCAACGAAGACCTTTGTGACCTCGGTCACGGTGCTGTATATGCTTGGCCTCTACCTCGGACAGCATCAGCAGCGTATCGCTCAAGAGACGGTGCGCGAGGTACTTCATGCGCTAGAGAGTATCCCCGCGCAGATTCAGAAGATACTCGACACCGCTTCAAGCAGTAGCGAGGATATCATCGAGCCACTGGCGAAGCGTATGGCGAGTGTGAGCAGTATGATCTTCATTGGTCGTGGCGTTGGTTATCCAACCGCGCTAGAGGGTGCTCTCAAGCTCAAAGAGATTTCCTATATCCATGCCGAGGGTTTTCCAGCGGGCGAACTCAAGCATGGCTCGATTGCACTACTCGATCCTGATGTGCCACTAGTTGCTATCGCCACCGCTTCGCACGTCTACGAGAAGGTTGTCAGCAACATGCAAGAGGTGCGTGCGCGTGACGCTCGTATCATCGCCGTAGCCACCGAGGGCGACGAGAAGATACGCCAGCACGCCGATGACGTAATGTACGTTCCTGCCACGCTCGAAATGCTCAGCCCCTTGCTGGCAAGCGTGCCGCTACAACTCTTCGCCTACCATGCCGCAGTTACACGCGGCTGCAACGTGGATCAGCCAAGGAATCTAGCGAAGTCGGTAACAGTCGAGTAGGGTGATAATTCATTACTAGAGTTTGTTCATGAAGAATAAAGTTGTGGACTCGCACAATAAAGTTGCGGACTACAACAATAAAGTCATGGACTAACAGAATAAAGTTGCGGACTACTACCGTGAGTCCTTTGAATAATTTTTTCGGAGGACTCACATGATTTTCTCGTAATATATGATTGAGCTAAGAAACCTGTTTCTGAAAAGATGAGAGGGAAAAAGCAACGTACTGCTATTATTGTAGACGCTGAATGAGGTTGTCCTTATAAGGGATAGCTGATCACCTAGAGGTAGCCGTGGTGTATTTGTAAAATAAAGTCTTACATCAGATAGACAAGCTATCTAACAAAGATAAAGTGTTGATTCAGGTTGTTAGGTGTAGGATTTACAAACAGAAACGCTTACAGGCTATCTTGCTTGCATTAAGTAGCAAGGCAGCCTGTAAGCGTATAGAAACAACAGTGTTCTATTCTGCCAGTGGAATGGCTGTATTCGTAAAATAAAGTCTTACAATTAAAACAAAGTCTTACACCTGATAGACACTACGTCCAACAACATTATGTTGTAAACGTGGTTTCAAATGTAGGGAAACAGAAAGAGAAATGTGGAACGGGATTGCTAGTTGTCTAGCAATCCCGTTCACTGTATTAGCGACTTAGAACATAGGTTTATGGAATTCGTTGTTTCCTATAAACAGATGTCTAAGTCGCTAGTACAGAGATGACAATGCAATCATCTCAGGCATCTCCTATGGTTGGTCTAGTTCAAACTTACTAAGTGCAAACTTCGGCTTGCTAGGCCAATGGAATTATAAGCAGCCCTCAATGAACTTAAAGTTGAATATTTGGGCATAGTTATAAGCAGCTTGTTGCCTCCACAAGATATAGGCGTATAAGGAAAATAAAGCCGTTCTTAGGTATTCAAAGTCGTTCCATGACAGAGTAAAATAAAGTTGTATATTGGAGCTGCTAATGACCATCATCTTCAGTGTTTTACAATTTTACTGCTCTGTAACTACGTTAGTAGAGGTGTTCCAAAGAGGCATCAACCTCATAAAGAGTATTCTTTGTGAGGTTGGCTAATGTCCACAAGTGAGAGTCTTATTGAGTAATTACCTATGAACTACTACATCTGTTGATATTTCCAGCTCTTCACGAGTACAAAAAGTGATCCATTTTATGTTTCACACCACAATGGTTGCACACACTATGTAGTGTGTGCTAAAATCGACAAACTACCGCTATATGCATTTGTCATGAGGATAGAAAATAATTGAATACAGTCAAAGGAATAACTTCTATTTTAAAGGCTTCATCCTTACAGGTCAAGATATATGTAGTGAGATCATAAGCATGGCTTATGGCTTATTATTTGAATAAGGCAACGAGTTGCCTCGTAAGTAATGTATTGCTCTAAACCCGAGGTAATAGGTAATTTCTAGGGCAGCAACTATTTCACCTCCTTGTCACTGTAGAGCGATAACAGTAGAAAAGGATACCTGGCTATGATTGAGGCAGAGAATGTCGACATAACTAGGTGGCATGTTATAAACCAGCAACTTTTTTCTGAAGTATATCTACAAGAACTTCGTACGGGAAAGTTTTCTGTTAGTTCTGTCAATGCGTGCTATCAGACAATACGGGAATGGCGAGAAGAATGTCTTGATCTTAACGATCAGCACACATTGCAGTTGTATGTTGGGCAATGTCTTAGCACATTAGGCTTTTCATACGTCCCAACATCGGATGGATTCACTCTTTATACGGATGAGGCACAGGAACAACCTGTGAGCTTTTGCCTACTTGTGAATGATATTAACCTCGGACGTACAACAAAAGGTCACCATTATCAAGCACAAACTATAAACCATCTGCGTCATAATTCACTGCGTTGGGGTATGATGACAAATGGTAAAAGTTGGCGCCTTTGTTATACCGATGCCACAGCACCTTATGAGGTTTATCTGCAGGTAGACCTTGACACACTCTTGTCAGAAAGTCACTTTACTGGTCATACGCTCTTTTACCTGTTCTTTGGAGCACAAGCATTTACAGGCACTTCTATAAAAAGCAATGTATCTGGAGTTAGAGTTATAGACTTGCACCTACAGGAATCAGAAAAGCGTGCTGAGTCAATTCAACACTATTTAAGAAGTCGGGTTGAATCTATTTTGCAAGCGCTTTGCTTAGGTTTTGTGCAAGACGAGGCTACTGAAGTTTATACAGAAGAAAAGCTTGCAGAAATATATCAAAACGCTATTTATTTACTCTATCGCCTACTTTTTCTTTACTACGCAGAGGCACGTGAGCTATTACCTATTCGAGATGAGCGTTATCAATTTGCAAGCTTAGGTAGCATCGTTAATACAGCATATGTCTACTATCAAGAGCACCATGAGGACCCTGACCGCTTTTCTCTATGGCGACGACTCACTTATCTTTTTGCGGCGGTTGATGAGGGCAGAGACGAATTAGGAGTTAGCCAATATAATGGTGGACTTTTTAACGATGATAAAAAACCTTATCTCAAAACACACAAGATTGCTGATGTCTATCTTTCGAGAGCACTTTTTGAATCGGGCTATAGGCTAAACAAAGAGAGCAACCAGCTTATTGATTATCGCGACCTCTCCGTGCGTTACCTCGGAACTCTTTACGAGGGATTATTGGAATACAAACTAAAGCTTGTAGAGAAGGAACCAGTGATTATACGAGAGGGGAAGGGAAAACGGATATATGTTCCCCTTAGTGAAGCAGGGACAGTCAAGCGCAACGAGCCAAGACTTGAGATAGGTGAGGTATATTTTGCTGATGACAATGGAGAGCGTAAGTCCAGTGGCTCCTACTATACTCCTGAGGATGTTGTGCAATATATTGTATCTAATACGCTTCTCTCTAAATTGCAGGAATGTCGCGTTGAGTTAGAGAAACTTCTAAGAGAGATAGAGGACGAACTGGCTGTCGCAACCACTACCGAGGAAAAACATAATATAGAGAGATATGCGGATAGAGAGGTAGAGAAGGTTATTAATCGTGACATCCTAAATTTGCGAATCCTTGATCCTGCGATGGGAAGCGCACACTTTCTAGTTGCAGCAGGTCAGGTCATGACGAACTTTATTGTTGAGACACTCAATTTGACATCATGGTCTAATGATGCAATCAACACGGATGCGGTGTTCTGGAAGCGGCGCGTGGTAGAACGATGTCTGTATGGAGTTGATGTTAATCCGTTGGCTCAAGAATTAGCCAAGCTAGCACTGTGGCTCAGCAGTGCCAGTGTCGGTAAACCACTTACTTTCTTGGATCACCATCTTAAAACTGGCAATTCTCTTTATGGAGCAACGTTAACGAGGATATCCACGCTCCCTACAACTAGAAAAGACCTGCGAAATGACCTATTTCACGAACAACGAGAGCAAAGCATTCAGACGGCCAGAAAAGGGCTGGAGAAAATGACAGAGATAGACTCGGAACTGATAGAAGATGTTAAAGACAAATACAGGATTAACCAAGAGGTAGAGAAGGCTACACGAGGTCTACTTGCGATCTCTAATGTTTGGCTAGCTGTTCTCTTTGGTCTACATAATAGTCAAGGTAAAGCTCTACAAGATACTGAATATTCAAATTTAATAGAATATGTTACTTATAATCAGTCTTCTGACTCTTGGGAAATTTTTGTAGAAGATAGTTATTTTCTAAACGAAGCACGTAAAATAGCAGAAAATGAGCATTTTTTTCATTGGGAATTGGAGTTCCCAGATGCAGTTAAAGGTGACAAGTGCGAATTCGATGTGATTATTACCAACCCGCCTTACGTAGGTAAATCTCCAAATATAGCTATAAGCTCATTATATGAAACGGCAAAATGTGGAGATTTGTATGCTTGGTTATTCGAATTGAGTGTGAAATTCGCTAAAAACGTCGGACGCGTTGGTGTAGTAGTTCCTATGTCTCTTATGTTCAGTCACCAATTCAAAACCTTACGTTCTACTATTTTAGAGAAAAAAGGGAAAGCGTATTTCGCGGCCTTCGATATTAGGCCGTCTAGTCTATTTGGCTCGTCGGAAGCTCCAAATAGCCAACGTGCGTGCGTCTGCGTACTAGAGGGTAGCGAGCTTGATATTAAAGAAGTTTACACTACAAATCTTTTACGTTGGACGAGAGAGGAACGTCCCAATCTCATTCCAAACATGCAATTCTCAGAAATAACCCGATTTGCAACCTCGGAGAGGATTCCAAAGCTAGGAGATGCTCGACTTCTAGAGCTCTGGCAAAGGCTAATGGCCTATAATAGGACTATTGGTACTACTATATATCGTCTCGAGAAGAAACAACCTCCGCCACTGTTATCTCGTTTATACGTTTCTGGGTCTGGCCGCTACTTTCTCACTGCTATGCCTGAAGCGATGCGTTCCACAGGATTAAACACTTTTTCTTTCGACGATCAATGGACGAGAGATATAGGAATGATTGCTCTGAACTCTAACATATTTTATTGGATTTGGTGTGTCGTAGGAGATGGATTCCATGTTACTGTTGAGAATACAGAAATGATGGTGGTGCCGCAGGTTCAAAAGGATGATCAAGAGACTATCAGGCTGCGTGATACACTCTTAAGAGCTACCGAAGAATGTGTTACCTACCAAAACAAAAATGGCCAAAAGATTCCGAATTACAACTTCAATAAAAGAATGGATATACTGCTAGACATTGATGCGTGGATTATTAGATACGTCGCGCCTGATTTGGACCTCCCATGCGATATTTTCGCACAGTACAAATCGAACTCTTTTTTGCGGCCGCTTGATCTATTTGACATGATAGGTATAGAGGAGAATACGGCGGTGGATGAATGATACAGATAAATAATAAATTTGCGAAACCAAAGCTACAATTGAGCAATGGATATTTTGTCAATTTAAAGCACCTCTCCCTCATCTTAAATACAATCTGTCTTGATCAACGGGGACGTATACCCCGTATCGACTTAGCCGAGAAGGTTGGTTTTGCTGAGAGGCAAGTAAAGCAAATTTGTAGTATTGGACAAGCATTTGGTCTAATCGAGCAAATTACTTATAAACCCACCCAACTGGGTCGTTTAATACAGTCATATGATCCATTTTTTGACGATATTGGAACGTTATGGTTTCTACACTACATTATTAGCTCTAATCCGCATAATCTTATTTGGCACCGTATGGTAACGCAGATTCTGCCAATACATCGTTCAGTTACACGTGAACAGGCTCGTTCTGCTTTTGATGATCTGCGTAAGACATTGACCGAATATAGCAGCCAGAAACACGTTTTGCAAGAATTAAATACTGTGCTGGATGCCTATATTAATCAGCAATTCGCACGAATCTCCTATTTGTACCTTAACGAAGATACATATATACTGGGAGTCGGTGAACCCATTCCTCCTCTTGTACTTGGTGCATGCATTGTCTGTTTCCGAGACCGCCATCGCTCTTATGACACAGCGATATCAGTAGAAGATCTCCTTAATACACCTGTGGGTCCTGGGGTAATCTTACAACTCGATGAGCGTCATTTGCGTGCGAAATTAGAACTTTTGAAGATGCAACCAGGACTATCGCTGGAAAGCCGTGCGGATCTCGATCAGATCCGCCTTGTAGACAATCAGCCTGACTATATGTGGATGGAGCGCTATTATGTCAATAAGTGATCCTGAGCATGTACAAATTAGAAGTTTCCTGAAAAAGCAACGACAAGAGCGTTATCATGCTTTTGTTATACATGGGCAGCCATTGAAAGGTAAAACAGCATTTGCACGCAAGCTTGCTGAAACAACTCCTCACGGGGAATACCTAAATGTTTTAAAATATGTGGCAGATCATGCTGATTTGGCCAAGCAAGTAGATGTGCTAGACACAGTAATGGTACGTGATATTATTCTTGCTTATGCTAAAGAGGCAAGGGCAAAGCTGCTGCTTGTAGACGAAATAGACTTTCTTATTCCTACATGGGGAGGGGATTTAACCGAATTCAAACATATGGTCAAATCACTTTCAGTATCAGTAACGCCGACCGTCATTGGTTTTTTCCTTCAAACACGACATGAAATCGAAGAGTGGGTTCTTGTAGGTACGTTCCAACAAAATCGTATTTTGCAAATTGAGAATATCGCCGCACTATAAATCTCTAATTTCCTATAAAAAGCTAGAAAGCGAGAAACTAAGTGGCAGAGCCAGTGATAAAGGAAGTCATTAAAATACATGGAGGATATACCTCGTACGTTGATTTAAAATACGAGCTATTTAATAATACAAGTAATATAACGCGCATGGCACGTTATCGCCCTATTACTTCCCACCGTCAGGCTTTTCAGAAGCTTGCAAGAGCTCTTAGTGTCAAGGATAAGCGATGTTACTTGTTAACTGGTGCATATGGTACAGGTAAATCTCACCTCAGTCTGATGTTTGCTAACTATCTGCAAACGCCAGCCAATGAGCAGCCTATGCCGAGTTTCTTTGAACACTATGCGGATGCAGATCAGAGGGCAACTGAAGAACTGAAAGCAAAACGCTCGTCAGGTCGCTATCTTATTGCCTTATGTGAATGGGGTGGTAAAGCAGATTTTGAAGAGGTCGTGCTTCGTGCTGTACAAGATGCCCTCCAGCGTGAGGAGTTTGCAGATGCTCTTGACACCCCCTATCTCCAAGCACTCAAGAAAATAGATGAGTGGAAGGAATTCGCCAGTCAGAGTAATTTAAAGGGTCACTTCTATACCGACTTTAATCGTGAACTAACAGAGCGAAACCCCGGTTTAACAATAACGTCTTTCAGAAACAAGTTAGGTGCCTTTGATAATACGGCACTAGAAGAATTTAGACGTATCCATCAGGCCGTCACTACTGCACCATTTAGCCAGAATAAATCAGATCTACTTGATATTCTAAAGGATACTCTTGCTAGCAAAGCTTTTAAAGAACGTTTCTTAGGCATCCTAGTACTTTTTGACGAGTTTGGGTATACTATGGAAACTGGTCATATGAGTCCGAAAACATTCCAGAAGTTCGCCCAATTCTGTGCAGAAACACCTGGTGATTGTGCTAGAATTGCATTTATTGGTACTGCTCACAAAGACCTCACTGATTACGCAAGAATCTATAATGCGGTTGACATGCGTACAGCTAGTGACCGCCTTGAGTCAGTTCCATTAACACCTGATGGTGTAGAAGATATTATCTCAGCTATTATCGTCCCGCAAAAAGATCATCCACTCTGGCAACAGAATATTGCGCCACATAGTCAAACATTTGATGAGATGCTAAGAGAATGTAAGAGATTAGATCTGTTCAGTTGGCTGAAGATCCCAAAGATTCGTGAAGTAATCATCGAGAACATTTATCCTATGCACCCAATGGCAACTTATGCCTTGCTGCAACTTGCACGCGATGTTGCATCAAACAACCGTTCTGTCTTTACCTTCTTTTCCGATGAGGCTGAAGAAGAAGGGGAAGGAAACGATTCAGCAGTTCCGGGTTCCTACGTTCACTATGTTGCTAGAACACCAATAGAGACGAATGGTAAGCTCAACCTCTATACAGCAGATATATTGTTCGAATACTTTAATGCTAAATTGCTTTCCGATAATAAAGAGTTGCGCGAAACGGTTCGCGAACACGTTAGGAACTATGAAAGTTCCGTTCGTGAGCAGAGGCGCGTGGCTGCTAAAGACTCTAGCATGTTGTTGTACCAGGAAGATCCTCTGATAAACAGGATTTTGCGCTTAATATTGATCTATGAGATCATCCAAATTCCGAATACTCCCGAAAATCTGCAATTTGGTCTTTATTGTACTGCACAGACAGAGAAAACTGCGTTAAAAAATAGATTACAATATCTTAGGGACAAGGGAATACTCTATTATCTCAAAGACAAGAACATCTATGAATTCAAGCAGAGTACAGGTATTGATCTTGATAATCTTGTGGAGACATACGTTCGTAGTCCAGAAAACATGCCTTCTGATATCGTTGCAGAACTCAACGATCTTATTCCTCTCGGGAAAGGCGAGTTATATCTGGAAGCAAAAGATTACAACCTTGCGTTCAATGAAGATAAACGGCTCGAGCGTCGATTTGTGCGGATGATAGACCTTAGTGTAGAGGAGAGTGCTATATCGGGCAAACGTAATTTCTTTGAAATACGGGAAGGAGAAATAGCGCAAGAGATCACTACAACTGGGAATTTTGAGGGATTGGCCTTCTATGTGGTATGTGAAACATTGGAAGAGATACAGAAAGCAAGGGACTACTGCGCTCGCAATACATCGGATCGGATAGTAGTCGCCATCCCGAAGCAGCCCGTTCCATTGCTGGAGTCTATACTTGAACTGCGTGCCTTGCAATTTATTGAAGCAAGCAAAACAGCAGATGCCTTCACTATTCAGGACCAATCAGCCCTTAATGCACGACTAAATGGAGATAGTAATCGCTCAGGCGCAAAGAATGCACTGCGTATTCGCAGAGATAAACTGCTCAGTGGTAAAGAGATTACGTGGTATGGCTCCTTCTCACAAATTATACCAGTAGAAGAGAATAAACCTTACGACGTAGCTAATAGGGTTATGGAAACGGTTTATGCCAGCTATCGTAATCAGTTTTCGCATGATGACTTCAACAAGTTACACATTAAAATAGATCGTTCAAGAAACACAGCACTTAGAGACGCTATAGACAAACTGCTAGATATCAGCAACCAGATCATTATTGATGCAGGTCTACCACAGGCGCGAGGAGACAGTCGTTATCTGCAAAAATGCCTCTTGAACCAGGATGTTCTCACAGCGAAACGATCTGATCAATCAAAAATACGCTGCGAGTTTGAATTCAATCCTCAAAAATATGCTACTAAGCTGCCTGTGTTAGCCGAGATGGTATATGAGGTACAAAATCTCAAACCTAATGAAAAGATACAGGTTGTTGATTGGATCAAGAGATATCGAGGAAAGCCATACGGGCAAGGTCCCGTTTCACTGGCGCTCTCACTAGCCTGCCTATATCGCATTTTCGGTGATAGTATTCGTTTTAAGAGGGAGGAGACTGCGCTGGGTGACTTGCCACTTCCAAATTTTGAGGCTGTATTTGCATTACTCGAAGGACACTATCCATATGCTTTTCTCAGCTACAGGCAGTTGCGACCTGAAGAGAAGGCTCTTGTCAATGTCGTCTATCTTACATTCGGGCAACCTGACTCAGCGGTTACCCGTGATTACAGCGTTGTAGAAGCTTATAATGCAATTAAGGTTTGGTGGCAATCTTTGCCACCTCTTGCTCATGTTGCAAAACTCTACTCACCCGGAAAACACTCTTATACAGCAGATTTCATTGGTGCAATGCAGAAAATAGATGCAAAGGATGCCCATACGTTCCTTTTCGATGAGTTACCGACTGCATTTGGAGCAGATGCTGGCCTGACTATCACGCAAGAAATAGTAGATACGCTTGAGCAACAACTGCCACAAGAGAAGGAAACACTGGAAACAGGAACGAATATTGCAGAGCAGCGCATCATAGAAGCTGTTCGTTCCATGTTTGGGGTCACCCAAACAACCTATAGCGATATTCTCGAAGCAATTCGCTCTTGGTACAATAGTCTAGATACTCAACAAAGGGATCCTATTGCTAGATGGCAAAATAATGATTCAAAGCCATTAGTGCTTCAACTAAAGTCCATAGAAACACTGCAAGATACGTTCCTAAAGAAAATTCCTGTGAGTCACGAGTATGGAATGAAGCAGGTGCAGGATTGGATGACAGACCGTATAGAAGAGTATGTACGCCGTCTGGAAAGAGGTAAAAAACTTATCGACGCTAATCGTCTAAAGGTTGATCCTGCTACGATAGAATTTGAAGGCGATCATACATGTCCGCAGGAGGGGCAAATCCGTTTCAAAGATCAAATCCGTTTGAACTTCGCACATGCTAACTCACGTGCAAAGATTTATATAGCAGAGGGTAGCTCTGATCCAACAGACCAGTATGCGTCTCGTGAGCAAATTCATGAGCCGTTAACGATCCGCGCCAATAAAACTATTACCATAGCTGTTCAGGATCATGAAGGTAACTGGAGTCAACCAAAAACGCTTCAACTGATCAATGAGAATGCTAAGTACGAAATCAAGCTTCCTCCGCATAAACATTTGATGGAGGAGATGGCAAGTATAGTCTTTCCTACTGATCCAGATGCTTTTTCCATTACATGCCGTTCTCTATTTGTCCAGGGACTTGAGCGAAAAATCTTGACGTTAGATCAACTTATCGAGATAATGCAAGCGTTAGTAGAGGAACTGAAAAGAGGTAAGTGATGCCTACCACAGACATCGTTATCGATGCATATCATCTACTTGATGCGCAAAAAGCCACTATTATAGTAAAAGGCATACAGGATTACCCTCGCGCATGTCTTGCGCTCAAAGATGCTATCCATAGCAATAACAGTATATCTATTCATGTATGGGATCATACTGTAACGACTTGGCTATCACAGTTTACACAAGCATATGGAGAAACACATGTACTAATACGTTCCTACACATTACACGATGCTCTTGCAGATCGTTGGAGAGTTACAGTACCTTCTAGCATATCCGACAATGACATTTTACAATCTAAATTGTTTGATATACCTATTGTGGCACGAGAGAGCCAGGATTTCTGGGAGGTATTACTAGAACATTTCTACGGTATCGGTCTCACCTATCGAAATTTTCCCCAAGGGAATATTTCTGTTATTCTAAACAACTTTCACAAGACACAATGGAAAGAAGCCGCGCAACGTCCCATTGTCGTTCAAGCGCAGCGAGATAAGCTTACTCAATGGGAACGCACCGCAAGTAGTGAAGCAATAAAAACATTGATTCAGTGTCTTGCAGATGATCCAGCCGTTTTGAGGCGTAATTTACTAGCTTTTAAACTATTGCGAAATTATCCAACATCAGTGAGAAGGAAGGTACTTGAGGACTATGACTGGGAAACGTTTAGCAAAGTAAACATGGATTTAGAGAACTTGGAAGTCGAAGACCCCAAAAAAGACGTTGCTTTGGCCGTCCAAGAGATCGATTACTATTTAGCAGACGCAAGCAACCAGATCACAAAAGTCGAGGATGTAGAGAAACTGACTCAGCAGATGAGTGGATATCTTGATGAAGAATTTTACGTCATTGAGGCACTTTTTCAAAGATATCCTGAATATTTGACAGCAGGATTACTACAGGATATCGAACAGCGCTTTGATCTAATCAAAACGCGTATTGAGAGTTCAATGGCTAAATTGAGAAGAATGCTACGACCAGAACTACCAATGGCACCCAATTCTACCTGGGAAATAGCTGAGTGGCTGATATGGATCACCGATTCATATATGCCTTACTACAGTTGGCTAGATGCACAAGCTAAACGGGATGAGTTAGTCGCAAGTTATGCCTTTATGTTCGCTGACTGGTTCTATCAGAACTTTGTTAATATAAAGAATGCTAGCCCTCAACATTTTGCTTTCAATGCACTTTATCAGGAACGTGAACGAATTGCTGAGAACGATGCTATTACACTTGTTCTCATCGTAGATAACCTGAATTTTGCTTACTTTAATGAATTGAGGCGACAGTTCAACCTGCAAGGCTTTTCTTTAAAGGATATCAAGCCTGTCCTCTCGCTAATACCTACTGCTACTGAGATTGGGAAAAAGGCCTTGATTGCTGTCGATGGAGATCAGAAGGAATTTAGTAAAGATCGGTTTCCCAAGTTGGTTGCTAAAGTATGGGGGGCAGTGCTAGAAGGAAAGAAAGTAAAGTATCTACCCAATATTGGGGAGTTGCAACAGGAGCACATACTCACCCATGATTTGTATTTCTTAAACTACCTGCCTATTGATCAAGCATTGCACAAAGATGATCGTGATATCGGGCGTCCTCATTCAGAAGTCATACATGAGGCTATTACAACCCTTGCAAAAGTTGTTGTAGATTTCGCTAAGAGATTCAGGATCGAACATCGGCTTCACGTCTACGTCATCTCTGATCATGGGTCTACTCGCATTCCTCAACACATTGTTAATGTAATAGATAAAAAGTTTTTCAAAACGTTAAGCGATGAAAAACATCACCGTTTTATCCCTTTATCCGATAGTGAATTTACAAAACTACCTCAGGTAGCAAGCACCCAATGCTATTTTATTGATCGACAAACCTTCAAAACTGATAAAAACTACCTCATTGCCCGACAGTACTATCGTTTTATCGAAACCCAAGAGAACTTTTATGTGCATGGAGGACTTACGCCTGAGGAAGTGGTCGTTCCTTTTGCCCGTTTCACACACGAACCAGTTATCACAGTTACTCCAACATTATATTTGCTCACTAAACTGTTCAGATACTCGATAAAATCAGAAGTAATGCTGGAACTAGGCAATCCTAACGCATTCCCACTAGAAGCTATTAGCATACGGTTAGTGGATGCGGATGCTGATGAGGTATTTATTTCAACAATTGATGCTAAGCAGATAATGCCGATAAAATTTTACACAACCTTTCGTCGAGTTAAAGGGACTACAAATTCTCGTTCGCTCACAGTGAGAGTTCGTTATGAATGTCAGGGACAAAAATCATCGCCACAGGATCAGACATTCGAGATCACAATGAAGTCTCTCATGGAGGTAACTGATGACAATTTCGACTTCTAATATGCTACATAGACAACCGTTTGAAGAGAAAGCACTGGAATACTTTGCAGAAGTCATCATCGACAAGTCACTCATTCATGAAGCAGGTTTTGGAGCACGTGCTATTCCTACCTATGTTGGAGAATGGATATTATCACGCTATGTAGAGGATGGCGAGTTAAGCGATCAGTCACGTCAGAAAGTGGCTCAATTCATTGCCAAATATCTGCCTGCGAAGGGGCGAAAAGATGCCATTAAAGATACCTTGCTTAGGCAGGAAACGGTTAGTTTATTAGATGACTATAGTGTGACAGTGAATCTCAAAACGGGACAACGACAATTACGTATTCCTTTTCTTGATCTCAATGATGGTTTTGTAGATGGTTTTATCGTAAACCAACACGCTCTCTTGCTAAGTAGTGGGGTCTGGGGAGTAGGGGAACTCTTCTATCTTCCACCAGATGGTGAAGACCGCAAGAAAGGCGAAGTATGGATGAAAGCGTTCAAGCCATTTCAAGTTGGAGCTCTTGACATTGATTATTATCTAGAGTGCCGTCAGCATTTCACTTTTGAGGAATGGCGTGATCTTCTGATATCTAGCATGGGATTTAACCCTTCTATTTACACGCAACGGCAAAAGATGCTGCTTGTTACTAGAATGTTGCCATTTATTGAAGCAAGAGTTAATCTAGTGGAGTTAGCACCCAAAGGAACTGGAAAATCATTTGTGTATGACAACCTCTCTCGCCACGCTCGAGTTGTTAGTGGAGGCAAGGTTACACCAGCAACCCTCTTTCACAATATGGTAACAAATTCCCCGGGCTTGGTGACGCGCTATGATATAGTTGTTTTTGATGAGGTACAATCTATAAGCGGAGACTCTACAGGAGAACTCATTGCAGGCTTAAAGGTGTATCTTGAGTCTGGAAAGTTTGGACGTGGTAAAACAGAGGCAACTGCTGAAGCGGGTTTCGTAATGCTTGGCAATATTACCCTTGATGCTAAATACAGGCCTGTGTATATAGAGGACAGCCTGTTCAAAGAGATACCTAATTTTCTGCAAGAGACAGCTTTCATTGATCGTATTCATGGTATTTTGCCAGGCTGGGAACTTCCTCGTGTGTCAAACGATACGCCTTCTCATTATCTAGGTTTTAAAGGGGACTTCTTTTCGGAAGTTCTGCATCATTTACGAAGTGAAGTTCGTTATGCAGATTATGTAAAACTTCACATGCATCTCGAAGGCTGTAACGATTTACGAGATCGCAAGGCAATTTCACGTCTAGCTTCTGCTTATCTCAAACTTTTGTTTCCCAATCTTCAGCCATCAGAACAGGAATTTCGAGCATATTGTGTAGAGCCAGCAATTGAACTACGCCAACGTGTACGAGATGAGCTGCATAAGCTAGACGCGGAATATACTTCTGTTAAGATAGTTTCGCTTTAGTAATATTCCTCATTAATTTCCTCTTCTAGTAAAAGAAAATTTTATGTGTGTATCAGCACTTGTCCATATTCGTGCTGAACAGTACTCCAATCTAACACATCATCTAGTGAATGCCGGAACTCTTCTAGTGCTTCCTCACGTGCTGTTTCATCTGGTATAACAGTTCCTCGCCAAACGAGTAGAAGGATTACGCGCTCTAAAAAAGTGTTGCTCACAGCAACATAACGCATCACTGTTCCAGGAAAGAGGTGTTGTTTCTGTCTTCTAATTGCCTCTAATCTTTGCTGTAGTACTTCGCGTTGACCTGCATGCATCTGCACCGAGATTACCGATATGAACTGCGTATTGTCACCTGAAGAGATATGCCAAGGTGGAGTATTTTTGCGCGGACGGCCTGCAGGTTCACGTTTGAATTTTCTAATTTCTTCTATAGAAATTGCAATCACATCAGCTAAACGAGCACTAGGCAAACGCCCCTCTTCGATGTAGTCATACACCGTTCTTGGTGAGAGACCTAACATCTCAGCTGCTTCTTTCACAGAAACGTATCCCGGAATACCAGGGGAATTCATACTGTCATTCATGCTATCAGTGTAGTAGAATGCGATATTATTAGAAAATGAACTGTTACGCACATTTAAGGAAAGGCGCAATAACCATCATTGTTTATTTTAGCTGGGCCTTACTTTTTTGATATGGAGGTGATAGAGAAATACAGTATTGTAAGTTGTCAGTTTTTCCACAAGGAACATGAAACGCCTTGAGTGATCGATGTGTCTATCAAAAAGTTACTCTATGGATGATGTATATGGCCCCCACTTGTACGTAGGATATGTCTACGTGGGAAAGGTAGCTGGCTAGTGTTGTGAAGAAGCAAAACCTGCTACAATCCCGGACAGTACATATGAAAGCAGTAGTTGATGACAGTACGTTTACGTGTGAAAGAAGTCTCTAAAGAGAAGGGTATTAGTATGGGTAAACTCCAGCGTGATGCTGATATTGCCTATAACACCATTAAACGGATGTTTAAAGACCCATACTATGTCACAACTACAGAAACGCTTGGAAAGCTAGCGAGGGTTTTAGGAGTTCAACCAGGAGAATTACTGGAAGAAGTTCCAGATGAATAATAACGTAATCAAGTTTGATTAAGCAACAATATGAGAGTCCACTTGACTCAATCGAGAGGGATATGGGAAAGAAACGAAACCGGATTAAGCAAGCGAGAATGAATGAGCAGCAGCTGCTCTCGCTACTCCTGAATGCACAACAAAGAGAATCGTTTGATCGCCTTCGTGCGGCATTGATCCCGAATGCGTACGGGTTTGTCGCAAGTATCATACGACATCCGATAAGTGGATTGTGGCAAGGATGGATGTCTGACGGCAACACAATCATTTGTATTTCAGCACGGCATGACCCCGACCAAGCATCTGCTGATGTGGAAGCATTCTTAGAGGTAAGCACTCATAAAGATTTCCATTTAGAGGACGTACCAGCATTGCAAGTGAAGTTCGACAAGGAAGGTGATGCTCTTTATGTTGCACTCCCACCAGATATATTTGAGACTCTGCTTTTCTATATTCAAATTTTGTATTTACTAAAGGGATAAGAGTTAGTACTCTGTACAACAGGCATAGAACTGTGGTTTCCAATATTTTTCTTTTTTAATAAGACAGCGCAAAAAGGGAACCCATGAGAAAATTTATAGGTACCTATAGATGCCTGCGTATCTTTTTTGTAGTCGTCAGCAAGCGACAGACGAAATTGCTCATTGAATGTTTTGTAATATTCCACAAAAGATTTGCACCGTTTGTTCCTCTATATAGGTAGTATTACACGTAAGTATCTGTCCCCAAACATGTTAATTCATAACTTTGTAGATAAGAAGTATTATCTATTCAAAGAATAAATAAAAGCTATATAAGAGTAAATATAGATTATATAAGTCAAGACAATGCAATACGACAATTCATTAAAAATGTCGTATTGCATTGTCTTGACTTATATAATTATTTTAGTGTATATATATAGTAATCTTTTTAAAAGAAAGACAAAAAAAATTATTTTAGAGTCTGCGACAAGAAGAGTTCTCAAAGCTACGTCTAAGAGAAACAATATTTCTCTTGTAAACAGAAAAAGACAATCTTTTAAAAGATTTTGAGTATAATTACATTTCCATCTAAGTGCTGATCGTGTTTTAGATCAATGGTGCTTCTGCCCGAAAATTAGCGATCTACATACTTAAAGGAGCCTGCTATGACGAAACGTTTGAGAAGGTATAGTGCGTCTACAACCAATAAACGTTTGAAAGAAGGGCGCGGACAAGGAAGAGGTGCAAACTATATGCCCTGGCTTCTTATTCATGACGTACCTTCTAAGGGCCTTGCTTGGCGTAGGAAGGGCTGGAAGACAGAAAGAACTCATCATCTTTTAAGCGGCCTTGAAGACGACTACTTTCTTAACACAGGATTGGAATCCTTCGGTAATTGATATACGGGAACAGTACCCCTTATTGCCGCTTGAAGAAACGTTAGCCATAGCAGAGGAGTGCAATATCCATCATCCCAATGTTCGCCATCCGGCGAAGCCAAAGGAGAGCATTCCTGTAGTGATGACAAAGTCAGTTGTCATCACTCTCTCTGAGGGACTTACTAGCTACGAGCGAGCGCGAACGATTAAATCCTCTCAAGATTTACAATCACAACGCACTTTAGAAAAATTGGAGATAGAACGTCGATACTGGGCAAGACGAAATATCGACTGGGCAATTGTTACTGAGCGAGAAATATCTCATGTTCTTGCTGAGAATGTCCGAGTACTACATAAGCACTTAACGATCAAGGACCGCTTAGCTCTCCCTGAAATTCTTCTTCAAGAGGCGACAGTAATGATGACTCACGAGGTAAAGCAAAGTTCCTGTTCCTTAAGTCATATTACTCTGGAGTGCGATGAGCGTTTACATCTTCAACCAGGAGATTGTCTCACAATCGCCTACCATCTTCTAGCAACAAGGCAGTGGAAAATAGACATGTTTACTCCCATTCAACCGGGTAACAGGCTTATTCTGTTAGACGAAATCCGCTAAGGAGAACGACATATGTCTCAAACAACTTTATACACAAATATGCTTTTTGAGTACCGTCTTGATGAGAGTAAGACGCGCACAGAGCGCATCCTGTGGATAGCACCTTTAGGTGATACCCTCGTTACCATCAACATCGACAGAAAAGACAAACATGCTCTTCCCATCTGGAGAACATCTGAGGAGATTAATTCCATGTTGGAAACAGAGTATGCACATATTGTTGATACCGATCCCTGGGATGTTTTACTCCATCCCAGTCACGAACTTCCAGAAGATCGCAGGAAAATGCGTCAAGAGTTTAGAGATAGGGCTTGGGAGGCTATTGAGCCTCTCGTAAAAGATGCAAGTAGTAGACTTTTTGACCCACGCCAACGTGGTCCACTTATTACAGCCCAAGCGAGAAAGAGTAAAAAAGATGAAGATGAGGAAGAGGTCGAAGAGATAGAGGAAGAGGTTGAACAGACAGAGGAAACTAAAAAGAAAAAGGAAAGAAAAGGCTTTATTTACGATGCATTGCGACGGTACTGGCAGGGAGGACAAACGAAAAATGTCCTTTTACCATTCTTCGACGAGTGCGGAGCGAAAGGGAAGGAACGAGAAGGGAAAGAGCATAAATTTGGTCGTCCGAGTGCTATCGCAAGGAAAGGAGAGATTCCAGCTGGAGTAATTCTGACCGATGATGTACGTAGCAAACTTTTGCGAGGTTATAAAGCATACTATGTGAGTGGGAAAGAGAAAACATTACCTAAGGCTCATCAGAAAACACTTGAAATCTACTTTAGCATCCGTTTTGACGAGCGAGATGAACGAAATAGGAAAGTATTTGTCCCAATTTTACCTCCAGCAGATCAACTTCCAAGCTTTCTCCAGTTTAGGTATATTCATGAGAAATATGATGACCTTACACGCTTGCTTACTTCACGTGAAGGTGAACGGAGGTTTGCACTTCGCCATAGAGCCGTTCTTGGTGAGTCAACACACATGTCATCGGGTCCTGGCTCCCTGTGCCAAGGTGACGCGACGATTGGCGATATCCATCTTGTCAGTTCACGAGATCGTAGTCGCCTCATTGGGCGACCGGTTATTTACGTCATCATCGATGTTTTCACCCGGATGATAGTTGGGTTCAGCGTGAGCCTAGAGGGACCAAGTTGGCTTGGCATGATGCTTGCTTTGTATAACATGACAGTGGACAAAGTTGCCTACTGCAAGGAATATGGTATAGACATCACCGAAGATATGTGGCCAAGTAGTCACCTACCCGAAGCGATTATGGGAGATCGGGGTGAACTCGAGGGATACGATTCAACAAACTTAGTTGACTTCCTTGATATCGATATAGCAACCACGCCTCCCTACCGTTGCGATTGGAAGGCAATTGTCGAGCAGAACTTTCGTCTTATCAGCGACGAGGTGATCCATTGGAGGCCAGGGGCTGTGTACATAAAACGCGAGCGCGGAGACAAAGACTATCGCTTGGAAGCGTGCCTAACACTCCCTGAATTCAGAGAGTTAATGATCCGCTGTATTCTCAAACATAATAATCATCATCGTATGAACTGGTATAACATGGACGAGTTCATGATCACAGACCATGTTGAACCATACCCAATTGATTTATGGAACTGGGGTATGACCCACCGGGTAGGTCACCTACGGAAAAAGTCTCCTGAAGTAGTTCAACTAAATCTTCTTCCTCGTGATACAGCCTCAGTTACCGAATATGGAATCCACTTTAAGGGTGTAGATTACACGTGCGAGCGTGCCATCAGGGAACAATGGTTTGTGAAGGCACGTAAAAAAAGATGGACGGTGCCCGTGTCCTACGATCCCCGACAACTTGATATTATATACCTTTCTGTTGATCAACAGAGCAAGCCAGAAGCTTGTGAGCTGGTTGAAAGAGAGCGGCCCACATATCAAGGCCGCGATTGGTTCGAAATACGTGACTACTTCGAGCTACAAAAGCAGGAAGAAGAGACATCCCTATCGCGGCACTACCAAGTCGAGGCGGAATTTAACGCCCAAGTCGATAGCCTTGTTAAAGAAGCTCAAGAAAAAACAGAACAAGTCACAAAAGGATTGAGCAAAGCTGCCCACCTAAAAAACAGTAAGGTAAATAGACACGACGAAAGGAACGATGAGCGAAACCGCAATGTCTGGCGGCCGGAAGGAGAAAGGCCGACACCTCCTCAAGCAGACTCAAAAGCGCAAGAGAACCAACTCGAGGAAACTGAAAGCAGCTATGTACCTCCCGATCAACCTCTTGACGACATTCGAAGGCTGCGACAAGTAAAGTGGGCTAGATCACAGGAGAAGGAGGTAAAGACAAATGGATAAGAACACTTGGCGACCGGCACCTCTACTAAGAGGTCGCAGAGTCGAGGCAGAGTATAACGACCCTCGGATACCAGATTATCAAGATAATCCGTTTATTGAAGCACTACCGCCTATTTGGTCGAAGCAACAAGTAATCGATATGCTTCAATACTATCCAGATTACCAGGCGGTCCATCGCGAGTGGTCACCAGAATTACGTTTGCACTTGATACGAAATGTGCTGAAGTTCTTCGAGGTCATACCTAAGCACATTGATTTGGAGCAGCGTCTTTCTTCGATGATTCGTCTCGGATACGAAGCGAGAAATCCCTGTTTACTCGACTATTATTGCAATATCGACAAAAAGGTTGATGCTATACTATCTGGGAAACCGCTGGTCAGTAACCTACAATGTAGTGCTCTTGCATTAGCGGTCGTAGGTCTTAGTGGCGTAGGGAAGAGCGTTACACTCGGTCATCTCCTTGCTCTTTATCCGCAGGTCATTTTTCATCATAATCATCGAGGAAACGCCATTAGTTATGTACAACTTGTATGGCTGAAGATCGAATGCCCCTCTGATGGCTCCACCAAAAGCTTGTGTCTCAATTTCTTTCAAGCACTTGATGACCTTTTCGAAACGAACTATGTTGAGAATTATGCTCGTGATGGCCATGCTACAACTGAGGAGATGATAAAAGGTATGGCTCGTCTAGCATCATTGCATGCGATTGGAGTTCTTGTCATTGACGAGATTCAGCATCTAAGTAATGCCAAGAGTGGTGGGTCTGAAAGGATGCTCAGCTTTTTTGTGGAACTTGTCAACAAAATAGGTATGCCTGTAATTCTTGTTGGGACCTATAAAGCGATGGCTATGTTGAACCGTGAATTTCGCCTGGCACGTCGGAGTGCTGGGCTAGGAGACTTTGTTTGGGACAGTATGAGGAGAGATGAGACATGGAACATCTTTCTTGAATCTCTATGGAGATATCAGTATACGCAAAAAGATTGCAAGCTTACGCCACATCTTAACCGTACACTTTATGATGTCACACAAGGAATCACTGATCTCGCTGTAAAGACCTATATGCTTGCTCAAACACGAGCCATAACCCGTGGCGATGAAATCATAACATCAGGCGTAATTCGCTCAGTGGCTCATGATAGCTTTCGAATGGCCCGACCTATCTTAGATGCCTTAAAAAGCGGGAACATACAGGAGCTTTACAAGGTTGATGATATTTTGCCTGTTGACATAGAAACACTTTTACGGGTGGTTACCAACAGCACTAAGCAACCGACACCTATCCATAGCCAGATAAAAGGTACACAGACAGAAAATAACGCAGTTTCCGAGGAGCAGAAGACCTTAGAGGAGAAAACGACAACCTCACTAACTCAGGAAGTCGCAGATACAAACCCAGAGCGTATTGAGATGAAAGCAGCAGATATGCTTCCAGACCTCGCTGTTCAGGGGAGCAAGTCCGAAATACCCGTATATGAGCTTTTGCAAAAGGCTGGATACCTTGCTTCTGATGATGAGCAACAAGCCAAAGGTGGTAACCAGTGATAGGCAACTTTCCTGATCCTTATCCAGGTGAGCTTTTCTATAGTATATGTGCTCGTTTCTCAGAACGCATGCAATATCCAAGTAGTCGCTCGGTTGTGAAAGAACTTTTCGGTTCAGCAAGTGCGATAGCTTGCGTCACCTTACCAAGCCATCTGGATCACTTTATTGCTCAGATGCCTCCTCACAGTAGTTACAGTGCCGATGGCATTATAGACAACCATACAACGCTTCCTTTGTTTGCACCATTTCTTCCGCTAGAACGACAGGACCGCCTTCGCCGAGATATGCGTAGTCATAATGGGTCCGCGCTTCACATGCGTGCAGGTATTATGGCGAGCCGTGTTCCTCTCCCAGAATGGCACCGCTACTGTCCACAATGTGTAGAGGATGATCGCAGGAGGTTTGGTGAATGTTACTGGCACCGCATTCACCAAGCTCCAGGTGTTGAATTATGCCCAATGCATAAGGTTTGGCTGCAGAACAGCCGAGTCCGCACAAGCAATACAAAAACTCATTATGAGTTTGTCTCTGCGGAGCGTTCCATCCGGGAAACGTTACTTTACCAGCACGACAAAGATGCATCGTTATTTGAGCCTCTATTGGCTCTCACACTTGATATACAGTGGCTCCTCGCTCAGCAGCATCTATCTCAAAAACTCAGAGATCTACAAAGACGATATAGCAAAAGACTAGCGCACTTAGGTATCTCGACATACCGAGGAAGAGTTGACAGAGGTGCGCTACTATCAAGATTCAAAACAAAGTATACATCTGACATACTAAGCTTACTACATTGCGAATTAGACGAAAACATTGAAGATTGCTGGCTGATACGCTTAGTACATACGTCTAATACTACTCAACATCCACTCCATCATCTCTTATTTATACACTGCTTGGGACTGACAGCCGAAATGTTCTTTCAACTTTCTGTTGGCGATAAGCCCTTTGGGAATGGACCATGGCCCTGTCTTAATCCAACCTGACGCCATCACCTTCAACAGTCGGTCGACGAATGTCATATCAAACATAGTCCGAACGTCAGCGGAAGGCCAATTGGTACCTTTTCCTGCACGTGTGGTTTCACATACGAACGTACTGGACCTGATACTTCAGCAGAAGATAAATTAAAAATGAGCAAAGTAAAGGCGTTTGGGTATGTCTGGGAAACGAAATTGAGTCGATTGTGGGAAGACGAGAGTGTTAGCTTGCGACAGATGGCTTTACAATTAAAGGTTGACCCACTAACCATAAAACGACACGCCTCCCAACTAGGTTTGCCGTTTCCCCGACCTGTAGCGAGAGCGTGCTATTTAGACCCAGCACGTATGTTACATCCTGCAAAAGTGCAAACGATTGAAGAAGATACGCTAGAAGAACACCGGAAAAAGTGGATGAGTGCTGTGGAAGAATATCAAAATATGGGTGTTAAGTTCTTAAGAGGCCAATTTCCGAATGTCTATACGTGGCTGTATAGACACGACTTTGCTTGGCTGAAAACTCATCTCCCACCCAGTAAGCAAAGATCAAGAAGTAAGCTCTATCGTATAGATTGGCAAAAGCGAGACCAAGACCTTGTTGAGTTAGTAGAGATATCAGCGAGACGACTCAAGGAGCAAGCACAGCGTCCAGTACGGATCACGATATCAGCCATTGGAAAGGATATTGGTCAACTTGCGCTGCTACAGCAGCATCTCTCTAAGCTTCCACTAACGGCACAGTTATTGGAAGACAGGGTCGAAACACTTGAAGCATTTGCTATTCGGCGTATTCAATGGATAGCTAAAAAGTATGACGAAGAGCATCGCAATCCAAAGCGGTGGGAACTTATCAAACAGGCTGGAGTCGAGCGAATAGCAACACTTTCACAAGTTGAGGAAGCATTGGATGCAGCTCTTGTAATGCAACCATCCTTCATACCGATACCTTAATGGAGATCAAAGCTTCTCTTCCATCAATAACTCGCTTTAACCGTATCAAGCAAAGGATGGAAATTAATTAGAAGGGTCAATCTCTGTACAAATGGAACTAGGTGGTAACTTCCCTCCATTGGACTAACTACGTTTTGAAGAAGATTCATGTGTATAGAACAACTAGAATAGAGGCAATACAGTGATTTGTAATTTTCCTATACCACATCCAGGCGAAATATTGCATAGTGTATTTGCACGTTACAATGATCGTATGCACTATCGGGCAGTACGTGCTGCATCAAGGGACCTATTTGGGTATGAAAAGCTGGTAAGACCAATTTTTCCAAACGGCCTCGAAAATCTAGTAGCTAACTTACCTCCTAAACCTAACTATACTGTAACTAGTCTCATCAATGACCATACGCTGTTACCATTCTATGAACCGTTCCTTCCACGTGGGCGAGTGAGTCTGATCAGAAACGCTATGGCTACTGATGACGAGACACCGATTTCCACACTGTTAGGCCTTAGAAATAGGATACTCCCAACCAAGTGCAACTGTTTCTGTCCTTGCTGTATTAAAGATGATAGAGAACAGTTTGGTGAGTGTTATTGGCATCGAGTGCATCAGCTTCCGGGAGTCGAAGTATGCCCGTCTCATAATGTATATCTTCAATATTGCACTTTATACGCTAACGAAGCAACACATGCATATGAATATGTATCTGCTGAGAAGGCGATAAGTAGATTGAAAAATGATCCAATTGGAATAAAAAATTCTCAATACAATGATTTTCTTAAAATTGCTTGTGATGCTCTGTGGCTTCTTCAAAATCATGATGTTACAGTAGACTTATCGTCTGTACAAAAACGTCTGCTCATCCTTCTTGCCGAGAAAGGATTCGCAACCTTTAGAGGCAACCTCTATACTAACAAGCTCTTACAATCATTTCGCCAGTTTTATCCCACCAATTTTTTAGAGCAACTTCATTGTGAATTGTATGAAACTACTCACAGAAATTGGCTTGCCAATCTACCTCATGGAAAAGAAAATGTCTATGGTCCTACACGTCATTTACTCCTTATTTACTTTCTGGGATATAGGATAGAAACATTTCTGAATCTTCCAATTGATCAGAAACCTTTCGGAGATGGTCCGTGGCCATGTCTCAATCCCGTCTGTAATAATTACTACAAAAGATGTATTCAGGAATGTGAAGTAATTTATCTCCCTGCTTATGGTAGATATCCCAGAGGGAGGTTCTCATGTGAGTGTGGCTTTACATACTCAAGAATAGGACCTGACCATACTGAGAAGGATCAATTTCGAGCAAGCAAATTTAAACTATACGGTCCTTTATGGGAACAGAAATTGCGGGAGATTTGGAAGGATCCCACCATCAACATCTCTCAAGCTGCACACATACTTGGTGTTGGCCAAAAAGTATTTAAGGATCAGGCTAAAAAGCTTGGATTAATAGTAATTCGGTCACTTAGACGTGATGTACCCGTGCAGAAAGTAGAGGATAGTCGTACTTACGTTGTAAGAATAACAGATCCAGTCCTACTGGAAAAGAACCGTACTATATGGCTTGCTGAACAAGTAAAGACTGCAAATATTAGCGTTAAAGAACTCAAAAGCAAAGTTCCAAAGATACATCGATGGTTATATTCTCATGATAGAGAATGGCTTTTAAGTAATTCTCCCAAACCATTTCGACAGGGAACTTCCGGCCCTAAACCTCTTCAAGTTTTGGACCAACGAGACACGCAATTTGCTACTGAGGTAAGATCTTCTGCTTTAAGCATAATACATACACACGGTTCTCCTACGCGATTAACAAAGGCTTCTATTTCCAATTGTATTAATCAGAAGAGCATGATTTTGCGCAATCTTGATAGGCTACCACTCACGGCACAAACGTTAACCGAGTTTAGTGAGACACCTGAAATGTTTGCAATCCGCCGGGTTCAATGGCTTGTAGGATGCTATCAGCAAGAAGGAGTGTGTCCAACCCGTGGTCAGTTCCTTAGCAGGGGAAATCTTCGGTCAGTACAAGCGAGATGGGTAAGTGTTAAGAATGCCATTGATGACGCATTGCGGCACCTAAACACCATCATGGCTTAAAATCCTCTCTTTAATGTGACTTTTTGGATACTATATCTTTAAGGTTATCCTTTGTGTCAGTAATGTAGGACTTGTTAGCACGCTTCAACAGTCCATGTTGACCCACTCATGTTGCGAACAGAAATTGATTCTCCATCGGCTGAACATTCATGTCATCCAGCCGATAGTGAGCAGAACGAGTGCTTATTACCTGATTGGATCTTCCCCTTTCGTTGCTGACTCAACACGGTTAAGTGGTCGTGGTCCTTTCGTCATGTCCAGAATGCAGAGTCGAGTGCCAAATGGGTCTTGGATCACTGCATACTTCCCGATAGTGATGTCGAACGGCTCGACTAAGACATGACATCCTTTTGCCGTGTAGTCTGCGGCAGCAACAACCACATCATCGGCTAAGTAATGCACTTCTACTGATGATGGCATGTTAGGATCATTGTGAAGAACGATTTCTGCATCACTCTCTGGAAAGACGAGTCCAATAGAATCATCCCCTCTCCATTGGGGATGGAGAGGGGATGGAGACCAAATACCTCTGCATAGTAGGTTGCTGCTGTCTCAATGTCATCCACTCGGATCATCACGCAATCAATTTTTCGTAATATTTCATTACCTCCTTGTTCTTCTTGTCGTCTCAGTATCACTCTCTCTACTTCTATCCATCACATAGTTTTAGTGTTTTGTTGGGGTTCCTCTTCCTGCTGCCACACGATCTTTCATCTGAATACCCGGCTAATACCCTAAACGCAAAGAGGTTTTATACAGACCTGCACCACTTGATTCTTATCAATTTGAGCTGGTTTGAGGAACAGTTCATTCTTACAATTGTCCGATCCTATACCGAATACCTTCAAGCCAATTCATATCCAAGTGCCAAGTTACAAAGCGAACATTATCTCCTTGTTTGATCATAACCTGTACTTGGGAGAAGTAATTGGCTTTGAGATCAAGAGCCCTCAGCTCTGAGAGACTATTACTTTCCAAATAATTCTCGAGAATCTCGGTTGGCAAATCGAAAAAGAAACGTTGACCATTGGGAAGTTGTATGTACCAAGTAGTGTTCTGCCAATAAATTCTCACATGGCAATCTCGTATATCGTTCAGGTCTAGCTTTACCTCTGGAGTGAGGAATACAGGAAATTTTCTGGCTATGATGGCCAAAAAAGGCGTAGTAAGTTGTCTACAAGTGGAGCAAAACCAATCTAACAGGTCTAATGCAGCATCTTCTTTTACAATTTGAGAGAGACTAGAGTCATGCTCATCTCTAATATGTAATCTAATCGCTTTTCTTAACGCCGGAAGGCGAAAATAAAGAGAAGGAGGAAGCCTTTTCTTCCCATCAGGTTTTATCTGCACAGTAGGTACAATATTTTTGATATCATTTAAAATTGCTTGGATAAAAGCTAATTTATCTAGGTAAATAAGGTATATTCCATGCACCAAGGCGTACGTCTTCGCATTAGCAGTATAACCTGAGCTAGAGAGGAAAGCATACTGATAACTATATCTTGTGGCGGTTGCTAGCTGTCTTTCTTGATCCCAGTATGTATTAACGTCCTGCAAAATACCTACAGCATTCCGCATTACCTCGATTCCAATCGGGTCGTCTTTCCGGAACTTTGCCTCAACCAGAAGCCTCTGCGGCTGCACATAGAGATGCTGAATAGCAAAGTCAGCAATCGCATCAATTTGATGCTGGCCTCCCCTTCCCTTAACTTCTAAGCCGTTTGAACCTTGATGAAGTGTAGGATCATTGAAAGCACTTGAAATAGGTGTATATCCTGATGCTTCAAGAAGATATAGCATTACTTCTTCTTGAAGCATCCCTGCAATCTGAGCAGTTTCAGGAAATCGTTTCTGTTGTTTAACAGCCATAGCTCACACTTTGCTTTAGCAGATAGTATCTTTCTTGTAAAGTGAATCTGCTATCAATAATCAGACAACGCTGTTTTTGTTATAGCCACTTATAAGCTATTATACAAAACAATATGCTAATATCCCTCTATTGAACTTATATGGTAGTACTTATATTTCTATGGACAGGATAGTTTACTTCTCTGCACTACTTTGTGCTCAACGCATAAAACATTTGCAAAAGGCATTTCGTTAGTTCTGCTTTGCCGTAGGAAACCAGTCGGGAGTACACATAGGGAAAAAGTTGAGATTTTCTGGAAGTCGAGATACCATCTCTTGTTGTTGTCCGTCGTGTTGGACTGCAGAAGCATATAACTGGTTGAGGTGAAAAGTAAAGGGGATGTCGCCAACCTTAGTAGGGGATGTTGATTGCAGATTCATAGCTCCGATTGAGGGTCTGAAAGAGTGAGTCAGAGACAAATGTGAAAAATTATGCATCGTAGGCACACCACTGCGTATTAAAAAGGAGGTACTCTGGCTGTGCTGCAAAAAATACGATAGAACAAAAGGAGCGTGAGTAGTCCACTCATACTTCTCTAAGAGGCTTGTACTGGTTACTTCCTTCGTTACGCCGCATATTTCTACTGCTTTTATGTTTTATATGCGATATATCATCTTCTTTTGAACAAGCAGAACATCTAGCCCCTCATCCTCTTATTGCGGTCCATCGTATTTTCGCACGAGGAAACGTCAGGATGCGAGCAGAGGCGAAAGCACGGCTGCAAGTTGTCGGCAAAGAGATGAGCGAAAAGATGATAGCAGCCGAGGTCGAGCTGATGCATAAAGAGAAAAAGCTAAAACCGTTACGAGCCTCTCTCCTCTTCGTGCCGATCTGCCAGTCGATGCAAGAGCAACAAGAGTGGAGTGAAACAGTTTAAGGACGTTCTGTGTGATCGCTACCCCAATGCGCTAGCGACGTGGTATCGAGCACCTCGTAGTTTGTCGATGAGTTACAGAAGCTCGTGCCAGCGTTACGTGAAGAAGGAATTGAGGTTGGTGTTCCTCCGGATACAACTCTCGTTACCCTTGTCAACAAGGCCCTTGAAACACCTTGATCGGATAATGTTAAGGCCAATGCATTGAGCTCATGCAACTTTGTGGTGATCCCCGTATTGGCTACTTGGGATATCCGTTCATAGAAGAAAACGATGGATTTTGTGGACGGATGACCTACGTGGCCAATATAGGTAGAGATATGCGACGTAATGAAGGAAATAGCGAGTACAGGTTATCCCACCAGTTGTCTCTCTGCTGATTCTCTCCCTTTAGAGTTATATATAATGGAGGAAGGAATGAGAGGACAGTGTTCTGTTTCTTGAGTACATTTGAAGGAGGAAACATGGCTGAAAGAGGTGTTCTCGTCCCAGTGTGGAATAGCACGATTGGCAAGTGGGAGCCAGTCGATTTTCGAGATGGACAACGAGTGGTGCCGTGGCCCCACGGATTTAGTCAGGAGTTGCTGCCAGTTCCCGAGTATCAGGAAGGTGATCGCGTGCAGTTTGTCCGAGATGAGACGTGTGCTCGCGAAGGTGCTGTACGTTGGGTGCTCTTCCAAGACGACATTTCACGCTTTCAAGAAAAGCTGGGAGATGCCATACCCAGCCCAAGCTTGGATGCTGATGATATCATCTATATTGTTACTGCACGTGGTCACGATCATCGGATCAAAGCCTCTCAGATCCTTGGTCGCTTTGTCTCGCTCGAACGGATCTCGCGTGTCCTGCCTGTACAAGAATAGCTAGTGCGTCCTCTTTTCCACGAGAGTTCCTCAACGCCTTACAGAGGCAGTGCTTGATGGTAGGACTAACTTCCTTGGGATATCTGTGCGAGAATAGCTGCTCTTGAAAAATATTTCTCCCTGTTCTTTTTAGCACTTGCGTGGAGCCATGTCTACGCTGATTGAGCGCAGTCACCCCATTCATATACTACAGAAGAGCAGGGAAAAATGCATTTCCCTCTGTTTGTCGATAATCATGTGAAAAGTAGGTTACGAAGCGTCTGTCTACTGCTAGCAGCAGATAAGTATATCTACGTTATAATCGTCTAGAAATAGTGGGCAATTTGTTGAGTTGAGATACATTGGAAACTATAAGTCAGGTAACCAGAGTAGTTAACTTGCCAATTTCGGCGTATAGCTCGTCGGTGAACTGCTACCCATAGTTAGCTTTCAATTTCATGGTAATATCCTGTTTCTCAAAGAGGGACGGAGCACTTCCTGCACGAGTGTTCGTCAATTCTTGAGTGGTGGTCTTGCCCCATTTTCGTAGTCTTCCATAGAAGTGGTGCTCTACAATTTCATAGCCTTGATGCATCATCAAAGAAGCCCAAAAAAGATTGTAGTAGAATGCGTCAAATGTGAAAAGTCTCTACAGAAAAGTAGGAGCTTTGTATTAATTATTTTTAAGCCGTTTTATGTGGTATCATTTGGAATGATATTAGGATGAAACATTGAGGATGAGAAATGAAGCAGCAGGACTTCGACATGCTTTTAGCAGATACAACAAAGCAGATAAATGGGCCTATTGAGTGGGTGAAGGATGATGACCATTATCCGTCAGTAGAGTTTCGCGTCGAGGTTATTTCTCAGTTCAAGTATCCTATATTTATAATATCCCCCAGAACCTGGACACGGCAATAAGGTAGAATGACTGTATCAAGGAAGACTCTTGTGAGGAGAAAATGATGGCAATGCCAAGAA
>JAABUU010000486.1_pt1 | contig 88488 bp, 88 predicted proteins | sample 5559301 | NCBI WGS metagenome assembly JAABUU01 (sample SAMN10711884, study PRJNA513360) | rock metagenome | isolation source: Antarctica rocks | place: Antarctica: Victoria Land, Richard Nunatak white
CCTTCTGCCACCCCCCCCCCCCCCCTCCCCCTAAAATTTAGCAGGTATACCCTACAAGCCCCTCCCCCCCCGCATTAATTTTCGTGAGTCGCCCATATGAATTTTCTATCGAGTTTGTCAAGGTCCATCATACTTCCTTCATATCCCTTCGACTACTTTGATGATTCGTAGCATCATGCGGCGGTTTTCATTCACTTGCTTGGTCGTTGTAGCCTTGACTGCTGTTTCATCGACTACTGCTTCACCAATCTCAACCCTCAGCCATTACTTCCGATCTCCTACACTGGGAGAGGGACATGCCTTGAGGAAAAGGCAACGGGTCAATTGCTATAATATTAGATCGGCTTTCGATAGCTCATGTTGGGGAGTCCTTGGTCTGAGCGACTGGCTCAATAATCCAACGACAGGATGGAATCATACGCATCCGCCATGTGATATGACGCAAGATTCTTCGCAATGCTGCGTTGCTGGTGAACCATGGACGACATGTTTCCTACGTCTTGGGCACGGGACAGGGGGAAGCGATTGTTCTCAGATCAATGTACAGACCTGTTCGTTGGACTTGCATCAGAGTGTCAACGACACTGTCGCGGTGCAGTATCATTATGTCATGAAGACAATATATAGTATTAAAACCCTGACGTGCCAAACATTTGAGATAGAATGATCTTACTGACTATAAGGTAGGCATCAACAATTTCTTTACAACATATTGGACCGCTCTTCAATACGCTGCTAGCCAGGCCCAGCTCGTAATACAGCCAATTATTGAAGAACTCGATGTGAAGGCACAAACTAAGTTCCCGTGGCTCATAATTATCAGTCTTCTCTCAGTTGGACTGGCATTCGTTGGAGCGCCCAGTGTCGCAGTGGGCATGTTGCTTCTTTCGCCTTCGCTAAAATACGGCAGTCAGGCGCTAGCCATCAGTGCAATGCAAGCCCCAGGCTTTACTAAAGCGATGTGGCCTGCAGGAACCGATGACTCGAAGTTTGTGCAGATCGGCGACTTGGACAAAGAGCTCGCCAATGCAACTCAAGAGATGGCGGACAGGATCAACACTGGTGTTCAGCTTCTCATGACTGACATGCCGACATTTGTCGCTTTTGCCGAAAGCGGAAGGTTCTCTGGCAGCGAAACACTCTCGCTCCCGGCCAAAACGGACGGGCTTGATTACGCCCTCACCACGTACATGCTTTCCGAGGCAATGGCAAAGAACGGCTGGTACATTGTCCCACACCTTGGGCCGTATAATAGCGCCGCCGAAGTGGCGAATGGCCCGTTCGGGTGCACGATGGGCCCCAACAATGTCTGCACTGTCGACGATCAAGCCAGTTTCTGGAGTGAAAGCAGTCGGCGTGTCTATACTCTCACCAACGCGGAACACAACGACAACAAAAAGACTCCACTTCAGCTTACACAAGACATTATCAGCAACGGATGGGCCGCTCTGAACGTCCTGTTCGACGGCGCCTTCAACTGTACCGCCGAAGGCAAAGCAGGTAGTGCAGCGGTCAACTTTAATTGGGATGGGACTCTGGACATTGCTTGCGTATCCCAACTGTCGGTCTACATTGCTTGCGGGGCGCCATGTCCGGCCCCTCTCATCAACGGAAAATGCCCATTTGGATGGGTCCCCATGTCGCAGTGCAAGTTGTAGCTCCCGGATCCCAAGGACGTTCTATGCTTTGCGAGAGGTGCCCCGACACATTTTATTTTTGTATATACCGTTTTATTTTCGCTTGCATTTGCATTCTGGGCGTTTTTGCTTGCACAGCATCAAGCCATCGGCGTTGTATGCTTGCTTTGCTTTTGTTGCCGTTCGGCGTCGTTTCTTCAGGACGGAAATTCGATTTGCAGCGAATTCAGCTGAGTAGATACGTGTAGAAACTCAGAAAGCACAGAGTGTAAGCATTAGATCTAATATGTCCAGAAACATTTCTGATATACAATATATATTTTCATAGTTCTAATCTCTGTCTCTGTTCAATTCGTGACACGAGCACACCTCTGCAGATGATTAGAGCTTAGTCATACACATTGCTTTGATATCATTCGTATCTCCTCCGAGCGCAATTGTTTCAGCCTTCGCTGCTTATTTGTCTTCGCGATATCGAATCACAAGGTCATGCGCTCTGCCGCCATCACGTATCTTGGATATCCCGGCGTGAGCGGAAGCCCATCCCCACTGAAACTAGGCATGTCGGCCACATTGATGTTCCCAGCATTGAAACGCGAATTCGTCCCACACTTCTCGACAATCGCACCGAAAATGTTCTCCTCGCACTGTGCTTTCGATGGAATTCGACCTGGCATCGGCTCGGCGGGCAAGTAATAGCCCAGAGCGCAGCCGGGCATTTCTATCCATATCCATTTATCGCGGACTAGACGTTCTGGCTGAGGAAAATCCAATTTACCGCAGGCGATTGGGACGGCGGCCTCACACATTGTGGGGTTAAGACCAATCTGTGGAGGTTCGGTGATTTTGACGCATTCGACATGGTAGCCATTCTCGGTGAGATTGAAAGGCCTGATACGATTTCCGACGGTCAGTAAATTGAGCGGACGAGTAGTGAGGGCGGAAGAGGGGACGGCGAGGAGTTGGAGCAATAGAGGTAGCAGAATCACAGAGGCACACATGGTGAGCCGAAAACTCTGGGCTTGAGGAAGTTGTCGATTGTGATATCTTGTAAAGGGCGGAAATTGTGGAGAGAGAACAGCCAAAGTAGAAGAGAGGGGAGCGTGGATATATGTGGATGGTTGTACCGCAGCTGCATGGTTTTTCGCAAAATCGCGTATATCCCATTGTTAGACTCACTGTAGGCATCTGCGGACGGAGAATCCCGCATGCGCTCTCTTCGCCCCAAACAGAGATATATATGTTGTATTATCCGCTTCGTTTCGCAAATTTGTGTGGGTGATAGGAAATGAGGCGAGACAGTAGATGAAGACGGTCTGCTTATCTGGCAATGAAAACGACAGAGGGATACTAACGACTTACGCATCACGGTTCAACAGACCAACAGTCCTCTTTCCTAGCCTAATACCCTCAAAGACGACACCAAACACTTCGCTTTGTTATGGGCTCCAACAACCTTGACTAACCGTGTCTTGATTCCAACGAGGCCGTATACGTGTGCTGCGAGCTCCTTTCTAATGGAAGGAAAGATTAATTCTCCTGCGTCTCAAGCCATCAAGCAAGCAATGTAAAGAGCAAACAATCGAATATCAGGTCAAGCAGCTTCCTAGCTTCTCTGGGGTACTGAGGCTAACAATGATCTGGGATGTGGCGTCTAAGGACATTCTTAAAGTCGGATGTTCATCAATGCCGTGAGCGTTCAGGGCTTTGCTAAAGATCCAATGCGCGTCAATTTTCAAGGTGATCCTTTCGCCATGGTTATGGAGACAACTCTTGGCCCAGGCAATCCAAGCACTTTCGATCTAAATATTGAGGGTTTGCTCCTCCTGAAAAAGGATGATACACAGCTACTATTTTCTATACCCCCGCCGCCAGTCCAGCCGACCAAGGCGCCAATAGCAAACAGTAGTGATTCCCTAATTCAACATGACCCGATCCTTACCCATCTGGATTAATGATACGTTCACAGCTCTGTGTGAAGTGGGAGCAGTACCAGGTACTTGACAGCCGCCGAGACAGTTGCCGGTAGCGAGGCAAAAAGCTTGATCCGCCGCGGGTCCACCGGTATGGGACTTATCTGCACAGTGCCGCAGTTGTAACACTCATCCCTGCCATTTTGCAACGGGTAAAAGCTGTTCCGAATATTAGGGCCAGTATGGTAAGATGAAGAAGAAGAAGAAGAAGAAGAAGATCTAGCATACCTTGCTTGGATCCCCTGATCTGGAGGTTTCACACCGTCTGCCTCAATCGTTAGATCCTTTGCGAAAACGCTTGTGTGATTTTCCGACCCTGTTAAAACGGCCGCCATGCCATACTGCCCGGTGGCCAAGGCACTTCTCTGCCTAGGATCGAGATTCATCTGAGGTACGATAGAACTAGCTTTGGTACTTCTATTTTCGACATAGACCTGAGCGATTTTGAAGAAGTATTCATATTCTACACACTATGCTCACGTTTTTAGGTCCAATGTGTCCGGATTAGCTGGGCGATCCAGTCGAACACAGTTTTAATTGGGGTCGCATTCTTGGTTGATAAGTTGAGCTCGCATACCGGGGTTCGAAATGCAGAAAACCGAAAAGGCCTGAGGCGAATGTTCGTAGCGGCAGCGAGACGAGCTCAATTCGAGTCCTGCCGGACATTGAGCAGGATGGAATACCATGGTCCGCTTCTCTTTTAGGTTCCGGGAGGACTTAAGCTATAGGTGTCAAAAACAGAGATGCGAGACTTGACAGCGAGGCCATCGGAGTGGAGGGTGGTAGCATTGAGCTGTGATACAGGTCTGATATGAACGTCGAGATGTCAGGATGAGCCCGATAACTATGTGAAAGACCAAACAGGCGAGTGCATAATAAGCAACGTTGGGTGTAGAGCACATCAAATTGGATAAGTGAGAGAATACTTGGCGGATACATGACATCGAGAGCTCGGAAGAATCTATGCCGAGAGATAGACAGCGAGGGCTGCATAAACCTACAAGGTAGCGTTAGATGTACCATCCCCACCTCTAGACTCTAGCGACCATGTAGGAATGAATGAGGCGGATGCGCTGATAAGAAGCTCTGACAGCAGGGCGAAGACGACGTAGAATATATTCATGGTTATGTGCGAAAAGGCCGATGGTCAATGTGTCGTGTCAGTCCTGAGGACGAAAGATGTATTTTATCAACGCATAATCTCGATCATGAGCATCCTGGATAGGATTGAGATCTGGGAATTAGCTGACTTATGTTGGCATAAAAGTCATAGCCGGCAAGCAATCTGTATTCGGGCCCATTGTGGTAGATGTTGGGTTATTCATCGATATGCAATCCGAAACTGCTGTAAGCGCAATCAAGAACCAAACTTGACATACCTGGCTTACATACTGCGGCTATCGCTCTCTAGACAGGTCCGACGTTGCAAAGATGTTCTTGAGAGTCTAGTAATGGAGACGAAATATATATCAGATAGCCACAGGTGAGAGGAGTAAGCCGCAGTGTATCCCTACATCTGGTCCTCATAATCCCATTACCCTTTTGAGCTTCAATTATTTGTCCTCCCCCGTATCGCAAACTCACAATCGATCTTGGTTGATTATCTGGAACGCCACATGAAACGTAGTGAACCCACCAGGAGCAAGAGCATGGGATTACCAAGGATGAGAGCGCACAGGGATGCTTTCAGGGCCAGTAAAGGCTTGACCCGTTGGTAGGCAATGAGGATAAGAACGCGCCATCTCTAATAAGAAATGTCCGTCTGGAAAACCGCAGAGAAGATAAAATCCTTTGGTCAGGAGTGACGCTACAACAGATATATAGACATAGACCGAGATTTTAGTTATACCAAACTCGTCTAACACAGAACGTTGCTCTTCGTTACAGCGTTCAGACTCGAGCAATATATTTATATAGCGCCGGCCTAAGAGAAGATCCTATCTTGGAGTTCCTTAGGATAGTAAAGCGACTTGGTCTGCAAGATCCGCAGTCAGAACAACGATCAGAAGGGCCGGGCGCGAGTACTGTCTGACAACGTCAATCATTTGCGTGGCATAACTTATGATCGATAGATCTATATCTGCACATAAGATCCCTTCGTCACCAGGCGGAAGCGGCTCAACGAATGGAGTACGACCAGGCCGGTATATCATCGCAAACCCTCCCCTGCTTTTCCCACAAAATTAGCGTTTCCAGCCTCGTCTACTCTTTGTTCGCCGCCGTCAACGTTTGGGCTGCTACGAGTAGAAAGGTTGCACACTTCATAGCCATGAGCTGCCAAGCCTGCGATTCTGCTTGTGCCGCGACATGGTAAGGCCAGGGCATACTCTCGGGTTTCTTGGAGGAGGGCCAGTGTGCAACATGTATCTCGTTGTCTTGAGAGTATCGTATTACCCCAGGGTGTCTGGAGATGTTCCTAGCTGTTAGGGGGAAAGCGGTCCGCCAATCGAGTGCGCACAATAGCCATTCGATCAAGGAAGGTTTTGGAATCTATATATCCATACCAGTTAAGACCGCCAACCTTGCCAAACGGGGTGTCAATCACACAGTTCCAGAATTCAGCCTGCCCGTCATCCCAAAGCGATAGCCCACATGCGTAAGCTTGATCTTGCGGCCATGGCAAAGGATATCGCCTTGGGTGTTAATGCAGGACTATATTATGACGCTTCGTGAGAACAGCGCAATGCAAGGTTGCTTGAAATGTAATAAGGGTTCAGATATACCTGTGCAATACATATGCTCCCCCAGCTCTTTCGCTATGTCCCAGAACTATGAATATCCTTGTTTACTTGATAGCTTTCTAGATCCTCCTCACTTCCAAAGATCTTTTGACAAGGGAATTTGGGACGTATTTGTGAATCATTTGGACGTTGTTGAAGACGCTTTCGGTCCAGATGGTCCCTACGTATCCTGGGATGAAACCCCCTGGGAAGCTATTGAATCTCAAGACGGTAGATGATGTGGGGGCCCATATTCAATACTACTCTAGAATATTGGCACCCCTTGTTCTCCCGCACCTTGGAACAACGAGATAGAATAGTCTTGCCCACAGAAGCTTGAAGATCCAGCCAGCCAGGCTCCACCTCCGCCGTACCAACCTTTACTTGCATTGCCGTTTTGATGGGCTTTTGTGGAAACTGCTGGTGTCTGCTTGACGGAATGGGTTTTCGTGAGGAGCAGCAACAGGCTATGGCCTAATGCAGATTGCGAGTTGAAGTGACAGTGTTCTTCTCTACTGGTATTTGGGGCTGCTAGAAGTCCGCGGGGTTACTCTCGAGTGCTGGAGGAGAAGCGATTTACCGCATTATTTAGTATATAAGATGTGGCTCTAGTATAAGAGTTATGTGCCTAAAAAGATACCTTTGTTTGGTAGAAAACGTCACTTGTTACAATGTACATTTGTTACTACTGTAGCTCGTTGAAAATTGTTAAGTCACTAACAATTAGCTGAAAATCTTACCCAAATCACCCGTTATTTCGTGTTTCAGCACCTCGGCTTGTCATGCATTCAGTATAAGAGATACAGGGACTACCGACGTTGAGCTTTCTGCCCTAATTTACATCTCATCTGCGATTTGCCCATGAACTCGTGGAGACCCCTAAGAGATCTTCCAACTATGCGTCCCATGGTATGATTTATGTCAGCATCCTGAAGGTACTCGTTCCAACAGCCCTCTTCCGTGACGTTCATGCTATGTTTGGTCCTGCTTCAAACCTCTACAACCGGGCAATTTCCTTTGATATATGGTTTGGTCCTCAATCACGCAGATTGGTGTGCTGCTGTCACTGGTTCAGTGTATCGACGTTCGTTGTTAAAGTTCGAAAGCAACAGTGATAATTTGGTAGGAGAATTTGGATAGCTATCGGTAATAACTAATTAACTACCAAACTGTGCTTCTTTTTGTTGACGGTAGACTTCCTGCATTTGCTTGCATTTCAGCTGGTCAATGTAGAGTCTGAAAGGATACGTACACGTTGATTGAACTAAATCCCCTTGGTTCATCGTTAAAGTGTACGAGGGGAATGTACCTTGAGGTAACAAAGTAAGGCTTACAAATCAGTCTGAAATCTGAATGACGGGAGATCCATGAACCCCAATGACCTATTACGTAGTATAACCATGTTTCAACAGCGTCTGTACTGTCTGCAAAGTGGTATAAGACTCTCTCAAAAATCTATTTCACTTTCTAGATCACTAAACCACACTATGTCTTCTAATACCGCAGCCTCGAAGCGCGAATGGCTGATAATACTTCCAGACCACCCGGGTGCATCGGAGGAAAGGCTGAAGGTTCGTCGGTAGGGTTTGGTCTTTCATCCACGCTTTCGGATTCGACTGTAACAGGCATAGTGACCACCTCAAGTCCATGACAGAAAAGGCAGAGAAGGGGCTTTGCACCTTTGGAGGCATGTGATGCCCGCCTAGCCCACATTGCTTCCAAATACAACACTCTCTGAGTCTATGGCTTACCAGTGCTTATGGCTTCGTTAGGCGCCATGTTAGATGAGCAACCCCGGGAAGGGGAAACTCCGAAAATGAAAGGCAGCGTGCTGGTTGCGGTGGCTGAGTCAAGGGAAGAGGCGCTGCAGTTTGTGAAGGAAGATGTGTACTCTACTCAAGGGGTGTGGGACCTAGAGAAGGTACAGATCTATCCGGTACGAGTCATCTGATCGGTGGTGTTGCTGGGAAGCCTATAACGGAATACGAGCTGATTGTGATTCAGTTCAAGACAGCTATTAGGCAGCCTTTATGAGCTTTGCCCTAGATTTTAAAAGGAAATTGAGTCTTGAAATCTTAGAACGCACTACCCGTCGTAAATAAAGTACCAAATATCTTGATGTACTCTTCTCGACAATGTGCCAAGAGACACCAAGAATCAGTGTTATGATGTTACTTTAGGCAGCTTCCCCGGACATACTACTAACATATAAGTCTATTCCTGCATTCCATAAGGTATGGACTTCTAAGAGGACTTGATCCAGAAAGAGCGAACGGAGTAAGAGAGAAGTGCTCGGTATGCGCAAGTAGTACAATGGAAAGAAAAAGCGAGCTAAGATCATCCTCACACTAGAGCTTTGCCTTTGGCTTTTGCTGCTTGAGCATCGCGGCTGCCACTTGTCTCCTTTGGACCTTACCAGTGGCTGTCTTCGGTATTATATCGGTAAAGAAGATCTGAGCGATTAGTAATTGCATGGGCTGGACGTTATGGCAAGTTACCTGCTTTGGGACTTTGTATTTGGCAACCTTGGTAGCAATCCACTTGCGCAGTTCATCTTCGGAGACTGTCTTACTACCTCTTAGAACGACGGCTAGACCTATGTCTTGGCCGTACATCTTATCCTCAATAGCGAAGGACACAGCTTCTCCAATGGCTGGATTCTGAGCTACAACATTATCCAGTTCAACGGGGCTGATTTTCTCGCCTCCCTTGTTAATTAGTTCCTTGATTCTTCCTGTGATTATAACATATCCGCTTCCGGCCTTTTTGCCTTGGTCGCCTGTTCTAAAAAACCCTTCATTTGTGAAAGATGTCCTGTTGGCTTCGGGGTTGTTAAGGTAGCCTTTGGTGACATTCTCGCCGCGTATGCAAATCTCTGCCTCAGAGCCCTGAGAGACCTCTTGTCCTGCTTGATCAAGGATTCTCACCTCAACCCCTTGGCCTATGCCAACGCTACCCGGATACCGTTTAGCAGGTGGCAGTGGGTTGCTGGTCATTTGATGCGCAGCCTCGGTCATTGCATATGCTTCCAGTACTGGAGCACCAAACGCTTCCTCCAGCTCATGAAAGGTCTTTGGTGACAACGGAGACGAGCATGATCGTATAAATCGAATGTTTGGTTTTGTTTTTGGAGGTGGATTCCGAAGCAGAATTTGGTGAATGGTCGGAACCTACAAGACTTCGGAGTCAGTATCGCTCTTTTAGGATAGAGTCTATTGAGGTATGAGACATGTTTGCAGAGGCTCAAAACTCATGATTAGATTAAGATTTTTGCAAGATAGACTCCAAAAACATGCTTACAGCAGTGTACCAGTTAGCCTTGAGGTGGATGAAATTGTCCCAGAATTCAGAGGCCGAGAAGCGTATAGGCACGATGACAGATCCCCCAGAGAAAATGGGAGCCAGAAATCCAGCGAGTAAGCCGTGGACATGAAAGAGTGGCATGACTAGGAGGGTGCGGTCCTGTGAAGTCAGCTGATAGGTAGCCTGAATGTTTTCTGCATATGTCAATATATCATACGGCTGCAAACACAATCAAGGCCTACAAACTCATGGTCCTGGTGAGGTTTCGATGCGTCAACGGTACCTGCTGCTTGTTAGCCTCTTGCCCTTCGTTTGGACTAACTTGCGGTCAGTAACATACGGCCTTGGGTGTCCCAGTGGTACCGCTCGTATGCAAAACAAGCGCAATATCTTCCGGCTGAGCATTCTGCACAGACTGGTTGCCTTTCTCCGCCAGCTTTCCCATGTCCTTCACGTCCAGTATAACTTCTTGGCCGTCCCAGTAACATTCGGCAATCGCAGCTTTGTATTTGCGAGCCGCACGCACGGCCGGACCATCTTGGCCGAAAGAACCTTTCGGTACCAATGCCAAAGCCGAGCTGAGATCATCGATGTAGAATTCGAACTCATCCTGTTTGTAGGCCGGATTGAGTGGAGCTGCTATAGCACGCTGCCAGGAAGCTGCCAGGAAGGCAGTGATGAATTCATACGAGTTTGGCAAGGCAATTGAGACGGCCGCCTGAGGGGTGATCCCCACATTGGCGAGTTTCTTCTGGAACAAAGTCACCTGGGCCTTCAGTTGTTCATACGAAACGGTCAGAGGCTGAAGTTTGCCGGGAATGATAATCGCAGCCCCTTGCCCTTGGAACTGAATAGATGTCGCCAAAGTTGCCATTGCTGCAACGAATAATGGATAGAATACCAATGATGCTGTTTACCAAATGAGCGTAGGGGCCCCCTCTCCAAGCTGATAGCATAGAGCACGCGAGCATAGCGCAGTGGCGCCATTCCTCCAATGAGGAGACCCAAGAAATCGAAGAGAGTCAGGTTACGTGATTGTTACGTCGATAGCTCCATGTTACGGTAATATTACGTAGTACAGTGATATCACTGCTCTGTAATTTACGTAAATTAGAGTATCCTAGCATTACAGTCGTAACCGAGATCTTGGCAGCTGGGTCTAAATCAACTTCCAATGCCAAGACTTTGGTTCACTGTCTACACTATGGCCCTCATCTTCTAACTTGTACTGTCATTGATAAACACCATGGCACCCGAAGCCTCTTCCAATGTTCCAAAGGCCGGCCTCTCACTCTACGCTAATCTCCTCGACCCTTCATCGTCATCTACAACTACACCTGGGACCATATCACGGGCGCCTGTGGTCTTCAAGCAATCTCATGGTGAAGACTCGCGACCAGATGAAGGACCTGCCCAGAAACAGCAGATAAGTGCCGGTAGATATAAATCTGCCCCCTGTGTGAGGTCATAGTTTGTGCGAAGCGGATTGGCTCACGGTTCCTCTGCGCTTTCTTTGCATTGAACAGCTTCCTTAAGGTTTCAGCCGACCAAGCGGCCGCAGATATCCATACAAAAACCGAAATCGAAGTCATCGGTGCAGAAAGCTATTCCACCAAGAGCATTTGACGTGAATCAGGAGTCTGTCTCTGTGAATACGAAGACTGCAACACCGAAACCGGTTACGAAAGTCACGCTTGCGGACTGGACAGCAGATGGCGATGACGAAGATGTCAACGGCTTTTTCGGGGGTGAGAAACGCCAACGTGGTGGCCGTAAGAAGCGAAAGAAGAACAAGGAAGAATCATCGACTGTTGTGCAAAATTGGGATGACATATACGACCCATCAAGGCCCAATAGCTATGATGAGTACAAGAACAGCGATGAAAAGATCTTGGAGTTGAGAGAGTGGAAGGACAAGCTTTACGCTCATCGTGTGGCTAGGCGGCGAACCAGTGATACGGATGACAGCGAGGCGAAACACTTTGTATATCAAAAGAGTAGGTCTCCATCTTTGGGAACATGACATGCGCTTACCCTGGAGCAGATCGAACTGAGTTCGCACTCCCTCCGGGCTTATCCTTTGCGCCGCCAACTCGGTTCGATGACATAGATGTCCCACTTCCTCACACTATAAGCATCCCAGACGATCCAACTGGTGAAGATGCCTACGCTCGGCGCATAAGACTTTCACAAGTGGCCTATCAACCCGTAATCACCGCGCCAGTACCGGGGACCCCTCAGGGATCTATCCAGTCACCACCGCTACCACCAACACCGGCTTCTAGGCCACTAGATGTACCACATATACGGACGCCACCCACCCCGCCAACTGCCGTCGGTATCACCATACCCTCCATCTCTAGGGCACCAGTCCGCTATAATCTCCCTCCTGCGCCATCAGAGATCCCCGAATCCGAAGCTGAACTTGCTGATGCACTGCAAGCAGATGAGCCAGAAGAAGAGTCGACTTCCGAACCCGCCGCGCGCTCCCTCCGTCCCGGCCAAAAAGGTTTCGCCGAACGCCTTATGTCCAAGTACGGCTGGACTAAAGGTTCCGGCCTGGGCGCTGATGGCGCTGGTATCGTCAATCCTTTGCGAGTGCAAGTCGAAAAGCAAAAGAAAAAGCCTGACTCCGAAGGCGGTGGGTTCGTCGCTCCAGGAGGGAGGGGCAAGATTCTTGGCGGGAAGAAGCAGGGAAAGTCTGAGACAACGGGCAAGTTTGGAGCTATGAGTGAGGTTGTAGCACTATACGGGATGGTTGATGGTATGGATTTGGATGCTGAGTTGGAGGGACTTGGGGATGGAGGTATCATGCAGGAGATTGGCGAGGAGTGCGGGGAGAAGTATGGGAGGGTGGAGAGGGTTTTTATCGATCGGAGTAACCCGTCGAAAGCCCCCGTGTTTGTCAAGTTTACGAGCCAATTGTCGGCATTGAGGGTTTGTGCTATTCTGCCGCATGTACTCCGGAAGAGGCTAATGTGATACAGGCTGTCAATGCGCTTGAGGGAAGGATTTTCAATGGTAATACAATTACCGCGCGGTTCTTCGATTCTGAGAAATTTGAGAACGGGGTATATGCTTAGAGTTCAGTGGCTCGTCTACAAGAGCCCTGGGAGTAAGCGTTGGTCGGCCTTTGTCGGTGGGGTTTGACTTTGGCAAGCCAGATAATATCGCTATATTCAATGTACCCAGTCGGATGCCGCCCCCAAGTAAATATTTGGACGGCTCCGCGCAGATTCCCTCGTTGACTTGTTTGGCCTATCCTGCTGAGAGTGGATAGGTAGCCTGCACGTATGAACATATGCAGAGGAGCTTGGAACAGGCACATGTAACGTAGTGGCACGTCGTGCTTTTAACACCATAGATCCTACTCCGTACAGCCACCATCTCTCACGTGAATGTTCCCCCGAGAACGCCCGGAATTGTTTTGGTGAGTCTGGGCGCAGCTGTGAAGTTTTTCTTTTCGTGGCCAGGAATATTGGGATAGGCCACGAAACACCACGACAGACAAATGCTTGACGAGTTCCAGTATGACCCTCTACCGGAAACCAGGGCGGTATAGGTGCATCAGTGGGATTTGGAGTTCTCGGTCTGGTGCCTTTTTGGATTACTCTTTTTCTTGATGGCAGTGATGGAGTAGGGCCATGCACGGGCTTGAGTTCCGAGGCTGCCATGTCTTTTTATCTCGCTCATGGCCACTAGAGGACGAGGAGCTTCTAATAGGCCGCACGGTAAGATTTCCGAACGACACGGTACCAGAGAGCTGCGGCTGATGATCCATTCTCGCGGCCCTGTTGAAAAACAATAGAGCTGACCAAGGCTGTACGGTACAGAACAGCATTGATCGAAAGCAACTGGCATTCAACATTGCTGCGTGCATGCGAGGTAGGAAGATGATTCGCCAAGCTTCGAACCACTTAAAAAAATCCTTTAAAAGATTAGGAGCAAATATAAAGCTTATACACCACAACGAACTAGATTGGTGAAGAACCAAAAATGTGATTAGAAGCACTTGATCGTGGTGCTGCTGCTGTATGTGTATCTTACTCCAGGCCAGAAGATGAGCTAGGCCATGTAAACGCCAGAAAACGCCGCCCTAGCGGCCAGATGGGGAAGCTATCCTGTACACAAGGTAGGAAGACAAGCTTTCCGCAACGCCTATTGAAAAAACATGAATGAGTACGTCGCCCACATGAAACCTATATGGGACCTCCGAGCCGAATCGGTCTCCGTCGTTTTGGTCCTCCTCCCAATGTTATTAGTTTGTTTAGTGCTCGGCTCGGCAGACAAGGGTATTGGTTTCTATGATGATCGTCATCGATGATTCTCCTTACTTCGGGCTGTCCGCAGACATATTCACCACTGTTGCTGAAATCTAATATGCTGGCCGACTTCCCAAGTTACCCTTTTTCTCTTGTGTATCGATGTGCCACACAACATAGTTTGGCAGCCCTACTACCTGATACCCAGCTCTTTTGGCCATCTTGGCGAACCCTTCTGTTTCGGCCTGATTCTCGAAAGAGTAGGATGGGAAATTGATCCCTAAAATCTTGATTAGTATTAACCACAAAACATTTCTCTAGGGTGAGGTGCACTGACCTGATCTGTGCACATCGGCTTTTACTAGTATATTCACACCGCCAATACCGTCAAGCTCTACCTCCTCGTCTTTATTGTTTCTCCAGTCACCCATTTTGGCAAGGTATTCTCTTCCGGTGTTATACTCCTTGTATCCTTCCGCCAATATGACATCCTTTTTTAGAGACGCTGCAAGCTTGAGTCCTTTTTCAGACTCCTGCCACGAATTGTAGTCAACTGCGGTATCCTTCAGCACAGCTTGAAGATGATGAGCTAGGATCTGGAACTTACATTTACCCTCGATATCCCGTCCGTTTTCGTACCGGTGAAACCAGATATCTGAGCTGTTAGTTCATGTAGTCAATATACGTAAAAAATTGGTCGTGACACATACTCGGAACTAATATGTCCTTATTATGATCCATGAAATCTTCGAGAATCTTGCTTGGACTGTCTTGGATATCCACATCTCGCCAATATACCCAAGAGTGATTTGGCTTCAGAGCTGTGTACAACAGGTAGTTTCTGGCCCTTCCAATTGCCTTTCGCCGAGGTCCCTGAGCCTCGAAGCTGTGTCTTTCGTGCACATCTTGCCCAACTATTGTGCCAAAGTCCTTCTCCACTATCAGCGCGTTGTGAAATGGTATCTTATCTGTCCGCTTCTGTACTCTGTCGAGCTCGGCCGATAATACAGCTAGGGTATCATCAGACGAGTCTCCAACTAGGAAAGCCAAATCGATCAAGTCATGAGGATACGTAAGCTCTGAGAGCAAGTCAAAGTATTTGCTCAGATAGGGGGCGGCGTCTCGCAAAGGCGTGAGTATTAGTACTCTTTCTTCGTTTACCACCGCCCTCGGAGTGGACTCGATTGTGTTTAGGTCAACACGCTGTATCGTGGTAGAGTCTACCTCTATGGGCGCGTGGTGGTTGAAAAGTACTGGAGTCTGAAGGTGGGCATGCCATTGCGCTTGCTCGTTCGTCGTCATTTCCATGGGTGGTTTGGCAGGGCCCCAACAGTAAAATCTGAAAACGATCGTCCCATAGTCAGTGCGATCGTTGCCAAGGATGAGTATAGATCTATCACCTTTGCATCTCTGATGCGGATGTGCTTATGCCACGCCATAGTATAAGGACCACGCCAGCGAGTGTAAGGAAGAGGGGGAATCGGGAGCGTGTGAAAAAGTGTACTATCGCTCTGGAAGGTGGTAGGCGTGCCTTTGTGGACTTCCAAGTCACACCACCCTTGGGAAGTAGCATGGTGTGGGGACAGCACTTGACCAGCCGTCGTGAGAGCGGCGACCGCGGGACAGTATAGACCCCCCAGAATACTCGATAGGGAAGCTTTCCCTTCCCTCAACGCTTCCTCCCAAGAATGGCAGAAATTGGGGGAATGGCGGGCAATCGGTTTATGATTGACAGTGGACTTTGAAGATTTGATGATCGACCTGTCCGCTCTCTCTCTCTCCCCCCCCTGCGCATCTGCCAAGCCAAAAGTTTGCCTCAGGACCTCAGACGTGTTTCCGTAGCTAAGCCCCTTTGGGTTAGCGACACTCTGGATGACTTCGCAGCCTACGGACTTACCTATTAAGGTACTAAAGTAAGGTACATAGTACGAGTAGAATAGTAAGCAAGGCAGCTAACCCAAAGGGGCTTAGCTGTATTTCACACGCCTGAGGTCCTGACTCGCTGAGAACGCTACGACTCTGCTAGCAGATACTCTGACACTAAGGTACAATACGTTACTAGGGGTGTTTGATGCTGACAAGACCACTAATATTCACGAATACGTCGGAAACAATCAAACCCATCACCAGCATTCCCGTCTCGTGTTCGAGTTGGACAATGTTGGGGAATCTCCCCCGAAAAAGGCCCTTCAATATCATCCGACCCAACAGATAGTCTATCTCTGAAGAGCATATGTTGGTTTAGCTTGTGGTTGATCCATGTAACCATGTTCCATGTTCTACCATTTCCGAGTCCTCGGCGGACATTGCAACAATGGCACGTGGAGAGAGTCGTTGAGTGATTTAGTTTATATTAGGTTCGATTCCTAACAGCGCTGGTACAATGGTGTTGTGGTTATCTTTTCTCTTTGGAGAGATCTCACTCATGACCCCAAGCGTCCGACACCGACACCACCATTGCCTGCCGTTCAGATGCCTTTTAGCATCATGATTCTGAGTACCTCCTGGTGCTTCCCAAAGTTGAGTTATGTACATAGCGTGCGGCATGTCGGGTTTGACAAGCGCAATATAACCACCGTCCTCGACATGGCCGGATCCGACACTCCACTTTTCCTCGACTTCCCCCGATGTCTTAATCGTGTCATATCTACTGTCATGTGTATCATCAGCATTATTGGAAACAGAGGTCCTAGACATCCAATGTTACGCTAATTTCATTTGGTACGCCGTCAATCCAACTGCAGAGAGGCTGTCGGACGAATGTATCACTTACTGGATCCACCTACATATTTGATAGATGTGATGAATTCTCGGCTACAACAGTTCCACCTAAAGGTCCCCTTGGACATAGGAAGGGCAGCTTCGTTGACATGCTCTGTTCTCCAACAGCGACGTCTATACAAATTGGTTTGGAGACTAAAGTAATTATGACTCTGGTGTCCCTCGAATAATCGAACGCCACAAGGTATCCTGCGGAGTGCCTTGCAGCGGAGGTAAGGTATAGTCAGGTCTCAAATTCAAGTGGAGGGATCTAAAGTAAAGCCGCATGCGCCTTCGTACATGCATGCATGTCTCATCCGGACTTGTACCTTCGCTGGTTGACCGGAAGCTCGTGCCATGGAAACCGCTACGAATTCCATGGAGGCCTATTCTTAAATGACTAGAATACCATTTGAACACCTCAACTTTTCCAAGGCAGAATATGTCAGTTTGTATATAATACCTAATGCTATCTTTTGACTGGCCGTCCCCAATAATCCGTAGACCGCCATTTCGCCCTCGGCCCACAATGAAACGACACATTCCACTAGGTAACAAAACGGAGTAAATGATATAACATGACAAAGGCACCTCACCCTGGGCGCCTTTCTCGACCGATTATATGACCGGGTAGGATCTGCCAATGATGTCCATAGAGACGATCCAACGATGCCTGGGCGGTGGATGTTTCTATATATTATCGTAGCAATATCCCGAAAGGGTTCCTTGATTCATCGAAGAATAAGTAGGCTCTGGCTGTCTCATACTTGGCTTCACACCCAGTAACCCGCTACTATCCCCAGTGGTTGTGCGCCACACGCCTTTTGCTTGGAGGCCGGTATATCGAGCAGAAGCCGGAGACTCCAACCCTCTTGTAGTACGCGCAGAAGTTCCGCTGCTTGCCGTTGGGGTTTGGGGAAAACCGGTCCGCACGTCGTCGAAGAGATCGTCCTCGCCCATTTTTCGTGTATCTCCTCCAATTATTTTGGGATAATTAGTACTCGGATCGGTAGGCTGGGCGCGCAGCGTAACCTCGTAATCGTCTTGCCTACCCTGCTCAATGCAGATGTACTTGCATGCCAGTTGGTAGATAATTTTCTTTGGAAGGTTTGGCTTTCCGTTCTTTGCTTTCACTTCCGGATCTGACTTCAATGCGCCGGGAAGTAGCTCCTCGAGGAAAAGGGTCCAGTGCTTGATCAAGTCTCGACGGTCGTGTTCGATCTTCTTGTGTATCTGTTGTTTTTCTGAATTTTCTCGCTCGACGTTCTGCCTTTGAGCGTGAGACCTTTTGTTTATTTTAGGCAATTTCAATGCCGGACCAATGTTTCTTCTGGCTTCCGGTGCTTTGATTTGGCGCCGCATATGATTGGTCGAGACATCAGATGCTCGCGCTGAGTGTGCTTGGCTTGGAGTGGAGTGGCATGGGCCAGTACTGATCCGTTTTGCCGGCGGAGATGGCTCAGAAATCGTGGGATAGTCGACAAGGTTTTCGAAGTCATTGGGTCTGCGTGCCGGCGTGATAACGTGGTCGAAGCTTCGCACGGCACCATCAGTGACTGGGTAAGACTGGCATACACTCGTTCTTTTTGGTCTGGCTCGGCCTATTGGAGCTGCGGACTTTGGCGAGAGTTGTTCGACGCTAGCTAGCAGCTGAGAACAAGAAGGTAATCTCTGGTAAGAACCTGAAGGTAGACGCCTTCGTGGCCGTAACTTAGCGCGAATCCGTACCCAGAAAAGTGAAAACTTACTGGTTACTCGTAATACACGGACTCAGAGATGTTTCTGCCACGATGTTGTGGTAATGCAGCACCATGGCAAGCATGTATATTTCGGTATGATGTTAGACAAACCAACCGCCGTATGCCAATCCAGGGCAATCGGTACAAGCGATTGGAAGACAAGGAGGACGTCGTAGTATGGCCATATATTTAAATATTTATGGTAATCAATAGCTTAGTTAGTGCCTCACTTCTAAACATGAGGAGCCCGATGCATGCAAAAAAGGGGGTTTGATGCAGGAAGCAAAAGTGATAGAAGCACAGAACCACGTGCAGGACTAACAGTATCCCCACTGTGGACCCGCCGGTGCCCTAAACAGACAAACGACCACTCGTTTGCATCTCGAGATGATGTAGTTCCATTAGGCTGTTAGGCCCTTCTTTGCTTCTGCATAGGAAATCTGGGGATTCGTGAAATTCCTAGACGACGATTGGTGCAGAGGTATTAGCGGTCTCTGGGCCTGCAGGTCGTGCTATAGTGTGTCAGGCCTGCAAGGTAGATTCATGATTTGATGTTAGCCTATTCATGGCCACCCACAAGGAGGTCCGAGGTAGAGATGCCCATTGGAGTTGAGCATTGAACGATAACTATAAACGAAATGACAAAGTTGCTGAATTTCTAGTCATTCACAGCATGCCAAAGTAAGATTCCAAGAAAGGTTGATTTATAAGGTTTGTATTATGTTTGTCTAACGTGTATGGGAAGACAAAGACTCGTGGTGTAACATACAAAAGCACAAAGCAATATGGGACATGAAACAGCACACAACTCCGAAGGGTAAAACACATCTGTGAGCTCATGCTGCTTTTGGTCTACCTTAAAGTGGACTAGGACTGCCAGAGTGCAATTAGCTGCCAGAGAGAATCGCCATCGTTTCATATATCAGTGTACCGTGCACCAACAAAGCACCGCTAAGTGCTTAGTAGTAGACCGTGCCATTCTGGCAACACATGGTATACAACTGACATCTAACTCAAAGTCTGGACAGGTTGCACTGGTGCACGAGATTGGCGGATGATGCTGAAAGCTTGCCGTGCAGAAGGAAACAGCCACAATCAGGTCTGTCCTAAAGGAAGAGATGCAGGAGCCCCGCAACGAAAGAGCTTGCGCCAATCACGGCTGGGAGGTTCATTTCGTATCGACCAGCTGAGCTAGTGGCTGATGCTGACGAACTGCTGCTGGTACCTGAACTTGAGCTTCCGGCGGTTCCAGGCTTGGTTTGGCTGCCTGCACAATTGTAGTGTCCTTTGATGACTTTGTTGTCATGGTCCTTCGCGAAAGCCGAACAGTCGAATTGACCGGAGGTCTGAATGTTGAAAGCACCCTGAATCTGGGTCAAACCCGGTAGCTCAACGCTGTGGGAAGTTAGCAGATACATTTGTGGTAGTCGCTCTATTCAGGGCAGATCAGACATACTCGGTGAAATTCCCGCTGAAATCCAATGCACCCGTGACGATTGACAATTTCGTGAAGCCGTTAATCTGCTTCAATTGAGTGTTGTTGGCAATCTGGTACGTCCCGTTGATCGAGGTGAGTTGAGGTATAGAGATATTGGTTAGCTGAGTGTTGTCAACGAAGACAAGACCACCAGCAGTCGTAAGATTGGGTGCGGCAAAAGATGTAAACGCGTTGCCATAAAAGCCGAGGTCTAAGGTGACATTGGCAAGAGCTGGAAGTTGAACGTCGCTGCAATTCCGGAAAGTCATATTTTGCGCAGTTTGAAGCATGGGGAAAGAGGTCGATAGTCCCGAGATAAAACCATCATTAGCCTCGATATCCAAGGACTTCTTGATGCTGGTGACCTGTAAACTGATATTTGTCAAGGCTTGGTTGTTGTTGACATTGAAGGTGTCAACCTGTTGTAGGGTGCTGATACCCGACAAAGAACTAAGACCCGTGTTGGTGATGAGCACACTAGTGGACTTGGTAAGCCCAGTTGTGAAACCAAGTTGCTGAAGCGCTGGCAGAGCCGTAAAGTTCAGCGTGTCAACTTGTGTCAATTGCGGTGCACTGAGAGTGGACAAGACTGTTAGGTCGCCAAGTTCGAAGCCACCCAGCTGGACAAGGGAGCCAAGTGTAAGACTCGACAGGTTGATAACATTGGTAACGGTGAGATTGCCAGTAATTTTCTTGACACCATCGATGGAAAGAGATTCATGGCCGTCAGGACCTGCGGGAACCGAAAAGCTTGACGGGATAGAGACGGAACCGCTGTATGTGGTGCAGGAAGCCAAAGCAGAGGCATCAGCCGTGCCAGTGACGGTCAGGGTCCCGGAAGTGCTGCATTGAGCTGCGCCCAGAGATATTAGCGCTATGATCTGGGCTGTCTGCATGTTTCATGGTGCCTTGTGGGTAGTACGAATAAGCTCGACGACGGAAGATTTCTACTTACCTAGAGCAGTGGTTGTAAAGGCAAGAGCCGGAAGAAGGTACTTGGTAGGTGCCATTGCTGATAATGTTGTTTGGATACGATAACTGGTGATGGAGAGAATTAGCTCTCGAGTCAATGGATGATAGAGAGGGTGGCAACGTGAGGGGTTGGGAATGCGGTGCGATAGCAAACGTGTCCGCGTCGATGATTGCTCAGTATCTGAACTGGTGGATGTGAAAGACTTACTCGAAGCAACTGGTTAAGACGTGTAGAGTCAAGGACAAAGATAATGTATCGCCGATGCAATAGTATCGGTAGATGGAAAAATTGTCGGGGGGTGTGTTGTCGGAATGGATCGAGTGAATGTAAAGAAACAGAGGAGGGAAGAAGACCGAAGTGACTTGAATTAATTACGAGCTAGCCTACGTGAAGTTGCGAAACTCCCGAGGAAGGCGTGGCCGTGGATGAAAGTGAGTTGATTAAGGTAATGATGAAAACGACAGGAAGGGTTGGGGAGTGTGAAGTAGAAGGGGTTGTTGGTTGGTGTTGATGGGGGGATTAAAGAATTAAAGAATTTTTCGGGAAGGAAAGGAAAGGAGGAGATGGGCGGCGGGCAGTTGGAAACCCTTTGCAGGACCCTTGCACTTGCCCCCGGACGCGCATCTCTTTGCTGTCGACTTAACGAACCTTTAGTTGTTTTCTATTTTGTGATTATCATCACTACCTACCTACCTACCTAGTAGGCTAGTACCTACCTTGGGTATTATCATTTGCTTTGGCCTACTTTCTATGGGGGGAGCCATTGGCTCTAACTACAATCAGAGATTGATCCTGTTATTCTTCGATTCTTGCAAGTTGCAACCCCCAAGCTCCGGCACCATTTCATCCATTTCTCCATTTCTCCTATCAAGCATGTCTGATTGGCTCGATAAAGTCGAAGCCATTCCAGATCAACACAAGTACTCCGTACCGTACGCGTACGGTATCCTCCAGGGACCATGAGTCCATCCTCCTTTCTCGTCGGTGCCAGCTCTTTCCTCCATTTGTTTACAATTTACAACGCTCTGTAACTGATATGGGTTTATGCGCGTGCTCGTGTCTGTGAGTCCAACATCAAGTGACTGGTACATGCGGCAAGCCTGTATCATCCTAATACGTTGATCGATTTAGAGTAACAAGAACCCCTGCGAATCGAATCTGCCTGTAACATTGCATGAACCATATTTCACCTTGGCGGTTTCGATGCTACCAACCATGGATAACAGCAGCTGCTACCGTTGAACCGCCGAAGATAACGATCCAGTACCGTGTACTCCGTACCTTTGAGTATTTGGGCTTGTAGGGAGTAAACGTTCGAGGCTTCAGCATAGAGGTCAATATATAGGTCAATATATACCTTAGTAATGCGCATTGTTGTCAGTCATATCCTAGGGGAATGAAATCCTAGACACTACAGCACTATTGTTATTTCCGTTAAGCTGCTGTCGATCATTATACGGTACGTGTAAGAACCGTCTGCTAGTTTAGTAGTTACAAGCCTCAACCGTACAAAGATAATCTCCTCTGTGGGACCGTCAATAAGTAAACCATTCCTGTGGCGAAGCTTGCCGATCACCGACACTGTGATCCCAGTTCTATCACCAACTCGGTAATTCGGTATATGACAACGTTTCATTAGCTCTGCTTAGGGAGGCGTGGAAGGATTACGTGGTTTGCAGTCTGGTACTGTATCCTTGGACTTATCGATTTACCTTCCTCGATACCGTGCATACGTACCAAAGGTACCTACTGCCAACCCTGAGACATGTATGGATGACTCGTAAGTTCGTGAAACACAGGGTGACCCAAAATGGCTTTATGAATCCAATACATAGGTACTTTTCTAGCTCCATCTGGGCTGAGAATTGAAAGTGTCCCCCGTCTATGAGGAAGCTGAAGTATCTAGACTCTGTTACCAGCCACAAGTCCCGCTGACAGCAGTTTTCTGGTTTGACGTCTCGAGAACCTCTGAAACTTTTGGCATCTCAAACGCTGACGCCGCTTCTTGATCACCGCAATCTGTAATTGAAGAACAATGTCCTTGAGGCGGGCTCTGCGGAGCAGCATGAATGCTGTCCCCGAAAGCTCCAAATCTCAAATAATAGGCAGCAGCAGCAATCAGGTTAGCAAGAATTCGAGGAAACAGAAAAAGCGGATCATAGCACTTGACGAAAAGAACGAACACGTGGTTTCAGAACCCGAAGTCCATGCGTCTGATGAACCGTGCTCTCCACCTCCCAAGAGGATAAAGCTTCGTTCACCGAGGACGCCGCGGAAGACGAGCACGCAAGTACAGACTGGATTCGAAAAGGCTGTGTCTCAAATTGTAGTTGAAAAGACTGATCTTGTACCATTCGACCGACCGGCAGGGCCACACAGGACGAATGCCCCATTAAAGACTCCACGAGGATCTCGCCTTATAACATATCCCAAGGAAACTACCGATTTATCTCCGTCTAAGACAGGTCTCCCACGACCGACAACTACGACTGGACATATCTTGGAAGAAGGATGTGCTCACCTCATTAGAGCAGATGCAAGATTGAAACCGCTTATTGAGAAACATCATTGCCGCACCTTCTCTTCTGAAGGCTTGGCAGAAGAGATTGACCCATTTCACAGCCTGTGCAGTGGGATCATGGCCCAGCAAGTTTCTGGAGCAGCGGCCAAAGCAATCAAGAACAGATTCATAGGGCTTTTTCAGCAAGCGCAAGCGCAAGTAGAAGGCGAAGGGCGCGAGGAAGGGCCATTCCCCACGCCAGCCCAAGTAGCGGCATGCGAGGTCCCCTTCTTACGCCAAGCTGGACTCTCAGGGCGAAAATCCGAATACATCAAAGGACTTGCTGAGAAATTCGCCAGTGGTGAGCTGAGCGCAGCAATGTTGATCAAAGCCAGTGATGAAGAGGTCCTAGAAAAGTTGACTGCCGTAAGAGGGTTGGGAAGATGGTCCGTGGAAATGTTCGCTTGTTTCGGATTGAAAAGGATGGACGTTCTTTCAACTGGCGACCTTGGAGTGCAGTAAGGGGTCTATCCCTTCACTATCGCCGGGTTAACCTTCTCTAGACGGGGCATCGCTGCCTTCATGGGCAAAGACGTGAAGAAGTTGAAAGCTAAGGGAGGAGGTAAATGGAAGTACATGTCCGAGCAAGAAATGCTAGACCACTCGGCGAAATTTTCTCCCTATCGGTAAGCTTTCAGCATGGTCGTCTATTCGTTGACTTCGAGTCCTAACCTGTTACAGGAGTCTCTTTATGTGGTACATGTGGAGGATCGGAGATGTTGATACAGATGCCGTAGAGAATGGTTGAACTAACCGATTGAATTGATGTCGGAAGCACAAGAGCCAATTGCCCGATTTCCGGATGATGGTCATAGAGTTAGCACTATGTAAGAAGCTCGTCGTGTAGTAGAACAAAAGTCCGCAATCAATTGCCAAAGAAGACCTCCAAGAGGCTGGCTATTGACACAAAAGTTTCACATATTGCTTTGCTTCTATAGGATCTCCCGAGGATCCAGCGGAAGGATCTATGACAGATCCAGGACCCTGAGTCAAAGTAGAGATATGCTGTTCTATGTACAGTAGAGTACAGTTTACCATGCCATGAACTACGCCTTCGGCCTACACAAGAAGGCAATAGTAGATTGATCTTGGCCCACATCACTCCTACAGGTTCTTTCTCTTCTCGACGACCATAGCTTCTAAGTCACCGCGTTCCCTCGACTCTGCCTCAATTTCCTGGATGATGGGCGACAGATACGGATAGTCCTGTTGAATCCTTTAGCTACTGATCTTAAGACCGTCATTATAAGACCATAGGGGGGCTATACTTCGTTTGGCTTTGTCTGTTGGTCTTTAGGAAGTAATTGATGGGCAAGGGAACACTGAGGTATGTCAGCTGACTTTTCTTGCCTTGATAAGGTAGGAACCTCGTTTGGCAGTAGAACGAACTTGAAAGGCTCTCCTCAGTCGAAAGACTCTGTCATATGCCTCCTTCGGTGGTAAACGCTTCAGAGCCAAAAGGACAGTATTGGACTCTTCTGGGATCAGATCATCGGCTCTACGTTGGGTCAAGTATAAGCAAAACGTTTGTCAAGATGTACCTCCGGTCCTTCGATTAAGTGTTACAGCAGTATACACTACTTATCTACCAGCTCCATGGGTGGGAGCTCGAGGATTATGTACCTTAACCCAAGCTTTCTATACCCAGCGGCGTCTGCGTACCACTTCGCCAATGGTGTCATCCATCTCTTTAACCAGGGCCGCTTGATGATGAACTTCGTAATAGAAGGTGCCGACATGATTGCACGCCGGCAACGAGAGACCAGGTCTGATCAAAGATTATGTTGAGATAGTGCGCTCTCAATCGAACGGACAAACATCACTACCACACTACCTGGTATTCAGTACGGAGTACTGTACCTCATCACCGGTAATTACAGAAGCGAATACCACTAGTGGCTTACATGAGGAGCTAGCTGCTGTACGCTTTCATCCGATTGTGAGAAGGCCCGAAGTGTTTGGAACACACTCTCATAACCATTATCCCTTAACAGTAACATCAGCGGCTAAGTTGGGTATCAGACAACGTTTTGAGACGTCCTATGGTCCTCCTCTGCTTTTGATAGGATGAAGATGCTCAATCGTTGACAAGACTTTCCTCAGAAGTGCTGCGGGGTACTTCTTAGCACACTGGGGACACCGGTGAAGACACCAATCCAGCTCCAACGAGCTTTCTGCAGTTAAGCTCATTGCAAATGATATTGTAGCAAAGAGCCGTAGTCTCGATCGGAACAGAAATGTCCTTCGACCGAAAGCCAACATCTTCAATTCCCCCCAAAAACGCCGCTGTCTCTCGGATTGACCAGGATGGAAGATTAATTCCCCCAATCTCTCAAGTCGAACTCTGGGCTGTCAGAGTCCCTGAAGTGTATGTGGTGCCGGTATCTGGAGGTATTGCGGGAGCTGTTTCCGGCCTGATAAGCTGTCCGCTTGATGTCATAAAGACGAAGCTCCAAGCTCAAGGAGGATTCAAAATACCAAAAGACGCTGTCAAGCTCAGCACCGCGGCATATCGAGGCGTTCTAGGTACCGCTGAAACAATATGGAGGGAAGAGGGTGTGAGGGGGATGTATAGGGGCCTAGGGCCAATGCTGCTAGGCTACGTGCCTACATGGGCAGTTTACCTGACTGTATACAACAAAGCTCAGGCCTATTTTAGAACTAGGACAGGTAAGTCAATAGATCTGCCTAACTCGACATGATATGGCTAAAGAAATTCATATAGACAACTGGTTCCTTGCAAACGTATACGCCTCGCTCGCTGGAGGAGCTTGCTCGACTATGGCAACGAACCCTATCTGGGTTATAAAGACAAGGTTAATGTCGCAGTCCAGCTCACGATTTAAAGTCAATCATTCGCGGCCTCCATGGCACTACCGCAATACTCTCGATGCAGCCCGGAAGATGTACCGAACTGAGGGGATGCTCTCGTTCTATTCCGGCCTTACCCCGGCATTGCTAGGCCTCACCCATGTGGCCATACAGTTCCCTCTATATGAGGTCTTTAAACAAAAGTTCACCGGCATCGATACCGGAAGAAAAGAGACCGACGAGGATAGGAACCACCATTTCTATGGTCTGTCGCTGGCTGTGTTTTTAAGCAAAGTCTGTGCAAGCACGGCAACTTACCCCCACGAGGTTGTGCGGACTCGCTTGCAAACACAGCAACGATCGGCATATCACCAGTCCTCTGAAGGAATTGCGTTCAGAGGGGAGCTAGGGAACCCAGGGAACAACGCCCGAGCTCCTGGTGGTGCATCGTCTGATGGCATGGTCAATACATTACGTTATAGAGGTACGGTGCAGACCTGCAAGACAATTTTGCTGGAGGAAGGATGGCGTGGCTTCTACGCCGGCCTTGGCACAAACCTTATAAGAGCAGTCCCGTCTGCCATGACTACAATACTTACTTTTGAATACTTGAAGAAAACAATGTTTCAGCTACGACGCGAAGGAGAGGCCAAGCTTGATCTTGCAGGGCCATCTGCAGTATAATCGTTGTGTGATAAGCATAAGCAGCATTTAGCGTTTCCTATTCCTCCCTCTTATCTATTTCCGAAGTCGGTGGCCTTTATTTGTTGGCGTGTGCTTTGGTTATTCTGGAAGGTATATGTTGGGGTTTTGGAGGTATTCGGTGTTACCAGGGCATTGCTTGCGGTGCTAGGCGTTGACATCCAGAGGATTTTTCTAAGATCTGGAAACCAATGCTCGCTTCTACGAAGATGTTGGAAGGCTTCTCTACAGGTCTGAAACCAGTAGCTTATCAGACCTGTCAGGTCAGCTGTATTCTGACGTACTTGCTAACAACGGCGCTAAAACCTCCTATGTCCCCATTGTCTTCCACGTAGCAGTAACCCTCACATCTTTAACATGGGGTTGTATGTCTCGTTCGACTTATCCTTCTCTTTAGGGTAGATTTGGGATGTGGATCCAGACACTGGTCGCTCCATTGCTTGCTCAAACCGCTGGCACTCGTTGCTCTTACGTACCGTCCCCAGGATCCGTAAAAGATGTCGTAGGAGCTTGGCTTGCCCATGTAGGCTTTCTCAATTGTGAAATTGTGATTCGCACTTTTCCCCACTTTCCGCTCACTAACCCATCACTATTTTTCTCTCCAAGTCGCCTTCATTGCCCTGAGTCTCTCTTCCTCCTCGGACCTGCTTTCAATTTTTCCACCCTGCTTCTCCGCCTTGCTTTTCGCACCTGCCACCAATTGTTTGAGCGTGTCTTGTTCTTCGGGCCTCTCCAACACGCCATGCCGCCTCAGGCTTTCGTTGCGCCAACTGATCTGGCCCCCATCGGCCGTCCGAGTGCGCTCAGCATTCCTTTTGGCAGCTCTGATAGATGAGCGGCTGTACACATAGAGCAGCCCTGCCATGGTGATGGCCGCAATCGGCGCAACAATGGTGTTGGAGTTGATGTTGAAATTCCTTGCCATATTGTCTGAAGGACCAGAGACACGATTCGCTCGAAGTACTTTCGAGAATTTGACAGCGGCTTCACTAGCTCACTGATCTCATGACTATCAGCGAGCTTCAGGGACTCAGAAAATTGAAGTTCTAGGTCGAAAAGTTGGTTTATAGTTGAGCTCACTGGCAAATTTGACAGTTGACCTCCTGAAGATTCCACGGCACGGGTACAGCCGGCACTAAGGTAGAACTAAAGCACCTAGTGTTTGCTTAGCATAAGGTAATCTTGCGTTCATCATTTTTATGGAAGTGCGATGAGGTCAAGCAGAACAGAAGAGGATGAGAAAGTTTGGAGTGGTGGCTGCAGTCGCTCCGAAAGCTTCGTGGATATGCTCGAAATGTGTACGGGGCCAACGACTATCTACTCTCCTGCTTGCCAACTACGCAACAAAGGCCAGGAAAGTGCGTACTCGAAAGGGCCCAAGGCGCACTCTTCTACTGGCGACAGCAGGTGGAACGCTGGGAGTAGGGACCCTATTGGCGTTTTCAGATGACATCAAACATGGATACGGTGCGGCCCAAAGAACAGGACGAGTCGTTACTACGCTGCTGCTCTGTATGAACGAGTGGGTACTGAAATCTGGGAACTACACCACATGAACCAGTCGCTGACCTGTGCCGTGTATAGCTACCGCAAGACACTGAATAACAAAGCAAAAAGCGAAGAAAAACATTCCTCCATGCTCAAGGCTTGTCACAAACGCTGCGCTGAACGTACGCTTCGTGTCCTCGAACAAAATGGGTCCATATTTATCAAACTTGGCCAGCACCTGAGCAGCATGAATTACTTGTTGCCTCTTGAGTGGACAACGACGTTTATCCCACTGCAAGACAAATGCCCAGTATCCTCATACGAATCAATAGAGCAAATGTTCATCAAAGATACTGGGTTTTCCATTGCCAGTCACTTCGATCAGTTTGAAAAAGATCCAATTGGGGCAGCTTCGCTTGCCCAAGTCCATTTGGCAAAATTGAAAGGCAGTGACAACGATGTAGCTGTCAAGGTGCAGCATCCAGCTTTAGAAGAATGGGTACCGCTCGACCTCGCTCTGACACGATTCACGTTCTCGACGCTGAAGAGATTTTTCCCGGAGTATGATCTGGAATGGCTATCCAAAGAGATGGAATCGTCGCTCCCCCAAGAACTAGACTTTGCTCTTGAGGCGCAAAATGCAATGCGCACCAAGAGGCATTTCCAGAGAATACCTGGCTCGCCGTTGGTTGTACCAAACGTAGAGTGGGGCCTGAAACGGATACTGGTAATGGAATACATTTCCGGTCATCGAACCGATGATCTAAACTATATCGACACTAATGGCATAGATCGTGACGAGGTTTCCGCGGCCTTGGCTCATATCTTCAATGAGATGATCTTTGGAGATACCCCTCTTCACTGCGATCCTCATGGTGGTAATATTGCTATAAGAAAGAATCCATTGAGGCGAAAGCCCAATTTTGACATCGTTCTGTACGATCATGGGCTCTATAGAGATATATCGAAGCAATTACGGCGAGACTACGCAAAGCTGTGGCTTGCGGTCATCGATGCTGACGAGCAGAGGATGCGCAAAAGTGCCTTTGACGTTGCAGGAATCACAGATGATCAATTTCCTCTTTTTGCGAGTGCCATCACAGGAAGGGATTACATGGCAGCAACGAAATCGGTGGTCTCGACCAGAACGGATAAGGAGAAGGAAGTGATTTCCGACGCTCTGGCCGACGGCATGCTCACCCAGCTGGTCCAGCTTCTTGGAAAGGTGCCTAGCATTATCTTGTTAATCTTGAAGACCAACGATCTAAGTATGTTCCCTGCCATCCAATCTATTCGAAAGTCACTGACCGTACACAGCCCGCAGCTTGGACGAGAACCTCCACACTCGAGAAGGTCCGGTCCGAAATTTCCTTATCCTTGCTCGTTATTGCAGCAGGATAGTCTTCCAAGAGCAAATGGAGCTGACTGGCCTTCGGGGGAGCATATTGTGGCCAAAAAACATCTTACGACTCCTCAGCGCTTGGGGATCATACATGAGGGTCGAGCTAAAGCTCTCCTTGTATGAATACTATATGTCCTTTCGGCGTCTGGCACGACTTTCTCCGATATCTCCGATCTAGCATGCCGTACCTGGCTGAGATGTGGCATGAACGGCGGATAGAGCATAGACACTATTGACGCATATAGATCTTGCTGGGAGACCCTTAGGAATCTGTTACTCCCCCTTTCTACAGTTCGGATTCTATGATATTCGACCCTGCTCTAGAAAGAAGGGCTTTTTGTTTAGTTGTTCACATGCGGTCAAATCTTTACATGATCCCAACAGTTCGCTCGGCATGGGATATCTCTGAATTCTTAATTTCTTTTCAATCATCCGAGATCACATGCGAACAAGCTAGAACTGTTCCTATTATAGCTATTTCTTTGATTTCTATACTTCTATGGATTGTATTGCGATGGGAGTTTTTCAGATCCTATTACAGATCTGAGTCCTCACTCTGTATGGCCTCGAGCCGTAATTGATTAGTGGTAACTACTCAAATCTCAGTACGTGTCTCTTCAATCCACATCGCAGCGCGTTTTCAATGCCCTCGAACCTTTCTGTGCCGTTTCTTCCCCAACATTAAAAGTTGGATTCTGGAAGGAGCTGGGATTAAGGTACTTTGCTTTTGCAAGGATCATCGACGGTCCGATTGCGGGGCCTCGAGGTTCTTGAAGACAAGCTTGCAACTTTAGTGAACATACCAGCGCAGCACTTCCAGCGCAGCATATAGTTCGAACCATGGAGGAACAGGTGAATAGACTGACCAACAAGGTCTGGGGTGAGCACAGCATCAAAGGATTTATTGAAGCTCTTTCGTGACTTCTCAGAAGACAAGTACAAGCAGACGCCTGCCTCTCAGCGTATCCTGATAGCCGTATCTGGCATCCCAGGCTCAGGTACCCCCTTCCACATATCGTACAGGATTCCCACTTACAGTTTCCTAGGCAAAACCACTCTGGCCTCACTCATCTCCCAACGCCTCAACTCCCTCCACAACCTCCACTGCCCTGCCCAAACCTCCTCCCTGGTCGCCGCTTTCGTCCCAATGGACGGTTACCACCTCTCCCGCGCCCAACTTTCTGCCCTCCCCGACCCTACTACTGCGCACGCCCGCCGGGGGGCCGCCTTCACCTTCGACTCCACATCATTTCTAACACTGGCACAAAAGTTGCGTGAACCGTTGTTGCCGGAGAGCAAAACGATATACGCCCCGAGTTTTGATCATGCAGTGAAGGATCCGGTGGAGGACGATATTACGATACCGCCTACAGCGCGCATCGTTATCCTCGAGGGCAACTACCTCAGCCTGAACAAAGGACTATGGAAAGAGGCGGCGGGGCTGATGGATGAGTTGTGGTTTGTTGAGGTGGGGTGGGAGACTGCGAGAAGACGGTTGGTTGGGAGGCATGTGGCTGCGGGGATTGCGAGGGATGAGGAAGAGGCACGGAGGAGGGTGGAAGAAAACGATTTCCTGAACGGAAAGGAGATTGTGGAGGATAGACTTGCGGTGCAGGAAGTTATTGTTAGCAGGGAGGATGAGGGGTGGATGGGGATGGGTGGTGCATGATTTAGAAAAGAGGGTGGAGGCGCTCTGGGATACTATGCCACATCTTTACTGTGCTGGTTAGATCAGCGTTACAATCAAGTCCATGGTAATTGAAGATCCAATGGTGCTTTGGCATCTAACCGGCAGCTCTACTGAAACTAATTACAATTCTGGAAAGATTTCTATTCCACAAAACCGCCTCTAGACATGATGCTCGGTACTGGACTCATACCAAGCGCCTGCGGTTGAATCTTAGAGGGTATATGAACCTATGGAGAAGCTTTATAGTGGTGGATTCGCCATATAATATAATTACAGAGCATGCAGTTGCCACTTAGATCGTCTTATAAGTAAATCTTTCCTTGCGATAGCAGCAGCATGGCGAAAGCGAAGCATGCGAAAGGAAAATTGTGGAGCGCCCAAGCTATAATCGACCTTCGCAGTCGTAAGCGTGTAACTCATACCATGAGCCTTGAGCTTATGGCGTGTCGGCCCCAAGCTCATAGCCTTTCCCTCCCCGGACGTGCCCCAGTCGCTCGCTCCCAGCCAGCGGTAGCCCACCAATCCTCCGGACCCTGTCTCTGCAATCGATCTAGATTAGCTTGGGTCTGACGGAGTTCCTCCTCACGCTCTAGTATCCGTCTCTGTCTCACAAGTTGCTCAGCGCGATCGAACTCCAGGGCCCTCATGCGGACGCGATGACGAAGGTTGGCAGCGACGCTGATATCGTCTTCTGAGGGATCTAGGAATCGGCGTTCCGTTGCTACGTAATCCACATCGTCCGAGTCAGAATCGTCAGAATCACTGTTGTCGCAAATGGTTGGGTAGGCGTCTGGAGTTTCGGCGGATGAAGGGACGGTAGCAAGGGTGCCGTAGGAGGATGCAGAGTCTAACGATAGCGAAGAGGCGGAGGCTGTCGCAGAGGTGAATGATGAATTAACACTCGGCAGACGGTCATCTGGGGTGATGGTTGTTAGAAGAGTCTCCCAAGAATCGTCCTCGGGGCTGAAGCTTCGACGTCGGTCTCCAAGGCCGTCTACAGCATATCGGTGGGGAGAAATGCGTTGGCCGCTATAACGAGGGCGATCTCGATTGGCCATACGGCGCAATGGAGGGAGGCCGTCTAAGTCTTGGTCTGTTGGCACGTCTAGATTATGCCGAGCGACGTATTCGCGGAAGGCAGCTTCGGCTGTTTCGGTGTACCTATGCGCAGGAGCAAATCGTGGCGTGAACGATGCAGTTCCTAGGGTCGGCGTGGTATTGGATGTAGTTGACTGGTTCGATGCGTTTCCAGATGTGTATGGTGGGGTTGGCATATACTCCGGTGGTGGGGATCTCACTTCCGTGGCGACAGGTTGAGGTGATGAGCCATCAATATTCGCAATAGTAGACCCAGATCTGGAATCTGAATAATAAGGGAGACCTTGAACAGTAAAACCAAGATGACGAGAGTTCGCGGATGCTTGCATAGGGGGGCGATGGTGGTGGTGAGGATGGTGATGGTGATGGTGATGGTGGTTATGCGGCCGTATGCGCCGACCCGGACGCTCGTAGCTGAGGGCATCGCGAAGAAGTGCTCGTCCGCTCTCGAGTCTCCTCCGCTGACTTGCCTCAGCGTGCGCAAGATCGGCCTCCATCTCCACATCAACAAGTTCATCCTCATTGGCGCGAGTTGAAGCAACAGCCGAGTCTCCACGTCTAATTGCCTCGAGTAGAGAGTGCCGATCTACATCTCGCGTATTACTGATGGATTGCGTACGTGACGAAGCTGGGCGATTGCGAATATGCGGGCTGTATCTGACGGTGCGCTGACGACGAATGGCCGATCGTGCGGGCGCCGAAGGGTCTGCTTTGGCGGTGACCTTGGACTCGGTAACCTCAGGCTCAACAAACATTCTGCATTATCATCCATCAGCATCAGATCGTCGCCTGAGGATTGTGATTGCATAGCGAGCATAATAAGGCTGCCAGAAACGCGAACGAGCGGCGGGCGCATACTAGATCACAACAAACACCCAAGAGCTGAACTTACGGTAAACCCATCTTTGATGGTGTGAAGTTTGGTGGTTAGGAGTCGAAAAGGTATGGGTACGCGTTGGTATCGTTTTCCAAATCCAGACAAGAATATATTGTAATAGTGTGAGGCTGGGACAATCTGAGTTTTGCGACAAACACCTCATGCAGGGGGGTTTTCTAGGCGAGTTCTAGTACTGTACCTAGTAGGTTGCCGACGGCGAATCGTAGGGCTGGCGCTTAATAGTAAGCGATTCCTCTTCGGATCTAGCGTTACTCAGAGAAGAAAACATGATCTTCTATCCGTATTCTCTTCTGCATGAGGTGTGTACCTGATCGATTTCCACTCCATCCCCAAGACCATGTCGCCTTCAAAGCTGAAGCCAGTGGTCCTCTTGACTGATCCCAAGGGCATTATTTCTATATGGAGATCTCTTTGTCAGATTGTCTGCGAAAGCTAAAAATTGTGTCAATGTTGCCATGATCCAGCTGGGTCTGGGGCGAATTGCCCGTCTCTTGGAGCACAATCTTCTACCATGGCGTGCAGTTCATGTTGCAGGAACCAATGGCAAAGGTTCGGTATGCGCGTATGCTTCTGCGATGTTGAATGCTGCTAGGATCAAGTGTGGTCGGTTTACCTCTCCGCATTTGGTGGATCGGTGGGATTGTATACAAGTTGACGGGAAGACAATTGACGAGTCACTCTTCCGTGAAGCGGAAGCAAAAGTGAAAGCCAAAGACAAGGTCGGAGATATTAGAGCCTCAGAGTTTGAACTGCTAACCGCTACAGCATTCGAAATTTTTGCAAAGGAAAAAGTAGAAGTTGGCGTTATTGAGGTTGGCATGGGAGGAAAGCTTGATGCCACCAACATTATCAAGGATCCTTTGGTCACCGTGATTACAAAGATCGGGCTGGATCATCAGGCATTCCTAGGGAATACTCTGGAGACTATTGCGCACCAAAAGGCAGGCATTATGAAGCCTGGTGCGCCTTGCATTGTGGATGGGACAAATGCCGGGGAGGTAGTTGAGATTCTGAGAGCTAGCGCCAAGGGAATTGGGGCAATGCCCTTTATCTGCAATCCCCAGGATATGTGCGATGAGGACAGCTTGTTATGGAGCACATTACGGAAGGAAGATTTTGAAATCCACCAACAGAACAACATCAACCTTGCCTTTGAAGCCGTCAAACAAGTTGTCTCTCGATTGCGTCCTTCAGTGGAGCCACAACGTCTTCTGTACACAATTCTAGACACGGCGCTGCCCGGTCGACTGCAAATGTTAAGCATGGAACCTATCACTGGTCGTCAAGAGAAGGTCTTACTCGATGGAGCTCACAATATCCAGTCTGCCGAGGTTCTTTACTCCTATGTCAGCCACAAAATACGCAGGGAAAGATTCCCCGTGACCTGGGTTGTGGCCTTCTCAAAAGGGAAAGATGTGCAGCAGATATTATCCTCGATGGTCAAATCACACGATAATATGGTTGCTGTTGAATTCGGTGCTGTCGATGGGATGCCATGGGTGCAGGCAGCAGCCGCGGATGAGATTCTACGAGTGGCAAGAAGCATTGGTGTACATGGTCAAATTCACAATGCATTAAACGATTTGGAACTTGCTCTCCGATTGGCTACGGGGGAATCTATGGGTGGTCCATTGGTGGTCGCGGGAAGTCTTTATTTAGTTTCAGATTTTCTACGTATGCTGAGAAGGTATTCAAAGTCTTAGATTTAAAGCTCCCATCGACTTACTGCCAGAGCCAAATAGATTCCTTAGAAGAAATAAATACGATTGGTTGGACTGCCCTTGTAATTTGGATTATCGGTTCCCAATGTTGCAGTGAACTGTACACAGATTTCCAAGCATTTTCATACAACTCGGTCAGCCCTATCAAACCAGGTATAACTCTCCACTGTGTTGACAAAAACTGCGCTAGCAGGGCCGGGCAACAAATACATAAAGGTATGAGACAGGATTTCAATTGGCGATATGGAATGTCTGACCATGAAAAGGCCGCAGAAAGCATCGACTGTGTGCCGAGGAAGAATACCGAACAGCAGCTGAGTCCTTGTGGATTGTGGGGAGTACCGGGCCTGGATGCGCCCCTTGAGAGTTATATACAAGTACCCAATGAGTGATCTCGCCCTGCCATGAATACCGTTACGGGCTGGCAGGACACGAACCCTACGAATTCCAACCAACCTGAGGGTTTGCACCATGGGTTCCAGAACCCTTCAACATGGGGAGGCTGTTGGAGATTCACGCCATGGCAACGGGATGCATATACAAAGCAAGACAGTGCTGAGGGAGGTCCAAAATGGAACACAGGGAACCGCAAGTCCACGGCAGCCCAAGAAAGAGGGAAATTCCCAATTAGCAGCTCAGGATGTTGCAGAGCTCAAAGACTACGTAGGCATTCCTTTGAGTCCTCGAGATAGTGTGTCATTCGCTCCGAGTCTAACATGGTGCTAGCAACTCGGAGACTGCCTTGGGAAAGGTGCCTTCGGCTCGGTTTTCAGAGCACTTAACATGGGCACTGGGGAAACTGTCGCTGTCAAACAAGTCAAGCTAGCGGACTTGCCAAAGAGCGAGCTGAGGGTCATTACTGTAGGAGATTTGTCTGGCAGATGAAGAAGTATGAGTACTAAGGTTGGCCGTCTAGCTCGAAATTGATCTTCTCAAAAACCTAGATGTAAGGCATGGACTAGAAGCTTTAAAGATTTCTGTATACTAACCGCACCTAGCATCCCAATATCGTCAAATATCGCGGTTTCGTCAAATCCGCAGAGTCACTGAATATCATCCTAGAGTGTGTGAAGTCCTAGACTTCGCCTACCCTTGTTATGGCTAACGGTGATCAGGTACTGCGAGAACGGGTCCCTCCACTCAATCTCGAAAAACTTCGGCAAATTCCCCGAGAATCTAGTCGGCCTTTACATGTCGCAAGTGCTACACGGACTACTCTATCTCCATGAGCAGGGTGTTATACACAGGGATATTAAAGGTGCCAATATACTCACGACCAAGCAAGGACTCGTCAAGCTTGCCGATTTCGGTGTTGCAACTCGAACTACGACACTCCATGAGTCTAGCGTGGTGGGGACTCCCTATTGGATGGCCCCGGAAGTAATTGAGCTGTCCGGTGCTACTACAGCCTCGGATATCTGGAGCTTAGGCTGTACGGTAATCGAACTTTTGGATGGAAAACCCCCGTATCATAAGTTGCAGCCTATGCATGCCCTTTTCCGAATTGTTAACGATGACCATCCTCCGCTCCCAGAGGGAGCTTCTCCGGTTGGTCCTCTGGGGGGCACAAGGGTTGTCGAAGGAAGCTGACCAATTCCCAGGTTGTTCGAGACTTCTTAATGCAGTGCTTTCAGAAAGATCCTAATTTGAGAGTCTCTGCACGTAAGTTGTTGAAACATCCTTGGATTGTCAATGCCCGCAGATCAGATTCTGTGGTGCCGAAGAAGCCCACAGAGTACGACGAGGCGGTTAAAAGTGTACAACAATGGAACGAGGCCCTTAAATCGCCCAACGCAGGATCTTTGCGAAGGATATCACGGCCTATGTCTTCTAGCCCAATTCCTGGACGGCGCGACCAAACCCCTGTGCTTGCAATCCCAGCCAAGGGCCCTTTGAATCTAGCAAAGCCTCGTATCCAAGCCGAGCAGTTCAGATCTCCCCAGAGTACGGCCGACGACAATTGGGATGACGATTTCGCATCGGCTATATCACCCAGCGCACTGAAACTCCCCCACCTTAGGCCTCAAGACAACTTTGGTGGCTTGTTGTCATCCGAAAAGCTCAAAGCTTATGCATCCTTTGAGACTGTGACCGAGGAGACCAATTGGGATGATAATTTTGAGGGAGATCTTACTGTGAGAAGTCCGTTGCAGTTGACAGAGTCAGACCCTTTACAGACTATTCGACCATATTATCCGAAGCGTGCAAACACAAGTCAGATCAAATACACAGCACCCACCAAGTCTCCAGATCCGAAGTCAATTCGCGCCGCAGGTCGTCGGAACGCAACTCCACCGACCTTACATCAGAGACACTCATCGTCCAAGCCATGCGCAGCATTACCGTCAGCCCGATCCTACGGAGAGGACTCGGCGGAAGATTTTTCAGATTCGGTGGTAGGGCATGATTCAGCTTTTGATGGAAAGCTATTCCTAGAAAAGGTAGGTCATGCTGGCATTGAAAAGTTATGATGGTGTAGCTCATTGTACTTCAGAAGAACGATGAGCAATCTCCACGAATCCTCCACCCTTCTGACCTGAAAAGCTTGGCACAATCGATGCAACCGTCGAAAACAGGGGGAAGCCTGCGACGCCAGCCCATCCAATCAATACAGCCTTTGATGCGAAGAACAAGGTCGTCCGTTGAAATCCAAAGATATGCGGAGGATGAGCATGACGAAGATTTCTCAGATATCTTTGGAAAAGCTAATGCTATGCTCAACAAGCCCGAAAGCGAACAAGGATCCGAAAATGGGACCCTCATGCTGAACTCGAAGCTGTCGAACAATTCATGGCTGGGCGATGACGACGACGACGATGACCCTTTCGCCCAGTTGGAAGAGGGTTTTGACGAAATGGACCTTGAAGCAAACGTTGCTCGGGATAAATATGCAAGGTTGTGTACGCAGGTCGAAGGTCTGGTTGGCTCGCTCAAAATTTCTCAAGAAGATGACATGCTTGCGGACCTTTCTGAGCAGCTGCTCGACGTTCTGTCCGACTTACCTGAAACCAAGAGCGTAATTATCAGTGCTCATGGCATGCTTCCCATTTTGGAAATTCTAGAAACATGTCGGCATCGCGACGTTATCTACCATCTTCTCAAAATCGTTAACATGATAATATTCAACGACGTTGACGTCCAAGAGAATCTCTGCTTCGTGGGAGGCATACCCATGATCACGAAATATGCCTCTAAGAAATACTCGAGTGAGATACGACTTGAGGCGGCAGCTTTCGTTCGTCAAATGTTCCAGACATCGACCTTGACCTTGCAGATGTTTGTCAGCGCAGGTGGCCTTAAGGTTCTTGTCGAGTTTCTTGAGGAAGACTACGAAGAGGAGCGTGATCTTGTCCTCGTTGGCGTCAATGGGGTGTGGAGCGTGTTTGAATTGCAGGGCCCGACACCAAAGAACGACTTCTGTCGCATACTCTCGCGAAACTCTGTCCTTGATCCTCTGTCGTTGGTCCTAAGTAGGGTCCTCGACGAAGAAGGAGAGCTGGCGGAGCTGTGCGAAGGCCGCATTGCAAACATTTTCTTTCTCTTCTCGCAAGCCGAAAACCATGTGAAGGAGCTAGTTGCAGATCGTACGGTACTGCATCGTAAGCAAAACCCACCTCGTCCTGGTTATTTCAATGCTGACCTCCAAAAATAGGGGTTCTCAAAGAGTTGAAGAGGATGTCACCCAATCATCAGATTACCATGTTGAAGTTCATCAAGAACCTGTCCATGCTCTCCACCACACTTGACTCGTTGCAGAATTCGAACGCGATTGATGTGCTTACAGAATTGCTGCGCAATAGCTCTAAAGAAGCACACTTCAGAGAGATATCAAATCAGGTCTTGAATACAATTTACAATCTATGCCGTCTGAACAAGTCTAGGCAGGAGGACGCTGCATTGAATGGTATAATCCCGGTGTTGCAACGCATAATCAAGACCGAGAGACCACTGAAGGAATTCGCACTTCCAATCCTGTGCGATATGGCGCATTCAGGTAAGGTTGGACGACGTGAGTTATGGCGGAACAAGGGGCTCCAATTCTACATCTCGCTTCTTGCGGATCCCTACTGGCAGGTGACAGCTTTAGATGCTGTTTTCATTTGGTAAGTAGCCCTTTCGACAGTATACGGAAAAACCGCTAAGTTTTCAAGGCTCCAGGAAGAAACGGCTAAAGTGGAGGAGCATCTGCTCGACGGGTCATTTACCAAAGCCATCATCAAATGCTTCACAACTTCGAAGGCAAATGCATTTGAGAATCTACTTGAACCCTTACAGAAACTGTTACGCCTAAGCCCACCCATAGCGCTGAGCTTGGCTCATCCGGACCTCTTCTCGCGCATATTGCAGAAACTGCAATCTAACAAAGCTGTGGTTCGGCTTAATCTCCTTCGAATAGTTCGCAGTATCTGCGATGCAAGTGACGAGCAAGGAGGCCTTATTAACCGATACGGCCTTGTTGATACCATCCAACGGCTTGCGGAAGTCGATGGGGCTGTCCTGGTTCGGAACATGGCTGGCGAATTGGTCAAATCGAGCGAGAGCAATGATAGATTAGGGATGAGTGGCGGTAAGCGCAGGCCAGGGCGACGCTCAAGCTCATCAACTACACCACCCGGCTTATCAGCAAGCCGTTCAATGCCACCCACACCAACCGGCAATCGATCGATGCATTCAGGCGCTTACTTCCTTGATCGAGACATCAGACAGAAGAGCAGCATCAACGGACCCATTGCGTTCCGACCCGCTAGTAGAGATGGGAGTGGCATGACCAGCGTGGTCAATGGGTCTGGAGCAGCCGCCAAGAGCCGACTACCACGAACGACGTCGACTCGATCTGGAAGGCAATCGGCTTTATCGTCGCCGAAGAAGGACGAGAACATGATGCCGGCTACGTCAGCGCACGAAGCAAGTCCAATGCCAGCACCCAACTCTCGACGACGGAGGCAAGTCAGTGGCGAGGGGCGATGGTCATGAGCTAAACCGGGAAGCCAGGTCATCAGTCACGGTGTACGGGTACATGACAATACGCAAAGCATGTTGAACGAATTTGGCATGGGGAATAAAAACGGACATTGGCTGGAGATTATGACGACAGCTTACGAGGCTCCAGGCATTGTGTATGTCAACGCTGAAGGGCACAACGCTGACGATCGTCTTACGTTCTGGTTTCTGTATTGCTTGCAAAGGGGAGCATGGACTATAATGTAGTGACTGTAGAGTACAGTGTTTTATTCCCCACAATATCTCAACGCGGAAGGGTTGATAGGGGAATTGTGGGATCTATAAGAGTGGTAGGCTCAAGACCCTCACAGGTGCTACGAGATCTCGCATCGAAACATTCGTATCACGACTTCTGCACGGGAAATCGCCAAAGTACAAGGTACCTTAACAGTTGAAGATGTAGTACGGAATAGTAGGTATAATTGTCCACCCAAAGCCATCAGTCCCGTGATCCCGCTCCTCGACCGGGGCGATTGATAAGGTACGGAGGTACATGGTACTTGCCTTGCCCGTTCCTTGGTTTTTTCCGTGCGGAATAAAATTACCACGCTAACTGTCTGTAATTGCGGGATGCTGTCATAATGTCATTGACCAAACAGAATCCGGCTCTAGCGCCAAAATCTCAAAACCAACATCATTGCTCTTACTCGTACTCATCTTCTCTAAATATTTTCACACTACCAGAATCACTCATCACAAACCTGCAAAACCCAACCACCCACATTGAATCCATCTATCACAATGGCAACTCTCAGCTGTAAGTCACCTTGTGTCTCCTTCTGTTAGTGATGGTTCACGAGAGAACTGGTGGTCTCCGGGTGGAAGGTGACGACATTGGCGTTCGCGTTCAACCACAATTCACCATGAGCATCAAACCCCACAGCTCTTGACTACGCTCATCGGGAGTCTGAATGTTCACGTATTCGAACAGATGATGGAGCTCCCAAACCGCTAACAATATACATTTTGCGAGATCGGTGCTAACTTGAGCTCCTCACAGACCTCCCCCCTGTCAAGCCCTCGGCGATCGCCCTCGGCACAATCTTCAACCACGCCGCCTCGCTCGCCATCCTCGCCCCTGTCTTCGGTGACACTTACAACCGCGCTCAGGCGGCCAACTCCAAGGAGGAGTTCTTCAAATCCAAGGAGGCTGCCAGTGCCGCCGCCGCTTGGGGCTCTTCTTTGATCGGAAGTGCCGTTCAATCCTATGGAGTTGGAGCGTTAATCAATGCCACGGGCACTTTGAGTTACAAGGGTGCAGCCTACTTGGGAAGTCTGATTTTCATGGCTAGCTCGGCACCAAGTGTAAGATTCTCTTGCTATTGGATCATGTTTCGAAATACTGACTTGATCCCAGTTCATCTCTCAAGTCTTCACCGAGAAGCGTCCTCTCGACACCGTTGCCGTCGGAGCCCTTGCCCGCGTCTTTGAGACAGTTGGCCTCAGCATGTTCCTTACATACTGGGGAACCCGCACCAACCCTTTCGACTAAGCATCTCGCTTGTGTAGGCTCAGATTGGCAATTCAGTAGATGGAGAGGTGGAAATCGGCGGTGGTACCAGTGCTAGATGGGTTTGTAGTGGTAGTGCAACAGTTTTGATGTATCAATAGTAATTTGACTTTTGATTGACAACTCGAATTCATTGAAGCTAGTTCAGTCCACTTGAAAAAAACAACGCTTGATCGATCATTGCCAAAGACATTTGGTTAGTTTCCTCATCCATCGACCAACTTTCCACCTAGACAAATAAGAAAAGGCCCCCTGATATTTGAATGAACTGGCCGAAGAACAAACGAAAATACCACAAGGAAAACCCTCCTAACGACGAGCAGCTCGCCGGTTGGACGCAAGCCGAAGAAAGCTAGGGATAAAAGAGTAGGCGTTGGAAAACGCCGGCCTCGTCGAGGGTAGCCGAGGATTAGATTCCACATAGGTAGGTGGATGCTCCGCCGGCTGATGCGGCCAGCTCGCGTAGACGGGGGGTGTCCTAGCGGTATATAGAGGTAGAGTGTCCACTGACGTTGAGGCGGCGAAGTAGGGGCTGACGGCGCCGTTGCGGCTTGGCGACCTGGAGCTACCGAGTGGGACACGGTGGCGATTCGCTATGGGAGTCCGGCGGCGGTTGGCGCTGCTGCGAATGTTGCTGGAGATGCCAGTGGTGCGACGAACAGGCGAACGACCCCTGGCTGGGGTGCGCGGAGGAGGTAGGCTGATTCTTGGTGGCCGGCTTGGTGAGATATCCGCAGTGCTTGATGAGCGAGACAGAGAAAGGCGCTGCGCTCGTAGTTCATCCAATTCACCGTCCGTATGTACTACGTGAGGTTCTCGGCGAGATGGCAAGCGAGTAATTTGCGGGGACTCGTAGTTTGGCAATACGAAGCGATGGAGGAAGTTCTCGGTATCTAGTGGTTGAGAAGGAGCGCTCTCGTTGTGATGTTGGTGGCCAAGATGGTTGCTCGGGTTTCGACGTGCAGGACTGGTGTTGCTGTGTGAGGCTCTCCCACCTGTATGTAATGCATTTTGCTGTTCCAAGATCGTAGAGGACGGCCTATTGCTGCTACGTAATCGAGTTGAATCTTGTGTCCTGAAAGGTTGCTCCAAGCAGGATGGCTGTGCTCCAGGCTCAGAACGTTCGACAGGCCATCGGAAGCTATGGCCTAAACCGTGTTCAAGTGCTTGGTGTTCAGAGTCGAGTCGAGCCTGTCCGCTCAACTTGTTGAAAGAGGACCATGCGCCCAAGCGATCAGGAGTATCTATGGTTGCAGCGCTGACCGTACGCTCTGCTGGAGTGTTCACAGGCCGAGTACTGGACGTTGAAGTCGTTAAATGTGTCGCTCTGGAAGAAAACCCTTGCATCCCATGTGAAGGATTGGTGAGAAGCGGCGGCATAGCAGTTGAAGGGGCTGGTTGTGACGTTGTCCAAGAGCCATTCAAAGAAGACGTTCCTTGCTCTTCAGATCCATGTATTTCAGGAGCTCGTGCGTTCGAGACTGGTGGTATACTTGAGATGGATTCTGGTGACTCTAGCACGTTGTTGAAGTCGCTCATTGGTCTGGACTGAAAACGGCTGTTGGATACGCCTGTAGCCGCAGAGCGAATGGTTCCTGTGGTTCGCCGAGGCCTAATTGGTGGTGGTGGCATCAAGTCTCTACTGTGTACTCGCTGTATCTGTACGTCGTTATGCTCGTATCCTTGCTGCACTTCCTCGCCGCTGGTTGAGAGGATTCGTCTTCGCTTTGGGGGCGATTCATCAGGCTCAATTGGCGCTCTTGCCGGCTGAGGATAGAATCCCTGACCCTGAGCCTCTGGGGTTTGGAAACTACGTCTCGGCCTTCCTAGGTCAATGGCTGTATCTTGAGCCAAGCAAGATGCGCCTGTCGTGCCGTGATGAGACTGTGTGAACATCCTGTCATTGGGATTCCAACGCAACTGCTGGTTCGGCATTGCTTCGTCTGCCTCACTAGGATGTGCAGGCTCCAACACAGCATCGATGAAAGCCACGTCTCTGCCTAAGCTTAATAGCTGCTCTCTTGCTCTTCTGAGTGCCCTAGAGGTACGGACAATTTGTTAAGTAAAGTTGGAGTTCGATATGTCGTTGAGAGTTGCTTACTCCGTAGTCGATTCAAGGATCTCCATATGTCGATCAAGGTGAAGCCTACGACTTTCCTGAACGCGGTGTGTGATCCCACGAGCCATCGGCTTGTCTTGCTCACTCATGATGTAGCGTATGGGCTTGCTATATCTGAACTACGATTCGTTGGACTCTTGAACGAGGCAGCGAAAGGAGGTTGTGGCTTACTTGCGTTGCCGCGTCTCGTTCGCCTGACGCATCATAAAGATCGGGACAAATCTCGAAATAGGGTTTCGGAATTTGCTTGCTGTACTCGCCTTCTGAATAGCCATGAACCCAATATAGGGTCTTTTCAGTCATGTCTGCGTAACGGTGTTTACAGAACGGACAGACAGCTCGCGGCAGCCTACCCTGAGGATGAAATGGAGCGCCTGTTTGATTGTAAGCCAGAATCATATCTGCACCATAAGAAGCTACTTCATGCTTACCTCCTCCCTCAAGATGCTTACTACAAACGAAGTGTCTACACTCGGTAAACCACAGCTTCGTGATCTTCCAATCTTCTTCATCCCCACCTTGCCGGAGACCTCGGCAGTCATCGTTGCTATCTCGATATATTTCCGCCAGTGTAGAACCACAACAGGAACACTTCGCGAAAGTGCTTACTTCTGATGTGCGGGGGATCAAAGTTTCAGCCATGAGAGCGGCCGTTTCTTACGCAGATGTTCACCAGCTCGAACAAAGAGTTTACCTCAGACCAGCGAGCTGACTACCTGGTTTAGCGAGAGCATCTAGGATTTCAAGAGAGGAAGTCATCCACGTGACCTAATTTCAGCAGCGGGGACGACAAACGGATGAACTTCGAAGGGGAGTTCACAAAGAGAAGCCGGTAAAGTTGCTTCGGTCTTTATTGAGACCGCTGTACGGACAGTTGCTAAATTGCAATACATCGGAAGAGATTTCAACTGCACGGAAAGGAGGAGCTGCATTACCTAGTGCTTGATTGCCGGTATTATTCAGACTGAATATCAAGTACTGGGAGGAAAAGGAGAATGGAGAATGGGAATAAGTACGTCAGAAAATTTTGCTAAACCTTCTCGATTAGCTGGTTACCGTCTCTGCCACATAAGCAGCCTTCAATACCAATATTCATGGTTTAGCTATACGAAAGTTCGGCAAGGATACCTGAATGGAAGAAAGCGTTAGCAGCCTAACAGTCGGTTGGCAGCAATGAGACGTACTCTTCGGGATAACCCTCTTCTCCGTCAGCGCCCATGACGTACTTCCTTCCTCCTTCCGGGGATACTCTACTCATTCCGGTAGGAAATGGCGGCAGGCCATTAGGCCCAAAGATAGTCGCCGTGGTTTTCTTTTCCCTCTCAAATAACGCTGCAAGTCCTTTCTCTTCTCCATCCTGCTTCAACTGCACCAATTGCTTCGTACCTGCATCTCCAATTTGAAGTATGTCCTCCTTTGGCTTTGCTCTGCTTCCCACTGTCAACAAGCCGACTACGTCCGACTGCTTGACCACACTAAGGCGAGGATAGCTGCGGCGTATGTCTCGTTTGTAATAGGGATTCTCTGCAATGTCTCCAGCTGGCAAAGTTATTGGATCGTCATAGGCTTCCGGCGGATTAGATCCAGGGGGCGGATTGCGATATAGAGGATTTAACGGTATCCCAGTGGAGCGATCTGGATCAACTGCGAGGGCTCTTCTTATACGATCCCATATGCCGGTAGACTGGACTGTGTATTTCTTCTCGAACTCAGCACTGGCGTGAGATATAAACATCTTATCACCCTTACCTTCCACACTGCTGTGGCTCCCCTGGCAGACTTCAGCTGACGGGCAGCTCCCGCTTTGGCGTTGGTCGCCATGCGTGCAATGGACTATAGCGTTTTAGGAGTCGGACGACCAGGAACGATAGACACGAAACATCCAAGTATGTGATGAATGCAGACAGACTAGGTATTCACTAGATGGTCTGCCTTCCCTTGGATTAAAGAGCGCGTGTGTAGGTTCTTGAGGTAAGGCACGTCACCTTCGGTTGCCATTCATCCAGCTTAACCACAGAATACGATACCGGAACGGCGAAACGTATCTCCGATCGGTATGAGAACCAGGGGTGAAGACTATTGGCATTCATGCCACGAAGACTGATTTAATTACTACGATTATCTATCTGTATAGTCGGCAGGTGCGACGAAAGATTGTCAAGCAAATGACAACTCGAAAGATTTCGATTTGAGAAGTTCTGATAGAGACCAGGAGCGATCTCAAGACAGTTTAATACGGGACTGGAGATTATTTCTCCAGGAAGCCAGCGCCACTCTCTAGAAAGTTGAAAAAGTGCACCAAGCCTTGAATAATCCGAGCTCCACGCATTACAGCAAATAGTCAACTTATGCTTCGACGCCCGCATCAAGCTTCTGGGCAGAGTCGGCAACCTCAGCTGCAACATTAGCCTTGGCTTCATCTCCGTTTGCTGCTGCAGCTTCCTCGGTCTTCTGAACATTGGCCTTGTCGTCATCAACTTCAAGATCCATCTTTACGGCACCATCATTTCTATTCGCAGCAGCATTCTCACCCCGAACAAGTTTACGGACAATTTCAACAGTAGCTGCAGGACCCTAATTGCTGAATCAGTGTCTGACTGGAAATTTGGTTGGTGGTAGACCTACGCCAGCTTCAGCAGCCAATACTTTACCGTCCTTACTGACGACGAATACACCACGGGTGGTACCTTTTGGAGCTTTCTTCATGCCAATCGCAGCAATGAGAGTTGCTGAAGGATCGCAAAGCAGTGTATATGGGAGATGCTGCTTCGTCTTGAAGGTTGTGTTGGATTTCGGCGAGTCAGTGGACAGCCCGTAGATAGAGAACCCCGTCCCGGTCAATGGCTTGTATTCGTCTCTAAAAAGGCAAGCCTGAGTGGTGCCTATTGGAAGTCAATCTCGAAATGACCGTTGAACTGCCAAAATAATTCAAAGGTACAGAATGGAGCGCAGGAATACGAGCAATAGTGGGCCTACATCCAGGGGTTGACGCTTTAGGATATGTAAAGAGCACAACTCCACTCTTACTGTCCTCAACCAGCTTCTTGAACGTTGTTTTCTCTCCCTCATCGGTTTCTACCTCACCACCGAAATCATGAAAATCAATGGCATCACCAATAGTAACTTTCGAGCCAGAAGATGCGCCATTGGCAGGAGCCTTGTTTTTTTCTGTGGCTACAGCTTTGCCTTTGGAGGATTTCACCGAACTGGGCCTCTTCGTTAAGGGTGGGGCCGCTGGAGCTTCAGCAGCCTTGCGTTTGCGCAGCTCGACCATAATCGCAGTTGCCGATAAGGTATTGGGGCAAGGGAATATCAAGAACCGAGGTGCGACTTAATCCACGAAAACCAATTGATTCTATTCCATATATTATTCGCAGAATGAGGGGAAGTATTTATCAATAATGCGTTCCTCCGACGCAAATTCGAAGCTTGATGTTCACCTGTACTATCAGGGTCTTGAGTCTCGACGCTCCTGTCACTCTCCCGCCCGCCCCCTGTCGGTTGGCCTTGGCACCGCCTGGCTGATGGCGTCCGAGTCCACAGCAACACCCTCTTAATCACATCGAAAGCAACCACTGTGTAGACATTTCAGTCGCTCCATCTTGACTTTCGATGAAGAGGAATGTCGAAATGTCGAAATGTCGAAAAGCTTAGCTGCTAGTATCGACAACAAATTTCACCCTTGTGACATAATTGGTACACGTGCATCAGGGAAGAAAGCCCCCTTAATGAGCTAATCTAACCTGTTCCTCTATCTCGTTGGTGGTTTTATCTGTACTCTCTTTGATTCGTACTGTCTGTTGTACAATGCATTGTCCCTGGAACTTGTACTGTTCCCAAAAGTAGATATCCTAAGCTGCCATTTCAATCATGTTGCCCCCAATAGTGGACCGCGAACACAGACTACGGTACAACATCAAAGACACTGTAAGCCAGCCGGATCTCCTGCTCGATGGCTTTCGGGACGTCAGTCAAAGCTGGCTGGATACAGACTCTCAGGAAGGCTTCTCGCACACGCTGAGCTAATGGAGCCTACAATTGAGTCAATCGATACGACTTACAACGCAATTTGTAAATCAGCGGATCTGAAAAGAGGTATCCGCCTTTCCACGACATGGCTACCTTACTCCTTCGAAGAGCCCTCCACCAGAGTTGGAGTCTTTGCAGGTTTTATATTCAACGACACTGGCATGCTTGAAGTAAGACGCCCATCTGTAAGACAAGAAAAATAGACAAATGGAAAAGTGAGTAAAGCAATACATAGGACAAAACTCAATGCGTGGGCATTTTGGTACCTACATCGACAATGACAAAGTACATTCAGGGAGGAACACGTGATAATTGTTGCATAAGATGTAGTATTCCGTAGTCTCGGTATAAACAGGAATAGGTAGTTTAGGAAAGCGTGGGAACGTGAAGAGCCGATGAAGAGCTCTGTATGGTACTCCGTACACATGGGTTACTGTAATGTCTATTCCGTAATCACTAAGGTACTACGGTATAGATTGTGTATTATTCCAATATCCTGGAGGCTGGATCTTACCTTATCTTACTCCGTACCTTCCCCTCGTTCCACTACTTCCGTTGTTATTACCGAACTGCAAGATGATGAATGAGGCTTATCTAAAAGGGCCTAGCTCCGGAATATTCCGATTTATTCCGATATTTGCCTCCGATGTAGGAAAATCAATCTCTTTGACCAACCAAGCACTTGACTTGTACAATCTCCTCGAGTAGATATAGACAGACACCCTCTACCTACGAAATCACGCAGCATCAGCCTTACTGGCTCTGTTTTGACAACGAGTTAGATTGCGCGCAACTTCTTCACGGTCCTTAGCCTTAGCCACACTCGCACTATACCACAGCAATGAAAGTTTTCTCCTCAAATCACACATATGAATACTCTTGGGAAGAGGTGTCGACCGCAAATTGGAGAAAGTACGGTAGCCCCTGGAACGACAAGACCGACCATGTCATTGCCGTCGATACACTTTCTCGCCATGTGGACCTGGACACCGGCATTGTACGTCAATCCCTCCTCTCTTGAATTCAACAACTCATACTCTGTTCATAGTTGCGCTCCGAACGCCTCATAACTTGCCATCAATCAGCCCCGGCATGGGTCGTCACTCTTCTCGGCGGCTCCACCACCTCTCAGATCTACGAAACCTCCTACGTTTCCCCTACCCTAAAACGCGTTACAATGTGTTCTACGAACCTCACCTGGGCCGATCTCCTCACCGTGCGTGAAACGGTAGTCTACCAACACGACCCTAGCTTATCAACGCTGGGCCATGAGAGAACAAAGTTTGAGCAGAATGCGAAGATCACGGCGCTTTGTGGAGGTTGGCAGAAGATCAAAACGAAGATTGAAGAGGCGAGTGTGGAGCGATTCAAACAAAATGCGCAGAAGGGAAGGGAGGGTTTTGAGGCGGTGCTGGAGATGAGTAGGAGGGTTTGGGGTGAGGAGAGGGAAAGGGAGAGGAGGGAGAAGATGGCACAATGAATGGACAAAGATATGCAGGCATTATGGTGCTCTCAGGGGCTTGAAAAATCGAAATCGGTTTGGTGCTCGACATTAGCGGGTCTGCGGTGCATTTACACAGGAATACCATGGGAATGCATCATTGTCGACTGGCGTTTGGAAAAGAAAAAATGGGTCAGATGGCGACCCGGCAACATTCTTGATCCCAAGTAGAGATTTGAAGCCATAGAAATAGACGATAAAATCTTCCATACCAACTGCCATGTGAAAGTTTGCCTTCTGCTCTAATGAGCAGCCGTAAGCCTAGAGAGTCGAGAAATTTGTACATTGATTCGTGGGCCACGGGTTTCTCATAGCTACACGAGATCTAGTAGCGTCACGTATACACGTATACATTGTATACCATGACACGGGTCCTATGCATCGCTATCCTATGCTCCAAGGGTATCATTCTATCTATTCCCCGCCCTCTCCTCCTCCAAAGCCTTCGCCTCCCTCTCCATCTCTTCTCTCCTCTTCACCGCGTCTTCCCCGGCTGCTTTCTCCCCCTTCGCTCTCTGCCTCGCCTCATACATCTCCCTACTCCTCAAAATCCTCTGCACGATCTCCCCTGCATTAACATTTTGAAACGCGTGTTCCCCAATCTCCTCGTAAATCCCTAGTTCCTTCGCTGCAAGATACGGATCATATGTCAGCGGCATAAAAGCCGTAGGACCGTGATACACGGCGTCTGGCAAACGACCGAAGGGGAAATTAGTGAGGTATGCTTTCGACGGCGTAAACGGCGCGGAGACAATGAGCGCGTTGATATAGCGGCATTGCAGGACGCAGAGGCCACGTTCAAATATGTTCATGATAGGGTAGTTGACACCTTTCCAGTGGTTGATGACTTCGTCGTCGTGGACGCCTGCGACGACGTAGGCGGGCCCGGAAGTATTTTTGCGGCCAATCTCGTCTTCGAAGAGCACGACTTGGCGGAGGAATTCGATGTGGCCCGAGGAGAAGAGGTCGAATCCGCCGTCGACGTAAACGATGCGCTGGCCTGATTTGGGGCCTGTGCCAGGGACCATGGTAGTGTAAGAGCCTGCTTCTTCAGCCATAGAGTCTTCCATGGCTGATTTCGAGGCAGCCCAACTCAGGACCTGAGGGCCAGGTTGCAGACCAGACTCGTCTGTGGCGTAGTCCTTGATCCTTTGGACCATCTCCTCACCCAGTCTTTGACGCTCTTCCACGCTTCCTGGGCCCTCATCACCAGTGAGGACTCTGCGCAAGGACTTGATGAAATGGTTCTTTGTACATAGCAGCATACGTCCAACCAAGTCTGTAGTCGATATCCCTGGTGTCCTCTTGACCACCATAAAGCGCCCAGCTGCCTTGACGTATCTGTAGCAGTCCTCCCCGCCGCTGTCGGATGTGATATCATCGCCATGCACCACGTAGTAACAGCCGTAATGAGATATCCAAGGCAGCGAAGTAACGTACGGCGCACAGGGAATCGAGCGAGAAGCCCATCGACAGGCATCAACCGCCGACACGCTGCCATTAGGCGTAAGCTATCTCCGTGGCTCCGCGCTGCAAGGGAACGAACCGTTCCTTCAGCGTCATGACTGTGGGGCCTTTGTTGTCCATGATCTCTTCGTCTGAATGGACTCCTACCAGTAGCTCTTTACCCAGCCGCCGGGCTTGTAGCATGGCTCCAGCATGTCCTGAACTATCAGTCAACTCCTAGTCCTTACGATGTCTCGATCTGGCGTACCATGATGACTGAAGTCAAAGCATCCGTCAACCCAGATTCGATCTTTCGAGATTTCGATATCTTCCTGGGGTTCTACGGGCCATTCACCCTTTGCTGGTACGTTGGAAGAAAGATCTTTGTTCATGTCCCGCGCCTTTGACAACATTGGGAACGATATGAATTGGCTTCTCGAAGAGTGTGCCGTGACTCATGAGAGCAATTGGGTCTACTACGGTAACCACTCAACTAAACAGGGCCCAATTGAACATTCCCAGTGTATCATACATGCATGTCAGGACTAGAGATGATTGAGGAACGATAACTCCGTATCTTGGTTAGGGTTTTGCACGTGGCGATCTAATCTTATCTTCTTTGCGACTGACATGTGACAGGAGAGTCCTCTTCGAGGGCCAGTGAGCGCTCGAGTGTTGCTCTGGAAATACGACAGAATCAGGATACGGTCTTGAATTGACTGCTCTTTGTAAAGGGGTGTCCTATCAGCATTTCGGTGGAGTTATTGGTCAGTCGCTGTTGCAGCGGGAACCAACCCACCCCCCCTTGGTGGCACCATAACCTCAATAATCCTGGCATTCCTCCATTTCGACTCCACGTTCAGAGCTTTACAATACGCCTCCAAGCAGATGTATTAGAGCTACACCGTAACCCGGGCGGCTTATACAGGAGGGCGAGCGTGTTGTCTTGCATAGACCGACAACCACAAGGCTCCTACAAGCAGGCTACCTCCATACCCAATCACAGTTATCTCTTCGTCCGTTAACCAGATCCGGCACAATGATTGCCAACTTTCGGTCTGAGCTTGGTAAACCTCCAAACGGAACATACTCCAATGGGAATTTCGGGCAGGGGGGAAGCGCTGCACCACTGCCGAATCCTGCCTTTCCATCTGCTCCTGCTGGAGGTCTGCAGAATCCAAGCTTGGTATATCAGCACATTCATGATATGTCGTCAAAACGAATATCGACCTTAGACTACTTGAGAAAGGCGTGAGTTTGCTTGCAGCGATTCCTCGGCCGGCGCCGTGTTCGTGCGTTGGGCAATACTGAACCCTATCGCAGACATGAAGGCCGAATATACTGGTTCAACACGCTTCTCTTTAGTAAAGGCGATCTGGCTAAAATGCCATACTTTGAGGCGAGGAAGCTTGCCCGCCGAGCAACAAATTACCTTCTACTTGGTCTGTCTCTTCCTACCATACTCGATTTAAACGCTTCGAATCCTTTGGAGTACCTTCGCGCCCTCAACGCGCTTCTGCTCGAATTCGAGTCGTATCAACAGATCCACCCTCCAGAAGGCTCATCTGCATCGTCCTTGACACGCGCACGGATACCGCAAATGTTCAAGCGCGCAACTCATGTAAGCACAAAAGGGCGGCGGACGAGCTCGGCCACGGAAATCGGATTTCCAATGAGCTCAAGTGACCCTGCAGAATTAAAATCTATGGTTGGCGGTGGGGCAGGGGGAGGTTCTTCCTCTGCATCCTCGTTCCCTGTAAGTGAGCAGGAGCTGCTGCCGGGCGAGGAATACACCCATCTGCTTACGCCGTCACTTCCATTTGACCCGGACTTCTTCGAGACGTTTGCCACGTTGTGTGATGTCTTGATCGACTGCTATACCCGGATCATGAGTCTTGTCTCTTCACCTACGATGTGTGTTCCTGGAGTTGGGGAGATATTCGCCAAAGCAGATGCAAGACTTCGAAAAGTCATCGTTGTGGGAATCGTTAAAGAATTCGAAGATGCCAGCAGGAGCGGAGCCAAAGGGGAAATGGCTGGCATAGGCAAAGTCATCCTAGGAGGCCTCATGTAAAAACTCCATCTCGCTGAAGTCCATTCTGGTTAAGCTTCGTGACAACGAATTTATGGTATTCGAGGTCCACACCGGTCCAGACGCACCCGGGCTAAAGTAAGGAAGATTACGAATCCCCTCAATTTACGTGATGGGTCAATCCCTAGGTTAGGCCCACCCAACTTTTCGCGTTTCTGCTTAGTCTCAGATGCTTAGAGTCTTCGTATAAGCTCCTGGGTGCTGTTGAGGCTGCATCTAGAAGTATCTTAGGCAAGGATAAAGGAAGGAATTCTTCGACGGCAACAAAAGCTTACTAGAGCACTATAGAAGGATGACCCCGGGGCACGTCTGGCAGTCAAATATCGCAAGGCCAGCGTAATTACGTTCTTCAAGCAACTCCGAAGACATATCACTCCTGGCGTCACATCGAGGAGCATATGATGCGCCATGCGGATGCAGTCTATGCCAATGACCTCGAATGGCCACGGTTTTGATACTTGCTATCTCGAGGGCTGAGCACATAAGGAGAACTCGTGAGGGTTAAGAATTTCCAAAGCTGTCCGAGTTACTCCTTTGGCATCGCTTGTCACAGAAGTGTACCTGGGGGGTCAAAAGTCAGCACATAATAACCGACACCCTACACAGCTAGACCGACCATCGAACTAAGTGGCAGTCTGGGAATGGAGAGTGATCAATTCCATGCATCTCTTTCCTGACTTCTTTATCTCACCAGGTTTGCAACTGAATTCGAGCTAACAATTGTACTATGGTAAGAGAATTTAGTCGATTTATTTATCTATTCGGAATGTCTCTACGAGACCAGTCATTGTTTCCCGACTTGCTCTACCCTGATGGTACAAAGAAAAAGGGTTCTAGGTGTATCAAGTTCCGTCTCGATCAAACCAAGAAATCAAAATTCTGTATTTGCTTCCTCAACCACGACACCCCATTTGTGGCGCTCTTTTCCATACATTATATTCTTCAGCCACGTCTTGATGACAGTGGCATACTTGCCCCCAGTGCCCTCTGAGAGCGGTATATTAAGGTCCTTTCCTCGGAAATGGATCAAGGATACTGGTGCAATGAAGAACTAGCAGTTCCATTAGTACAGCCCCACCCGCAAACGCAACTAACGTACCGCCGTCCCAGCTGCAAACGCTTCCACCAACCTCCCTTCCTCAAGTGCCTCCTCAATCTCACCCATCGAGTACTTTCTTTCAACAACGTTCAGCCCCCCTAGATCTCCCCAGGTTCCGCTCAACCTCTCTCTCACTAAATCTACGACACTCCTTCTCGTGACTCCATCCAGAATAATCTTATCTTCCAACGGTGCAGTCACAAGCTGAAGCTGCCCGTTTCTCGTTCTCCACACAACGAAGAAGTTACTCGCTCCCGCTTCCGTGACATCGCACTGCGGCCCGAACAACCATAATATCTGGTCGAAACCTCGCTGTTTTGCCTCCGCCTGCGCTATCAGACTCGGTCCATAATTCGCCCCAAGCTTCGCATGTCCAAAGCCACCTGGCCACGCCCGAAACATATCTTCTCTACTCGCCAGGAGCTTCAATCCTGGCTTCGCTGCCTGTGTCGCGCAATTGCCATCCGCATTAACAACCTGCGTCGGATCCACCTTCTGCGTTCCGCCCGGCCCATCAAAAGCCGGGAAACAGCACGCAATGATGTACAACAACGCCTCCCTCGGCTTCTGTACCCCTAACGCCGCCCCATTCGCAATCATCGTCGGCCGCAAATACAAAAATTGCCCTGGTCTCTCCTTTGGCAGCCATCTCCCGCCATCCACGCTAACAAGTTTCTCAATCAATTTCTGCAGCTCATTCGGATCGAACGCCGGCAGGGCGATACGCGCGGCACTACCCAGCATACGCTTACAGTTGCGATCAGGGCGAAAGAGGCGAAGACGCCCGTCGTAGCCACGGTAGAATTTCATGCCCTCAAAGCACTCGGTTGCGTAGTGCAGGACAGAGGCGGTGGGCATGAGCGATAGCGGGCCATACGGGCGGAGTTCAGGGGCGGACCAGCCGATTTGGGAGGTCCAGGAGACGGTCACCATATGGTCGGTGCACCTAGAGGTCGAGCGTTAGGGATTGATGAGATGAAAAGCCGAGAGCGGGAGTGGGACGTACACGTTTTGCGCCCACACTTCTGGAGAATTGGGTTCTGGAACGGGTCCGGGGTTGGGATTCCGGGTGAAGATCAGTTGGGAGGCGTCGAGCTCTTGAAGCGTGGAGGTGCCATTGGCGGTTATTGAGGGCGCGGTATGCTCTATTGTATGGACGATGCCTGCGGTTGTGAGCTCGGAGGTGTTCTGGGGTGAGGTTAGAGCTGAGGGAGACATTGTTCGGACTGTCGCTGTCGGTATTTGCTTGTAGCAACTCTGTAGTGGTCAATGGACGGGAAGAGAGAAGGATATTTAATAGCGTATTTTGTCGATTGGAAGGAAAGAAAGCAGTGAACGACAGCTATATACCTTACTTTAGGTTTGTACATGTACAGTATGTCTTACTAGACTGCATTTGACTCATTTCCTCTCCCGCGCGGCACAACGGCACAAACTGTGCTCTACCTGTCACAATCTTATTATCCATTGATTCTACAGAGGCTAATAGGCCTAGCAAAGAGTTTACAGTAGCAACGAGGAGACGCCCGCAGGGACCCGATGCCGCAGGGCTGTTGATAAGGCCCTGACAGTGACGTTGCATGGCCGGTGCAAGCCGTCGGTAACCACCCAAGGGCGCCCCAGATATCAAAATGATTGATTTCGAGAAAATCTACTGTGGCCACCGTTGAGAGGCGACTGAAGACGCCGTGAGGCTCTCTTGCAGGTTGCGGGAAAGCCTGGTATTCATGAGTGCGTATAACGCCACAAGCAGAAGTACACGGGTCTAGAGCGCCAGATGCATATAGCGCTGATCTAGATGGATACGATGAATAGGTAGCTAGCTCCTGATGGCAGATGGTGGCTACTTAAGATGAAAGAGCAATATACTGCAAGCAAACAAAAGGCCAAATTGCGCCGACAGCAAATGTGCCAACGACGGTCGCCAACATGTGCCTAATCGTCATCGGTGAACAAGTCGATTAATCTTCTCTTCTGTTTGTTCTCATGGATCTTCATCTCCTACCAGCAACCCATCAGTAAACTCCCCAGGACACGGTACACAGCAGCAATGGCGTACCTTCTCCCCCTCCCTCACCCCTTCCACTGCCTCGGCACTCAGCCTTCCCACCTCCTCCAAGAATCTCTTCTTCAACCCTTCGACCTCCTCCGCCCTCTTTTCCTGCTCCATGGTCATCATCCCCTCCAGCAACCCACCATCCATCAGCTCTTCAAGCCCCTTAGCTCCAAGCATCTCCCCTGCAATAGCCATGATCTCCTTTTGCACATCCATCCACTCCCTGCGCAAAGACTCTAGTATTTTTTCTTCAGCGGCGACAACTTTGCGGAATTGGGTCATACGGTCGCCGAGGACGACTGTGCCAGCCGAGCGGCCATCGTGGGTTTGGAATTTGAGTTCTTCATCTTGGAGTGGTATGAGGAGCTTGTTCCCTGACTCTGAGGCAGCTTGAAGCTGCTCCTCGAAGTGCTTGCTGACGTTAATGACGCGTGAAGAGAGATCGTGGCCGATGGAGGCTAGGGAGGATGTAGCTTGTTGCTTGATGTGTTCGCGGGAGTGGGAGATGCTTTCTGAAATATATGTGATTAGCTGGTATCTCAGGTGTGCTGGGGCACAGATCTGACCTGAGAAGGCGGTAGCTAGTGGGTGCTCCGGTGTGCGTTTGTTTTTGGACTTTTTGAGGAAATTGGAATCTTGGAGCATCGTCCAGACAACTGGCTGCGCTCGGGGAGCAGGGAGGACTTTAGCTTTCTTGAAGATTGCAGATGTTGAGATCGACTTGGGCTTCTTGTCCACAGCCTTGTTGCCCGGCTGCTTTTTCGCCATGACGAATCAAAGAACAGCAACGTTAGAATCGAGGTTCGGAGAAATATGAAGAAAGCTGTTCCATTACTCAGTTATTACAAATGGAGGTTTGGCTAAATCGACTATCTTCATCATAGAGAAGAATAACTGGTATGGGTAACGGTAGCTGTAGAACTCTGCAATAGTTATGGAATTTTTGGAGAAGATCGAACCCTGCGAGGATTTGACAAGCCTACAATCCATGAGGAAAACGTTGAATCTTACAAGGGGCATTGAAGGAGAGCTACACAGGAGATCTGCAATATCCTCCACATGGGTATCGTAGCTGTTGGTACAATATGTACATTGCCCTACCTAATTATGACCCTGCCGGTGCCTCTGGGGGTGGATCGGCGGCGACGAGGACATCCTTGTCCTCAAATATCTTCGCCAATTCTCCGTTTTGATGCATCGTCATCAGAATATCGCAGCCTCCAACAAATTCTTTATCTACATAGAGCTGAGGTATCGTAGGCCAATCTGAGTACTCCTTCAGACCTGAGAACAGATAAATTAGCCTCTCATCCTTATTCTCAGTGCCGATGACATCAAGAGCGTACCTTGCCTCAGCTCTTCATCCTCTAAAACATTGAATGCCGAGAATTTATTCGGATCTACACCCTGCAAACCTAGGATTTGTATGCTTGCCCTTGAGAATCCACATTGCGGTGTTTCTGGTGTTCCCTTCATAAAAAGTATCACTGGTTTGGATGCCACTGCCTGATCTATGGCAGTTCTTGTCTGAGCTGACAGTAGTCGGATTTGAGAGGGTGTAAGGCGAATGGTTTGCGGCTTCAAATGCGCCACTGGCCGGGAAACAAGCCGTGGCGCCTGTTCAGTTCAAGTCCGTTAGCACGTCTTCGATAGTATTTGCTTTTGATCTTACCGACGATAGTACTCTACTGGACCACATATTTGTTAGGAAAATGAAAATTCAGAGAAGAGACAAAGTTTGGGATTGCCAAAGCTAAAGTATCACTTCTGGAGCTCTAGATGATGTCGATGCCAAGCCTCGGATGTTTACAAATCGTAACATCAATACTCGTATCACTGTACATCACAGAATAAAGATTCTCACCATAACTCTTGATAGTCGATGAAAAAGATTGTTAATTTCATATCAATCAACAGTCGTGAATAGAATTTGAAGCTTGTCATTACCTAGACCAGATATCTTAGAACACTTTGTGCGCACTTGATTTATTTTTTCAATTTTATACTGATGTGTATTCTAAGTAGAAGTTCTTTGATGAGCTAGATTTTGGTGTGCCACGACTTCTTCTGCCAACCCTCGTTCTCTTTCCAACTCAGGTGATCCTGCTCTTCATATAAAAGTGAATGTGCGGCTTGGAGATTCTTTCAAATAGCTGTTTTCTTTTGTATCATGCTTTTCAGACCTTTCCCCCATAACTAAACCATTCCTCTTCCAACATATTTAGTCTTTCCGTAACTTTTGATTAAGAGAATATACGCAAGAAACAGAAGAAAATTCTCTAGTTAAGCACCATGCCGCAGATGATACCCACTGATGCCCATAGGAACTCAGTCACCCCGAAGGCTTTTCAACCCCTCCGGTGGCTAGGGACTACGCAACGACGGCTAGCAGCATCTCCTACTAGCTGCAAGTGGGAGTGTAGCAACAATAAAAGAACATTGTGAAGGTACTGGGGAAATACTCGAATCTTTCCATTCGTATCGTCCTGACGAAGTCCGCTGGGAACATTTTAGCTGGCCAAAGCTCGGAGCAACCGTTCCTGGATAATTTAATTGAATACGACAATATTGACGGGATCTACCACGATGAGGACGAATGGAATCGGCCATGGATCCGAAAGGGAGAGATACTTCATATTGAGCTATGACATTGGTTATATCCTAGCAATCGCACCTTTGTCCGCGAACTCCATGGCGAAGATGACAACCGGCCTGGCAGATAATCTATTATTATCCGTGGTTCGAGCATGGGATACTACAGGGGAGATTGATACTAGCATCAAGCATGACATGAAAAAGTCGATTGTTGTTGCTGCGGCTATGAACACAGCCATGTGGAAGCATCCTATCACGAAAAATCAGATCAAGGTCCTTGAAAACGATTGGAGCATCAACGGAAGCCCTGGATAGAAGTTCTGAGACCAATTGAGAAGACCTTAGCTTGCGGTGATACCGGTGACAGTGCTATGCACGAGTGGCAGGATATCGTAACTGTTATCGAAGCCCGATTAAGACTCGATGTCCGAAGGATATCCGCTTGAGCCACAATTCGCTAACCTTGAATCCTAGAAGCGGCCAAAATACAAAGAGCCCGGGAATCCTTTGCACCTGTCTACGATGCAGTAACAGTCCCGTGCCTTGATGAGTAGCATGAACGGAGATAGCATTACGCTTAACGTCGATTTCACTTACCCACGAGGGATTATGTTCTCTCAACTCAACCCTCCTTGCTATAGAGTGATCCCACTTGCCAAGAGAACCGTTCAATCTCAATCCAACCTACAAAGGGGAAAGGAACAGCTAAGTAAGCAAGCTCCTAAGTGAGGTCTTCGCAGCTAAATAGTCTCAAGTCATCACTGCCGAGATTAAGATCTCCAACCTTGTGCGTGTATAGCTAGTGCCGAGAAGAGGCAGATTGAATAAAACAGTTCGCGTTCATGTGCTACACAGCTGCCTACATGTATGACTGTAGCCGTGAACGCATAGCAATTACTTTACTGTGTAGCTGTTTCCACTCGCCATTTTCGTGCATAGTAAGAATGGGAATTAGTCTTACTCATCCCAAGTATCAAGACGGAAAAGACTACCATCTCCATCTCCACCCACATATCACGTATGTTGATTTTGGGAGATAGCAAGGTCCGTCACCCTGTATAGTCGGTTTCGGCACCTCCATCACCACTTCCAAAATCTTGGTCCTTTTTAACCGTTATCCTTTACACAATCAAACCTTCCTACCTTTCGTTCAATGATCTCGAACCTGATTCCCCTGTATCCCCGCCATCTGACCATTCTCATATTCTCTACTGCCGAGGGTGCCCCGTTTATCTCCCTGGTGACTCGATAGAAATTTCAGACGATTAGGCCCCACACCAGACGCTTATAATTTACTGAAACGCCATTAGGACTCATACTTGTAGCGTATAAAACTTTATCGGTTGCGAGCTGTACCTGTCAATTCGGTCAATTCGATCCGCTTGTCCGCAAGTGACGTGGATTTGAGCACGGTGATTCGGAGAAAAGGATGACAGCGATGCTCTACAGCGAAACCAGGTTGAAGGACGAGATGGAACAGGACTGAGAAAGGCTAAAGAGTGTCGCGAAGTCCGGGCACTGAACTTGACGAACAATCCGTCTGGAAAGAGGGAGAATCTTTCCGGGAGGGTGCCTGCGGGATGAGCAGAGAAAGAGGTGGGACATTAGGCAAACGCTTCAGAGAACCATGCGAGATAAGGGTATCATTGATAATGCTCCAGTATGGTCAGGTGGGTATCCTCGGATCGGTAGTGATCTGAGACTATCCGATACAAGTACGACGGAGCATGTCCACCCCTATAATTCAAAGTCAGCATCATCGGTGTTAATTCCCTCCGCATGCGGTGTACCCACAAATTTGTAATGTAAAGATCTACTAAATCAGCCGGCACATAATCAAAGAGCGGATTCCCCACATCAACCTTATCCACCAGATCCCCATCTTCATACCCAAAAACTTTACCCGCATCGCCGTACTCAATCAATGCATCAAAATCGAATGGATGTACGGGGCTGAGCTTGTAAATTCCTGTAAGCACGACAACCGGCGTACGATGCATCCGTGCAGCCATAGCGATTGCCTTTGCGCCTGCAGAGGTGACTAGACCTCCGTTTGCGAGCACGACGTGTGTGTCAAGGATGACTTTGTTGACTCGGGACATGAGAGCAAACACGGCGGAGTCCGGGATTAGGATGACGGTAATGCCGGCTGCTGTCAGAGATTTCGTAAAGATTTCCGGCCCCAATTCATCATCGGGATTAGCTTTTAAATTGCCTGTTACTGTAGCGTGTACAGATTCGTGGTGGTTGGGAAATGCTTCGGCATGGATGACTGTGAATTTCCTTTTGGCGGCTGCTTTTAAAAGGAACTTTTGGACGGTCACAGAGGATGCGTGAGTGAGGATCATTTCGTTGGAGTGGATATGATCAAGGGCATATCCGGCGATTTGATCATCTGCTTGGTCCAACTCATCGATGATTTCTTCGATGCCTTTAATGACTTCGTCTTTGAGCTCTTTGGCGGCGTTCAAAGTTGCCATAGCGTGGGTTGCAAGGGGTGTGTGGCTTCCGGAGGGTGGCGTGCTAGGCGTTGGGCTTTGGGACACTCCACCAGAGACCGGATGAGATAATAGGCTAAACATTGAGGTCATCATGGACGTTGTGCTGGTGTATGAGGCATGGGATGTGAGAGGTGGAGGGCGGAATGAGGACTCGTCCTCATCTGTTACGAATGATTCAGAGAGCGTACTCATGCTAGATTTTGGTGACTCTGTAGCTTCAATACCGCCATGCCGTAGCGGGCTGAAAGCTGATATACTCGAAACAAATCCTGGCCTCTGAGGGCCTCGTATTTCGTTTTCCCGTGGTGTATGTGGCCGACTATCAGTGCCTGCGTCGCTCATTCCACTTATCTCTCCGTCGCGATCCTCTTCTGCCTCATCCCGTATGACACCCAGGACTCGACGCACAATGTTCCCCACTGCCATCTCTTTTGGCTGAGCTGCCGTGAGCTTTTGGCCCACCTGCTGTATTCTTTCAATAAGCCGCGCATAGTCAATAATCTTGAAAGATCCAACCACTCGGCGCATGAGATGTGCAGTCGCTATTGCGCAAGATCTTGACTCGCAAATTTGGCGGCGCTTCAAGAGGCTGCCCAGGTCAGTGTTGAGCTTCGGTCATAGCTCCTACTCCAAGGCCTTACGATATAAGATTCTCTATGGAAGACTCGACTGGACTACTACGCACAGACTGTAAGAAGGTTTCAAGACCTGGGGTCACAGCCCCAGCAGAAGACGGCATATTGTTTGTTTCTTAATTCTTCAATATCAGACCTCGTCCAATGTAAAAGTGAGGTTCTTCAGAAATAATAAGTATAGCATCCAATTAGATCTGCATTGATCTGCTCTGATCTGACACAAGCGCACAAGGAGACTAAAGTTGTTTCTTAAACGGAATAGCGGATTAAGTACCATTGACAATCTTCAACGTTCTCTCGCATGGGTGAATCATAGCTGCAGATGTAGAAACGTGGGTGAGAAGTTTGGACAAACGGATAGAGTGCTTTTATTCCGTAGAGGAGTGCGGGATGCAAGGATCCGAGCGCCCCAACCTCTCCCCACTTCGTCTGTATATCGAGACCTCATGCACTCCGTTTCATCCTCTCAAAATCATTTGAGCGCCGCTATGCAAGGACTGGAGCCCAAGAAGGACGAATTGGACTTTTGAAGAGGGTCACCATCTATCCGCTTTAGAAAGCGGCAAGCTCTCTTGCGTAAGCGGCTGCGCCCAGCTTCGAGCGGCAGGCTGATACCCAGGGTAAGCTACATTCCAATTGTACATTATTCACAGGCGAGATTGATCTGACACACATCGTTCATAGGTCTTGTGGGTGCTGCAGAGAGCTTCATGGCTTTGGCTGGACCATGAACTCCCTGAATATCTTGTCTGCACGCGTCATCGGCCAAACACCACCAGAGTCTCTACCAAGCCCTCGGGCACGATCTCTCAGCGAGGGCAGCATACACAAAGGGAATGTAGATTCTCCACCAAGGCGAAGTGCTAGTCAGCATGTGAAGGGAGGCGTCTCTGACCCTTCGGGAGAGAAAGAGTTGCAGCTTACAGATGAGGAGACGGAAAAGCACGGGAGTGGTAAACCAAGCCCTAGTGCAACCGACGAGAAGGCCCCTTTACTGGAAGAACTCAAGCCAGTCTTGAAACCGCATGATAAGCGCAGCAAACTTCGCCTCTTTGCAAAGAAGCTTGTAGATGCCCTGGCTGAGTCTCTCGAATGGCTCCTGTGTACATTAAGCGCGCCGGGAGTCTACTTTATAACATGTCTCTACGATGATAAAGGAAAGTTTGCACCGTTCAGTCCAGTACGAAGACTTGGTCGAGTCCTGCCAAAGCGGAGTGGTAGCAAGTCTACGACCCGAGCCGTTGGCCTTTCAGGGGCTCCAGATCGGGAAACTTCAACCACATTGAACGGAGACAATCGGAACGGGCGTCGGAAAGCAACCGCCAAATCGATACGGCGCCGACTAGTTACCACCAGCTCTTTCTCTTCCTTAACCTCTGACTCCGAGCTGGATACTGGGAAAAAAGAGAAAGTGAACGAGAAACTACCCCATAATAAAGCGAGATCCCAAGGATCGTCTTCATCTGATGACACTACGCCAGCCAGACGTTCTATCCGTATAAAGCTTTACAACGAAGACACAGCTCGACGGCGTAAACAGAGGAAGGCAGAGGGTACCAAAGCTGAAAGCACTGGCACTGACCGCAACCAGCAAGCTGCACTTACCGTTGCGAACCTAAAATCTCCTACATCACCGCCATCATCATTGCGCATGACCAAATATCCTCGAGCACCAGCTCCCCCTCATCCTCTAATACCCAGGCGGCAGCCATCATATTCTACGCAATCAGCCTTGCGCTCCTCTAGACTTGCACAGAAGACGCTGGTAATAGACTTAGATGAGACACTAATCCATAGCCTTGCAAAGGGCGGAAGAATGAGCAGTGGACACATGGTAGAAGTTAAACTGAACAGCACCGTTGGCTATGGCGGAGCCACACTCGGACCGCAACATCCTATTCTTTACTACGTGCACAAACGTCCTCATTGCGACGATTTTCTCCGAAAAGTCTCTAAGTGGTACAACCTTGTTGTTTTCACGGCTTCGGTACAAGAATATGCGGATCCTGTCATTGATTGGCTAGAGCAAGAGCGGAAGTATTTCTCGGGGCGCTACTATCGTCAGCACTGTACTTTCAGAAACGGGGCATATATCAAAGATCTCAGCTCTGTGGAGCCAGATCTGAGCAAGGTCATGATACTGGACAACAGCCCTTTGAGCTATATTTTCCACGAAGGTAAAGAGCTCCCGCAGAATTTGAGGATTCGATCTGACACTTTGAACGCAGATAATGCAATACCCATCGAAGGCTGGATCAATGATCCCACTGACAACGACCTCTTACATCTAATACCGATGCTAGAAGCTCTGCAATATGTGACCGATGTTCGGGCCCTTCTGGCCCTACGAAGAGGGGAATCGGAAGCCTCGCACTAAATCGTGTTCATTACCTGCTTTTTGTTTATGGTATTTTTCGGGGAGCAGCGTCTTTTGTAAGTCGTTGGGATCTGGCCCTGAGAGCACTTGTGTACAAAAGTCTGTGGGTTTCACTCTAGTTTTAAGCATTGTTGGGCGTGATGGGACAAATGGGCGTATAAATTCGGCCAACCGGGGAGTTGGCACCGCAGTCGGCTCGCTGCCATAAAGCTGTGTCGGAGTGATGGAGAACAATTGCAGGTATTAGGGAGACGGTATAAGGAGTGAGGAAAGTGATGGTGGACTGATTTTAGCGTGTTGCGGGATCAACGTATTTATCTTTATGCAGGGTCATGCACCTCAAGTCGAGGATACAAGAAAAGAACGATTCATAGCACGCCAGATGCACCACCGAATCTGACCCGAACTATAGAATCTGCACCTGATTTCAGGAATGAAAAAGTACAACTTAAAATGAGTCATATGACCCGCAAGGTCGCTCCTGATAATACGAGTTGCCCTATGGTTCGCTCGATTAGCCCTGAACATTCATTCTTGGACACTAAGATATATAACCCTGCGGATAAGGGGTAGGAAAGTGTAGGTAATGGTGATGTCTCAGGTCTTTTCAGTTCTCTTAAAAGTCTTCAGTCTGCTATCTTGCCTGGGTTCTCTATCCCCAACCAGCACCTATGAAGCGGAACCCACGACCATCGCAGCCACAATCCATATTGTAGTTGTTACATGGGAACACTGGTCCTGTACGCCACTGCCATTGACGACAACTCATGAGGAGCAAGGTAGAATTGCAGTCCCATGTAAGTGGAGCCATCTTAGAAGATGCGAATGTACATTTCGGATTTAGCGATCGCCTACCCAACGACTGGAAGTAGACTATACCACTATCCAAATTGCCAACCAATGAGGAGAGTGGTGCAGGCTAGGGTTCAAACCACTTGCGTTGATGCTGGTAGGCAAGAGGGGATGAGAACCGCAAGAAGATAAAGCGCAGTCGGACCTTTTACCGTTGAATCATCATTGACATTGGGTCGACTGAGAGAAAGTCATATGAGGGAGGGTAGGATGAAATACGAACATCCAGAGATTTTGATGTGAAGACAAATAGGAAGCTCTCTCGAATATGAAATCTTGTGACCTACCGTTTAACAAGGGGTTGTCGGTACGACTCGGTCCACTCGCAGGCCAAACTTCGTGTGCATAGAGTTCAAGGATAGGTAGATTAGAGAAGTGCCTGAATAGGCAATACTTATCGAGTCGCATATGAAATTGGCAGAGGACGAATGTTGGCTTGAAGATGTGCTGTATTCGTGTAATATTGGTCCCTAGCCTGGTAATTAACTCGACCTCAATCACACGAATCCAATTTGGCTGACACAAGGCCTTTTCTATCATGGACTTCTTTAAATCGGCGGTAGCCTCCGCCATATCGAAGGGGCCCCCGTTTCCCTACAGTTTTGGTGACAAAGTGACCCTGGGAAGTTCTGTCTGGACGTTATACAATGGCACAAAGAGAGTATGTGTACTGTGCAATATTCGTGATCGAAGGCTAATCCGAATGGATCAGGAAGATAATTCTGAGTGCAGTATATTCTCCTTCGACGTTGTTGCAGACAAAGCCCGTTTACCACTCGCTCGAAATGCCGTTCGGAAGATGCGAACCCTGAGGCATCCAGGAGTGATAAAGGTGTTGGATACCGTTGAGGTACTTCAGGACTTGAAGAGAGTACTTCATCAATAGAAGGTCTGATCTGACGCGCAGACGGAATCGTATATCTATGTGGCGACAGAGCGTGTCGTGCCTTTAGAATGGCCCGTCCGAAGGAACAGTTTAAGTGAAGAGACCTTAAAATGGGGCCTATATACAATCGCGGTATGTTCTACCTAACATGGACGGGCCTCATACTGAAACATCATATAGAACACTTTGTCCTTCATTAGCGACGAAGCTAAGTCGATCCATGGCAGTTTAAGGCTCAGTTCCGTTTTCATCAGCCAGAGTGGAGAATGGAGATTAGCTGGCTTCGAGATCCTGAGTTCCATGACGGATGATGAAGCTATTATATATGTCAGAAAAACTTCACTGCTAATGATCTGGATATCATTTATTGACTTTTTCGAAGACATTTGGAAGCCTCGTTCCTGACTCTGGTCGCTATGCTCCCCCTGAGATTGCTAAATCAGACTGGCACACGGTTAAGCGCCAACCCGTACCAGCCGTTGATTCGTATAACTACGGACTACTACTCCTTGAAATTTTCAATGGGGGCGCCTTCACCTCTGACCAGATCGGCCAAACTAAAAACATACCCCCTAGTATGCAACAAAGCTACAAGAAGCTTCTGAACCCAAACCCGAAAGCACGCCTGAGCGTATCCCATTTCCGAGACCAAGGGCGTAGAAGTGGAGGTTTTTTTGAGACACCCTTGATCAAGCTATCTGAAGGTATTGAAAGTCTTGGTTTGAAGAGTGATAACGAAAAAGAAGAATTCTTGAGGTAGTTGATAGTAAGGCCCACAAAGTTGCAACGTACTAATCCACGATAGCGAACTCGATGAGGTCGAAGACGATTTCCCTGAGGAATACTTCAGTGTCAAAGTTCTACCTGAGCTTCTCAAAGCCGTCGAATATGGTGGTGGCGGGCCCAAGGTGTTCACTTCTGTGATGAAGATTGGAGCGAAGCTATCAGACGAGGACTACAATACGAGAGTCACTCCGGTTATCGTCAGGCTCTTCTCAAATCCAGACCGAGCCATACGCGTGTGTTTGCTAGAGAGCTTACCAAGCATGATCGATCGATTGTCTCAGAAAATCGTTACTGGCAAGATCTTTCCTCAAATTGTCACAGGTTTCACTGATCTCGCACCTCTCGTTCGCGAGCAGACAGTCAAGGCAGTCTTAACGATTATCACGAAATTATCTGATCCTGTCATCAATGGCGATCTTTTAAAGCATCTTGCGAAAACATCCAATGATGAACAGCCCGGGATTCGTACCAACACGACCATATGCCTTGGGAAGATAGCACGGAATCTTAGAGCCAACACCAGACAGAAAGTCCTCGTTGCAGCCTTTTCGCGCTCGTTGCGGGACCCTTTTATACACGCACGAAACGCATCTTTGCAAGCACTCGCGGCAACATCAGATCTTTTCAATGACGAAGATTGCGCACTCAAGATCCTGCCAGTTTTGTGCTCGTCTTTGATAGACAAGGAGAAACTCGTCCGTGACCAAGCCAACAAGACTTTCGATATCTACGTCCAACGGACTCGCAAGTATGGAGCTTCCCTACCAGATACCGCCTTACCACCAGCAAGCACTGGCCCGGCCAATGGCGTCCCTCGCATGGGTACGCCGCAAAACGACACCTCATGGGCTGGCTGGGCAATCTCATCGTTCACCAATAAACTTGCCACGGCAAGTGGTGAGATGCAATCCAAGCCCATCCCTCAAGCCCCTCGCATCATCTCGACGAACGGCCGCCCCTCTTCGGTTCCCCCAGTCGCCGATACCATCCGTCCCGCCTTCACCGCTTCCTCTGCCTCGAATCTCCATAAACAAGCCCTCTCCAGACCCTCCGCCCCTATACTGACTCGCACGTCAACCGACCAATTCTTCAACGATGCTCAGGATGAAGATGATGAGGTGGATGACGCATGGGGCGATATGGCCGAAGACTCATTCTTCGACGCCCCCACTGAGACCGCCAAGCCCGCACCTACATCCTTCGATGATGGCGGTGAGCCGGATTTTGAGGGCTGGCTGAATGCGCAGGCGAATGCGAAGTCGAAACCTAGAGGACCATTACCCAAAGGATTAGCGAAACCTTCCCCAGCAACGGGTAACGGGAGGCCGCCAGCGGTCAAGAGCAAAACGACCGGCAGTGTTGGCCCAGGAGCCGGCACAAAGAAATTGGCGACACCTGTGATAAAGCCGAAGGTGGTGCCGTCAAAAGTTATTGATACAAAGCCCAAGGAAGAGGACGTCGGGGATGAATGGGGGGATGCTTGGGAGTAAGGTGGCCGAGGTTTTTTATCACTTGTGAATCTTTTGGCATTGTGGCATTACGCATAACTCAAGCGGCATGGCATGGAAGGCGTTCCGCCGAGTGAAATTTTCTGATTAAGATATCCACAAAGCTTGGGGGGCCAGCGCGACATCAGTGGAGGATGATTTGGACCTACAGGTGATTCCGCGGACCAAGCATCGATAGTACTTCTTATCCATTCATCAAGATCATACGGAATGCCAAGCATTCATTAACTCGTTAAACGATCTCCTAGATAATCGAATATCCCCCTCCCAGCGCCAATGCTAACCCAATTCCATAAATCGCGTATCCCAAGGAAGTCCTTTCACACCCCTGCCTCCACGATTCATCTCGTCTCCGAATAATCGTTCAATGCCACACAGACCGCACCCCTGTGATGCCCGTTGTACTGCCTAATAACCGCCTGCGTACTCAACTCCCACAACCGCGCATAATGATCGCTGCACGCCGTTACCAAGTACGCCGAATCCGCACTAAACGCGCAATCCCACACCCATCTCTGATGCTGGTCCAAACTCGTCTCTAACGGGAATGCGCCCGGTTTCCGCTCAAGGGGCAAGTTCTCAGTCCCTTTGATGTTGTGTGGGGCGCTAGGGTCGACGGACCAGATGCGGGCGTTGTGATCGGCGCTGCAGGTGGCAAGGTGGCGGACGTCGGGGGAGAGGAGCACGCGGGTTATGTAGGCTGTGTGGGCTTGGAAGGAGGTTACGGCGATGAGGGAGGTGATGTCGCGGTCTTGGAGCATGCGCCACACGTAGACGTTGCCCTGGTGTGAATCGTTAGCTAGCTGGCTTTGATGAGGAGCGCAGTATGAGAGGTTCAGGAGAAAGGGCGGGGGGCTGTTTCTGGTTGCGAAGGGGTTGGGGGGTTGATTGGAGGGTCTAATGGACGGGAAGAGATTGTCGGCGCGTACGGTATTGTTTCCAGCACAAAGAAGAGTGCCATCGCTAGCGACTGTAACGCTGGCAATTGAAACGTCTTCTTCTGGGACAAGCTGATGGGTGCATTTATTCTCGCCTAAGTCCCAAACTCGGACATTCCCGCCGCGGTCACAGGAAATCAACTCCCCTTGGTTGGGGTGGATAACTACATCGTTGACAGGCACTTTGTGGTCGTAGTTGCGCTGTATGCTCCCTGTCCTTGTATCCCAGATCTTAATTGTGCCATCCTCGGAGCTGGTAACCATCCATTTACCCTCGCAGTGGAAGGCTACGCCTGTGACGTTGCCGGTGTGGCCATCGAAGGTGAGCACAGGGCTCGGGTTCGTCGAGCGTATGTCGTAGAGCTTGACATTGTGGTTGCCGGCTGCGGCAAGGAGACGCTTGTCGGGGGAGATGCAGAGGCGGTTTACTTGGGAGTCGGGGTGTTGGATGGTGCGGGAGCAGATGCCAGAGAGAGCTTCCCAGAAGCGGATCGTGTGGTCATAGCCAGCTGCACCAGTTGTTAGCCTCTTAATAAGGCCAGATGTATTATTGTTTCATATTTCGCAATTGTACCTGTACAGAGAATTACACTCATGGCGGCATACGGGGCATGAATAGCTTGAGGATTCTATTGATGAGTTGCCATTGCAAAGCACTGACAGAGATGTCCTCATTCGAAAACACACCAACTAAACCATTACGGGAAGACTTTTCAAGAAACCGAAAGTTGGAGACCGGTTGACGAAGGTCCAGATATCACTCTCTAAGGTACGTAGCTCAAGGTAGCTCAGTGAACCCTGACCAGTGACCACGGAACTGCAAAAATACCAGGAGAAACTACGCTAAGGTCCCTTGCCCTAACCCTCTCGATCAGAACAGGATTAGTACGCATGTCAATCAATCGAGGGCTACGACTGCCAAGGCCATGGACAACAAGAATGACGACTGCAGGGCCTTATACCTGGATCTCTCTTCATCTCCCTCTCCAAGATTCAGTTATTGAGGGATAGTATTTGTAGAATGGAATGATCTTCTGGGGATTCGACCCCAGTCTCGGTTGAAGCAGCACCAGTATTAAACCGAATGGGGTGTATCGCATGTAGATCCGCCTAAATTCAACGACATGCTTCACCTCAGACCAAAAGTATTGATGGTTAAGGGTAATCAATTATATGAATGACTATCCGTAACCCGATCTTGAGTTCTGACACTCACCATCAATCCTCATGAAGTCCTTCGTTATCGAATGTTGGCATTCATTTGCCTTGCCAACTCACTGTGATTTATTTTAGACCAGACTGCCATCTGAGTGAAGACCAGTCGAGAATATGGCTTCCCCGTCGCTCAAGAAGACGGGGAAAGCTGGGAAGGTGGAAGAAGGTAATTATGCTTCTTCAGACAACCCTGTCAACAGTAGGGTTCATAATCATGGTCTGGGGCTTACACTTCTCCCCGGGTCACAGGTACCGCAAGGTGGGACAGAGACCTCGAAGGCCGCCGGGAGTGACCAGCCAGAAGCATGTATCGAGCGAAGTAGAGGGCAAAGGCCAAAGGTTAACTCTCTTGGTCATACTAAGGATGGGCCTATAGCACATTTCATAACGTCACCGGGTGGGGAAAATTTGAAGCCTCCGTATCTCCAAGCTGCCACTGGGACTCCATACGCAACACGACCATCGAAACGATGGATTTCCAGCGCCGAGTATGGAAGTTTACTGTTTGACGATGACTCTATAGCCGAGCATATCAACGTATGTGGCTCTGACATCTGTTATTCCCAGAATCCCAGCTCTTCTCTCGCGTACGGAATCGGTTCGCAAGATGGTTTGCTTGGTGTCGGGGATGTCGAGGTTGAGGGTAGCGATGGGTCGCGAGACATGCAGCATCCAGTTTATGCAAGGAAAAGGAGAAAGGTTGAGGTTGATAACACCTCTAGTCGAATTTCGAAATCTCCTGTGAGCAGTATACCCAAAGTTTTGGAAGGGGTAGATCAGGACAGGTACTTTCAAGATTACCAGCCCAAGATGAGCGGCAGAGACGCAACTTTAAGAAAGCCTGCGCCCCAGCTTGGTTCTGCTTCATCCCAGCCCCATCATCATAAACCATCTAGCCGTTACCAACGTAAGACTGGGACCGAGAATACCTCTGCTCCAGATTCAAACGATACCAAGCTCGCGCAGAAGTCTGGGTTGAGAGACGTGTGCGAAACACCAAAAGCAATTACACCGTCAGTGACCACAATAAAGCCGGGGCTACTCGAAATTCCGGATCGAACTTTCCTGCCGCTAGTAAATGATCACACCGGTGGTCGAGGGAATGCCACAAAGGATGGCCTTGTGCTAAGTCCATCGGCTAAATACCAGAATCGTGTGAATTCGCAGTCAACACAACCAATCAAGTATCGCAGCAGATCAGAACCTCTGCGTTCCTTGTACGCCAAATTTGATATACCGTTGTTATCGTCACTCGAAGCTTCCATCGGAGATGATGAAAGCTTAGCTCGGGTCAAACCTGATGTTCCGAGCTTCTTGGTTAGCCCATTATCAACTTTACCTAGCTTGGAGTGTTACTCTAGCGCGCAATCTCTGCAATTTTTGGGTGTTAAGAATGCCCATATCCCAGAACACCACTTCCAACACAAAAACTTTGTGAACACCCATTCATCCAGCGCTTCTACTTCCTCTTCCACCGCTTCCACTCTACACAGCAGCACTTGCAACTCCTTTCTATCTTCAAGCCTCAAGCTTCGAAGGTCCGCAAGTAGCTCTTTAGTCTTGCCAGCAACCTCTTTAACTATCGACATCATAGCACTTCGGCTTCGAAAACGGTCGAGCTCAGTGCCCATCCTGAGATCCAGTTTCCCAGAATCCAGCATGAACAATCCTTATACGTTCCAGCAGCACGGACTTTCCACTCCAGAGAAGAGCCCTCCGAAGCGGCAGATATGCACGCCGGATACATTTAGCTACTATCAGACTCACGGCACAAATGTATCCAAAATAAACCCTCAACGCTCAGCCTTCAACATGGCCACTGGTATGCCGTCTACCCTCACTGGCGATTCCGCGGCCGGACCTTACATCCGCGAGGAGAGGACTGATATTATGGGTCCCTTTTCCCACAAGAAAGAGCACTCCATGAACATGATGAACCAAGCTGCACAGGGGTATGCACTCCAGCAGCCAGGAGCTTCGTTTACAACGCCCTCGCAGGCGCAAGACTTCCTGCACAACGCTAAGCATGACAAGCACAACGGCTTCGCGGAGTCTCCTAACGAAATTTCTTCGGGGCTCCAAGGCATTGCATCAGCTCTTGCTCAACGAGGCCCGACGAAAGATTCTGTTTATCGAACATTGGCATTCGTCAACGCTCTTCCCATTCCTGGTGCAATGCAGTACCAGATGCCTCTAGATGAAGGCTACATCCAGGCTCGGAAAGAGAGTGAGGCTCTCAAAGTGCGTCTCTTGGACACGCAGAAGCGATACGCGGCGCTTGAGGAGTTGTGTCGTTACAATGATCGCTCATACAAAGCGCATTCGCGAACTTTGGAGGCAGGATTGGCCAACAAAGTTAACGAAGTGCAAACGCGGTATATGTCACTTCAGGAAAAGTTTCATCGGAACAACCAGTCTTATACAGAGCAGTTGCATTTTTTGAAGGGTGAATCGGCTGGCAAATCTAACGAAATTAAGAAGCTAAGCGACAGCGTTGATCACTGGAAGAATTTTGCTCAGCAACTCTGTCGACTGTTGAAGAACCCTCCAGCAAAGTCTCTTTCTAGCGAAACGCTCTACAACCGTGTGGTACAAGGCAACGCTACTGTCGGAGGTTCAGTACCACCATCAAACCTACATACAATGGCAACAAGCACTGCAACTAGCCCACAGATCCCTTACGCCGCCGAGGCTCTATCGACATCACCAACGCCAGGTGTCGCTGTCGCAACTTTCGGAGTCCGTCCAGCCCGCGAAAGCAGCGCGTACTCTTCGGCCACGTCAGCAGCTATCGATCTAACCGTTGAGGATACCTCATTAGAAGGCACCACATCGTTCTTTGATACCTCGGCCCCTATGTCTCGTGAATCTTCATCGCAGAGCCATGGTTCACAAGCGTTGGAACAATTCACCCAGAATCTGGCCCAAAAGCCCCTCAATTGGATAAACAATCATCCACTGAAGGCACCCGAGAACCCTTATCGTGCCAACACGCAACAGGTCATGCAATCAATCATCGATGTCGATGCACAGCCGGACCCATTTGTCTTCAACCCTACCGATGAAGGATTGCAAGCGGCTGAGGCCAGAAAGAACAACGCTTCGTATGCTAGTTACCAACAGACGACCCGCGTAACCAAGAATACCAAGGAGCCAAAACTCACCAAGGCCAAACAGCGACAATTGGAGAAAGGTCATGCTCCAGCTCCAAAAGCACCTATAAAGAAGGCGAAGAAGCCACGTATGAGGGGGCCCCGTGAGACTCGGGACGAGAAGCTGGCGAGGCTCGAGAGCGAGCGGAAGGAGGAGATTCAGAAAGGGCAGGACCAAGCCGAGCAGTTCCGAGTAGACGCATTGGAGCGTGGGGCCCGTGAGGAGGCCCAAGAGAAGCAGTGGGCGGAGGAGATGGAGAGAGACATCGAGGCTTTGATGGGCGACGGTGATGAAGACGATAAAGAGCCTACCGCTGCAGGGGACACGGAGCCTAAAGTGGCAGAGGCTGCCAAGCATAGCCTCTCCGAAGATAGCGCCATGTTCGATACGAACGGCTCTGTCGAGGAACCCACGGCCGGAGCGAGCCAGGAGCAAGCCGCGGTGGAGGCCGAAGATCATTCGCTGGATCACTTTTTCGAAGACGATGGCATCGTGTCCGATTTCAACGAGGACAGCGAAGTCGCCGCAGGAGAGAAACAACCTGAGATCACGCAAGCTTCGACTGTACCTACCGATGCATCACAGAATATCAGCGCTCCAGTCTCGACCGAGCAACCTGAGGCCACGGGCCCCTCCAAAGCCGATTGGGAAGACTTCCCCGATCTTTCACCCATCCGTGAAGAATATGGCGTGTACGATGCGGGGACCGATTATCACTCATTTGTAATGAGACAGCTTGAGATGGACGTTGATGATCCGTACGAGTACTTTCTGAATGGAGACGCCACCGGGGATACCGGAGTAGCTCAGGCTGGAACTGAAGCTCAATCCAACGCCGCTGCTGCCGAGGAGAGCGAGGAGAGCGAGGAGGAGTAAAGGACTACGGTCCCGTGATATAGGAGGGATTCAGATTGCCAGACATAGCGATGAAGGGGTATGGTGGGTATCAGATTGTCTTGCTTTCACTCGGTGTTTACATTTCTCTCATCTTTCCTTGCTTACACCTACACATCCGCCGCTGGCCCCAAACAAAAGCGGAGAAAACAACAAAATCCCAAAAACATTGCTACAGCTATTCGGTTTTAGACGGCAGGAAGGATGGTCGCACCTGCTGCGTTGGCATTATGGTGGAACATGGGAAGCCACCACTCACACACACTCATTATGTATAGCTTACACGCCCACAAAGATAGTGCATCAGGGCTTGTTAGAATCATTTATGGAGTTAGGGTTAGCAATCATCAGTCTTTACAGTATACGTACATGGAATGATTGTGATTGTGATAATATGCTATACTGAATTTCTAATGCTGATGTACGGAGGTGCTCTATCCTAAAGTTTTTCGCCCATTTCCGGATCAAAGTCTGTTACATGTCTACAATCCCAGATCAAGTATACAGGTCAATTTCCCCTTTTCTAACCAGGCATCCCTCATGTAGGGCCTCCATGAATTAGGTAGGGGCCATGAATATCTGCCCTAGGCCCTAAACCCTAACCCCATTCCCCAACCCTCCAACCTCCTGCCCTTCCAATCCACACCGAATTTTCAAACAAAGAAAATGTTTCCTACTAGCGTGTGAGTCATTAAACTAAACTCCACCAGCGAGTCACCCCTCTAATTCACAGCTTGCAGAAAATCCATGGCAAGACCTTCCTTCGACACGCCAAGGGGTTTTATAGTATTATTGGAGATAACGAGAAATAAATTCGACTTCATGGAAGGAAGGGCGAGACATGGCTTTAGCCCTGTTCTATAACAGCAATGTGAGATTATGCGAAAGGCAAAAGGGGGGGAACATTTTCATGGCTCTCAACTCTAGCTAATGGCGAAAGCGTGGCGGAGGCTGTGGTTGGGAAATTCTAGGATAATAAGGTCGTCGTCCGGATGAGATCGTAGGCATGAGATAGAGCTCGATATCCGTAGACACCCTTTCAACTTGGCATACTTAGAGCGGACAGCATTGCTAGCACTCTCACCTCCGCTATCGACCACAGTCGAGGCACGCTTCCTACAGACCTTTTTTTTGGATTCATAGGACCCATCCACCGATCCCGTGCCGTCTCTATTCGGACCTATAAGCCCGCTTGCGTCCTCCTCACCCAGCACGCACCGACGCACGGGAGATGGCATCGACGCAGAGCCGCAAGGTGTAGTAAGGAGCTCCTGCCCGTACCGTGGCCTCACCGGTATGACCGTGGATACAGAGGGTTGTAGGAATGTGCAGGAGGCCTGGAGAGCTTAGGGTTAACTGCTGCAGGTCGATAATTCAATCAAGGGGAAAGGGGTGCTTCTCTACCTACGCTGACAGCTACGTTAATAGTCTCGTGAAGAGTAGGGGGTGGATCAGCACATCCTGCTCGTACAACATATTCGTGTGGATACCAATACGTCAGCAGTGAGAGCTGAGGGCGAGGCAAAATTGATAAGAGGAAATCTCGACCATGGTATGTGAATCGAGAATACGTCCGCTATGCACCGATTATAGAGCATAACCTGATTATAACAACCATGAACTTCGTTTCCAAAATGTCAATTGCGCCGCCCCAATGCTTAGACATGCATATGCTCGCTTTATGGATTCCAATCACTAGCCCTCATTTTACCTTCCGTCCCCATCTCCTCCTCACCCTCGGCTTCTCTTCTATCGCATGGCTTCCATTTGCGTAAGCTCTTTTATCCCCCTTCTTCACACCCCTCCTTACATCCCTCCTACTCGCACAGCAACAACACATCCCCATCTGCACAAGCCACCCTAAAATACTACACGCACTCGCAACCCACATGAATGCAAACATCTTTGTCCCGATGGTTGCCCCTATATTGACATCCGCCGCTGCCCCTCTAATCACGTTCCGGAAGATAATAAACATGGCTGTGGCGATGACGGAGGCAGCGGTGGTGAAGAGCGCGGATAAGAAGGTGAAGATGGCGATGGGGAGGGTGAGCCAGCGGGTAAAGGTTGAGAGGGGAGAGAGGAAAATAGAGAGGAAGGATGTGCAGGCGGATGTGAGAAAGAGTGCAAACATCCAGTGGGAGGCAAGGCGGATGAGGGTAAGGGCTTGGACGATGTTGGAAGGGAGGGCGACTTGTGGAAATGATTAGCTAAAAATGGAGGCAGCGAAGAGAAGGGGAGAGACGTACTTGAAGCGCCAGCCAAGAGCTCGTTAAGTAGGATTTCGATGGGGTTGAACCAGTAAAGTGTTCGTGGAGTGCTACATTCCGTAATAGCATCGGGATTGGAATAATAGCCCGCGCAGAAATTCCACAGCCCGGCCTGGTAAAAATCGTGCAAGCCCAGCGTGCGGGCTATGCTGTTGATTAAGAAGGCGTTGGGGGCGGAATTGGCTATGACATGGCTGAGGTCGAGCTTGAGGAAGAAGATTGTGCCAACGACCGGAAGGGTTGGCGAAATATTTCCAACCTCGACGAGGATAAGGAAGACGAGGGAGATCAAGAAGAGGAAGGAGCTGATCAGGGTCCATCGGTAGCGGGTGTGGTTTGCGTGTTTGACAAAGGACGTGGTGGGAGCCAGGTCGTAGGGGGAGGGAGCATTGTCTTGCTGGAAATCAGAGGGAGAGGTCTTGTTAGGATGTCGGCGGGTGGAGATGAAGTTGGGAAGAGCCATTGAAGGAAGAAAGATGAGGGCCGAAGGGAACAGTGATACGAGAACGAGAGTGGGTAGATACACGTGCACGACGTGGTTGCTATGATTGAGGGTACATGAAGTGGATCAACTCCCCAGATTCAGGTCAATGAAGTATGAGGCTTGTGTACTTGGGTTGTGAGCCTTTTGAAGCCCAGTCGGCAAAGTGGTAAAGGATATGCCTGTACCCATCCGTGATATCCTGGCGAGCTCTCTTTGGAAGTACTGTGGTGTATTCCAGTTGAAGGAGAAGAGGAAAGTGTTAGCCGTGCGTACCGCGGCGGGCGGATACAGAGAGTCCTTGGCGATTGTGCGTCATCCGTTATCGAAGGGAAATATTGACATTGACATTGGCGAGGCTTTGCATGTCCACCTTATCTACCTTGAACTGGTCAACAGCTTGAGATGATACCTAGAACAAGCAAAACAACTCCTTCTAGCACTCGTTACCAACCATTTCTTCCAAAGCCCCTAGGATGTTCCCATCTTAAACTTCCCTTCTCACTTTCCTTGTCAGCATTTCCCGATTTCACATGCTTCTCTCTTCTTCGCTCAGCCTGCTACTGGCCATTGGAACTTATGCGCAGTCCAGCGACACCACCCTTTCGGGGTCGACCTCAACGTCAGGCTCGACCTCTAGTTCGGCGTCAAGCTCAGCGTCGTCGATAGCAAATCTTGGGGGAGACCTCGTCCCCACCGGCTCTCGAGCGACCTACTACACCTACACGTCGACGAGCACCATCATCAGTGGAACCCGAAGCGGTTCAATATCGCTGCTAGCCACTACATTCGCCGCAGCCAATGGATCCTCCTTCCCGACCTCATCACCATCCAGCACATCCCACTCCATAACACTCCTCCAAGGCTCTGCCCGCACCTCTCCTCTCAATAGCACGGCAACTTCCAACTCCACGGCCACCGTCTCAGCATCTACCTCCGCCGCCCCCACAAACACCCAGCCTTGCAACAATTACCCCGAATTTTGCACCCGCAAATACAGCAACATCACCTATATCGGCGCCCACAACTCCCCCTTTGTCAACCCCAACAGCGCCGCCGCAAACCAAGCCCTGCGCGTCACCAAACAACTCAACGACGGCATCCGGTTGCTGCAAGGCCAAACCCACTGGGTCAACAACACAATCTTCTACTGCCACACCTCCTGCGACCTCCTCAACGCCGGCACCGCGCAAGAATACTTCGCAAACATCTCCCGCTGGATCTCCACACATCCCTACGACGTCGTCACCCTCCTCATCGGCAACGCCGACTTCATCGGCGTAGGCAACTACACCCAACCCCTCGAAGCGTCCGGCCTTGCAAAATGGGCCTACACCCCGTCCCAAATCCCCATGGCCATCGACGACTGGCCGACCCTCTCCGGGCTGATCCTAACCCAGAAACGCGCCGTCATCTTTATGGACTACAACGCCAACCAGACCCAAGTCCCATACATCCTGGACGAGTTCAGCCAGATGTGGGAGACGCCGTTCAGCCCCACCAACGACAGTTTCCCCTGCACGCAGCAAAGGCCGCCGAACTTGAAGAGGCCGGATGCGGAGCAGAGGATGTATCTGGCGAATCATAACCTCAATACTGAAATCTCATTTGCCGGCACCAGTCTCCTGGTCCCCACAACCGTTTTGCTCAACCAGACTAATGCCGTTAATGGATCTGGGAGTTTGGGGCGTATGGCTGATGATTGCGCTGGTAACCCTCCCTCCTGCCCCTGTTCCTCCCCTGTCCCCCATCCCGCATACACCACAAACAGCAACTAACGCCCCCCTTCCCCCTTACGCAGCACTATGGCCCCGCCCCCCAAACTTCCTCCTTGTAGACTACTACAACCAAGGCTCCTTCCCCGGCTCGGTTTTCGAAGTCGCGGCGCTGCATAACAATGTCACCTACTCGCGGCCTTGCTGTGGGATTGTGCCGTCGGGTGCGAGCACCGTACGAGTGAGTGGGGGTGTTTTACTGCTGGCGGGAGCGGTGGTTGTAGCGTTGGTGAGAGGAGTCTGGTGAGGGGTCGAGAGAAGGCATTGCTGGCGTTGGGGCATGGTGGGTAGGGTTGCTGGGCGCCGTTGTTTGGTTAGGTATTAGATATGGAGGTATTGTATCTCTTGTAGACACGGTCGACGAGAATCATCCAAAGTACTTGTGCTTCATGAGTATTGTATTTGGAGACCTTGATTCTCCTGCAGACAAAGATTATCAACCTCATTCTTCAGACTCATGAACGGCACACAAATATTTTCCAACTGTTTTTGGCTATTTCTATTTCCACACAACCATCCGTCTAAAACCACAATCCCCTCCTCTCGCTCCCTCCCCACAAAAATAAACTGCCACCAAATCACAAACCCCCAATCCCCGTCGTCCCCTCCCGCCCTTTCTCCCTTCCCTCCACTCCCCCTCTCCCCGCTTTTCCTCTTCCCACTCATTCCTTCTCCGCTCCCACAATCTCCCCCAAACGCTCCAATCCGGGACATATAAGTCAGTCGACTGGATGAGACAAAGCCTGAGGGCAGGGTAATGGGTAGCGTGAATTCCCGTTTGTTGATAACAAGCTGTGCTGAGGTCCGGGACATAGCCTAGGGCAGTCGAGACTGGATGGGTGTTGCTTGAGCTTGGAAATGGAAATCGTCATGTGGTGAGGTATGGCTAGATGAGAAGGAAGCGGTGATTCGGTTGAGTGGTCGAGGTGGTTGTATATATTGGGTAATTGGAGACCGTGGATTGATGGGTCGAAGGGTAGGCTGACATGACTATTTCAAATCGTGACGTACTGACGATTGGTCGGTTCGACGGGGTGTGAGAAGGGACGCGGTCTAAAAATCGGAAAAGAAATTGCTAAAATCACTCGGTCGCTGCTGATAAAAGGCCGTTGCTGCTCATATGTAGGCACTTTGGCCGCGTCTGTGAAGGTAGGCCGCTCGTGCTGAGCTAGATGAAACCAATGTGATGATGAAAAAAAAAGGTGCCTCGCTCGCTGATGCATGGTGGACTCGATGGGGTATCTCCGCTGTTGTAAATGCCTAACCGGGGCATAGCTGAAACAGTCACGTCTGCCGTGGCAGTGTGGGGGTATCATTCAAACCAAACTCCAAAACGCTCTAAATGACAATCCTCGGCTATGCACTCAAAGTTCTTCTTGTTCGATGGTCTTTACCACGGCAACATTGATATTCTCGACTACATTCCCTTCGTCGTGTTTGATGGTCTTGACCACCGTGGTAACAACATCTTCCACCAGGGTCTCTTCATCATCGTACCCATCGTCGTCTCCAATTTCCTGTGCTTGCTCTGCGGAAACACAAGCTGCTTTGGCAAGAGCCAGATTCTCTCCGTGCTTGAGGGAGCCCTTCTGGATTACCGCTGGATTAGAATTGGAGTCAGGTAGGTCATTAAGCGCGTCCTGAACTACGTTAACGTTCGTAGCGTCCCCGTCTACATCGTGACTGTCATGACTCTGAGCTTCATCGCTGCTGGAGTACCCATAAGATAAGCCGAGATTGTGAGGAGAGAACCCCATGGTCTGGGTGTTCGGAGGCAGCCGAGTCTCTTCATCAGAATCAGAGTCGCCCAAGTCAATTGCGTTATCTTTGGATGAGCCACGAAAGTCACCTATCTGTGACGTGTGGAATGTCTCAGAAGCTTTGGTTCCCACATTCTCATTTTCGCTCTCATCATAAACATCGTACTCTTGTTCTTCTTCGCTCTCATCGTTAGAATCGTATTCTTGCTCTGACGCGCCACTAGAGTCGTCACCACTAGAGTCGTCGGCTGACGGTGGATAGACCTCTGAGGATTTGACGCGGATGTTAAAGTCAGCCTCTCCAGTCTCATAGTACCCTTCTTCATACATATCACTAGAGTCATCGACCTGTGACGGATAGAAGGTCTCTTTGATAGCGATGTTAACGTTCTCTCCGTACCCTTCCTCAGAGTCGTCGCTAAGTTCATCCGCCCGTTGAGAATCGTCACCGAGGTCCTCCCAATGGTCCTCTGGAAGGGCTTGCTCATCGTTCGTGAAAAGGACTTCATCCTTGACTAGGTTGTCGTCATCCGGAGCGTCACTGTCGTCGACGAATGCGCCTGCAAGAAATTGCTGATTGATACGCTTTGACAAGCTTGTTGACATGCCGTAGTTATCAGAATCATCGTTCTCACTATCCAACTCGTGCCGATTTCGCTCGAATGCTCTATGTGTGGAGTCGTTTACGGGCTCCAGCCGTGACTCTCCCAGAACATGTGTGGTAGCACCGCCATTATCTTCGCGGGCGCCTTGTATGTTGCGGCCACCATTGCTAGGTCCATGGCTAGCCAGGCGAGAACGCTTCATGCCATGATAGGCGCCAGAATTTGGTCGCGCTCCAGTGGACCCTTCTTCATCGTCAAAGTTGGACTCGTACTGCCCATTGAACCTCGCCTCATCCCGATCAAAATAGTGACTATCGTGCTGTATGTTTGTGTGGCGGAAGTGTTTGGTGCCGGCATGAGCGTACGAAAACGACTCATGATCAAATTCCTCTTCCATCGGAGGCCAGGTAGTGTAGCGCTCTCCTTCAAGTTTACGCTTTTTCTCCTCTACGTTTTCTTGACGCTCGAGAGCATTGCCGCCCTCTGAATCCGAAAGATCGGGTTCACTGACAAATGGCGATTCATCTTTCACGTCGACCTCGGGAAGAGATGGCTTCAATCCCTCACGCAACGCTTCAGCATCGTACAACTCTGCTCTCACCTCTATCTTAACCGCCTCGATAATGCCTGGCTTGAGCGTGGACCTCAACTCTTCGGCGATTTCTGGCTCGAGCTTGGTCCTAAGCGCCTCAATAATCTCTGGTTCAAGCTTGGCTTTGAGCTCGGCCTTGAGCAATGGAGGGTAATCCTTCTCCACGCGTTCTTTTACTAGCCTTCTATATTCTGCTATCTCCTCAGCATATTTTGAGGGGAGCTCTTTCTGGATATCCGCTCGGAGCCTTTGCCTCAACTCCTCTTTGACCTCATTAGTGAGATCCTTTGCCAATTGCTGGCGCATCTCCCGTTTGACATCATCGGCCTTAGCCCAGGCCTCCGCCTTCACCTCTTGATCGTACAACTCCCGCAGCTCTTCCTGAACATTGATCGTTAATTTCTCATAGAGTTTCTGATGTTCCTTCTGTACTTCTAGCTTTCTGGCCTCAACTGCTGTCACAACATGTTGCTTTGCCTCGGCTTGCTCTCGCATCTTCTGTCGAAGTTGTGCCTGCTGTTCTTCGTTCACACTGGCTTTGTTGTTCGCAAGTGCGATCTGTATCTCCTGCGTGGCAGCAGTGATTCGTGGGCCAAGTGCGTTGGTTTGCCCAAAACGATATCTGCTCGTTGTTCTGCCAAAAGCTCTGGCTCCGCTCGAGGGGGAAGCTGTGAGATCACCGAGAGGATCATGTTCGGGCATCTTGTCGTGATCTCCTAAAGGAGCAGCTTGAACGTGGTGTAGCAATGAGACAGGTAGATACTCTGCAGAAGCTGTTCATGTGTAAGCTCGTGTCCCAACATCAGGTTTGCACACATGCGCAAATTGTGTTGGAGGCTGCACCCACGGAGCAAAATGGGAATGGTTTGGGGCGTAGCAATGGAGATGAACTTTTATGGAAAGCCTGTACTTATGAGAATGGTTTTGGCAGAGGGGTAAGCACACATATAACATACGGCGTGCGTGACTCTGGTTGGTCTGTAGTGTACTTTGCGGCGCGTTAGGTGGAACTGAGGGGCTGAGGCGTATTTGTGTTAGCTGACAGTCTGCACAGTTTCTGTAGGTACGTCTTGATATAGCAGATTGAGTAGATCGAACAGGCAAAGCATAAGCTGTAGGTTCTTCCTGTTCTGTCGAATTGATCTTCGGTGTTGTCAATCATGAAGTGAGAGGAACGCGATTGTAATAAATTTATGGCTGGGCATTACCCTACACGCTTAGCTCCAACGCTAAGATATATTCATTACCTGTGGTACAACACCAAAGCCTTCAGGTGAATGAACGAACCTCTAACACACCCTAACACAATCACACAGGAATGTTTCTTTTTGACCGCTTGTTTTGATACTGTGACACGCACCGCCCTGCTCTCTCAATGGATATCCGAGTCCTGCGTCCTTCTGATATTCCCCATGTACAATCGACGAATATTACGAATCTTCCAGAGAATTACTTTCTAAAGTACTATTTGTATCACGCTCTATCATGGCCACAGCTCTCATACGTTGCAGTCGACACATCTCGTCCCAAGCGTACGCCTTATGACCCTCCAAAAATTGTTGGTTATGTTCTCGCAAAAATGGAAGAAGAGCCAGTGAATGGCGTACAGCATGGGCACATCACAAGCTTGAGCGTTATGAGGACGCATCGGAGGCTAGGCTTGGCAGAGAAGTTAATGAGACAGAGCCGTACGTAGATGTCTCTTAGTGTTGGAATTGCAGATGTCTTTTGCCAAAGCTCAAGCGGGATCTGAAGGGCAATCTTCTGTTGCGAGAGATGTTCGATCGTGTTTCAAGAACTAACATTCAACACTCATATAGAAAGAGCCATGGTTGAGACTTTCGGGGCACAGTACGTCTCTTTGCACGTGCGCGTGTCAAATATTGCTGCCCTGCGGCTATACCGTGATACTTTAGGGTTCCAAGTGGAGAAGGTCGAAGCGAAATACTATGCCGATCAAGAAGATGCATACAGTATGAAGATGGACCTGGGTTCTATAAGAGAGCAAACCCTGGATGCGGATCCAGATGAGGGGGAGGAGGTTGGGGACGTCGGAAAAAGGGAAGATGCGGAGAAGGACGGAGGCAAGGTAAAAGGGAAGAAGAGAAAAGTCAAGGTTGGGAGGGTTTTGGGAGTGGGGGATTTGGTAGAACGGAATGAGAGTAAGGCCTAGAAAGGAATATTGATAGGTGCACAGACCAGACCCTTAGCATGTACACCACACCACACAGCATCTGAGATTTATTTCATGTCAATCAAGATGGACCTGCACTCCGTTTTGTATATCTTGGAATCCTCCGCATCGCGCTCACATCACTCCTCAAACGAGTGAATCTTGTCCTTCCAGTCTGTCGAGGTAGTTTTCTCGAGCTCTGCGCGCAGGTAGTCTGCTCGGTTGTTGGGCGTGTCTGCGAAGCTATGACCTAGTCACTCCGACAAAAGCAACAGGATTCCTGCGAACAGACAAATGAAGTATATCAAAAAGGTATGGTAAGATACAAATAAGCACGAATAACGCGATAACATGTGATAGACAGGGGTAGCTTTGTGATGGCGGATCAGAAATCGTTGGTTAGGTATTGAACTGAAAATGGTTCACCCACTCTACTTGGGTCTGTTCGAATGGATAACCAGCCTCTCCGACTTCTAGAAATGTACGATCATTAACTCGAAAGCAACCTTAGAATGAATTGACCATGAAACGACATTGAGAGGACTCGAAGAACAAATTTAGCCAACGGATCATCCTGGGGAAAATCTGCACCTATCCTGATCGCCGTTAATATGTAGCATAAGGTCTGTTATGAGTTTAGCGTGTCCGAAAGAATATTAACCTAGGTAGGTATGCAATCGTGATTAGCCTGGGTAGCCTCCCAATGTGCGCCCCGAGTTACGAGTACCTCGATTGCGGTTTGAAGGGGTGCCTTTATGCAGTGAAACAAGCTCAGCTTGGCTCCCGTCTTCAGATCATGACTATGCATGAACAGATCCAGGGATGACTGATTACTAACATGAGTATGTACACCCACTACGTTGCCTGGAGCGTCCTTTGCTCGAAGATTCTATTCCTGAGAATTACTTGAAGCCCGTATAACGTCTAAAGATTCACTCCATCCAAGGCTTACCCATGGCTTCTACGCCAACAGCCACTGGCGAAAGCTTACACATCGGCCCTCAGCACAATGGCAAACGACTGAGGAAGCTCTTGAAGCCGAACGGAAGAAGAGTACATGTTGCGGGTTCGCCCGAAGAACACAGAAGACTTCAAAGAACACTGAGTACAACTGAGCCGGACGAGCATTTTGATGTCTACATTCACGGTTCTCCGAAGCATGTGAGTTGTCCTGCTGTTCACAACTAGCTGTTTTTTAATGAAACTTAGCTTGATGCAGTACGTGAGATTCACGCTCACCACGATCAAAGGCGGAATGATCTGCGCCAAAAACACGGAGACTTGTACGACGATTTTGAGGACGTTCACTTACAGCTTGATATACTTTCAAAAGAGCTTCATATGTTGACTGAGCATGGCGTTTCCCTGGATGCGAATTTCTCCAAGTTCGGCTACGCCGCCCATTTGAGTACGTGACAATATGTACTTTCTTCACCGTAGTTCCCTAGGAGCTGATGCGAATTAACATAGGAACACGAGAGCCGGATTCGTCTGCGAGCTCTGTTACCTTCGATCATTCCTCGGCTCACGAAAGACGCGATTGGGATGCCGAACGTCGCCTTGCGGTTCTGGAAGAGGCCAGTAGTGCGGCAATACTTCCATAAGGGCCTAATCTGGCGAGCTGCAGAGATCGAAGAGGTAGCTTCCTTCGAGCTTTTCATGGACCTCCTCTATGTCGGCATCATAGCCATCGTGGGAGACAATGCCTCCGCGAATCCCAATGGCATTGGCTTGCTTAGGTTTGCCATTACATTCATTCTGGGCTGGAAAATGTGGAGTGATCTCACCCTGATTGTGAGCTGGTTTGGTACGCTACTTGTGATACGTACATCGGCGGCCACTGCTAACTTCTAGCTCCGTCCAGAGACAGGTGCCTGCTAACTTGGTTGTTGTTTTCAACAGTACCACTGCTAACTGTTCTTAGACGACATATTCCAGCGCATCTGTGTCTTATTCGTGATGATCTCCCTTTTTGGATATACTTTGAATATTAGTGAAGCCTTCAATACCACATACGCTCGGCTAATATCGTTCTATGTGAGTAATTATAGTCTTGTCTCCATAGAAATTCTGTTCGATGAGTAGACGAATTGGGATCCTGGACGTTTTCGGCAATGCAGATGATACGAGGATTTTCACTTTGGATGCATAGGCTTCATCGGCAACTATTCAAGGCTACGCTAATAGTAGACATCTTATACTAGCTCGCCCAGAGACTCTTCTCTGGAGTCTCTTACATTTGGATGGCATATTTGATACCCATGGTGCGTGGCTACACGATCGGGAATGCTATCATCGTAGCCATCCCCAGTGTATTGTGGATCGCAAGCGTTCACCTCGACTATCCTAATCGATTAGCCATAATCTGGATTGCTATACTTTTAGGTAAGATTACTGCAGACCCTCTCGGCGTGCTTTCATGAAAGCCAGTCACAGCTGACTGTCAAGTAGATCTGTTTGGCGCGCTCTGGCTCATGTTCATTACAATGAGTCCTCGCCTGGTGCATCCCAAGCTCCAGAGGAGAATCCGAAAATTCTTTGACTTTGTTCCTGGTGAGCTATGCTATACCGAAGGAAAGTGCTTGAGACTGATCCTACTATAGCTGTCAATATAGAGCATAAGAGTATGCAGATTCGCCTGGTGAAGGACGTTCTCTAACGAACCATAGCTGAACGGACGAACGCATTTGTGACTCTTGTCTTCGGATACTCAGTAGTGAATCTCCTCTACCAAAACAAAGCGCCATATGGCGTCAATGCGTATGATATGCACCTGTGTCCACAGTAGCTCCAGTCTTGCTGATTAACTCAGTTTCTTTGGTAAAGCGGCCCTTGGCTTGATTCAAGCCTTTTGCTTCAATTGGCTATATTTTGATATTGGTAAAACCGTCAAGCACGTCTTTTCATGGTCAGAACTGATCCGATTCCAGACGGATATAATCTACACACCCACGCGATTCGCCGGCATGTAATATCTTGTAAGATATTTTCCACCTTCATATCATCAACAACCCGTTGAAAATTGTACCCAGCTACAATCTGGGTATCTGCTCATCTACCATTCATCATGAGCTACGTCCTTGCGGGGGCCTCGTTATCCAAACTAGTTCTTGCCAGCGACTGCATCAACACCGACAAAGAAACGTTAGGCGAAGCCTACATCGGCCGTTCCGAATCAGAGATCGCCCCCGGGTTACGGTGGTTCTATTGTGCTGGACTGGGAATCGCCCTGGGATGCATGGGTAATTTCCCATCCCCCAGCTGGCCTGATACCCCTGTTTCCCGTCTCCCTCAAGCAGCTTACTTTCGTCAGGCATCATCTCCCTAACCCACGCCCACAAAGAAATTGAAGGCCAACGCGTTACAAAATGCTTCCGCTTAATCTTCCGCGCAGCCATCTCAATCGTTCTCGTATGCCTACCATTAGCCCATTCTCTCACCTCCCTGGGCCTAATATCAACGACGACGGGACTGGTTGTTCTGACCTTGTGTGTGGACCTGTACGGCTCGACATGTGTGCATGATCCGTTTTGGAGAGAAAAGACGAAATGTAAGTACATGGCAGATTGCCAAGTTAAGAGAAAGGCAATCGAAAGAGCTTTGAAGGAAGGGGTCGCGATTAATGTGGAGGAGGAAGCTAGAGGTACGAGGGCTGAGAAAGGCTTCTACGAGTTGAGCTGATGATGGGTTTGGCTCATGAGATGATTACGTAAGATATCATCGTGCGATTGGCAGGACGTACCACAGTAGAGATATCACATCGCTCTTTCTTAGGGAGATTTGATCAGTAAAGCACCTAAAAAACGATTCTTGTCTCTCTTTGCTTTCCCCCTCTGGAATCAGTACCAGTTGCTCTCTATAGCAATCAGGACTCGAGCAACACTGGACATGCTCGGACTATTCTTGCGTACCCTCTGTAGTACCTTAAAGTAATCGGTGATGCCTCAGCCCCCTAACCAAATCACTTTAAGACTCGAGAGTAACTCATTTGAGCGACACATCTTTCGGCTGTGGACGTAAGCTGGCCGCGTAACTCATGCAAGCCTCAGACAAACCCATTATCATTGGATCAAGATTTTCATCGAGTCCTCGGCCGTCGGTTTTGTGCTTGTTGCCTGATTTCCCTGTTTTTCCTGTACAATCATAGCGGGGTTGATCTTTTGTTACTGTAAGTTTGTAACCTTCAACATCTATTCCATCGAAGCTGCGGAGTATATGATACAGCAGTTCAGCAGTCTCGTTGATTACACCTTTTCAATCCTTGACATCTAAAGTACGCTTTTACCTGCTATCTAGATATCGAAAGCAATCATGCGTGTTTTATCTCCTTCTAATCTTGAAGACCTCCCTCCTCCACCATACAGCTCAGAAGACCCTCACACATCGACGTCGCCAACAGCAGGATTAGAGCTGCCTTCCTCCACT
>JAABUU010000487.1_pt1 | contig 88362 bp, 88 predicted proteins | sample 5559301 | NCBI WGS metagenome assembly JAABUU01 (sample SAMN10711884, study PRJNA513360) | rock metagenome | isolation source: Antarctica rocks | place: Antarctica: Victoria Land, Richard Nunatak white
GAATCCCCATTAACCTGCCACTGCAGACGGTACGGACGGCTCCGATCGGGATCGGCGACGGTCGCCTCGATGCCGGGGAAGACTGATCTCCGGGTGGTCGAGGGCCGCCGTCAGGCCGTACACCGGGTAGCGGAGCTTCTGAGTCACGGCCCAGAGGCAGAGGCGCCAGACCTGTGCTCGCGCCTCATGCAGGCGCTCGAGTGCTTCCCAGGATCGCGACTGGTCCATTGCAGTCCCTCCGGTTCTAAGACCGAGTTATCGCTGCTCAACTGCTGCGCCAGGAGTTCTGAGGTCAACCTCCCCATACTCTTGCCTTCACGTGCCGAGCGGCGACGGAGTTCCGCGAGTATCGAGGCATCGAGATCAACTGTCGTTCGTGGCATTGCATCTGATGCTATCACCATAGGCCTGCCGGTTGTTGATCGCCTTGACTTGTCCCTGTAGGGACAGGTTTATACTCGCGGGGTATAGGAGGTCCGGTGATGAAGGCCGCGCGAGCAGCGAGCCAAGCGGGCGTGACGGTGAAGGCGCTGAAGTATTACGAGTCGATTGGCTTGATCGCACCGTCGCGCGCAGACAACGGGTATCGACACTTCAGCGATCACGACGTCACAGTGGTCCGTCAGATCAAGGAACTGACGGCTCTCGGGCTGTCGGTCGAGGCCACACGCCCGTTCGTTGACTGCCTGCGCCAGGGCCATGACGTCGGGGACCAGTGTCCCGAATCTCTGGCCGCTTATCGACGCGAGATCCAGCGATTGGATGCGCTGATTGCCCGCCTGATCATGAGTCGTGACCGCCTTCGCCACCAGCTTTATGCAGCCGCCAGTCGGGGTTTTCCCGCCCATGCCCCACGAGAGGAGCCAACACCGCTCATGGCCGAACGCTACGGGCTACCAAATAACCTCCCCACCCCGGTCGATGACGGCAGTGCGGCACATCTGCCGGGCATGCTGATCCCCGCCCTGACCCTCACGGCGACCGACGGGCGCGCCATCACACTGAACGACACGGTCGACGGCCGGTGGATCATCTTCGTCTACCCGACGACGGGCGTTCCCGGGGAAGACATGCCCGTGGGTTGGGATGAGATCCCGGGGGCGCGCGGCTGTTCACCCGAGGCATGCGGTTTCCGAGACAACATAGACGACCTGCGCCAGGCTGGTCTCCAAGAGGTATTCGGGTTGTCGGTCCAGGAAACGCCGTACCAACGAGAGCTCGTGAGCAGGTTGCATCTCCCCTATGCGCTTTTGTCCGACCCCGCACGGGCGCTCGGGGCGACGCTCACGCTACCGACATTCGAGGTGGACGGGTCTACCTACTACCAGAGGCTAACGCTCCTCATGCGAGGGTGCATCATCGAGCACGTGTTCTTCCCCGTCTTCCCGCCCAATGAACATGCCGCGCGCGTCCTTGCATGGTTGCTTGAGAACCCCGCGTGAAGATCCAGAGACACCCCCTGAAGGGTGGCGCAGCGCGCCTCCTGGCGACCCGGCCCGCCTCCACATTGCGAGCGATGGCGCGCTCAGTGGTCCGGGCCAGCGCGGATGCCGCGTATCTCCGGGCCATCGGCGCGCTCCTCGAGCGTTCGCTCCCGTTCCACCTCGTCGCCGGCGACCGGTCGCGCGCCGGGTGGGACGTCCCGGAGTGGGCGTTACGGAAGGCGACCAGCGTCACAATCCAAGCTGGGGTGGGCCACATGCTGATGCTGGAGGACGGGGCCGGCTTCCTCTCCATCGTCCGAGGCTCATGCCATCGTCGGACAATTGACAGGGGGCGCGGAGACGGATTGTAGACACTCCTCTGACACGGGTATCACGGTCGAGGTCCACGGTGGTTCACATGCGCCCGTGGATGAAGTCCAAGACTTCCGCGGGTCCCCGCGATCCGCGCGATCCACGAAAGTGTTCCTTCTAGTAGCCGTGAGCTGCATCGTTCCATCTACGAGGCGTTTCGCGGGATATCGACCGGGGTCGAGACACGCAAAGCCGAGATAGGGAGGACCACGTGACCAGCTACCAATTCGAAACGGTCGACCTATTCACAGATCGTCGGTTCGGTGGGAACCCCCTCGCCGTCTTCACGGACGCGCGAGGCCTCTCAGAGAGTCAGATGCAGGCATTCTCGGTTGAGGGCGCACGTACCCGTCCGGCCCCGCCACATCTACCATCGGTCTTGTGCCAGTCACATGCAGCGTGGGTTGAGACCCCGGTTCTATCGGTACTCGCGCCGTGGTCGGGTGCATACGGAGACTGTTCAGAGTTCGCCCGGCCAGCAACCACTTCGATGTCAAGCACTGCGAGGCACGGACGCGCTCTCCCCGCATCACGATGTACTCGTGCGTGTGGATCGTCTGGCCGACGTGCAATTGGAGAAACGGGGAGTAAGGACGGACACGGTCATATCAGCACAAGCTGGCGAAGGCGTAGCGAATGAGGTCCTGCTCGGTGAGTGCATTGGTGCTGACAAAGAGCGCGAGTCGATGTCGGGCAAGCGCCGCCCATGGTAGGCCCTTTCCGTACGAGCCAGTCCAGAGAGTGCAGCGCCCGCGCCGCACACGGCGGCCTTGGCGCAGGAGCGCCGGCAGGCCATGGATCTGGATCCGCTCTTGTAGGTAGACGTACGGTCCGGCGCCCCGGTACTGGGCCGGCGGTACGCCCGGGAAGGGCGAAGCGTGGGGCCGATAATACAACACACCGATTGCGCTTGGGATTGGTATCAGCGTGTCGCGGCGTATCAAAACTCCATTCTCCGTGTACCAGTTGCCGTGACTGTCGCGCGGTGGGGCTGCGCGAAAGAGCATGCCGGTTCGCCACGGCTCCGGCCAGCCAGCAAACCAGCCCGTATCGCCGCCGCCGACAACTGCCGGCTGCAGCCACGCTGATCGGCTGCCACGTACGGGCGACGCGTACGGTGCGGCCCGGAGTGGAACAGACGCAAACTGAAAGGATGTCACGCGGTAGAGATAATGCTGGCGCATCATTCCGGCAGGCAGGCCGGCAAAGCCGCCTTCGGTGTACCGCAGGAGCACCGGGCGATCAGTCGCGACCCAGAGGCGGGCGCGACCGGTGCCGCTTGCCGCGTGACAGAGCGGGTGCCGGTCGCGACGTGAGGGTCGAGCACAGATGGGTGATCCGGTTCCCATGAGGGGCCTATAGTCGAGGATCGCGACCGGGTGGCCGAGCAGATGCGTCTGTCCCACGAGATGCACGTACGGATGCATGACTGAGGCGGGTTGGTGCAGCATGGCGAGATAGTGCCGGTACGATTGACCGGGATCGGGTGTGGGAGCCATGGGCGAGAGCGCCCGTCCGATCTGGATGTCCGTCGGTTGCGGGACGGGGCCGGTGATCGAGTTCCAGACAGCTTCCCCTGTCCGACTATCGTACGCCGCCATCTTCTGCCCGGCCGCAGTCACCGTGAGTGTCCCAGCGTCGATGCCGGGCGCGAGGGTCTGGACATCGACCCGATAGTGCGTACTGTCACGCACGACCATGCGCTCGACGATCACGTGCCGGCCGATGGTCGCGGTGGCCGAGGCCGGCAGATTCTGATCGGGCTCAACGGAATAGGTGGCGACGGTGCTGATACGGTACGAGGCGAACGTATGGGAGTGCACTGCCAGCGATGTTGCCCGGATGGCTGTGGGAAGGAGCGTGACGCCGACCAGAACAGCGATGCACACGACGAGTGAATGCCACCGCACGCATCGACCGGCAGCGATCATTGGCGCCTCCCCTCCAATCGCATACAACAGATGCCCGACGCCGCCATCACGCCTTGGACACGGTTCCTTTGACCTCCTGGACCAACCACCCATTGCCGTCTGGGTCGCTGAAGGAGAGGAACGAGTTGTAATCATTCCGTTCGGGATCGGGTCCCGGCGTCTGGCCGCTCGGCCCGAAATGGAAGAGATCGCTGACGGCGACCCCGCGTTCGGCAAGTTCGGCGTGTGCGGAGTCGATGTCGGAGACTACCAGGTGCAGGCCCTGCGCCGAACCCGCCGTCTCCGTGTTCCTCATGATGGCAATCGAACACGCCGAGCCTGGCGGCGTCAGTTGCACCACGCGAAAGTCATCGCCCGCGCTGTGGTCCACGTGCCGGTCGAAACCGACCTGCTCAAGGTAAAAGGTCTTGCTGCGGTCCACGTTCGAGACAGGAACCACCACGAGTTCGAGCTTCCAATTCACGATGCAGCCTCCTCGATGCAATCGGTCGAGTCACTGACGTGCTAAAAGATACAACGTCGGCACCCTCCAAAACATATCGGAGCCGCGATCAGGAGCAGTGTCCTGCGGTGAACTATGGAGCCAAGTTCAACTCTGCGCAGAATCTCGTCATCCTTGGCGGATTCGGTGAGGCCAATCTCGCGTTAGAGCCAGTCGGCCGCTACCGACATTTCTCGGTAGCGGCCGGCGTGCGCATTGCGCCCCAAACAACCGTCCGTGTCTCAACCTGGAACGAGAGTCGGGCTGTCTGGATCAATCGGATCCTGGGGATTGATGTCGGTATAGTCCCGGGCGGTCGATTTTCCAGTTTCTCGCCCGGCTGGATTGGTCCCGGTGTCCTCTCGGCCTGCTTCCTCGCCCGACCCCTGTTCCTCGCCTTTCCGTGTGCCGGGAGTATGGCTCGGTGATTCCTCTTTGTCATTCATGATGGATTCTCCTCGTGTTACGGTCGCGTCTCGTGTTGTGACGTGTTTGAAAGACATCAGCGGTAGTCATTACCCGTCTACATCGATCGTATTTTTAGGTACCGCTGGATATCTGGCAGCTGTGTGATCGTGATCCCGACGATAGTTAGAACCACAATCGCGAGAGATACAGTAAGTTTCATGCGCTCTCACCTCCTTCCTATCTGCACTGGACGGTAAATTTCGGCCACCAGTTCCTCGACCATCTCAATTGCGTGCGGGATTGCTTGTTGCACAGCCTCGCTCAGTTCGACCACCACGTCCGGCTGCTGGTCTGGATCGATGATGCGCTCCGGCTCGCAGCCAACGACAAAGATCTTGGCCGGTGGAGCGCCCATGGCTCGGGCAAGGCCGAGAACCTTCACCGGATCCATCCCGTGCGTGTCCAGCGTCACCACTGCGTCTCCGGGAATAGTAGGTTCGATCAGGCGTAGCGTTCCAGGTCGATCCTGCAATGGCACCGTATCAACAAAGATAACCGTGCCGTGGTCTTCGAGCAACGCGTAAACCAGATCCATCCCTCGGATGCCGAAATCCCGTACCTGCACTCCCTCCGGCCACGCTCGCCCTGCCAATTGGCGAGCAACCTCGACACCGAAACCATCATCGGCCAGGAAAATGTTGCCGATCCCGGCGATCAACGTGCGGGGCGTCATGGTGCCGCGTCCGAGCCAGGGAGCGGTTCGACTTCTTCCATGCTAAAGAAAAAACGGTGACCGGGCTGCCTCAACTCTCCGAGATCACGGCCCGGGTCGTCTTCGACGATGACGGCGATCTGGATGCGATCCTCGAAGTCCTGTTCGATCGCTTCCACGTAGGCGACCCGGCCCGCCAGCGCGATATCCATGATATCGCCGCCCGGCTTGGGGTGTAAGCGAACTCTGCTGCCCTTCTCGACTTCCACGTCACCGATGACGATGCGCGGAATCGGCTCCTGGTCGCGTTCCCAGAAGGGTTTCATGAGTCGCCCGGTTTTCGAATTTCGAGCGCTCGTACCGAGGCGTGCAAGCTCAATAACTCGTCGGGGCGCAGCGCTTCGGTTCGTTCCAGGATCTCGCGTGAGCGCGGGTCGGACTCGCGCATCTCCTGCTTCTCTTCATCGGTAAGCGTCATGATGCTGAAGCGAAGCAGCTCGTCAATCTCCGTGGCGTCAAACAAATCGCCGGGAGTCTCAATTGACACTTGCGGATAGTCGTACAGAATGATCGGTGAGGAAAGCATCACATGCCGATCGCCGCTCTGCCCGGCAAGCACCGGCCAGGTGTGAAGGTTTTCGCACTCGGCGGCCGCTGCTGCGTACTCCTCCGGCGGCTCCAAAAGCGAGACGAACTCGCCGTCCTCTACCTGGAGAAGGGTATGCGTCGAGATAGACGCCCGGCGCAAGGCCGAGCGACGAGCCTGGGAGTTGTCGATTCCATCAGCCGGCTCCCACTCGGTTCTATTGGATATGCGTACGGTCAGTCGGTAGAGGCCGGGACCGCTGCCTTCAGCCTGACGGCTCAGCTTGTCTCCCCTTATGTCTACCTCTTCCCGGATTGGTTGCCAGGCACGTATCAAAGCACCCGCCACCACGCTGTCCGGACCGACAAGCACTTCCTCTTCCTGCCCACCAGGTATGTCGATCGGCATCGATCGTGACCGGTCGCCCAACTCTCCAAGCAATAGATGAGTCTCGATCTCCCGCTCAACGGACTCCTCCCAGGGCCGGTACGCTTCCTCGGCGACGCGCAACTCTTCCACCGGATGCCGAGCGCCGTCAATCTCCTGCAGCACAGTGCGATCCACGACCTGTAGAAAGCGAATCTTGACGACGAGCCGAGTCCATTCATCGCCGGTGATAAGGCACTGAGTCTGCATGGTCCACGGGTCGTGGCCGCCGCTCCACTCGCTGAAGCGCCGAGGATAGACGCCGCCGAAGGTCCAGCGCTGCTGGTTCTTCATGGCCGACCGTCGATATGGATAGAGCAAGAAGCCTTCATAGAGGACCGTCGCGGCGATCTGTTCAACGGATTCCATTATGATCGCTCCATCTCTGCCTCGCGGGCTTGCAGCAGCTCTTCCAGCGCCGCGTCCCAGGAGGGCAGCGCACGGCGTGCCAGGTAGTCGTGCAATCGATCAAAGACATCGCGTTGCACCCGTAACCAGGCGGCATTTGGAAAGTAGCGGTCCATCATCTCGTGCCAGTAGCGGACCGGCAGCCGAAAGGTAGCTTCTGCCTCCCAGGGCACGGGGGCTATTTGCAAACGGTCGTCGTCCCCGGTGTAAAACACGCTTCCACTAAAGAGGAAAATGAGCGGCACATCCCCATCTCGAAGGGCATGGAAGTACTTCGAGCTCACCACTTCGAAGTCATAGGTACACGTCACCGGCATCTCGAAGACTGAATTGTCTTCAAACCGGGGGACGATGGTGGTGGTGTGCGTCCAGAGCAAGCTGCGCAGCGTGTCGCCCCACTGGCTGGGCCGGCCAAAAACATCCAGCAACCGAGCTTCGGTCTCGTCGTCGTACTGCCGCCGGGTTACCTCCATCCGGATTTGACACCGGAGCAGGATGGACTGAATTTTCTCGCCCTCGGTTGCATTGACAATGCGGACCTTGAACATCATGGTCGGGCTGGCGGCAAAGGGAATAACCTCCGCTTCGGCCACGCCAAATTCGAGCTCAGGCATCGCGTCCTCCGCCCGCGCCTGTCTGCTGCTTGAGACCGGCGAAAAACTCGTCGATGGCCCGCCAGACGTCCTTGCCACCGCTCAGCCCGCGCCAATATGTCCGCACAATGCCGATCAGCCGGTAACACTCGTCGATCGGCACCAGGAAGTAATCCCGTGAGGAACCCACCCGATTGACCAATAGCGCCTCGACATCCGGCTCCATCTGGCGAAGCACCGCGTTGCGGCGCGCTAACTCCTCCCAGCTCTCCAGTGTCAGCAGCGATTCAGTCGGTCCCATTGGGCTGGGATAGTAGGCTGCGATACCGCCCTCGGCCGAGTTATAAAAAAAGAAGGCCATGTTTACCGGCACTCGCAGGTCGTCCCACTCCATGTCGGTCATGTCAAAGCCGGCCAGATATCGCGAGCGGGTCGGGATGAGCTTGCGGGCGCCAGCGCCGGCCGCGGGCTGGTTGAACAGCACGGTGCAGGCTCGGCAGGCACAGAGCACCTGCCGGCTGGAAAGGTCGAGCAGATGTCGATGCGTTGCGCCGATCGGCTCGGCGCACAGATCGCAACTCTCCTCAGTGCGCTTTGCCGCGTTGCGTACAAAGCGCTGCAGTACGGATTGCGCGGCTGCGTCGTCAGGATCTACAGTTTCAGACATGGGCATACCTCGAGATTCGACGAATTAAACGCCGTTCATCGCCACCTGCACCTGGCCGTCGCGGACCAGCAGGGGAACCGGCTGCAGATAGAGCTCCGGAGTATCGAGCGAACGACCGGCGCGCTGAATATCGAAGCGATGGCCGCACCCTGCGCAGCATAGCTCGGAGGCCCGCAGCGTGCTTCCGGCCAGCGCTACGCCGCAGTCTGCGCAGAGGTCGCGGTAAGCGACCAGCGTGTCCTCCAGCTTGATAAACAGTACTGCGGCGCCGGCGACGGTCGACGTGTGCATCCGACCCAGGGTCAGGGGCGGTAGATCCGGCACATCGGTCCAGGTTCGCCCGGCTTCCACCGGCTTTTTCCGAAAATCCGACATGGCTAAGAAGGCCACCGGCTGCGCCGCGGGCTGGGCAGCGCCCTCGGCTTCGACGCGGTCAAGCTCGGGGGCGGCCTTGAGTATCGCTTCCTCGATGGCCAGCTTCAGTGTCATGGTCGACGATGGGCAGCCATCGCAACTCCCCTGGAGCCGGACCAGAGCCACCCCATCTTGCACGCGCAGGAACTCGACATTGCCACCATGCGACTTGAGATAGGGACGGACCTCCTCCAGTGCCTGAGCCACGCGAGCTTCGATATCCACTGGATGCAGATCGTGCAGCAGGAGCAGATGGTTTATCAGGTCATCGCCCATGAATGCCTGCAGAATTCCAGGATTTGCCGGCTGATCGCCCTGTGCCTCGACGATTTCCAGCATCCGCGTCAGGCCTGCGCCGTACAGTCCCAACAAGCCCTGAATAATTTCGCTCAGATTCTCGCGCATCGCAGGATCGGGTATGGACTCGATCTCGGCCAGCAGAGAGTCGATGTAAGCAGCTTGCTCGGCAAGCTCACGTTCTTCCAGGAGCACCATCTTCACTCTTTCTTGGTAACTCCCCCTCTCCCTCCGATGGGGAGAGGGGGGTTCGAGGGGCGCGGGGTGTCTTTACACCCCAAGGCCGAGCGTGGGGGAGTGCTGTACTTTGAGCGTCTTCCCTCCACCCACGTACATGTGCACGCCGCACGGCAGACAGGGATCGAAACTGCGAACGGTACGCATGATGTCGATTCCCTTGAAGTTGTCGGGGCCGTTCTCCTCAAAGATGGGGAGATCCGCGACCGCGTCCTCGTAGGGTCCGGGCGTGCCGTAGATATCGCGAGGAGACGCGTTCCACGGGGTAGGCGGATACGGGTGGTAGTTGGCGATCTTGCCGTCCCGAATGACCAGGTGATGGGAGAGCACGCCACGTACCGCCTCGTGGAAGCCGCAGCCGATCGCGTCATCGGGCACGGTGAAGTCCTGGAAGACCTTGGTCTCGCCCTGCCGCACCAACTCCAGTGCCTTTTCCACGAAGTGGACGGCCATCGCGGCCGCATACGCCAGGAAGTAGATGCGCGCCCGGTCACGCTCGATGGTGTTGGAGTACTGCGGAATGTTCCACTCGAAGTGGGCTTCCGGCATCAATGCTGTTTTGGGCAGATTGATCTGCACACTGTGGCCGGTTGACTTCACGTAACCAACGTCGACCAGATTCGCCAGGGCCGTCGACCAGAGGCGCGCAATGGGTCCGCCTCCCGTGTCGAGCGCCAGGTAGTCGCCGGTGCGCTTGTCGTACCAGCGTGGACTCATTACCCAGCTATAGTTCCCATCGAAGTTGCGCTTCTGCGGCTTCGGGATGGTGGTCTGGTTCCAGGGGTGGCGGTGGTCCACCGGATTGCCCAGCGGATCCCGTGTCACGAAGTCTTCCTCGGTCTGCCAGTCGTCGTAGTAGGAGCTACCCAGCAGAATCCGGATGCCCAGGTTGATATCTACCAGGTTGGTCGTCACCAACTCACCATCGACCACGATGCCGGGCGTGACGAACATCGCATCGCCCCACTTCTGCATGTGGCGATAGTCGTAGTCGCACACGTCGGGGTCCTGGAAGGAGCCCCAGCACCCGAGCAGGATACGTCGCCGGCCGACCTGATCGTAGCCTGGCATGGCCTCCAGGAAGAAGTCGAAGAGATCGTCGTTCAGGGGAACGATCTTCTTCACGAAGTCCATGTACTTCATCAGCCGGACCAGGTAGTCGGTGAAGACTTGGACCGAGGGGGAAGTTCCAACCCCGCCCGGATAGAGCGTGGAGGGATGAACGTGCCGCCCTTCCATCAGGCAGAACATCTCGCGCGTCAAGCGGCTCATGTTGAGCGCTTCGCGGTACATCTCGCCGGTGAAGGGGTTGAAGGCCCGCATGATATCCGCGATGGTGCGCATTCCGTGGATCTCGGCGTGCGGCGCGTCGGTCTTCTCAGCCTTAGCCAGCAAACTCGGGTTAGTCTCCTTCACCATCTGCTCGCAGAAGTCGACGAACACCAGATTGTCCTGGAAGATGCAGTGGTCGAACATATATTCGGCCGCTTCACCCAGGTTGATGATCCACTCGGCTAGAGGCGGTGGCTTGACGCCATACGCCATCTGCTGGGCGTAGCACGAGCAGGTGGCATGGTTGTCGCCACAGATGCCGCAAATGCGGCTGGTGATGAAGTGGGCGTCGCGTGGATCCTTGCCCTTCATGAAGACGCTGTAGCCACGGAACACGGAGGACGTGCTGTAGGCGTCGATTACCTTGCGGTTGGTGAAATCTACCTTGGTGTAGATTCCCAGGTTCCCCACGATCCGGCTGATGGGGTCCCAGCTCATGTCAACGATGTTGGCCTGCTGGTCTCCCACGCGCTCGTTGGGCGCAATCTTGGTTGCCATCTGTTTCTCCTTCTCTACCAGCGCGGCTTATAGCCGGTGGTGAGCTCTTTTCCTTTGTGACGCCACTTGGTCTCCTTGTCGAGGGTGGCCGACGTCATGCTGCGCAGCCGGCGCATCACTTGCCCATAGGGTGCGATGACCTTCGATGAGAGCTTGCCACCGGGTGGCTCATCCATAAACGGCATGAACTTGTCCGGGAAGCCAGGCATAGTGCAGCCAATACAGATGCCGCCCACGTTCGGGCAACCGCCGATGCCGGCCATCCAGCCCCGCTTCGGCACGTTGCACTTCACCACCGGCCCCCAGCAGCCCAGCTTTACCAGGCACTTAGGAGAGCCGTATTCTTTGGCAAAGTCACCCTGCTCGTAGTATGAACCGCGGTCACATCCCTCATGGACGGTCCTGCCAAAGAGCCAGGTTGGGCGCAACGCCTCGTCCAGCGGAATCATAGGCGCCAGGCCGGCCGCCATGTACAGCATGTACAGCACGGTTTCCATGAAGTTGTCCGGCTGCACCGGGCAGCCCGGCACGTTCACGATTGGCGCGCCGGCCACCGAGCGAAAGTCCCAGCCGAGAAAGTCGGCCAGCCCCATCGATCCCGTGGGGTTGCCCGCCATGGCATGGATGCCACCGTACGTGGCGCAGGTCCCCGCGGCCATCACCGCCCAGGCCTTGGGCGCCAGCCGGCTGATCCACTCCGTGGTGGGAATCGGCTGGCCCGTTACCGGATCGTTCCCCATCGCGGCGAAGTACCCCTCGCCACTTACATTCTCGTTAGGGATCGACCCTTCAATCACCAGGACAAACGGGTCCAGTTCGCCCCGTTCCGCCCGGTAGAACCACTCCATGAACTCGTCGCCGGTCTCGTAGGCCAACACCTTGTTATGTAGATGCACCTTGGGCAACCCAGGAATATTCCCCAGGACCACGTCTTCAATGCTCGGTTGCATTGCCGCCGTGACGGAGATAGTGTCCCCGTCGCAACTCATTAACTCGGAGATCCACAGAATGTGAACCTCTTCCACCCCTGCCATGCTCGTCTCCAATCAGCGTGCAATCCGGTCGTGGTTGTTACAACTCAGGTCCAAGTTAGCGCCGTGGCAGCATAGGCGATCTGTCTCCTCACAGAAATATCGTGATGGTAACGGATCCGATTGGTCCTCGACTTCGTGTCCTGCGTGTACACCCCCCGATAGGTTTTACACCGTGTAGTTTTGACTATACCACCATTCGGCTTGCGCTGTGTCTCTTCCTCCATTGCTACTGCCTTACCTCGACACCGGGCGGACTTGCTACCCCGCCTTCAACGTCTTCCAGTTCCAACGATTCGACGATGAGTTCTTCGCCGGCTACGATCTCCAGATCAAAGCCGGAACAGGCGCCGCACTGAAGAGGGAAGGCATGGAGCCGGCTTTCGACCCCACAGCGCCGACAGAGTCCAACGGCCGGCACAGTATCCAGTTCCAGTTCCGCGCCCTCAGCCGCTGTTCCCTGCGCGACGAGTTCGAAGCTGAAGGCCAGAGCGGCTGGAACCACCTGTCGGAGATAGCCGACTTGCACGTGTACTTTGGTCACGTGCTGTGCCGGGGCGCCGTCTGGCACGGACCTGGCATGCCGGCAGGCAATCTCGACCACGGAGGCGGCGATCGACAGTTCGTGCATCCCGCTCACTTCCCCGCCTGCAGTTCGCCGATGCGCCGTCGCAAGACGTGATACGCCGAAGCTTGAACCTCTTGAATGCGAGGAATATAATCCGAGCGGACCACCACCACGTGATCCGCCAGTTTCTCCGCCAGCACTCGCCCACCGTCATATCCTGCCAGTGCAACGGTCAGCAGGCCGCGCTTGCGCGCCTCGCCCAACGCGGCCAGGATATTGGGTGAGCTTCCGCTGGTAGAAATGCCGATCGCGACGTCCTCTGGCCGGGCATGAGCGATGAGCTGACGAGTGAAGATGGCGTCAACCCCAATGTCATTGGCGACCGCTGTAATATTCGCCGGCTCGGCGGCCAGAGAGATCGCGGGTACGGGTCGCATCGCCCCCGGTGGCGCCAGGCAGTCGAGCGCCAGATCGTTCGCGTCGGTAGCGGAGCCGCCGTTGCCGAAGACGATCATCTGGCCTCCACGCTCGAGCCGCTCGACACAGGCTGTGGCAATCGAGGCGATGGACGCGGACTCGGTGGCGGCCAGCGCAGTGCGCATCGAGTTTACCTCCACTACCTTCTGCAGCATCGATTTCTGTACCTGCGCGACCACACTGTCCAGCGGCTGCTCGCTCTTCCCCAAGAAGGGGTAAAGAAAGGCGCTTGCGCCCACGTCGTGTCCCTGCTCCCGGTGTTCAAAAGAAACATGAACCGTTTCCCAGAGCAGATGGTACAGAATCTCGAACACTTCCTGGCAGATAAATGGGTCGTCACTTGGGGACGCAAAGGAATAGTCGCCGGTCTCGCCCACCAGACCAAACGTCAGAGCGCCGCGCTGGCGGGCCAAGCGCAGCGCGGCATCCGTGGCCGGGTCGGGGTCGGGAAAGCTAAAGCCCATGACCATGTCGTTCGGCCGCAGGATGGAGGGCAGATGGGCCGCAAAGTCGGGGCCAAGATCGATCGCTGGCAGAGCGCGTTTGCCCACAATCACGGGATGGACAAACTCGACCGAGACATGCTGCGCGTCGGTCGCGGCGGCGCCCCGGCCGAAGGCCAGCAGCCGTCCGCCGGCGAGAAATCGACGTGACATCTCCTGGCACGCTTCAGCCAGACGCGGCGCTTCGCGGCGAAAGAACTCTTCCGCCAGCGCATTACGGCTCAACAGGTCATCTCGACAGCGTGTGCCCATGCTCTCGACATCCAGCGCTTGGGACTCAGCAGCCGTCCGCATTACGTTGTCCCTCCACTTCTGTCTCTAACAAATCCTCGGTAGCGGATCGCCGATCAGCATATCCACCATCCTCGTTCCGCCAAACTCGGTATGCATCAGGACCATACGGGCCGGCTCCTCCTGCACCTCTCCGATCACCACCGAATCCTGCCCTCCTGGCACAGCCCGCATAGCGTGCACCACGTCATCGGCCTCGTCCGGTCCTACCACCGCCAGCAGCTTCCCTTCGTTGGCGACGTAGAGGGGATCGATACCCAATATCTCGCAGGCGCCATTTACGCTGGCCTGGATCGGCAATTTCTCCTCCCAGAGCGCAATCCCGTAGCCGGAGTCACGCGCCAACTCGTTGAGCACCGTTCCCACGCCGCCACGCGTCGGGTCGCGCATGAATCGCAAGGCAGGACCGGCCGCCTGTTTTATGGCCATGGTCAGCTCGATCAGCGGCTGCGTGTCGGAGAGCACTTCGGCCTCCAGATCCAGGTTGCCCCGAGCGATCAAAATAGCGACCCCGTGGTCGCCCAGCGTCCCAGAGCAGATGATCTTGTCGCCCGGGCGGATCGAAGCGGCTGAGAGGCTGAAATTGGGGTCGGCCAGCCCTATGCCGGTAGTAATGATGTAGAGTTCGTCGCCTTTGCCGCGTTCGACCACCTTGGTGTCCCCGGTAGCGATAGGGATACCGGCTCGCTGGGCGGCGCGAGCCATCGCCTCCACCTCACGGCGCAGCACCTCCGCGTCGAGTCCTTCCTCGATGATCAATGCCGCCGATATGGCGATGGGCGTGGCGCCGGAGACCACGAGATCGTTCACCGTGCCGTTGACCGCCAACTCGCCGATCGAGCCACCGGGAAAGCTGAGCGGCCGCACCACAAAGGAATCGGTGCTGAAGGCGAGACGAAGATCGCCCACCGGCAGGAAGGCTGCATCGGACAGCGGCGCCAGGGCAGGATTATTCAGGAGCGGCAATAGTAGGCCTTCGATCAGCTTGTGCGTCGCCTTGCCGCCGGCCCCATGGGTCATGTCGATCCGAGGGGCGGTAAAGCGGGGCGCAAGCCGCCGTCCGTGCTCCAGCGTATCGAGCACCCGCTGTTCGCTCATGCCTCGGCTCCCACCGTCTCACGAGTCTTTCGGCCAAAGTTGTAGTAGGCCGCGCACGCCCCCTCAGAGGACACCATCAGCGTGCCCAGTGGAAGTTCCGGTGTGCAGGCGGTGCCGAACACGCGGCACTCCCACGGCTTGAGCACGCCCTTGAGTACCTCACCGCACTGGCAGGCCTTTGGATCCGCCACTCGCACGCCCGGTACGTCGTACCGCAATTCGGCATCGAAATCGGCGTATGCCGCGGAGAGCTTGAGGGCCGACTGAGCAATGAAGCCCAGACCGCGCCACTCAAAGAACGGTCGCAGCTCGAAGACCTCGCCCATGCTGCGCAGTGCCTGCAGATTTCCCTCCCAGGGAACGATCCGGCTGTACTGATTCTCTACCTCACACCGTCGGTCGGCTAACTGCTGCATCAACATCATGATGGATTGCAGTAAATCCAGCGGTTCGAAGCCCGCTACCACCACCGGTTTGCCGTAATCCATTGGAATGAATTCATACGGCCGGCAGCCGATCACGGTGGAGACATGCCCAGGTCCAATAAACGCATCGAGTCGCAGGTCCGGCGAATCCAGCAGCGAACGCACTGGAGGCACGATGGTCACGTGATTGCAGAAGACAGAGAAGTTTTTGATGCCTTCCCGCTTGGCCCGCCGCAAAGTAAGGGCGGTTGACGGGGCGGTGGTCTCGAATCCGATGGCGTAAAAGACCACTTCACGATCGGGGTTCTCGCGAGCGATGCGCAGCGCATCGAGCGGAGAATAGACCATCCGGATGTCGGCGCCCTGGGCTTTGATCTCCAGCAGATTACCGCGCGATCCCGGTACCCGCATCATATCACCGAAACAGGTGAAAATAACTTCCGGCCGTTCCGCCACCGCGATACCGTCGTCAACGCGGCCCATGGGAAGCACGCACACCGGACAGCCAGGCCCGTGCACCAGTTCGATCTGCTCCGGCAGCAGGTCTTTGATGCCATGGCGGTAGATAGTATGTGTGTGCCCGCCGCACACTTCCATGATCTTGTAGTGACGGTCCGGCTCCGCCAGAGCGGCTATGTGCGCAGCCACCGCCTGGGCTAATTTAGCGTCGCGGAATTCATTGACGAACTTCATAGTATCCCTCCTGTTCTCTACCGATAGCCACACCGCCATGTGTCAGCAGGATTTCTCCCACGGATACCGGGCTGACCAACTCAACAGCAATCAACTCGGTATTACCATTCGCGTCACCACAGAGCGCGTCATCGCCATCGAGTGAAAGTACCTTCAAAGGGATGCCCGCATCGGCGCAGACCACGCAGCCGTCGTGATCGAGCGTGCAGGCTCCCGTCGGAAACGCTTCCTGGCTCATGGCTATTCAATCTGCGAGGCAGCCAACTCTTGCAGTTCCTGCTGGTAGGCGTCGCCTATTTCCTCCAGCACCAGCAGCGTTGATTTCGCCTCTGCCTCGTCGATCCTGGACATGGCGAACCCCACGTGAATCAGGACCCAATCGCCCACCGCCAGGCTCGGGCCGTCTTCCTCGACCAGCCCGTAATGAATGTTTCGCCGCACGCCGCTTACTTCGGCTTTGGCGATCTGAATGCTCGGGTCCACGATCTCAACAATCTGTCCCGGTATCGCTAGACACATCGTGCCTACCCCTTTTCCCCGTGTCGCGCACGGATGACACTATCCGCCAGCACCGCCTGGCCCAGCGCCAGGCCACCGTCGTTGGCGGGAACGCGGTGATGTAAATAAACGGTAAACCCCTGGTCTTCCAGGAGGTCGACCGCCTGATTGAGCAGCAGAGAGTTCTGGAAGCAGCCGCCAGAAAGAGCCACGGCAGCCGGGCCACCGCTGTCCCGCAGACGCCGGCAACCGTTCAGGACCATTTCGGCGACAGTCCGATGAAATCGCGCTGAAATCCGCGACGCCGGGACGGCCGCAATAAGATCCGCGACCACCCCGGCAATGACCTCGCTGGTTTCGATCACCCACATATCCCCGTTCTCGTTGAGCGAGAAGGGGTAGCTTTGCGCTGTCCGCCCCTGGGCGACCATTTCCAGCTCGATTGCCGCCTGCCCCTCATAGCTGGTGCGCACGGAACCCGGGACGCTGACCAACGCGGCCACCGCGTCGAACAGCCGGCCCGCACTCGAGGTGAGCGGAGTGTTTAGGTGCTGCTGAACGAGCCGCGCGATGAGCCGCACGTTTCGCTCCCCAGCCTGTCGCACGACATCAAGCGGCAGTTGCAGCGTCTCTTCCTCACCGAAGACCGCTAACAGGTGCGCGATGGCCGCGCGCCACGGCTCTCGTATGGCAGCCTCCCCGCCGGGTAGAGGAGCATAGGCCAGATGCCCATGACGCGCGAATCCGTCCGCCACAGACCCTTCCAGAAACTCACCGCCCCAGATTGTGCCGTCCGTCCCGTAGCCTGTTCCGTCCAGGGCCACACCCACTACCCGCTGGTCGACGGGCCGTTGGTTGTCCGCCAAACAAGCAGCAATGTGCGCGTGGTGATGCTGCACCCCGACCGTTTCCATACCGGCTTCTTCCCGCTCATGAGCGTACTGCGTGGAGAGGTAGCCAGGGTGCAGGTCGTACGCCACTAGCTCCGGGTGTACGCCGAACAGTTGGCAGAAGTGCGCGATCCCCTCTCGGAAGGAGCGTAGCGTCTCGTAGTTCTCCAGGTCACCGATGTGGTGACTGAGAAAGGCATGTTGCTCGCGGCCCAGACAAAAAGTGTTCTTCAACTCGCCGCCGCAGGCCAATAGGTGGTGGGCAAAGGGGCGAGACAGCGCCAGCGGCGCCGGGGCATAGCCGCGAGAGCGGCGCAGCGGATAGGCTTGCTGCCTTTCTACCCGGACGACGCTGTCGTCGCAGCGCACATGGATTGGGCGGTCGTGTACCAGGAACCATTTCGTAATCTGGCCCAACTGCTCAAAGGCGTCCTCGTCTCGAAAGGCAATGGGTTCATCGCATCGGTTGCCGCTGGTCATGACCAGGGGGGCGCCCATGTCGTGCAGTAACAGGTGATGCAGCGGGGTGTAGGCCAGCATGACTCCGAGAGTATCCTGGCGCGGCGCCACGTCCTCGGCAAGGCCGGCGTCTTCACGCCGAGGCAACAGCACAATAGGCCGGGCGGCCGAAGTTAACAACGCTTCCTCTGCCGCGTTCACCCGGCATACCACTCGCACTTGGGCCAGATCGCGGGCCATCACGGCAAAGGGTTTGTCCTGCCGAATCTTCAGCGCGCGCAGCGCACGCACCGCGGCGGGGTCGAACGGGTTGCAGGCCAGATGAAACCCGCCTAGCCCTTTGACCGCAACGATACTGCCCGCCCGCAACAGCGCCACGGCTTCGCGGATCGCGTCATCCCCGGTACGTTCGTCGCTCACCACGCCGCACAGTAGCCGCACCTGCGGGCCGCAAACCGGGCACGCGTTCGGCTGAGCATGGAAGCGCCGGTTCGTGGGATCGTCGTACTCCGCTCGGCAATCCGTGCAGAGCGGGAAACCTGACATGGTAGTAGTAGACCGGTCATACGGCACGGCCCGTGTAATGGTGAACCGGGGACCGCAGTGGGTGCAGTTGATAAACGGGTACCGGTAGCGCCGGTCGGCTGGATCGAATAGTTCCTGCAGACATGCGTCGCAGGTGGCCACATCCGGTGAGACCAGGGTGCGCCGCTGGGATCCATCCCGACTGTCCTCGATCCGGAAGCCATGTCCTCCGCGCACCGTAAGCGGCCGAGACGAGACCGCCTCAACCAGAGCAAGCGGTGGAGCACCGCTGGCGATCTCCTGCACGAACTGCTCCAGCGCTTCACGTTCGCCTTCAGCCTCGATGTACACTCCCTCGGCATCGTTGCGCACCACCCCGGATAGGCCATACTGGCCGGCGAGCGTATAGACAAAGGGCCGAAACCCTACGCCCTGCACAATGCCGTGGACGCGAACCTCGCGACGCTCGTATCCAAGGGTTGGTGTGCCGGTCCGTTCTTTCATCTTGTGAGGTGCGCTCAAGGAAGGGTAAGGCTTTCTTCGGCCCGCGGCCCGATCGTTGCTCTACCAGGTGGGAAAGTGCAACTGTGTTTATATGATAGTGCTTAAGAGGAATATGCGCGGAAATCTCGCGCGGACTACCCGGTGAGGAGCTGTTGGGTCATGAGCAAACCTATCGAACTGTTCACGTCGTCGGGCTGCCCCTGGAGTGCGGCGGCTCGCGACGATCTGGAGTGGCGCGGGGTCGAGTTCGTTGAGTATGACGTGGAGCAGGACGCGCAGGCACGGGAACGGATGCTGCAGCTAACCGGTGGGGTGCGAACCGTGCCGGTTCTGGTGGAGGAGGGCAAGCAGGTGCAGGTGGGGTGGATGGGCCGCGGCTGTCCGATTTAGCGGAGTCTCACCCTCAGCGCGTTAGGACGCGAGAACGTCGGTCCAGCTACATACCGCGTTAGAGAGGAACGGCCACGACCTCGACCCGTACTTCGGTTGCCACGGCAACCGTGCGGTAGAGCGGTCAACGCTCCTTGAATCGCTCCACCAGCCGCTCCGCCTGCACGTGCGAAGGTCCTATCAGCTCGATGCGCAGATCGACATGATCGAAACGGTTCGGCTCGGCGGCCGGACGCACTGCCCGAATCTCGACGTTGGCGCGCTCCAACCGAATCCCCTCTTCCTCGGCGAAGTCCTCCATCAGATGTGTTGCGCAGGAGGAGACCCCCGCCAAAAACGCATCGACTGAGGTGATCTCTTCATTGGGCCTGGAGGGGCCGTCGATGATGAAGTGATGCACGCCAGCCGAATTCAGCGTACGGCCATGCACGGTGGTGGTCGTCGATTGAACGGTATTCACGATCTCCTGATCAGCCATCGATAGCCTCCCGGCGCCCCCCCAGTACAGCAGCAGTCGGGAACTGCCTCTGAACCGCTATGATAATCCCATTTGGTGCGTGTTGACGATCGCTTCACAGTGTAGCGCCAAGAATCCAGGGATTGAACTCCTCCTCCCCGATTCCATGGCTTTCGCTCTTGGTTTGCTCCCCGGAGGCGACGCGTAACATCATCTCAAAGATCTCCCACCCCAGGTGATCGAGGGAGTCGCCCTGCAAAATACGACCCGCATTGATATCCATGTCGCCCTTCATGCGCTTGTACATTGGGGTGTTGGTGGCCACCTTGATGGTTGGTGCAGGTTTACAGCCGAAGACAGAACCTCTTCCGGTGGTGAAGACGACCAAGGTGCATCCGCTCGCCACCTGACCCGTGACTGAGACGGGGTCATAGCCGGGCGAATCCATGTGCATGAATCCATGACCAGACACCGGTTCAGCGTACTGGAGTACATCGACCATCGGAGTGGTCCCGCTCTTGGCCACAGCGCCGAGCGACTTCTCGAAAATGGACGTGAGGCCGCCGAGCTTGTTTCCCGGTGTCGGGTTATTGTCGATCTCCGCGCCATTCATGGCCGTATAGCGTTCCCACCAGGCGATGCGCTCCAGAAGTTTCCGACCGACCTGCTCGGAGACCGCTCGTCGGGTCAACAAATGCTCGGCGCCATAGACTTCCGGTGTTTCGGCCAGCAGCGCCGTGCCGCCCTGCGCCACCAGGAGATCGACCGCCCGACCGAGCGCCGGGTTGGCGGTGATGCCCGACCAGGCATCGCTCCCGCCGCACTGCAGTGCAACCACCAGTTCCGATGCCGGAACGGACTCGCGCCTACACTGATCGGCCCTGGGAAGGAGATCTCGAACGGCTCTCACCCCCGCCTCGACCGTTTCCACCAGGCCGCCCTCATCCTGAATGACCAGCGATGCCGGCTCGCCCAGATGCTGCGCCTGAATCATATCGGGGATTTGATTGATCTCGCAGCCAAGGCCGATCAGGACGTATCCGGCGACGTTGGGATGGCGCGCGAAGCCAGCCAGAGTGCGCTGCAGCAGATCAACTTCGCTTCCACCATAGTGCGCGCCACATCCGCCCTTGTGGGTGAGGGCTAGCACGCCATCCAGGTGGGGGAATTCGCGCTGCACATCCGCGCCGAACCGGTTGGCCACATACCGGGCCACCGACGCGCTGCAATTAACCGAAGAAATGACCGCGAGGTAGTTTCGCGTACCAACGCGACCGTCGGAGCGGCGATAACCGAGATACGTTCGGCGCTGATCCTCCGAGACATAGTCAACCGGCCGAGCATCGACCCCGAAAGCGTAGTCGTGCTGCAGCGGCGCCAGTCCGAGATTATGTAAGTGCACGTGCTCGCCCGAGGAGATTGATGTCGTGGCAAAGCCGATCACCTGGCCATATCGTCGGATCGGCTCTCCGCAAGCCGCATCCACCACGGCCACCTTGTGCCCGGCGGGCACCAATTGGTGCACCGTGAGCAGGTGAGTAGGAGTTTCCAGCATGAGACCAGGAGCCAGCGGCTCGCGCGCAATGGCCACATGGTCGCGCGCGTCCAGCCATACAGCAACATCCTCGAGACGAGCTCGCCCAGCCCTGGGCGGAGTCAACTGAATGGGATGCATCGGTGTGCAAGCCTCCCGCGGTAAGTGTCCTGCACAATTATGCGCTCTACCCGCGATGGCGCCGGCAGGTGCACACGGTCAGCCGGCTAACTCCAGGGTCAGTACGTCAAGACGAGACCGGTTAACGAGGACCGTTGGAACCTCGCGAGTCGAACCGTCCGGAAGGGTGATAGTCACATCGGTTACCGGCAGGTAATCCTTATCAAGCAAGCGCAGAGCCATGTGCGGATCACGACCGTTTTCGGTGTGGATCCAGCCCCGCACACGGTAGGCGCCAATGCCGGCCCAACAGGCGCGCTTCGCCGTGGGCCGCCAGGCGGCATTATCCGTGTGCTGCGGACGTGTCGGTTCGGCAATCGGGATAGCCAGCAAAATGCTCGCTTTGGTCACATAGCCCGTGCCGCATCTACAGTTCTCCCGCGCTCCGGAACGCACGTCCGTGATGTAATCGACCTGCAGGTCGAGGGCCGGGAGGAAGCCGTTTAGTTGATCTGAGAGACGGGATTCCGGGCTACTCAGCTTCCCCTGGATGACCCAATGTTCGGTGAAGAGCTCCGCCTCGAACGGGTGAATGCTGGCCCGCAGCGGCGGTGTTGCTGGTAGCTGGTCAGTGGCTTGGTGCAGCCTGTCTCGTAGTTCCATGTCGGACTCCTCTGTATGCATGCAGCAGCCGAAGCCTAGCGGCGTGGTCATGCTCAGTAGAACACCGGTCTGACAAGGCGGCTAGAGCCGGAAGTCCTGGATTGCACCGGATAAATTGTCCTGGGAACCGGATTCACGATATCAAGAGGTCGGTATTTCCCGCCATCGTTTCTAGATGATCTGCGCCCATTACCCTCCACCGGATCCCTCTCTCCCTCGTCCCTTCTGCTGCAACTCGTGCAACCGCGTCAACGCTTCGATCGGAGTGATGGCCGTCACGTCGAGTCCCAGCAAGTCATCGAGCACCTGCGCCGCTACGCCGTCCGCCACCTCACCGAACAGCCCCAATTGCTGGGAGCGATTACGGCGGGGACGGTGTCCGTTCTGCCGGCTGCGCTCCTCCAGGTCGTGCAGTGCTTCCTCGGCGCGCTCCGTCACCTCGGGGGGCAAGCCGGCAAGCCGTGCCACGTGGATTCCGTAGGAGCGATCGGCCCCACCCGGGACGATTCGGTGCAGAAAGACCACCTCCTTGCCATCCTCGGCCACCGCGGCACTCGCATTATGAATGCGCGGAAACCGATCTGACAGGGCGGTAAGTTCGTGATAGTGAGTGGCAAAAAGCGTCCGTGCGCCCACCCGGTCGTGAACATATTCCACCACCGCCCGTGCGATGGCCAGGCCATCATAGGTGCTCGTGCCGCGCCCTACCTCGTCCAGCACCAAAAGGCTGTGAGCGGTGGCATGGTTCAGAATATTGGCCGTTTCAACCATTTCCACCATAAAGGTGGACTGGCCCGCGGCTATGTCATCCTGCGCCCCCACTCTGGTAAAGATACGATCCACCATCCCGATCCGAGCCCGGTTGGCGGGTACGAAGCTGCCGACCTGCGCCATGAGCACAATCAGCGCCACCTGACGCAGATAGGTACTTTTCCCGCCCATGTTGGGCCCCGTGATAAGCAGAATCTGGTGGTCATGACCATCGAGCAGGCAGTCGTTGGGGATGAAGCCGCGCTCCTCCAGCGACACCTCAACCACCGGGTGCCGTCCCTCGACAATCTCGAGGTGGTCGTCCTCCGCCAGCTCCGGCCGCACGTATCCGTGCTGGCCTGCCACATCGGCCAGTGAGCGATAGACATCGAGATAGGCCAGTGCCTCCGCCGTCGTGAACAATCGGGCGCTTTCCGCCGCGATGATAGCTAGCAGCTCCGAAAACAGTCGTCTCTCCATTGAGGTAATCCGCTCCTCTGCCTGGAGAATGCGCCCCTCGTGTTCCTTCAGCTCGGGAGTGATGAAACGTTCCGCGTTGACCAGTGTTTGCTTCCTGATATAGTTTTCCGGCACCAGCGATTGGTTGGCGTGGCTGACCTCGATGTAGTACCCGAAGACCTTGTTGTACCCAACTTTGAGCGACTTGATGGCAGTGCGCTCCTGCTCCACACGCTCCAATCGGGCGATCCACTCGCGGGATTCCTTGATCGCGCCCTTCATCTCGTCCAGTTCCCCGCTGTATCCCGGCTGAATCAACCCATCCGTCAGTAAGCCCTGAGCGCTACCGCGCCGCTCGCGGGCGGCGCCCACATCGAGCAAAGCACGGCTCACCAGTTCGCCGATGTCGTCGCAGGGATCCAATCCCGCACGCACCCGGCACAGCTCTGCTGCGGAGACGTCGTGCAGCAGCGCCGCCACCTCAGGCAGGCAACAGAGCGAATCGCGCAAACCCAGCACATCATGGGCGCTGGCCACACCCTGGCAGATACGGCCAGCCAGGCGCTCCAGGTCGGCCACCCGGGCCAGCGCCTGGCGCAACTGTCCCCGCATTACCGGGACCGCGTGGAACTCAGCAACTGCATCGAGTCGCCGATTGAGGGGTTCCGTCTCCAGCAGCGGCTGGCCAATCAGGCGGCGTAGTAGCCGGCCACCCATGGCGGTCTGGGTTCGATCCAATACCCAGAGCAGACTTCCGCGCACGCCCCCGGATCGAGCGCTTTCCATGAGCTCCAGGTTCTTGCGGGTGTAGCGATCCAGCGTCATGAAGGAGGTAACCTGGTAGCTGCGCAGGCCGGAGAGCAGACCCAGCAGACTGCGATTGCTTCGCTCCACGTACGACACGATTGCCCCGGCTGCCCCGGTAGCCGCCGGCATGTCGCGCAGGCCGAACCCCTCCAGGGAACGGACCATGAAGTGCCGGCACAGCAATTCTCGGGCAGTGTCCGGATCAAAGCGGTAGTCGTCGTGGATCGTGACATGGCCCACCAGCTGCAGGGGCAGATCATCGGCCGGTACCAGACACTCAGATGGCCCGAGCCGGAGTAACTCTGCTTCCAAGGCTGATCCCGCGCCGGCGCCATCGAACTCGGTCGCGGCAAACTCGCCCGTCGTCACGTCCACATAGGCCAGTCCAAACACATCGCGATAACGGTGAACCGCCGCCAGATAATTGTTCTCCGCGGCTTCCAGCAGCGCCGGTTCAACCAGCGTGCCCGGCGTCACCACCCGTACCACGTCCCGCTCGACCAGCCCCTTACCCGCCTCGGTGAGTTGCTCGCAGATGGCGACCTTTAATCCGTGTTGCACAAACCGCTTCAGATATCCCTGAAGAGCATGGTGCGGAATGCCGCACATCGCGACCCGCTCCCCCCGAGCGAACTCCCGTGAGGTGAGCGTGATCTGCAGAGCCTGCGCCCCGGTCTCCGCATCCTCGCCAAACATCTCGTAAAAATCGCCCATGCGGAACAGCAAAATGGCGTCCGGATAGCGTTGCTTGATGGCAAGATACTGGCGATGGGCCGGGGAGGTCACGGCGCGGGATCCTTCACCCACCTGTGAGGCTACAGGGGTGTTTGCTGACTCTGCCAGAGTACCACGGGACTCGTTGCCGTACCCGGCAGTAGACTAGCGCCGGTGTCCCTTGCTGACAGACTTACCCGGTATCTCGGTTGCCAGTCCAGACTCCTGCGCGAAGTCGTGAAAGAGCCGATAGAACCGTAGACGATCCTCGGTGGTTAGCACCGCGGCGGCGTCGGCTGTTTCCAGGGCATAGGGATATCCGGACCCTACCACTGCTTCGGCACGCGCAATATCCACCACGTGATCCAGCAAGCCCGCTTCGAGCACCCAACCGGGAAAATCGAGCCGCGCCGGCAGCCGGTCTTGCCCCGTCTTGAGATAGACGAAGTAGAGATCCGAGCCGTAATCCCGCTGCGCAGTGCGATAGAGCGGGAGGATATCGCCGCGAGCACACCGGAAGGCGGCTGTGCGGTCGAAGGCATTCATGTGGGGGGCCAGAATCTGGGCATCGAATACCCGACCGCCTGTCCGATCGAAGGCGGTTTCGAGCAGGCCCGCCAGGTCCGAGGCATAGGACAGGTCGACATACCCCACCACCGGCACGCCGCTCCGCTCGGAGGCGTCCAGCAGGCCAAATAAGGCGGATAGGTACGACTGCCGCGCGGACGGCGCCAGCCGGCCGGCAAAGGACAGCACAAAGGTGCCATCTACCAGTACCACTGGTCCTGCTTGGGGGTCGAGCGTCTGGAGTCGCTCTGCCGCCACCTGCATTTCCATGGCAAAGCGGCGTTGACTGAGCCGAGATTCGATAAACGCGTACTGCTCCGGCTCGGCGGGATTATCGCCCGGGGACAGCACCTCGTTCCGCACATCCTTGCAGTACGGCCGGTCCGCATCATGGTAGTTCTCGAACCAAGCCACCTGTACCAGCGACACCGGTACTCCAAACTCCTTGGAGGGCGCAATCTGGCTCCCGTCAACCGCCAGCGTGGGCACGCCCCGTAACCGCTCCAGCGCCCAGGCGCGGGCCTCCTGGGCCGTCTCCCAGCGCTCTGGGAAGGGCACAAACAGCCCGTGTTGGTCCAGCTCTGCGGTTGGGCGCGCACCCGGCCACGGAACTCCGCCGAGTTGCTGGTTGATGTCGGCGCTCGACATCCCCGCTAGCCGTCGCAACAGGTCGCCGTAGCTGTCTCGCTCGGAGGTCATCTCAGCCGCGGATAGCTGAAACGCGGCACGCTTTTCCGCCAGCGCCGCCTGCACCTTCTGGCCGATCAGCATTACCCGGTTTCCAGTTGCGTTTCCTCGTGAACTTTGCGCAGCCGAATCAGGTGATCGGTCTGATGCTCGAAGGTATCGTCGTGACTGATGACGATCAGTTGGTTGAAGCCCTGTATCTGCCGAATCTGACTGGCCAAGTTACTCCGTCGCTCGACGTCCATATTCTGGGTGGGTTCGTCAAAAAAGGCAAACCCCACTTCGCTCATCTCCTTGAGCAGCGCCAGCCGGACGGAAAGGGCCGCGCTCATTTGCTCGCCCCCGGATAGCTGAGCGAATTTTCGCACTTCCGGGCCGCGTTGCACCAATACTTCATAGTCGCGATCCCAGCGCAACTCAGCCGCATGATCGTCCATAATTTCGGCGAAGATATCGTTGGCGCCCTGCGAAATATTCGCCAACAACGTCTCCGTAACCGCTGGTCCAGCGGACTTGATCGTTTCGCGAAAGAAGCTTACAGCGCGTCCAATACCTGCCAGTGTTTCGCGTTCTTCTTCCTGCTCGCGGAGTTTGCCTTCCCGACGGCGCAAATACTCCAGATGCTCGGAGATGCGCTCAAAGTCTTTGATGCGGCGCTGCTGGACGGCTCGCTCCGCAGCCAGACCCCGTCCAATGGTTTCGCACTGTGCCCGTAGCTTCTGATGTTCGTCGGATCGATAGGTCGCGTCTGTTTCGTCATACTGTCGTCGCGCCCGCGCTTCCCGATCGCGTGCAATCATCAACGCCTCCCGCGCCCCGCTCAACGCGGTTTCCCGTGCCGGCAACAGCACTGCTTCCGCCCGGTGCTTGAGATACGTCTCGTAGGCGGTCTGGTTCGCGCGCTCAATCGCTCGCTGCTCCTCAAGCTCGACATCGACGCGGGCAAAGGGACGCAACTGCTCTTCCAGCAGATCATTCGTGGCCCGTTCGTCGCTCAACACGGCACGCTCTTTGGTCAGGTCTTCTTGGAGTGCAGCGCACCGCTCTCCGCTGGCCACAAGGCGTTGTTGATTGCTGCGGGGATCATTCATGCGCCCCAGCTCTTCCTGTTGCTCCAGAAGCGTTCGCTCCACTGTCTCCAACTCGCTCCGCTGCGCCTGCAGAGAGGATCGTTCCTCGCACATCTCGACCAGTCGTTGTCGTGCGGCTACCGACTGCTGGGTGATCTCGCCGAGCAGTCCAGCGGTGTCCCTGGCCCGGAGGAGTCGCTGCTCGTCCTGCCTGAGCGTCGTGCAAGACTGCTGTAGCGCGGGCTCGCGGCCGACGATCTCCTGCAGGTCGCGGTACTGGTCGCGGCAGCGTTCCAGCTGTGGCGTCACCTGTTTCAGTTGTTCCGTGCTGTGCTCCAGTTGCGCCGCCGCCACGCTCAGTCGCTGGACCTTGGCCGCCGTCGCCTCAACTCGTGTCAACTCCTGGCCGGCCGCCGCCAGCTCGCGATTCAGCCGCTCCAGGTCAGCGCTGAGATGGCCGGCTTGCCGGGCGAATCGCTCGACGATAGCGGGATTGGCAGTAACCACCGGGCACTCGAGGTCCAGCAGCGGACAGTGACGGCGACCAAGGTCGGCATGGGCCACGTGCTGATATTCCATGGTGGCGATGGTGCGCGAGTGCTGGTCTCGCAGCGCGTCCAGATGAGCACGCACCTCCGGCAGTCGCGCCACGTCCGGTTGGAGCTGTGCCAGCTGGGCGCAAAGCACGGCGCGCTCTCGCGATGCGTCTGAGAGACGGTCATGCAACTGTCGCAGCTCAGTACCCTCGGCCTTCAGCTCGGCTGCTCGCGCCTTCAGTGGCGCCAGGGAGGCAAGGTCGGACTCGGCGGCACGCAGCCGGGATTGCACCTCACCGAGTCGCTCAGCTTCACGGACCGCCTCCTCCGACGATTGGCGGCGCCTCGTCAGTTCGTCGACCTGACGCTCCAGTTCACCGACCTGACGGTTCAGCCTCTCGATCTGGCGCTCGATTTGCGGCACTTCGCGGAGCCTTCCCTGGGCATCGCCAATCGACGCTTCGAGGGCCGCCTGTCGCGTAACCAAATCCCGCAGCGAGGCGGCTGCCACGCCATCCGCCAGTGCATGGCTCAGATCGTCTTCCAGACGATCGATTTGTCGCCGGGTGCCATCCATCTTGCCGGAAATCAGTCCCAGCGCCTCCCGCAAGGCATCTCGCTCGATGCGCTTCGGCTCCAGCTCGTCGATTCGCGCCTTTGCCTCCTGCACCTGGCGGTATCCGCTCTCCGCATCCGCCACGCACTGCACAGCCGTCAGTGCGCGGTCCATTTGTGTTTCAAGATCCCGCGCCACCTCTGCCTGGCGTTTACTCTCATACTCGGCCCCCTGCAAGGCGGATCGTTGCTCGTGCAGGCGGACTTCGATCCCATCGAAACGCTGCTTGTGAATAAGAGCCTCATGCTCCCGCTGTTGCAGCTGAGCCAGATGCTTTTCACCGGTGCGCACCTGAGTGTCAAGCTCGGCGCACTCTGCCTCCTGGTCGGGGAGAGTATCGGTCTCCTGGCGCAGAACGGCGATCTGCTGCTCCACCGTGGCCGTCAGATCGCGTAGATACGAGACCGTGTCTCGCAGCTGCTCAAAGGCATCTCGATACTCGTCAACTCGAAGTAGCCCATCGAAGGTGCCTTTGCGCGCGGTCGGGCTGCTCAGAAAGTCAGCAGTCATACGTCCCTGGGGAACGCCAATTGCGTTCTCGAAAAGCGAGCGTAGATCGACCTGTCCGTCAATATCAAGCGCCTCGGAGCTGACCCAGCGGAGCACGTCCTCGCGCTGATCGGCCAGTCGCGTACCGGTCTCGACATCGACCACGTAGTAGGTGCTGCTGCCGCCGACCTTTCGCACGATTTCGTAGACGCGTCCGTCGTCGTCCACCAGGCGGACGCGAACGGTACCGGTCTTTTCTCCCTCGCGGACAAAAGCCGGCCGGCTGTAGGGCAAAAAATCAAAGAGCGCCAACCCGATTGCTTCGAGTACCGTCGTCTTGCCGCTGCCGTTCAGGCCGCAGACCGCGTTGATTCCCTCTTCTAAATGGATCACGGTGCTTCCGCGATAGCTTTTAATATTCTCCAGCTCAAGCGAAATGATGCGCATAGCTACGACTCGTGTCCCGCCGGCAGACTTTCAGGCTCAGACCCGGCGGGCGACGCCGCCGGCGGGGCCGCGGCAATCCTGGGAAGCTCCTGCCTCACATGGTCGACAATTGAAGCCGGTAGGCTATGCTCTCCGGCCATATTCTTCACGTCCAGGATCAATCGACTCCAGGCCGCTGCCCGATCTCGGTACTCAACATGTTGATACACCAACTGTTCGACAATCTGTCGCTCCAGCTCGGCTCGAGAGACACGGTCCCGATTCTGCCCGCTAATCACTCCGGGCGGCACCAGGTTATTTCGCAGGCGCACCACCAGCGGGTGGAACCGCGCCTCAACCAGCTCTTTGAGCCGATCGGCCGGCACGTCCTGGCGTCGAAGGGCCGCGATTCCGCCGAGATTCAACTCAATCACTGAACCTGGCGGAATTGCGCCGGCCTTGGCGATGTTCTCCTCCGCGGCCTGCACGAACTCGTCGAGCGACTCGCTGCCGCCGGCGGTTACCGAGATTCGGCAAAACGGTCGGAGTCCCTTGATCTCGATGGCTTGCACGATCTGTTTCGCATCGGATTCGGTATCCACCTGGACATCGAAGAAACCATGCGGCCAGTCCATTTCCTCGATTGAATTGGTCTCGATCGAACCTGGATTAAAGATCCAGTCTTCCCGCAGTCGCTTATGCACGTGGCCCAGAGCCGCATAGTCGACCGCCGGCCGCAGCGGGTCCAGCTGGTTGGGTGTGAGACCGCCGTGCAGATGCGGCACCTGGCCCTGCATGCCGGCGTGCAGCATCATGGCGGTGTACCCGTTGGGACCGGGCTCGATCTGGCCACTCACCTCATCCAGGACGCGGGCCGTCGCCACGCCGTGCCACTTAAGGCCATAAATACGGGCTCCAGCGACGTCGATCCAGCCACCACGTCGGGTTTCCGGATCAAAGGGGAGAAAAGACTTGTACCCATTGGCCTCCGTGGTCATGTTCAGCAGCACCAGCAAGTCCTGGTCGCAGAGAAACTCCATCCACGACATGTTTTTAAAGTAGTGCTGCGCATCGTGGTTGCCTTCAATGGCCAGGACCGGAATGCCCGCCACGCGGAGTTGGTCGAGTCCCGCCATAGCTTGCCTCAAGGTCCAGGCGTCGGCCTTCGCATGGTGGAAGAGATCACCCGCCAGCAGTAGAAAATCGGCGCGTACCGCAATGGTGTACTCCACCATCTCAAGATACGCTCTGCCGAAGTCATCGGCCCGCTCATCGAGGTTGTACTGCGCGTGGCCGAGGTGAATGTCGGCGGCATGAACGAAGCGAAATCGCATGAAAGACTAGCGCGTGGCTCGCTCGACCAATTCCCGTGAGACCGAACCGCGCACGCGCCCCACGTCCTCCTGATTCTTCAAGATTACGCCTAGCGTCGTTTCGACCGCGTCTTCGTCGAGCGCTTTCTGCCCCAGTGAGTCGAGCGCACGTGTCCAGTCCAGCGTCTCGGCTACCCCCGGCACCTTGTACAGATCGAGCGAGCGCAATTCCTGGATGTAGGCGACCACCTGCCTGCTGAGCCGAGCCGGTGCATCGGGCACCCGAGCCGAGACGATGGCATACTCTTTATCGAGCGACGGGTAGTCAATCCAGTGATAGAGGCAACGACGCTTCAGAGCGTCGTGCAGATCGCGCGTGCGGTTGGAGGTGATGATGACGACCGGTGTGACCGCGGCGTGGATGGTTCCAATCTCGGGAATGGAGACCTGAAAGTCTGAGAGCACCTCGAGCAGGAATGCTTCGAACTCATCATCGACGCGATCTAGCTCATCCAGCAGCAACACGGGCGCACGTCCCTGCTCGTCCGCTTCCAGAGCCTGCAAGAGGGGACGCTTGATCAGAAACTCCGGGCCGAAAACGTCCGGTAACTCTTCACGCTCGTGGCGCACCTCTGCCAGCCGGATCGCCATAATCTGGCGGGCGTAGTTCCATTCATACACGGCGTGGCTGATGTCGATCCCCTCATAGCCCTGAAGCCGAATCAGGCGGCTATCGAGAACCGCGGCCAGCACCTTGGCAACCTCGGTCTTGCCGACCCCAGCCTCCCCCTCCAACAGCAATGGCTTCTCGAGCCGTAGAGCCAAAAAGATGGCCGTGGCCAGCGATCGATCCGCGATGTAGTCATGGCCCTGGAGCGCTGCTTGGACGTCGTCTATCGTATCAAACACCGTCCGTTATATCATCCCCATGCTGTGATTGGCGCCCTTCTCCCCGTACAGGCCGCCAGGAACACCGCGTGGAGCATCTGACGGCCGGCACACATCGATCGTGTTGACCCGGCCGGACGCGCCGAGCCTGGCTCAAGGGTTCTCTCTCCACTCCGCTCAGGCGGTCATCGACTCATCGCGGGTTCGCTCACGTTCGCGTTCCTTCCGGCGCTTGTCATACTTCTTGAGCAACTCACGCCAGTGCGCGTACTTCTCGGGATCGGCCTTGATGGCGCGATAGCGCCGCTTGTGCTTCTCTTTGCGGTGCGTCTCGCAGTAGAGGGCATGGCTGCTGTTGACCGGGGCGCCGCACTCCTTGCAGAACCGCTCCTCTTTCTCTGGCTTGGGCTTGATGATCCGCGAGGTATCGATCCCCGCCCGATTGACGATCTGGCGGACCCGCTCGCGGGTGATGCCAAACTCTCGTCCCGTCTTCTCCAGGTTGTGCAGCTCCTGGTAGCGCTCGATCACCTTCTCGGGATCAGCTTTGCGCCCCGGAACGTACTTGTCGTGGTCAGTCATGGAAACTCACTCTTCCCCCGAGTATTCTTAGGTGGAACAACACTCGATTGTACGCCTCAGTACTATCTCTGTCAAAAGCTCCATGAAGCAGATATTTAGGTCATACGTGCTATAATATTGGGCATTTACAGCCCGCACCGCACTGCCTGCGGGCTACACTAACCCGCGCGATACGAGGAGGAATCACGTTGTCAGATAGACAAAAAGCGCTCGATCTGGCTCTAGCGCAGATCGAGCGTAGCCATGGCAAGGGCGCCGTGATGCGCCTGGGAGACCGGACAGCCCTGGCGGTTGAGGTCATTCCAACCGGCTCTATTGCCCTTGATATTGCTCTGGGCGTGGGTGGCATTCCACGGGGACGAGTGACGGAGATTTACGGACACGAGTCGGGCGGAAAAACGACGCTGGCGCTGCATATCGTGGCCGAGGCGCAGCGCATGGGCGGCACGGCTGCCTATATCGACGCGGAGCATGCGCTGGATCCGTTGTATGCCTCACGGCTGGGCGTGAATACCAATGATCTCCTTATCTCGCAGCCAGACACCGCCGAACAAGCACTCGACATCTGCGAGATGCTGGTACGAAGTGGAGCGCTGGACGTGATTGTGATCGACTCGGTCGCGGCACTGGTGCCACGCGCTGAGGTCGAGGGTGAGATGGGTGACACGCACGTGGGATTGCAGGCTCGCCTCATGTCGCAGGCGCTACGCAAGCTCACATCCTCGATCAACCATTCCAAGAGTTCGGTGATTTTTATCAACCAGATTCGCGAGAAGATCGGCGTCATGTTCGGCAATCCGGAGACAACGCCGGGCGGCCGGGCCTTGAAGTTCTACTCATCGGTGCGTCTGGATGTACGCCGGATAGAGTCGATCAAGCAGGGGACCGAGGTGGTTGGTAATCGGGTGCGGGTGAAGGTCGTCAAGAACAAGGTCGCCGCGCCATTTCGGCAGGTGGAGTTCGACCATATGTACGCCGAGGGCATTTCGCGCGAGGGCGGCCTGCTGGATGTTGGCCTGGAGATGGGGCTGGTTGAAAAGAGCGGCGCCTGGTTTAACTACGGCGCCGCCCGGCTCGGTCAGGGCCGTGAAAACGCCAAGGAGTTCCTGCGCCAGAATCCGGATGCCCGCGACGATCTGGAGAGCCAGATTCGCGAGAGCATCGCAGCCTTCAAATCGGAGACCGCGCCCGTGCCGGCACTATAACCGGCCCGATCAAGGACATGTAGCGTTCACCGTATGTCGGCGTCGTTGACCATCCAGTGCTATATCCATAAAGAACGACAGCGCCGGTCTCTGCCATAAACAGCCGCTCCTCACAGAGAGGAGCGGCTGTTCTGTCGAAGCGCGTGCTGCATGGTCAGGTGGTATCATCTCTCGATGTTGGAACCAGATACGTTTCTGAATGGACGCTACCGCCTGATCGCCCCGATCGGTGAAGGCGGTATGGCGACCGTGTACAGTGCTCAGGATACGAGACTGGGGCGAACCGTCGCCGTAAAGGTGCTACACCCAGAGTTTGCTCGGGATGAGCCCTTCCTCCAGCGGTTCCAGCAGGAGGCAGAATTTTCGGCCAGCCTTGGGGCTCATCCCAATATCGTTGCCATCTACGACGTCGGTGAGGACGGTCCCCGCCGCTACATCGTCATGGAGTTGGTCGAGGGCCGGAGCCTGAAGGACCTCATCCTCGAGCGCGCTCCCTTTTCGGTGTCAGAGGCCTTCTCGATCGGTCAACAGGTCGCATCCGCCTTGGAGTTCGCGCACAGCCGCGGGTTGGTCCATCGAGACGTGAAACCGCAAAACATTATGGTAACGCCCCAGGGTGTCGCCAAAGTGACCGACTTTGGCATCGCGCGCAGCCTCGCTGCCTCCCAGCTCACGCGCACCGGCATGGTGATCGGCACCGTGCACTACTTCTCCCCTGAGCAGGCTCAGGGAAAGCCGGTCACGCCGGCCTCCGATATCTATTCACTGGGCGTCATCCTGTATGAGATGCTCACCGCTCATCTTCCCTTCGAGGCCGAGAACGCCATTGGCGTGGCGATGCAGCACATCAGTACCGAGCCGCCGTCCCCCTTGGACTACAACCCATCTCTGCCCCCACGAGCCGTCTCGACCGTTTTGCGGGCCCTGGAGAAGGCACCTGCGCGACGCTACCGCGATGCCGCCGAATTTGCCAGCGCGCTGGCGGACCAACAGACCGAGGGGCTGGGTGGCACGACAACGCTGAGTCCATTACCCGTAAACACGGAGCGGCCAACGGCTTATCGAACGGTAGAGCCTGCAGCGGAACCGGCGCCGCGGCGATATGCCACGCGAGAGCCGGCCATAGCACGACCGGTGCGCACCCTCCCACCAACGAACCGCTGGCGAACCGCGTGGTTAACAATCGGTCTGCTCTTGCTGGCCGCGGCCATTGCGGCCGCTTCCTTTTTCATCGCCAATCAGGCGTTGGGGGGCGGCGCGACCCCGACACCAACTACCACACCTACCAGCACGCCGACAGCAACTCCACAGCCGACCAAGGTACCGCGGAAGCACCGTGCTACGCCAACCACCACGATCCCGGTCCCGGTGGTTATCGCGACATCCCCTCCACCGACCGCCGTGGCGTTGCCGACCTACACACCTATTCCGTCGCCAATCACGTCCACACCCACGCCCAAACCAGCGGCCACGGCGGTTGCCACCCCAACCCCGAAGCTGCCGCCCACGGCCGTGCCAACTCAGCCGCTTGCGACCGACACGCCGCAGCCAACCGTCCCGGCGGTTACCCCGACACAGCCCATTGGTTAACTTCAGGAGCGCTCAATGACGACTATCACCGCCGTTCGTCCCGGCTTGCACTGCATCGACCTGCACTTTCAGGGAGAGCCCGGCGTCATCGCCGCGTACCTGCTGGAGAGTGAGGGCGAGTATGCCCTGATCGAGACCGGCCCATCCTCCACCCTCCCCGCGCTCCTCGATGGACTCGCAGATATCGGTGTGCCCATGGAGGCCGTCTCGAAATTGTTGGTCACCCATGTTCACCTCGATCATGCGGGCGCCGCTGGAACACTTATCCGTCGCTATCCCCATCTCCAGTTGTTGGTCCACGAGGTTGGAGCGCCACACATGATCGACCCCGCAAAGCTCGTCTCCAGCGCTTCCAGAATCTATGGTGACCGTATGGAGTCACTGTGGGGCGACTTCGAACCCGTCCCACCAGAACGCCTCACGGCGCTGACGGACCAAAGCGCGGTGTCGGTCGGGTCAGTGACGTTGGAAGCGCTGTACACCCCGGGCCATGCGTCGCACCATGTCGTGTACTACAACCGGGAGCGGAGCGAAGTATTTAGCGGCGATGTCGCGGCGGTGCGTTTACAGTCTTTCGACTATGTCCGCCCCCCCACACCGCCGCCCGATATCGATCTCAGCGCCTGGGTCCACAGCCTGCATCGTCTACGTGAACTGAACCCCGATACGCTGCTCCTTACCCACTTCGGCGCCTTTTCGGACACCGCCAAACACCTGGCCGAGACGGAGCGCCAGTTGTACGCCTGGGCGGCCATTATAGAAGACGAGCTACGGGCCGGCGCGGAGGTGGGCGCCATCAAACGTGCATTCAAAGAACACGCGGATCGCGAATTGCGAGCGCTTGGTTCCGATTCCCAGGTCGTCGACCGGTATGAACTCGCCTCGCCATCTGGAATGTCGGTGGACGGCTACCTCCGCTACTTCCGCCAGCTGGCTCGCTAGATTTTGGCTACCTGTCCTTGCATCAATACGATAGCCTGCAAAAAGGCGATGAAGTAGAGTGCGGCGAACGCCATCAGCGCGGCGCGGAACACGTCATCCAGGCGTCGGAGCACCGTTCGCGTCAGCACCAGCACGAAGAGCAACATCCCTCCTACCGCGACCATACCGGCCGTGCCCGATAAGCTGCTGAGGAATAGGAGCGGCGGCGAGGGAGCGCCCCAATCCACAAATACGGCATACAGTATCGCCGCCACGACCACCGCATAGGCGTACCACTTCACCGAATTAAGCACAACCGGCGTGCGTCTGAACACCACGAGATAGACCGCCACCATGATGCCGAGCAGGAGCACATTGGCCACGGTAAGCAAGACACCAACCGCCGCCGCTCCGGCCAGCACGAAAGCCAGGTTTCCGAGCGGATTTGCCAGGCCCAAACCGAACTTGGACCATGGGCTGGGCGCGCTCAGTGTTGCCGGCGTGAAATGGCTTACCTCTATGCCCGTCGCGCTAGTCTCCGACGTGAGCGCTTGCCACAGTACCGCCGGCTGCCCGTTGAGCGCTATGGCAACCGGCTCGTCGTCCGACCTCGCTTCGTAGGCCACCCGGTCGATTGCTGTCGGCACACCGTGTGCATCAAGCTGCAGCGCGGTCAAGTCCGAGCCAAGCTCAAATATCTGCTTCCAGATCAGCTCCTGCCTACCGCCCACCGCACTCAGCGTCAAACTAGGGGTAACGCCGCCCGGTACAACCAGCGTCGGAGGAACCGTCATTCGACTTCCCCGCCAGGCGGCTACTGATAGCCCGCCATCACCCGACCAGGCCGCCCACACTGTATTTCCGTTCCGTCTGACATCGAAGGCCCATTGGTCGGGAGCAGCATTACCACCAGCCTGGCCGCCGAAGGTGACCTTGGCGACGGTCGTGATCGGCCCCACCGGCACTCCGCTCAAGGTAAACCGTCTATGGCGTAAGGCAAAAGCCTGCTGCTTACAGCATTCATCCAGATAGACCAGATGAAGTATCCCCATCGCATCGACCGCCGCGTGTGGATCATACGCGTACGAGACTGCGTGAGTCAGTTGAACCGGCGGAAGAACCACACCGCCTGGATCGATGCGACTCATGTAGACATCGAAGGCTGTTCGCTGCCACGAAAAAACCACATAGACTTTCCCATTGCCGGCAAACGCATCCGGGTGCTCTAGCGGGTATCCGCCGTCCGCGAGGATTCGGTACCGGGGTTTCACGCCCAGGCTAACCAGCGCAGCGCGGAGGCTGCTGCCGTTCGCCGTGTCCTGACGCCAGGCGACCACATCAAGATTGCCGGCGCGGGCCAACGTGAGCGGCTGAGCCGAGCCGCTGGGTGTCCCCCGTAAGGAGACATCGGCTATCAGCCGCCGTCCTGAAACATCAAAGCGCGACAACACAAGGTTCCCGTTCACATTGATCCAGGCGATGTCCCAGCCCTGCGGCGTGGTCACGGCGGCGTACTCGCGACTCGAGGCAGCGGCGACAACCGTGCGCGGATCCACCCAGTGGAGCGACCAGTTTCGTGGCGCGTTGCTGTACAGAAACAACAAGCTACACACGACTGGTATTACAAGCAGCACCATAGCAGTGAGCCAGGTACGGGGTCGCAGCCACGCCTGCATCAACAGTACCTCACGGACGGAGTTTGGAGTCCCTCGGTCTCCCAGGTATAACGGCGACCGCTCACTTTCTGCAACATCACCGCGCTTCATCCCGGGCCACTAGGCGCACCTGGAGAGAAGCGCGAGCAATCAGGGCGGGGAGACTCGATCATTGACAAGGCAATACGTCGTCGCATTGTTCAGAGGCTGGTATACTGGGAGACTAAAGGATGCGCCTCCACGTGCTGCTTACTCGCCTGCGACTCGGGAACTTCCGGACCTATGAATCCCTCGATCTTCACCTCTCTCCGGGGATCACAATCCTGTATGGACCCAATGGAGCGGGCAAGACCAACGTGCTCGAGGCGGTGTTCGTGCTGGCCACCACCAAGTCCTTCCGGACGCGGACCGATCGCGAGTTGCTGTGCTGGCATCAGCAGGATGAGGCCATGCCACGCTATGCCCGCCTAGAAGCCGATGCCGAGGCGCAGGGCGGCGCGCTGCGCCTGGACATCGCGCTGGCGGAACAACCGGGGCGCGCCGGAGCTGATACGACGATTCGAAAGCAGTTCAAGCTAAACGGCGTGCCCAAACGAGCCGGTGACGTGGTGGGAGAAATCAAAGCGGTCTTCTTTTCTCCCGATGATGTCTCCCTGGTGACAGGATCACCATCCACACGGCGACGCTTCATGGACCTCTTACTCTGCCAGATCGATCACCGCTACCTGCGTTTGCTGCAGGATTACGGTCGAATCCTGATTCAGCGGAACTCATTGCTGCAACGCGTACGGGGTCGGCCGGACCCGGCTGCACTTCTCGAGTTTTGGGACGAGAAGCTGATCGGTGCAGGGGCTGAGATCATCGCCACTCGCCAGGCCATGGTGCGGGTGCTCGATGACTTTGCGCGCGAAGCCTATACCGACATGTCAGGACTGCACGAAGAGTTATCCGTGCTCTACCGCCCCGGCCTGGAGGCGGCTGCCGACGCCTCGAGGGGGCAGCTTGCCGAGCTGTTTCGCAACAAGATGGCCCAGTTGCAGTCCAAGGAAATTTATCAGGGCATGACCCTGTGCGGACCTCATCGCGACGATCTCCAATTTTTAATCAATGGAAAAGACGCCCAGTATTTCGGCAGCAGAGGGCAGCAGCGCAGCATAGCGCTAGCCCTGCGCCTCTCGGAGCTGCGCTACATGACGAACCGTACCGGCGAGCAACCGGTGCTGCTATTGGACGAAGCTCTGGCGGAACTGGACGACGAGCGGCGCCGGCTTCTGTTGCGGCTCATGGACACCCACCCACAGGTCCTCGTCACGACGGCGACTATCGATGCCTTTCCCGAGGATTTTCGGGAACGGGCCACGCTCTTGCACATCCGAGACGGCGGAATTGAGAGCCGCGGCCCGCTGCGCGCCCGCGCGAGTTAGATGCCTCCTTCTCTCTACAATGAGGAGCTATGGGCTTCTTTTACCTGTCTCAACTACTCGATCGCCCGGTCTGCACCGGCCAGGGTGAACGGGTCGCGCGCATCAAGGACATCGTGGCGCGGCTCGAAGCGCTGAACGCCAAAGGTGAGATCGCACTGGAGGTGTTCCCGCCGATCTCCGGTCTGGTGGTGGACCTTGCCAAACGCGAGATTTTTGTTCCGTGGTCGCAGGTTCTCTCGATGGACCCCAGCGGCGCCAGGCTAGACCGCACTGCCATCAGTCTTCAGTCATTCGAACGGCGCGAAGGCGAAGTGTTGCTGGCCCGAGATATCCTGGACAAGCAGCTCATCGACATCGACGGCCGGCGCGTGATTCGTGGCAATGATCTGCAGCTGTATAGCGCGGACGGGGTGGTCCGTGTCACAGCGGTAGACGTTAGCGGGGAGGCTCTGGCCCGTCGGCTCACGAAGGGCCGCATGTTCGCGACCATCAACGCAACCGCCGTACCCGCCGCGCAGGACGGTCCGGTCAGGCTGCGACGACGGCGCGAGGCGCCCGCCAAGTTGATCAAATGGGCGGACATTGAGCCGCTCAAGGCGGGCGTTCCGGACGTGCGTCTCCGTCTATCGCACGAACGGCTGGCGTTGCTCAATCCGGTGGATATTGCACATATTGCAGACGATCTAAGCTACATCCAGGGCGCCGAAATCATCGAGAGCCTCGACGATGAGATCGCCGCCGACGCGCTGCAGGAAATGGACGATGAGCGGCAGGCAGACATCATGGAAACCATGGACCAGGAGCGGGCAGCCGACATTCTGGAGGAGATGGACCCGGATCAGGCCGCCGATTTGCTGGCGGATCTGGATGAAGAGCAGGCCGAGGATCTCAAGAGCCGCATGGATCCAGACGCCGCCGAAGACGTCGAGGAGCTGCTGCTCTATCCAGAAAAGAGTGCCGGAGGGCTCATGACGGTGGACTTCCTCACGGTACCTTCGCACATCACCGTTGACCACGCCATCGCGTTCCTGCGCGGTCTCGAGGACGCGCCCGATCTGATAGATTATCTCTACGTGGTAGAGACCGAGGGCGACGTTCACTGGTCCCATCCAGATCAGCAGGGGGAAGGAAAGCTCCTGGGCATCGTCTCGCTCCGCGCGCTCTTGCTGGGATCGGGGGAGAGGCGCCTGAGCGATATTATGATGACCGACTTTGTGTGGGTCAGTGCGGATGAGCCTGCCGATCGGGCCTCACGCCGCATGGCCGAATATAACCTGATCGCTATGCCGGTACTCGATGACGAGGAACGGATACTTGGCGTGATCACCGTGGACGACGCGATGGAGGTCCTGTTGCCGGAGCGCTTTCTCCGACGCTTACCACATGTTTTTGGCTGATCTGAGCGACCCCAACCTAGCCTCGAAGGACAACCATGGCCGACTTACCGGACCGCTCGGAGCGAACCGAGGGGCCCTCCGACGTACTCGCTGCGGTGGTGGACAGCGCGGCGGACTCAGCCGCGCAGAGCGCCGCGCCGGGCACCGCGGGGCCAGGCCGTGGCTCGCGGCTGAGCAAGCTGGGCGGCATGTTCGCGCGTCCCAGGGGCTCGTGGCTGATGCTGGCGGCGCTGGGACCGGGACTTATCGCTGCCAACGCCGGCAACGATGCCGGTGGCATTGCGACCTATGCCTCGGTCGGAGCAACCTACGGCTACCGCTTACTCTGGATGTTTCCGCTGATTCTGATCAGTCTCTCCATCGTCCAGGAGATGTGCGCCCGCATGGGGGCCGCCACCGGGAAAGGGCTCTCTGACCTCATCCGTGAAAACTTTCCAATCCGCGTCACGGCATTTGTGCTGCTCGCCCTGCTGATCGCCAATGCCGGCACGGTCATAACGGAGTTCATTGGCATTGCCGCCAGCATGGATCTGTTTTTCCCCCACAGTCCCGCCAGGTACATCGCCGTCCCGTTGATAGCCCTGGGCATCTGGCTGATGGTGGTAAAAGGCAGCTATGCCAGCGCGGAGAAGGTCTTTCTGGCCATGACCCTGGTCTTTTTTGCCTACCCTATCTCGGCGATATTGGCACACCCTGATTGGGGCCAGGCTGCACGATCGACCGTCATTCCTTCCTTCCAGTTCAATCAGGCCTACCTGTTTCTGTTTATCGCCACGGTTGGTACCAGCATCACCCCGTACATGCAGGTGTACGTGCAATCGTCAGTGGCGGATAAGGGCATCACGCCACGGGACTACAACGCTGAACGAATTGAAGTGTACGCCGGCTCGCTGTTCGCCAACCTCATTGCCGTGTTCATCGTTATCGCCACCGCCGCCACGCTGTTTCCTCACCACCAGGCGGTCAACACTGCCTCGGATGCAGCCCGGGCGCTGGCCCCGCTCGCGGGGAAATACGCGGAGTATCTCTTCGCCATCGGTCTGTTCGGGGCCTCCATGCTGGCGGCCGCCATTCTCCCGCTCGCCACCGCGTACTCAATTACCGAGGCGCTGGGCTTCGAGAAGGGGGTCGACGCCGGCTTCCGCGAGGCGCCGGTATTCATGGGGCTGTTCACCGGTTTGATCGCGGTCGGTGTGATCGTGGCCCTGTTTGTCACTGAGCGGTCGGCGATTCAGTTGTTGCTGGTGGTTCAGGTGGTGGACTGTTTGCTGTTGCCTTTCATCCTGTTCTCCATCCTTCGCCTGATTAACAAGCCGCACCTCATGGGCGACATGGTGAACGGGCGTATTTACAACATCGTTGCCTGGGCTACCGCCATCATCGTCAGCATCCTCTCCGTGATCCTTCTAATCAGCACGGTGCTGGGGTGGTTTGGAATCAGCGTGCAAGGCTAAAGAACCCCCCGCCTGCCTACACCGCTTGCCGGACGCGCGCCTCTTCAAGGGACCGGGAGAGTCCGTCCAACAAATGCTGCACGTCGTCCTCGTGAACCCAACCCATATGTCCGATCCGGAAGATCAGGCCTTTTAACCGCTCCTGACCGCTGCCCACCACCACATGGTGCTGCTCCCTCAAGTCCTTGATGATCGTGCCGGCGTCCAGCCCAGCCGGCAGGCGCACGGCCGTTACCGTATTGGACGCAACCGCCGGATCGGCAAAGAGCTCCAGACCCACATCGAGGATTCCTCGACGGACGTGCTCGCCAATCCGTTGGTGACGCGCGTAGACCTGAGCAACTCCCTCCTCGGTCATGAGGCGCAGGGCTTCCTGGATGGCATGAACCACCCCCACCGCCGGCGTGAAGGGAGTGGTGTGCTTCTCGCCGTTCTTTCGCGCTTTGGTGAAGTCCCAATAGAAGCGCGGCATGCGCGCCTCGGCATGCGCCTCCCAGCCCCGCTGACTGACGGCTATCATGGCCATTCCGGGAGGGGACATCCAGGCTTTCTGAGAACCGGTAATCGCGACATCCACGCCCCAGCGATCCATCTCGAAGGGCAGGGCACCTATCGAACTGACGCCATCCACCAGGATGAGGGGCGTGGTATCCGGCGAGGCGCGCCGAATACTGTCGCCAATGCCGGCAATATCGTTCGTTACACCGGTCGAGGTTTCGTTGTGCGTCAGCAGCACAGCTCGGGTTCCCGGGTTGGCAGACACTGCCTCCGCCACCTGCTCGGGGGTGAGAGGCCGGCCCCATTCGCCCTCAAGACGAACTACGTCGGCCCCAAAGGCCTCTGCGATAGCCGCGAACCGGTCGCCGAACACTCCTGTCGTGGCTGCCAGCACCCGGTCGCCCGGAGAGAGCATATTAACAATGGCGGCTTCTTGTGCGCCTGTGCCCGAGCCAGTGAGCAGCAAAGGCTGTTGCGCGGTGCCGAAGAATGGCTTGAGCTGCTCAGTTACGTGCATCATAGTGACGGCAAACTCTGGTCCGCGGTGATTCACCATGGGCCGCGCTCCGGCCCTCGCAACTTCCTCCGGGACCGGTGTCGGTCCCGGGACGCGGAGATTCATAGCTGATTCCTGCACGGTCATGCCTTTCTGAGTACAGACGGATTTATAGGATATGCGACGGGCTTGCCGGCGAAGAAGTCCAGCACCTGCACCGCGATGTCGGTGGAAACCTGAGCCTGCGCCTCACGGGTCGAGGCGGCCACGTGGGGAGTCAGGATCAGATTGGGGGCATCGAGTAACGGCGAATCTGTTAGGGGTTCTTGCTCGAACACATCGAGAGCCGCGCCGGCCAGGCGACCACTGATCAGCGCGCCGGCCAGCGCCCCCTCGTCCACCAGGCCCCCCCGAGCGCAGTTCACCAGATATGCTCCGTGTTTCATCAGAGCCAGCGCCCCCTCGTCCAGCAGAAGCCGCGTTTCGTCCATCAGTGGCACGTGAATGGTCACCACATCAGCTGTCCTGAGGAGTTCCTCAAGTGACGAATGGCGCAAGCCGAGCGCATCCCAGGCCTGGGCCGGCAGATAGGGATCATAGGCCACTACGTCCATGCCAATCGCCGCGGCAACGTTTGCGACAGTGCCGCCCACCTTGCCCACGCCTATCACGCCCAGGCGCTTGCCGCCCAGCTGCATTCCCTCGTAGCCGGTCTTCCAGCGTCCGCCGCGGACCGACACATCCGCTGCCACGACGCGCCGCGCCAGGGCGAAGATCAGCGCCAGAGTGTGCTCCGCGGTTGAACGTACATTACCGAGCGGCGCGTTGATCACCAGGATGCCCTTTTCAGTCGCCGCCGATACGTCGATGTTGTCGATGCCGATTCCAGCGCGCCCGACTATCTGTAGCCGGGGGCCGAGATCGAGCAGATCGGCCGTGACCATCGTTCGGCTTCGGACGATCAGAGCATCGGAATCCGGCAGCGAGGCATGCAACGCGTCTTGGTCCGCGGCGACGATTACCTCGGCCGCCTCGCGCAAGAGGTTGATGCCGTTCAGAGCGAGGGGATCGGCGACCACCACACGGGGTGTATGTATCCCCATTACAGTGCTTGGGTGCTGAGATTGACGCGATGCTCGCCGAGGTGCTCCACGTCATTTACCTGCCGAACGCTGCCCACCAGGCGAGGACCAACCAGCGTACTAATACCGGCGTTTTCCAGGCCAACCGCGGAAAAACCGAGTACGGGCTGCTCGTTGGCCGCAGCCACGACTAACCGGCACACGGTGTCGTGCGTCACCACCACCCAGGTGCCACCGTCCTGTTGTGCCAGCAATTCCTCAATCGGTGTGAGAGATCGGTCGTGCACAGCTTGCAACGATTCGCCATCGTCACCCTGAAATGTCACCTCGTGCGGTCGCTCGGTCCAGGTGCGATACATCTCGGGGTAACGCTCTTGTGCTTCATCGCGCGAAAGTCCTTCCCAATCTCCGTGTCCAATCTCGGTCAGTCGATCATCGGTACGGGGCGTGAGGTGATGGTAACGCGCAATGGCCTGTGCCAGTGCGTGGGCGCGGCGCAGGGGGCTACACACCACGCCGGAGAGTTGCTCGCGAGCCAGGCGGGCGGCGACCAACTCGGCCTGAATTCGGCCCAGGGGGCTGAGCGGAATGTCTCGCTGCCCCTGATAGATGCCCCGGCAGTTCCAGGCGCTTTCAGGATGGCGAATGAGCAGAACAGTCGTGGACATGACCCTATACTCCTGGAGGCAGCGCACGGGGGTCGCGGAAGGAGGACGAGCGAAACCTCCCCCCCCGGGTTTTTATCCCCCTGGTGTAGCCGCGCGACGGCCCGCACCGCTCGGTCCAGACCATCCGCACGCGGACGCGGAACCCCTAGGCGCGCTTTCCCTCGACAGGTCGGCCGGCGTTTCCTCCCGGACTCATGCTCTGCCTGTCTTTCTTGAGCAGATTATACGCGGCTTTCCAGATGATGACAAGCTGGATCTACGCGCGAAGGAACAATAGGAGAGAAACGCATTCTCTCCTCCATCCCGTGGTAACGACTAGGGTCTACTTGCCCGCCAGTGGCCGCTTACCGTGGTTGGCCTTTTTCATGCGAAGCTTCTTCAGCTTGCGCCGTCGGGTACTTGCCATGATGCCTCCTGAGCCGGGAAAAGCTTCCTTCGACTCTGCGTGTCTACCGGCGACTCATTTGGCGCCGTCTCATCGCGATTCGCTACAAAGAAAGGGGGCTGAGGCACGTCATAGAGACGTGCGTCGCCCGCCTACCATCGTAGCATGGCCATCTTTGGCGCCGTCTGACGGCCCAGATCGATCGTGCCAATGGCTCGTTCCATTTCTTACACGTCACTAAACTGGTCCTGTCACATCGCGACCTGGTGAGAGAACGGGATTATACTTGGACGCGCACAGCGACTCAGATGGAGCCGCATCGTAAGGAGCAAGCTTATCCCGGCACCACTGCAAGATTGGGTGACCATCTTCCTGGGCATCCTGGTCGAGGCGACCCCGTTTCTCCTCCTGGGAGTCGCGGTCTCGGCCTTGGTCCATGTCTTTGTCACCGAGGACGCGCTCTTACGGTTCGTCCCCAAGAACCCGGTATTGTCGCTGATCCCCGCGCTCGGAGTAGGAATGTTGATGCCGGTGTGCGAGTGCGGCAACGTGGCGGTGGCTCGGCGCTTTCTCGCCAAGGGCGTGCCGGTATCGACCTGTGTTGCATTCCTTCTGGCCGCGCCTATTCTCAACCCGGTGGCTCTCTTTGCAACGGCGACAGCTTTCCGCTATGAGCCATCCATGGTGTGGCTGCGCGGCGGCCTGGCCTTTGTTGTTGCCGCATCGGTCGGTCTGTTAATCGGGCAATGGGGAAAGGGCGAGCAGTTGCTAGCCTCGGGCCTACTCGGCGGGCCCGGACACGCTCACGCTCACGACCACTCGCGTCACGATCATCACCATCACGGCGAGGAGGCGCACGACAGTTCGGCCTTGGCCAAGCTCGGGCAGGCATCGAGCCAGGCGGGGTCGGAATTCATGACCATGATGCAAGTGCTGGTCATCGGCGCCGCCATCGCCGCCGCGACACAGGTGCTGGTGCCCCGCTCGTCCATCACCGATCTCGGTAGTGGCATAGTCCTGTCCATCATCGCCATGATGAGCCTGGCGTTTGTGCTGTCGATCTGCTCCACGGTGGATGCCTTTTTTGCGCTCTCCTATTCGAGTATCTTCTCCACTCCGGCGCTGCTCGCTTTTCTCGTCTTTGGTCCCATGGTTTCGATGAAGTCGATCGGCATGATGCTCACGGCATTCAGGCCGCGAGTCGTCTTTGCGATGGTGGCGGTGACAGTGGAAATGATCTTCCTTGGAGCACTCCTATTGAACCTGAAAGGAGCTCTGCTGTGACCGTTCGACTTGAGCAAGCGCATGCCCACGCTACCGGTGGTGTCCGGCTTGATCTGGCGCGATTCCTTGGTCCCGCCGTTCTAGCCGGATATGGCCTCTTCATCCTCTCGCTCTTCCTGCGCGGCGTGATGTCGATGTACATCAATCCGGTCTATATAGCGCCCACCACCCTGGCGGGCGCCGTCTTGATCGGCCTGTCTGCCGTGGGCGTGGCCCGTAAATCGGCCGCGGCGTGCGACGACTGTGGCGGTAGCAGTTGCGGGTGTGGTACAAACATGCCGCGCCTGGGAACCCTCGCCCTGCTCGCGGTACCGCTCCTTCTGGCTCTGATTTTCCCGCCCCGCAGCCTGGCCTCGTTCTCCGCGAATCAGCGAGGGCCACAGATCGCCGGTATGACCACGGTCCACGGCTCGAGCGCGATGAAGCGCGTTAGCCTCTCGGTCAATACACGCGCCTTCTCCATGCAGGACTGGGTGGGCGCACTCTCCGCCGACCCGAATCCGCGCGACTATCTGAAGAAGCCAATCATCATTTCCGGATTGGCCCTGCACGACACCGCCAGTGTGCCGCCGGGTTATTTGATGGTCATCCGCTACTTTGTCACGTGCTGCATCGCGGACGCTCGGCCGGTCGGTCTGATTGTTAAAGACACCACACACGGTACCCTGGCGGATAATCAGTGGGTCAGCGTCACGGGCGTGATGGGTGCCGCGAAGTACCAGGGGCAGAGCATCGCGGTAGTCGAACCGGCCAGGATTCAGCGAATCAAACCGGGGAATCCGTACATTTATTAGCCAGTAGCCGTCGGGACTCGAGCGATAATCACTGCGCGAGACCTTCGCAGCACGACGGCTACAACTGATCCTCGACGGACGACGGCTCGCTCAGTGGTACACCAGCAACTTTGCCGCGGGCTCCGGTTCGCGCAATTTTTTGAGAGCTCGGGCTTCGAGTTGGCGTACGCGCTCCCGAGTGATGCCGAGAGCGCGACCCACTTCGTCCAGTGTGTGGGGGTTCTGCTCCTCGCCCAGACCAAAGCGAAGGCGTAAGATTTCCTTTTCGCGGGGCTGGAGGGTGTCGAGCACGTTCATGATGTCGGCTTTCATCACGCGCTCCGCGACCGTTTCTTCTGGGAGCATGGCGAGCCGGTCCTCCACGTAGCCTTCGAGTTCTTCGTCTCCCTCGTCGTTGATAGTGCGGTGAATAGAGATTGGCTCGGGTAGGGCGTTCAGCAGGCGCTGCAGGTCATCACCCGATATTTCCAGCTTCTCGGCCACTTCGGCCTGGGTAGGAGTACGACACAGCGTGCGCGACAGCTCTTCCCAGGCGTTATTCATCGCGCGTACTCTATCCTGAATATGCACGGGAAGGCGCACGGTCCGAGCCTTATCAGCAATGGCGCGTGTCATGGATTGTCGAATCCACCAGGTGGCATAGGTCGAAAAACGGAAGCCGCGCCGCCAGTCATACTTCTGCACGGCGCGCATCAGACCGAAGTTGCCCTCCTGGATCAAGTCCAGAATCGGCAAACCCCGATTAAGATACCGTTTAGCCACGTGAACCACCAGCCGCAGATTACTCTGGATCAACCGCTGCACCGCCACCGCATCGCCGGCTTCGGCCCGCTTTGCCAGCTCGACTTCGTCCTTGGCTGTTAACAAGGGTGCGCGGGAAATCTCCCGCAAATACTGGCGTACCGAATCGGTCGCTTGCACGTCGTTTGCCGAGGCGAACGCCGCCAGCCCGGCATCGAGCTTCTCGCCGTCATCAATCTCTTTAATCGGGTCGGTTACGTCCACGCCGTCGGCACAGAGGCGCTTGGTCAGCGACTCCATCAGTGCGGCATCGGACGCTGCCGCCGGCACGACAGCGATGATGTCCGCCTGACTCAGCCGTCCTTGTTCCTCTGCCTGCTCCAGCAGGCGCTCGAACACGTCTTGAAGCGCCGTCATCGCGCTCTCACCCCCGCCGGAAGGCGGACGACGCTACCCAGCCGCACCCCAACTGTGCAATCTGCAACCATACGTTCCCCCACCGAGTCGTCGCGCAAGATGCATGCCAAAATGGCATCATTAGCTTACGCGGGTCTTTCACTTGGCGCCAGACGATTGATCTCCGCTAACTCCTCCGCGGATGGAACCCATGTTCCCGCTTTCGCGTTGGCTGTCACCTGTTCCGCCCTGGTCGCTCCGGCGATTACCGAGGCCACCTGCGGTTGGGCCGCCAGGCCACCGATGGCGATCTGAAGCAGTGAGACGCCCCGCTCCTGACCGAACCGTTCCAATCCCTCGACCGCGTCGAAGGCCGTGTCGTTCAAGAAGCGGTCGGCGCGTGGATTGCCCGCCAGACGGGTTCCTTCCGGTGCTGCCTCCCCACGACGGTATTTACCGGTAAGCAGACCGCTGGCCAGCGGGAAGAACGGCAGCATACCGAGCTTGAATCGTTCGCAGGCGGGTATCACGTCTCGTTCGACGCCACGCTCCACCAAACTGTAGTGGTTCTGCGCCGACACAAAGGGTACCCAATGGTTAACGCGGGCGACCCAGTCGGCGTCGGCGAGCTGCCAGCCGGCAAAGTTCGAGGAGCCAAGGTAGCGAACTTCACCCTCGCGAACCAGGTCGTTCAGGGTGGAGAGCGTCTCCTCAATGGGCGTATCCGCGTCTGGCGAATGCATCTGATAGAGGTCCAGGTAGTCGGTCTGGAGACGACGCAGGCTTCCTTCGATGGCTCGGTAGATGTAGCCTCGCGACCCGCCAGAGTCGTTCGGTCCCTCGCCCATCCTGGAACGGAACTTGGTCGCCACGATCACTCGGTCGCGCCGGTTTTTGATTGCCGCGCCTAAAAACTCTTCGCTCTCGCCGTCACTGTACACGTCGGCGGTGTCGAAGAGGTTGATTCCTTCGTCAATAGCCGCATCGACCACCCTGGCGGTGCCGGCGCGGTCGATGCGCCGGCCAAAGTTGTTGCAGCCGAGGCCCACGACCGAGACTTTCAATCCCGAGTTGCCCAATTGTCGATAATGCATGTCAGTCATGGAATCTCCTCGTTCCATGCTACTGGTTCGCGGCAGATTGGGTTTTTTCTCACCCGTACGCTGTCATGGTCTCGTCGATTCTTCCTGTTCGGCAATATGCCGTGAAGCGGAGCGGAGAATCTTGCCGGCGGCACTGGTGGGCAATTCGTCAACCACCATAAAGCGCTTGGGCACTTTGTATCGTGCCAGGCCGGCCCGAGTATGGTCGCGCAGCTCTTCTGGGGTGACGCTGGCGCCGCGGTGCAGAGAAACCAGCGCGGTCACCGCTTCACCCCAGAGGGGATCGGGTACGCCGACCACTGCCGCCTGGCGTATCGCTGGGTGGGTATAGAGCACCACTTCAACCTCGTTCGGGTAGACGTTTTCGCCGCCGGTGATGATCATGTCCTTCTTGCGATCGACGATATAGTAGTAGCCTTCCGAGTCCCGCCGTGCGACGTCACCCGTCCGAAACCAACCATCCTGCACCGCCTCTGCCGTCGCCGCGGGACGGCGCCAGTAGCCGTCGCACATGTGCGGTCCAGTTAACAGCAGCTCCCCTGGAACATCGTCAGCCACGTCCCGCCCCTCATCATCGACAATGCGCGCTTGCGCAAAGTAGGTGAGCCGCCCCACGCTACCCGCCTTGCGGGCGGCGTCCACGTCCGGGGTGGCGAAGTTGTTCGGCCCAACCTCCGTCAGGCCATACCCCTGTTTGAAGACAGGCACCTTGTCCCTCCACACCCGATAGACAGGCTCAGGAAGCGGCGCCCCTCCGGAAATCGCCCAGCGCAGGCTCGACAGGTCAGCTCGCTTGAAGCGTGGCTGCTCCGCGGTCAGCTGAAACATGGTGGGCACCATGAAGAGCACGCTTGGTCGCTCCTGTTCCAGAATGTCGAGCGCTCCGGCCGGTTCGAAGCGTGACGGCAGAATGATACGGCCGCCGAGCAGCAGCAGGGGAAGAGTAAACACGTTGAAACCGCCGGTGTGAAACATGGGCGTGAAACTGGGTCCCACATCTCCCTCCGACAATCCCCAGCTTATCGCTGTATTGATGCAGTTCCAGAGAATGGAGCCATGCGTCAGCACAGCGCCTTTGGGGACGCCGGTGGTACCTCCCGTATACAGAATCAGCCACGGCGTCGCCATGTGAACGGCCGAGGGGGCGGTATGAGGGGTGTGAGTCATGATCGGGAGCGACTCGGATGGAAGACGAACGGACGCGTCACTCGTAGTAATCAGGCCGGCAAATTCGTGATCCGACACGACAACCCGCGGTTCCAAATCGTCCAGCAATGCGGCGACCTCGCGCTGGCTCAAACGCCAGTTCAGCGGCGCGTAGATCGCGCCCAATCGTCCGCACCCAAAGAGCAGATCGAGATGACGAATGCCGTTCTGCATGAGTGAGGCAACCCGGTCACCCGGCCCCACGCCATGCTCAGCCAGGTGCGCCTGCACCGCCCGGCTCCGCGCTAGAAGTTCGGAGTACGTATAGTGTCGAGGACCATCGGGATCGACGACAGCGACCCGCCCCGGCCAGAGGGATGCCTGTCGCTCGAGCCAGGGAAACTGGCAGTCTGGCAAACCGGTTGGATCAATAGTCACGGCTGGCTGGCGCCTACGCCACTCCCCAACACAGGATCGTGGCCGACCAGGTGTAGCCCACTCCGGCCGCCACCAGCGCCACCACATCGCCATTTTTGAGCAGGCCCCGCTGCCTGGCCTCCCACACCGCGGTAAATTGGTCGGCGGCTTGCATGTGGCCATACTCTTCCAGGTAGAAGGCGCGCGTGGCGCCCAGGTCTCGCTGCAGTTGATCGTGCATCGATCGCTTCATATGCACCGGCGCCAGAAAGTCGATCCGCCCCAGTCCGCTCCGACGCAGCGCCGTCTGCACCACATGGACGAAGTTGGCAGACGACACCTCATCCAGCCTGGTGCGCATGTGATCGAGGTTTGGCACGTCCAGCGTGTGCTCCCCCGCGGCGACGGTCGCGGCGGTGGCGGGACGACGGCTTCCGCCCGCCGGGACAATGGCGTCCTCGCTGAGTGACCCGTCGACCTTGCTGGCCGACCCCAGCAGCAGATTTTGATTCAACCCGCGGCGAATCACCGCGGCGCTGGCGCCGTCGCCGAAGTTAAACATGAACCGGGTGTGCTGGTTGGTCCGATCAACCAGCGCGCTCTCTTTGGACGCGGCTACCACCAGGACGGTGCGGATGTCCGCTTCGGCCAGCATCATGTCACGTACCACCCGCAGAGTGACGGGCATGCCGGCGCACAGCGCATAGATCTCGTACGCCTCGGCATGCCTGCATTCCAAAAGATGCGCGATTTTGGCGGCGGCTGACCATACCACGTAGTCCTTAAACTCGCTTCCGCAGTAGACCACCAGGTCGACCTCGTCCGGCGTCACTCCCGCGTCCTCGAGAGCGGCTCGCCCCGCCAACGTCGCCATCTCCGAAACGTGACAGCTCGCATCCGCCCGATGCACCTGCTGGATACCGAACTTGGTGCGAAGAATCTCGGCCGGCACCCCGGTCTCCGCCGCCAACTGGTCCGCGGACACGATCTGTAGCGGTGCAAAAACACCGATTCCAGCAATGCCGAGCACTGTGTCTATGCCGGCAGAAGGGCCGATCATTGGGCGAACTCCTCCGCGAGCAGGAAGTGAATCACAGCGCGATTGAACCTCTCCGGACACTCGATATTGAGTACATGGCCGCATCCCTCCAGGATATCCAGCCGCGCGTTTGGCAACGCGCCCGCCAGCAACTCGGCATTGCGCGGTGGGACCACATGGTCCTCAGAGCCGGCAAGAACCAAGGTAGGGGTGGCAATTTCGCCCAGCCGGCCCTCAACATTAAACGTCACACCCGCCATCAACTGCGCCATCGCGGCGTGGGGAGGCTGCGGATACTCGAGCCGGCAGCGCACAATGTAATCGAATTCCTCGCGGTGCGTCTCGGTCCAGATCGGCGCTGAGAAGGCGATCGGCATGGCACGGCGAATACGCTCCTCAGTCGATAAAGACGGGTCCGGGGTCATTGCCAGCACCGCCTTCGGAGGCACCGGCGCCATATTCGGGCCACCGAAGCCGGTAGCCGCTAACACCAATCGATTGAGCCTTGCAGGGTGCGTCAGCGCGAATTGTTGGGCGATGAAGCCTCCCATGGAGATGCCGAGAAGGTGTGTGCGTTCCCACCCCAGGTATTCGAGGAGGGCCGCTAGATCGGAGGCATTCTGCTCATGCGAGTAGGGGCCGGGCGGCGCGTCACTGCGTCCCACGCCCCGATTGTCGTACACCAGCAGGCGAAAGTGGGCCGCGAAATCGGGGATCTGTCGATACCACATCCAGCAGTCGTACCCCAGCCCCTCGATCAAGGCCAAATTGGGGCCCTCGCCGTGAACTTCGTAATACAACCGAATACCATTGACCTCTGAGCGCGGCATACTGCTATCCCGTTCCCATCACATCGGTCGTGGCTGCCTCGGCCCCGATGACTTCAGTGCCTGTCGCCACCGCCTCGCTCAGGCCAGGATGCGAGGTTGCCGAACCTGTGAAACGCCAACGCTGCGCGAGGCCGGCAATGCCCTGAGGGAAGAACAGCACCAGTACCAGATACACGCAGCCGAAGATCAGCAACGGCTGTCCCAGCGTTTGCTGCACCCAGTTCGGCGCGTGGGTGATGTAATCGGAGGTTGAGAGCGTATTGAGGTACTGATTCAAATAGCGCATCAACGCGGCTCCCACCATGGCGCCCCATAGGCTTCCCGCGCCGCCGATGATGACCATCAGCAGCAGTTGAATAGTCAGGTCTGCCGAGAGCAGCGTGGTCGATACCGTACCGACGAATAGCGCATACAGTCCACCGGCCAGGGTGGCGATGGTTCCCGAGATGACGTAGGCGAGCAGCTTGAACCGAAAGGGGCGGTAGCCGAGCATCAAGGCTCGCTGCTCGTTCTCGCGAATGGCCTGCCAGACCCGTCCCGCCGGCGAATGTACGAACAGTCGGAGCAACAAGAACCCGACCACCAGGACCAGCAGTGCCACGTAATAAAAGTGCGATCCGTTGCCCGGGCCGGTCAACCAATCGGGAGCGCCGGTGACGCCCAGCCCATTGTCGCCATTGGTCAGCTCCCCGACGTTGCTTTCTGCCAGGGTAAAGGCCATCTGGGCCAGAGCCAGCGTCACCATGGCAAAGTAGACGCCGCGGGTACGTAGGGCCAGCAGTCCGGTCAAGGCCGATACCACCAACCCGGCGAGTAGCACGATGAGAAAGGCCAGCCAGAGCGGCGTCCCGTGCACGCTGAGAGCGTTGCCCAGCGTGTATGCGCCCACTCCGACAAACAGGGCATGGCCGAAGGAGATCATCCCGGTGTAGCCGAATAGAAGATCGTAGGTTAGCGCGAACAGTGCGAACAGGAAGATCTCGGTGGGCAGATGAAGTTGTGAGGCGCCCACCAATGGCGGCGCGACGAGCAACACCACCAGCGCCGCCGCTCCGATCAGCCAGCCCCGCGGCACGCGGGATACGGATCGCGGGTTCACGGCGCTCACTCCGGTCACTTCGTTCACAAGCCAGGTCCTTCCAGGTTGAGGCCCATCAGGCCTTGCGGTCGCACCAGAAGCACGGCAATCAGCATAAGTAACGAAATCAACGCGGCGGCGGAGGAGGTGTAGGTCTGCAAGGCAGGGTAGCTCTGGGCCAGTTGCGACATGTAATACGGCACGTAATCCTGCGCCAGTCCAATCAGCAGCGCCCCCACAGCGGAGCCGACATAGCTACCCAGGCCGCCCAACACGACCACGATAATAGCGGAGAGCAGCACATTCTGCCCCATGTCCGTGGTCGCGCTAAACACCGATGGAGCGTACACCGCTCCACCCAGCGCGGCGAGCGCTGAACCAAGCGCAAAGACGCCGAGAAAGACGTAGCCGACGTTGATACCGAGGGCCCCGACCATGACCGGATTCTCCACCCCGGCCCGCACGATCAGGCCAATCCGCGTGAACCGGAGCAGCGCCCACACGGCGACCAGCACCACAGCCCCCAGCAGCGTAACGAAGATGCGATACTGCGCGATGTACACCTCTCCAAAGTGCAAGGTGCTGCTGAGACCGGGAATCGAGCCAACGTACTGGGGTGTAACGCCCCAAATAGCGATCACTACCTGATTGAGCACCAGCCCGAGACCGAGCGTGACCAGGATCTGCGACAGCGGACGCCGATACAGGGGTCGCAAAAAGATCCGCTCGGTGACAACGCCCAGGGCAGCGCCGGCGGCTATCGCGGCCAGCAGCCCCAGCCAGAAGTTGCCAGTGCGGTTGAACACGGCCAACCAGCAGTATGCGCCCCACAGGAAGAACGAGCCATGAGCAAAGTTCAACACACCCATCAAGCCGAAGATTAGGGACAGCCCGGCAGCCACCATAAACAGCAAAGCGGCCGCCGCGATGCCATTTAACGTCAAAGTAATGAACGTACTCATCGGGACTCTACACTCCTATATAGCGCTGGAGTAACTCTGGCTGGTGGTCAAGTTCGTTCATGGCGCCGCGATGTACAATCCGTCCTTCGTCCAGAATGAAAAAACGGTCTCCAACCAGCCTCGCGAACTGGAGGTTCTGTTCGACCAAGAGAATGGTTTCTCCGGCATCACGCAGCGTCTGAAAGAGGGAGGCCAACTGCTGCACGATGATCGGCGCCAGGCCCTTGGTCGGCTCGTCCACCAGCAGCACCCGATTGGGGTTGATCAGCGCGCGCGCGATAGCCAGCATCTGCTGCTGCCCACCGGATAGCGCCCCGGCCGATCGGCGCCGCGCCGGACGTAGGTCCGGAAACAGAGTGAAGGCGCGCTCCAGCGCAGCTTCCCCATCTCGCGCGCCACCGCGCTGTGCCAGCTTGAGATTCTCCTCGACGCTCAGCGATGCAAAGACCTCACGATCCTCCGGCACAAACCCGATACCGTGGCGCGCCACTGCATGGGCAGGACGTCCCCTCAGCTCCTCAGTCCCGATCCTGATGGAGCCTCGGGCGGCGGCCACAATGCCCATGATGGTTCGCAGCGTGGTGCTCTTGCCGGCGCCATTTCGCCCGAGCAACACCGTGGTCCTGGCCGTCTCCACGTCGAAGGAGATACCTTGCAAGATATGCGACTGGCCGAGGTAGGTATGCACCTCGTGCAGGGTGAGCAGTGCGCCGGCACAGGGCTGCTCTACAACCGGCATCGCTCCGCGGAAGGTTACCATAATTACAGCGTCTCCGTGCCGAGATACGCGGACTGTACCAACTCGTTTTTCCGAATTCCGTCCGGTGTGTCGAGCGCCAGAAGCTTGCCCTGGTGGAGCACCGCGATTCGATCCGACAGCTGAAGCACCACGCCCATCTTGTGCTCCACCATCATGACCGTCGTCTGCTGCGTTTCCCGAATGCGCGCGATCAAGGCCACCATATCCGGCACGTCCTCGGCGCTCACCCCCGAGGTCGGCTCGTCCAGCAGCAGAAGTTGGGGTTCCATGGCGAGCACCATGGCCAACTCGAGCTTCCGCTTGTCGCCGTGGCTCAGAGACGCGGCGGATGAGGCGCTCTGGCGAGTGAGGCCCACCAGTTCGAGCATCGCGTTCGTGCTCTCTCGGTCTGACCGGTAGGCGCCGAATGATCGCAGCAGTTGATAGCTGTGATGGCTCTGTGCCTGCGCTGCCAGCCGGACGTTTTCCCAGGTCGATAGTCCGGGGAAAAGATTGGTCAGTTGGAAGGAGCGCGCCATGCCACGCCGCGCTCGCTCCGCCGCGTTCCGTGAGGTTATATCCTGTCCACGATAGAAGATGGTGCCATGCGACGGCCGGTACAGACCGGTCACCACGTTAAAAAAGGTCGTTTTGCCGGCTCCGTTCGGGCCGATGATGGAGAGGAACTCGCCTTCTCGCACGCTCAACGACACGCGGTCGGTCACGATATTGCCACCAAAGCCAAAGGTAAGCTCACGAGTCTCCAGGATAGTCGCGGCCTCAGTCATGCAACACCTTCACGATTCTGACAATCCTCCCCCTGCCGACCAGCCGGCAGGGGACACCTGCCCCTGCCGGCCGTTCCGTGCGTTAAGAGCCGAAGTGGGCCTGCAAGGCCGGCGCCGTCGCTTTGGGCGACTTGGTGGCGAGCAAGACCGCCTTCGCGCTCGCGCCGCTGCCCACCAGCTTGGCGATATACATCGGCTGCAGACAGACATGATCCTGCTTCCGGATGGTATAGGCGCCCTTCGGACCCTGCACCGTCTGTCCCTCCAGGGCGTGAATCAACTTACTGGCGTTGGTCGAATGCGTCTTGTGCAGCGCGGCCACGATCTGTTGCGCAGCAGCAAACGTGTCCTGATCGAAGATGTCCGCCGGGCGGTGGTAGCGTTGCTGAATCTGCTTGACCAGGTAGCTGTTGGCGGCGGTCTTCGGGAAGGTACGATAGTAGACGCTGATGAACCCCAACTTCGAGGCGGCGCTGCCGAAGGTGGGGAAGGCGGCGACGTTGGGCAGACCGGTCATCACCTTGATCTGATCGAACAGGCCCTGATCCCCTAACTGCTTGAACATCGCCGCGCACTGGGCGCCGGCGCACGGAATGAACAGCCAGTCGGGCTTTTTGGCCAGAATCTGCTGGATATACGGCGTAAAGTCGGTCGCGGTTAACGGAAAGTACACGTCCTGCAGGTCAGTCGCGCCCAGGCGATCAAGTTGCGCTTTCCACGAGGCCACCTGGCCCTGGCCAAAGGAATAGTTCTGGGCGAGCGTCATGTAGGTATGGCCGAACTTATGGTAGGCGTAGCTGGCACCGGTGATGGCGTCCTGAGAGTCTTCCCGGCTGGTTCGGAAGGTGTATCGGTTGACTCCTGACAGATCGTTAACGGCCGCCGGAGATACCATCAGGATTTTCTTATACTTCGCTGCCACGCCGGCTACGGCCAGCGCACTGGCGCTCGACGCGCAGCACTGCAAGATCTGGACGTGGTCGTTCTCGATAGCATTGGTCGCTTGCGTAACCGCGGTAGCCGGATCGGGCAAGCTGGCCGCTCCGGCCACATCGCTATACTGCTTGACCACGATCTTGGCGCCGTCAACCTTCATCGTGCCGTGCGTGGCATAGCGAAGCCCTACCTGGAAGCCCTGCGATTGCATCACGCCATACACCGAAAACGGCCCGGTCAGCGAGGTAATCTGTCCAATGGTGACGGTGCCGCTCAGTTTAGCCTTGTGACTCGTCCTGGCGGAAACGCTGTTCATGCCCTGCACCAGGAGCGCGAGGGTCATGGCGAGCGCCAAAAAGATGTGGGGACGTCGAAAGTTCTTCATCGATCCGATTTCCTCCCAAAAATTCATCGTGCGGTTGAAGGGTTCGATCATGCTTGGTGTCCTATCGCTCGTCCGCTCCCTCACCTCCCCTATGCTCTGGCGCGGTCAAACCGTATTGAATGAACTGCATGGCTGCCTCGAATGCACGGGGCGCAATCGAAGTCCCGCCCCACAGCACCCACCGCATGCCGACAAAATCTCCGATTCCCATCAGGCAGTACGCCAGCACCTCGGGATCGAAGCGCCCGATCTCCCCGCGGTCCATGGCCTCGGACAGAACCGTCTGATAGCCCTCGGCGAAGGCCTGGTAATAGGCCCGGAAGATTTCGGGATCGACAAACTCAGCCTGTCGCACGACGCGATAGAGGTGGCGGTGCTGGTCAATGTAGTCAAAGAATGCGGCGAAGCCCGCACGCTCTGCCTGCGAGCGGTTCGCCGCGTCTCTGGTCGCCAGCCGCGTGACCATCCGCAACTCGTGCGCCCTCTCCTGCACCAACTCACGAAACGCCGTCTCTTTCGAAGGGAAATACAGGTAAAACGTGCCCTGACCAACGCCCGCTTCCCGCGTGATATCGGCAATCGAAACCTGGAAGTAACTGGTCTCGCCAAAGACCTTCTCGGCGGCGGCCAGGAGCCGTGCGCGCGTCTCCTGCCCTCGAGCTGTGACCGGGGTTACCACAGGCATTCCCACTTCCTCGCCGCCGCAGCGGCACGTGTACCAGCCGGACTCGAACCTGAAGCCTGAATCAGCATTCACCTGACGTGTCAGTCAGGTCTTTATAGTACAGAATCCGAGCGGTACCGTCAAGAAGAAATTTTTGCGCGTGTGCGGAAAGTGTAAAAAGCGGTTTAGAAGTGGACACCGAAGGTGCGAAAGAACAGGCAGTCGTGAGGGTGAGGAGTCCGGTTCGAGCCAGGTCGAGCCCTGACCCGCAGGTGTAGCGCCTCGACGGGCGGTGGTTCATAGGCGGACAGGTCTGAGGTTTCGTGGTCACATGATGCGTCAACCGACCTCGGTTCTGCGTCCACACCGTCCCGACTGTAGGCACAGTCATGGCGTAGGGGACGCGGCTCCTGCCCGGCCCGCCCACGGTGTCTCCAGTGGGTAACAGTCTCCACTGCAGAGGGCGAAGGAGGGCCGGGCGGAGCCAACTTGTACCCCGAATGGGGTACGGCCCCTACCGGACCAATGACCAGCACCGGACACATGATCGCTCTTCATCCGGTGTCATACCGGGTCGCGCTCGCGGACGCCTCCGGCCTACGGCGACCGCGTGCGCTCTGTTGAACTGTCCGCTCATTCAGGGCCGAAGGCCGTCCATCCCTCATCCGTCAGACGCCGCTGTACTTTCTAGCGCGTCGAAACCTGCACAGTCTTTCCCTGGCTCAATACGACCTGCAGCGTATACGGTCCGCGCGCGCTCCGCGCCGTAAATCGGTACTCCAACCGAGTATGCGTACGTATCACCCGAGCATTCAGCCGCCGGCCGTTAGCGAAGACATTGAACCCGGTGATCGCGGTCGACCTGGGCGTGTGCCACGACAACAGCACATGGCCGGCGCTCTGCCGCGCTGAGAACTGCGTCACGTATGCAGCCGTCGGCTGCGCTGAGTTACCGGGGGGCGGTTGCGTCGTGTCGCAGATGTAGGGGGCCAGCATCGCATCCGCGGCGCCCCGGGACAGCGTTGTCACCGGAACTAACTGGCTCGACAGCGGCGTTCCACCCGGGGTCATATTGACCGTCGGAGTGCTGGTGATGGTTGAGTCGACCGGCAACAGGGCGTGGAAGTAATCGAGAATCGCCATCTGCTGCCACCATCGGTCGTAGTAATAGGCGTGGTTGCCGCGCTGAATCTCCAGGGTGCGCTGCAACGGATTACCCTGCTCGTAGGCATCCATCAACTGGGCGTTGTACGGGTTCACCAGCGGATCGTCCGCGGCGTAAAAGTTGAGCAGCGGTATGCTGCTGGCCGTCTGGGTGTGCATCGACGACTCGCGCGCCATGATCGAATACCCGGTGACGCCGTAGAGGGCAGCGGCGTCACGCAGCACGGCGCAGGGATCGGTGTAGGAGTACGGGGGGACCACTGCCGTGACCAGCGCATCGGTGGCCGGATAGGCGCAGTTCGGCGTGCTACAGTTCGGCGGAGCGGCCGTGCTGTAGATCTGTGTGTCCTGGTCGGCAGGGCCACTGAAGGTCAGCGCCGCGCTGAACACGTGCTGCGCGTCGCGACCGGCGGCCAGAACCGTATCCTGCGCCCCTTCGCTGAAACCAACCACACCGACGGAGGTGACGCCCGTCTGCTGTCGGAGGTAGGAGCCGGCCGCCAGGACGTCCTCGGTTTCCTTCCAGCCGAAGGTCTGGCGATACTTGGGATAGCCATAGCCGGCCGAATATTCGGCGCTAAAGTCGCGTTGATCGGCCGCCAGTACGTTGTAGCCGTTCGTCGCCAGCATGGCAGCCCAGCGCTTGACGGACTCCATGCCGTGGGTGTTAAAGCCGTGGACCACCAGGACCGCCGGGTGACTGCCCGGCTGCAGGGCCAGCTCGCCAATGAGCGGCGCGCCATCGGCCGAGTGCAGCGTGATCTGCTTGAAATTCGGCGGCCAGGGAGGATCATCTGCGCTCCCCGGGATTGAACCCGAGGTGTAATCCTCAGCCGGAGCGGTGTTAGGAACCGTGTTGGCGGGAAAGGCACTGTCAAACCCGAGTGGTGTATATGCCGGCTGATAGGGCAGAGCCTCGATGCTCTGCATCACGCTGGCAAAGGTCTCCTGCTGCGTCGCACCCTGCGTGGCGCGAGGCGCCAGGCAGATAGCAAAACAGAGCACGGCCCCAAACACGCGAAAATAACCGGCGAACATAGCGCACCCCTTATCGTGTGTTTCCGACTTTATCCTGAAACCTGAGTCATCTTTCAGTGTATGGACGCAAACGTGAAAAGGCAATACCCCTGGTGGTTCAGTCAGTACGCGAGGCGGCCGGCATCCATAGTCGTCGCGCTCCCGGTAATCGACCATGACTCATCGCGACAGAGGAATGCCACGGTGTGGGCTACCTCGGCCGGCTCGATCAGCCGCTTGATCGCGTTGCGCTCCAACAAGATGCGCTCGACCACCTCCGACTCGGGGATACCATGTGCCCTGGCTTGATCGGCAATCTGCCGCTCGACCAGCGGCGTCCGCACATAGGACGGGCAGATCGCGTTGACGGTGACGCCCGGCGCTCTGGCAGCCGCCTCCAGCGCCACGGTGCGGGTCAAGCCGAGCAGGCCGTGCTTGGCGGAAACATACGCCGCCTTGTAGGGCGACGCCACCAGACCGTGGACCGAGGCAATATTGACGACTCGTCCCCAGCCGCGCTGGTACATACCCGGTATCAGCCCGCGAATCAGCAAGAACGGAGCGGTAAGCATCACCGCCAGAATGAGATCCCACTTCTCCACTGGAAAGCTTTCCACGGGACTCACATGTTGCAGCCCGGCATTGTTCACCAGAATATCGATGTGTGCGCTGGCCTCACCCAGACGCTGGACATCGTCCCGCTGGCTCAGATTGGCCGGGATACACGCCACCGCGCCCACATCGTGCGCCGCTCGATCCAGCGCCTCGCCCGCCAGGTCCGTTACCACCACTTCGGCTCCCCGGCTGCTCAGATCATGCGCAATGGCCAGTCCAATGCCCGACGCGGCTCCCGTTACCAGCGCCCTTTTGCCCTGCATCTCCTCGGATGGAACCCTGTCCTCGCCTTCCTGGGTCACCCTGCTCCTCCTTTCATAGCTCTGCAGCTATGATGCCATGCTGGGGTGACATCGCCACACAGCTCGGTCTTGAGGTAATGCCGTGAAAGGACACCATGCCACTGTTCGCCCTTGACGCCGTTCGTAACGCTCCCGTCGATCACGCAATCGAGATCCTGCTAGAAGAGATGCGTGGGCAGGTAGCGGCCTTTCCCTTTCCCCAGCGGGCTGGGTTGGACACCGTGGAGGATGCGCTCCAGGTGTACGATCAGGCGCGCCCTCGCTTCAACGTGATTCTTTCGCTGCTAACCGGGACGGCGGGGAAACGTGGAGCGGATATTAGCACCGGATTCGGTTTCTTACCGGCGCTGCTGGCGGCTGTTGGGGCAGAGATTAGCGGGACGGAGATCGACACCGGGCTGGCTGCCTTCGCCGCTAGTCGAGGTATCGAGATTATCCGCTATCGCATCGGCGAGACCCCATACTTCGCGCTGGATCAATCGCTCGACTTCGTGGTCTTGGGCGAAGTACTGGAGCACCTCAAGCAGCCGCCGGTGCGGGTGGTACAGGAGGTAAGCAGGGCATTACGACCGGGTGGCAAGTTTATCTTGACCACCCCCAACGTGTCGCGCCTGGCACACATCGAAGCTCTGGCTGCCGGCGAGAATTTCCTGGAGCCGTTCCCCGAGAGCATTGCGCCGGGCCGCGACGCCACGGACTCCATCGAGCACGTCCGGGAGTACAGCATCCGCGAGGTGGTGGACGCGGTCGAAGGCGCCGGCCTGGCCATTGACCACGTGCTGATGACGGGCTGGGGCCAGAACGGATACAACCCGCTTGCTAGCCCGTACGCCAATGAAATCATGGTGGTGTCCGCTACCAAGTAGGAAGTGGAGCTGCATTAGCTTCGTGCGGGTTGATTTGAGAGTAGTGGATAGCGAGACGGTGAGCGGTGTACCTCCTGTTCTCCTGGGCGATCTCAACCGGGCGCGGAGATGTGGACGCTCTGACCGGTCGAGCGCGTGTGGCGGACGGAGCCGCCCATCCACAGCTGGCCCGCAGAAGTAAGCTAGCCGCGCCGGTGGCGATGAGATCCGCTCGGAAAATTTATACACGGCCGGGGACTTGTACATCGACGACGCCAGTCATCGAATCGGCTGACAAAATTGCAAGGTCCTTCAGCGAGTAGCCCATCGCGGCCAGGATACGCTGGAGCGTAGAGAAAACCACATCGTGTTTGCCGTGTTCAATGCGTGAAAGACTCTGCGGTGTGATGCCGGCTCGCTGGGCCACATCTTTGCTGGTCAGATCGCGGCGATCGCGGAGCTCGCGAAGACGCAGACCAACCTGACGAGCTTGTTTGTCCGCGGCGGTGGCGAGATGAGCCGCGAAGTCTCGGTCGGTCAGCGCACGAATCGTGAACCAGGAAATCTGCGCCTCCCCTGCGTCCGTGGGAACCATGATCTCGAACGCGTCATGCGTCATGGCCGTCCAATCCGCTCCCTCACTCCCTGGCGGTAGAACGCGCGCTGCGTCGACCGTTGCCCATGAACCGTCTTCAAATTGGATGGCTAGATTGTTCCCCTGATGAGCAGCCGACGCAATTCGCTGGTATGGCGGTAGGTCCCATGCCGCGAAAGTACTCATAGCACTGTCCTTTCCGGATTCCGCTCGTCCCACGCCCGACAAATTTCTTCGAGATGTACCTCGTAACAGAGCGCGTGCTTCGCGGGACAAACGCGGCCCCGCGATGACTTGTGAAGTCGGTAGGGCAACGACGGATGCAGCGTCGCTCCAATGGATGTGGCAGTGTGGGAGCTTGTGTCGGACGTTGCTCTCCGAGTAGACCCGCACGCTGAACTTCCCGTAGGCCAGCTTTACCGTACCATGCTCGATTCTAAGCGTATAAGTGAATCGATGCAACATGAATACGTTAAGAAACGTGTCTTGATAGTACGATTTGTGCCGATGGCAAGACGTTACAGTGGCCGTCCTGAGCCAAAAGCGCGGAAGGGGCCACGGGAACTCGGTGGCCCCTTCTTTGTTTCCGTTGCTGGTACACTCCTTCAGGCATGGCCGAACCCAGGGACGGTGTCCGCGCCTCACCCTGGTCGATAGGAGTACGCGTGACCACGTCATCACGACCTCAGTCAGCCAGCAACCCCAGCCGCGACGTGTTGGACGAGATAAGCGCCTATGTGGATGAACACAGCCGAGAGATGCTGGACTTTCTGCGTGATCTGGTAGGGATCCCGAGCTATGATTCGCAGATTGGACCGGTAGGGGAGGCGTGCGCCGCTCGCATGCGGCAGTTGGGATTCGACGAGGTTCGCTTCGACTCCATGGGCAACGTTTTGGGGCGTATCGGGCGTGGCAAGCATACGCTGCTGTTCGATAGCCATATCGACACGGTCGGTATCGGCGACCGAAACGAGTGGCAATGGGATCCGCTGGAGGGCAAGGAAGAGAACGGCGTGATCTACGGCCGTGGCGCCTGCGATGAAAAGGGTTCAACCCCGCCCATGATCTACGCCATGGCCGCGCTTAAAGCGCTCGACCTGCTGGGCGACTGGACTCTCTACTACTTCGGCAATATGGAAGAGTGGTGCGACGGCATCGCCTGTCAGGCGCTGGTCGAGCACGAAGGCGTGCGGCCGGACTTCGTGGTGATCGGCGAGCCTACCCGCATGAACATCTATCGAGGGCACCGTGGCCGGATCGAGATCAGTGCCACCTTCAAGGGGAAGAGCGCACACGCCGCCATGCCTCGCCTGGGCGACAATCCGCTCTACCGCGCCGCACCCTTCATTCAAGGTGTCGAGCGAATGCTGGATACCCTGCCGGACCACCCCTTTGTGGGGCCAGGCACCATCGCGGTCACCAATGTGACAGTCAATTCACCGTCTTTGAACGCCGTACCGGCCGAGGCGCAGGTCTACCTTGATCGCCGGGTGACCCTCGGTGAAACGGTCGACGAGGTTCTGGCGCAGGTGCGGTCTCTTCCCGGTGCCGGCACCGCGACGATCGAGATTCCACTCTACGAGGAGCCCAGCTACACCGGCTTTGTCTTCCCCGTAGACAAGGTCTTCCCCGCCTGGGCACTCGATCCCGAGCATCCACTGCTGCGGGCCGCTACCGAGAACTACCGTCGCGTGTACGATCGCGAGCCAGAGATCGGCAAGTGGGAATTCTCCACCAACGGTATCTACTGGATGGGGAAGGCGAACATCCCCGCCATCGGCTTTGGTCCGGGAAACGAAGAGTACGCGCATACGGTTCTCGATCAGGTGCCGGCGCAGGAGGTGGTCGACTCGACCCGCTTCTACGCGGCGCTGCCACTCTTTCTCGAGCAGCAGCTACCGTGATCGCCCTCTCCACTCCGCTCGCGCTGGTGTCCTTTGTCAGCGTCGACGTCGAGACCACCGGATTGGATCCGCGCGGCGATGAGATCGTGGAGATCGGCGCCGTCAAAGTGCGCAACGGCGTGGTGCTGGGCGAGTTCGACACCCTGGTGATGATCGATCGAACCATTCCACTGGCGGCTCGACGCGTCAATGGGATCAGCAACGAGATGCTGGTTGGCAAGCCGCGCATTGGAGAGGTGCTGCGCCGGCTCTGGGAGTTTGCCGCCGAGGATGTGCTGGTTGAACACAGCCATAGAGCGTTCGACATCGCCTTTCTGGAAAACGCTCAGGGCTTGCCGATCACTGTGCCGTGCATCAACACCTGCACGCTCTCTCGCAAACTCTTTCCCTTCATGCCGAAGCACAACCTGGCGGAATGCTGCCGGCGCCATGGCATCAAGAATGACCAGCAACATCGAGCGCTGGGTGATGCCCGTGCCACGGCACAACTGCTGACCTGTATGTTGGAGACCTGCAGTTCTCGCTATGCCCGGCTGGAGGATCTGATCCGGGTGGCCTCGGTCGATCGGTAGGGGCGACGCTCTGGTAGGAAGTAATGCAGCCCGTCGCTGATCTGCACCCGCCTCACGGTTTGTCGGTCCGAGCCCGAGAGTAGCCTCGGTTCCTACCTACGCCCAAACGGCAGCAGTCCATGGAACCAACCGATCAAAATGAGGGCGATGCCGCCGCCGACCACACCACGAGCATGCTTCCAGGAGCCGAGCAGCATGACTGCGAAGCCAACAAATCGAAGGCTCTGCATCCACCCCGTCATCGACCGCTTCAGGTACCGCCCAGCAGCGGAGCGCTGGTACGGGTCTAGGTCCGCACACATGATGAGCAGTACAGAAGAGACCGCCGGCGGGATGATCGACACGACTACCCCGCCGAAAAGACGGTGACGCCAGAACGCCACCAACGCCACCAGTGCCGCGCTGACGTCCGTACCCACCTTCACCGGATGAATCTGGTGATACAGGAGACGTTCGCTCAGCGTCACGAAGATTTACCGCACACGATGAACCGAGTTATGCGTCTGCTTCGTCATCGGCACTCCAGCGACCGGTCGACCTTGCGCAGCAACTGCAGAAGTTGGCGTTGTTCCTCACGGCTCAGTGAGGCGAACATCTCAGCAATTCGCTCCTCGTGTGCCGGCGCCACCTCCGCGAACAGCCTGCGCCCGTCCGGCGTGGCATAGAGACGATTGGTACGCCCCTCAGCGCGGCGCTCGATCAGCCCGCTCTTCTCCATCCGATCGAGCAACTGGCACACGTTGCCCTTGGTGACCAGCAGCGAATCCGCTAACTGCTGCTGCGAGATCCCCTCGTGGGTCCCCACGTGGGCCAGCACATCGAACTGCGCCATGCTGAGGTCGTGACCGCGCATCTCCTCGGCGGAGACTCGATCGACTTTCTGAAATACGCGAGCCAGGCGTATCCAGGCCAGCACGCCGGGTCGGCGAAAGCTATTGGCTCCATTGAGGGGACGCGCAGGCCAATGATTCTGATTCATGCTGCAAGTTTAGCAATGAACTCAACTAGGATCAATACTCGCGTTCACCCGGGTACGGCTTCTAAGCAGGCAATGGAACATCGACCGCCTCCACAGCTATCGCCGGCATTGGCCAGCCATCGTACTCCTAACCGGGGGGACTTGCCGTGCGCAACATCCGCAGGGTCACCTGGAGCCCGGTGCGAGCCAGGTAGATGATGCCGATTATGGTCACCGGCACAAAGGCAATAGCGTGAAAGGCCAGTGACGCGGCCACGGCGGGCGTCTTCGCCACGTGGTACAGGGCCAGCATCAACACCATCAGGTAGTCAAACACTCCCACGTAGCCGGGCGATGAGGGCACCGCCATCCCGAGATTGAGCACCGCTGTGATCAGCACGCCGGCCGTGAGTGGTACCTCGATGTGAAAGGCGCGAAGCACGAGCCAGAGCAGCAATGAATTGCTGGCCCAGATGAGCACAGTGTAGAGAAGCAGCAATGAAAGGGCACGGCGGTGGCGCAAAGCGCCCAGTCCGGTTATCGCCTGGCGCAGCGCTCGCGCTATCACGCCTCCCCTGCCATGTTCCAGGCGGTCCAGCAGCCGAGACAACGGGTGATTTTCCCTGGTTGAGGTATACACCAGTACCACAATGCCGGTCATGGCCACCAGCAGCACCACTCCAACTGTGATCGCCGGGCCGAGCAGCTTGCCGGGAAAGGCCACGGTCGGAGCGGTGACGAAGAGCAGAAGGAGCACCGCTACCCCATCCGTGATGCGCTCCACGGCGATGGTCGAGAGGGTGCGGACCATGCCCAGGCCAGTACGGTCTCGGATCCAATAGGCGCGCACCAGCTCTCCCAGTCGCACCGGGACCAGGGAATTGACGGCATACCCGACGTTCATAGCGCCGAACAGCGTGTCCCATTTGGGTTGATCGGCGCCAAAGAGGAGCCCCCAGCGGGGCACTTTGACCAGTAGGTTGACCAGGAACGGCACAATCGCCAGGGCGAGATAGGCGTAGTCGACCCGCGAAAACGCATTGCCGAGCTGACCGAGATCGACACTCCGCAACAGCAGCACCAGCAACACCACCCCCAAAGCGGTGCCGCCGACCAAGAAAAGTAGTCGCGGCGCCAGCCGCAGCAGCCGAGTGGCAGTCACAGCAGGGCCAGCGCGAACTGGCCGGTGCCTACTCGTACCGACGGGAGGGCGAACAGGGAGGTCACTCTTATGAGCGTAGCGCATTGGTGGGTGACTCTAGATATTTTCTGACGGCCAGGCGCTCTAGATGCTATGCTGCGGCGTGTTGACTCGCATTGCTTCCGCCCTGTTGATCGCGATGGCGCTCGTCGCCGGCTCCTGGCAAAGGGCTGCGAGCAGCCAGTCACCAGAGCCGTATCTGGTGGTCATCGTGATGGACGGGTTCCGAGCGGACTATCAGTCGCTGGCGCCGATGCACCATCTCCGGGCGCTCATGGCACGTGGTACGAGTTATGACAACGCCTGGGTGGGTCAGCTAGAGTCCGAGACACCGACCGGCCACGCCACTATCGCCACCGGCGTCTACCCGCGCCAGCACGGCATCATTGGCTTTGGCTGGCGCGATCAGGCAACAGGTGTGTTCACCTACGCTCCGACCGACCTGAAAGCGGTTGGCCAGGGGTACATTACCCACACTATGGAGCAGGCAGGTGTCCCCACGCTGTCCGATATGGTGCATCGACAGAATCCGCACGATCTGGCCATCAGCCTGAGTGGTGAAAAGCTGTGGGCGTCGGCGCCGCTGGGCGCTGGGGCGGACTACATGTTCTACGGCCGAGAGCAGCCCAAGAAGGGCCGGCAAGAGATTTTTCGGCCGGTGGTGGTTGGCCCGAACATGCCGCCCCCCTCCACCCACTACTTCGAGGCGGCGGCCATCGATAGCTCGTTTGACTACCAGGATGGGTTTGCAGCCAGACTTGCTGTGCGTATGGCCCGCACCTTGCACCCCCGCGCGCTGCTGGTCAACCTGCCTGCTCCGGACATCGCGGGCCACTACTATGGCGCCAACAGCAATCCAACCGCTCTGGGGAATACCCTGCGCGGCACCGATGATGCTATCGGACAGATCGTCAACGAATACAAGCGACAGGGCCTGCTGAATCGGACGGTTTTCGTGGTAACGGCCGATCACGGCATGGTAGTCGGCCGCAAGCGGGTGCCGATCCATCCTATCTACGACGCGGTCCGCGCTTCCGGCGTGAACGAGCAGGACGAGGAATTGCGTACCTCCATGGGTTCGATCTGGCTGCACGATCCAGAGCATGCCGCCTCATTGGCGGCGACCCTCGCCGCCAAACACTTCGCTGGGGTAGAAGGCGCGCTGTATAAAGTGCCCGACGGCGCGGGCGGCTGGAAATTCCAACCGGAAGCGTCCACGGCGGCCAGGTTGCCGGCTAACGTGCTTCAAGCCTATCTCGATCTGGCGAACACCGAAGCAAGCCCGAGCGGACCCGAAGTGCTCCTGCCGTATAGCGAGGACACCGATGGCCTGCCCAGGAGTCACAAGTTCCACGGCATGCACGGCGGCGTCTCCTGGAACGCGCAGCACATCGTGCTGGTGCTGGCCGGTCCGGGAGTGAAACACGGCGTCGCTCATTTCCCCGCCCAATTGATCGATATCGCACCAACCATCGAGCGACTTATGGGCTGGCAGCCGCCTAAGGGCGTTAACGGCGTGGTGCTAACGGACGGCCTCATGACCGCGACGGCGACCGAGCGAGCCAGCCAGGCCGCCGTTCAGGATCGACGGATGCAAGACGTGAACGCGCTTCGTCAGCACAGCGGCAAAGAGGCTGGGCACTAACCGTTTGCGCGTTCTCATTCTCACCAACTACTTTCCGCCCGAAATCGGCGCGGCATCCCATCTCTTCTACGATCTTGCTGAGTCGCTGGGCGAGCACGACCACCACGTCACGGTCGTCACTGGATTTCCCCGCTATCTGCTCGGCGCTCAGCGGCAGAGCGGCCTCTATCGGCGTGAAGCCCTGGGCCGTTCGCAGGTGATCCGGGTGGCGAGTTCACCGTTCGATCAAGGCGGACCGATTCGCCGCGGCCTGGATCACCTCTGTCTGGGCGGGTCGCTCTTTGCCGGAGGCCTGCTAGCCGGACGGCACGACGTGGTTTGTATGTACTCCCCGCCACTCACCGCGGGCCTGGCCGGATGGGCACTGCGGCGGCTACGCGGTATGCCATTCGTGGTAAACGTGCAGGACCTCTTTCCGCAGAGCGCGATTGATCTCGGGTTGATGCAGGACCGGCGCTTGATTCGTGCCTTCGAGGCCCTGGAGCGCCTGGTCTATCGCAGCGCGGATGCTCTGACCGTGCACTCCGAGGGCAACCGGCAGCACGTGGTGAGCAGGGGTTGCCGGCCGGAAAAGGTTCATGTGGTGCCGAATTGGGTCGACACGGAGTTTATCCAGCCCGGCCCACGGGACAACATTTTTCGTCGGGAGTCCGGCCTGGACGACCGCTTTGTCGTTCAATTTGCCGGGGTCATGGGTTATTCGCAAGATCTCGACACGGTGGTCGAGGCGGCTGCTCTGTTGCGCGACCAGCCCGACATCGCATTCCAACTGGTGGGCGATGGCGTCGAGCGACTGCGGCTGGAAGAAAAGGTGCGGGTATCCAACTTGACTAACGTTATGTTCACTCCCCTTCAGCCCCGCGAGCGCTATCCGATGACGGTGCGCGCCTCCGATGCCTGTTTGGTGACGCTGCACAAGGAGGTGCGGACGCCGGTGGTCCCCTCCAAGCTACTCAGTGTCATGGCGGCTGGGAAGCCGGTCGTGATGAGCGCGCACCTGTCCGGCGACGCGCCCCCCATCGTGCGGGCGGCGGACAGCGGCATCTGCGTGCCCCCCGGTCAACCGGTCGAGCTGGCCGAAGCAGTACTAACCTTACAACGAGACCCGGCGAGTGCGGCGCGGATGGGCGCCAACGGCCGGCGATATGTCGAGCGTTACTTCTCGAAGTGTGTCTGCGTCGCGCAGTACGAGACGCTTTTTCGCTCTCTTCAAGCCAATCATCAGCCTGACTGGCAACCCGTGGCTGGGGTATCACCATAACATTGTGAGGTCTGTGCCGGGATGAGCCAGGAGAAAATCGTAGCCGAGCCTTTCGATTTCCAGAATTACTATCATGGCCGAACAGTCCTGATTACAGGCGGCGCCGGCTGTATTGGCAGCAATCTGACCCTCTCGCTGGCCGAATTCGGCGCTGAGCGCATCATCATCCTGGATAATCTCTCCTCGGCCTGTAGCTGGAACGTGCCCAGTTTGCCAAACGTCGAGTTTGTCGACGGCGATATTCTGGATGAGGCGCTGGTCAATCGCCTGATGGATCATGGTGTGAGCGTGGTCTATCACCTGGCCGCGCTATTCGCCAACCAGAACTCGATCGATCACCCACGTCGTGATCTGGAGGTCAACGGGCTGGCCACTCTGAAACTGCTCGAACTCGCACGCGATCGCGCAGTCGAAAAGTTTATCTTTGCCTCGTCCGGCTGTTCGGTATATGGGAGCAAAGCGCCGCTGCCGATCACCGAGGACTACGTGTCCCTGCATCTGGACACCCCGTATCAGATCACCAAGCTACTCGGCGAACTGTACTGTAATTTCTTTTTCAACTACTATCACGTCCCGGTGGTGCGAGCCCGCTTCTTTAATGTGTACGGGCCGGGCGAGGTACCGGGCAAGTATCGCAACGTTATCCCGAACTTCATCTACCGAGCCATGCGCCACGAGCCGCTCACGATCACCGGAACCGGCGAGGAGACGCGCGATTTCACCTATGTCACGGACATCGTGGCTGGACTGCTGCGCCTGGGGGCCTATCCAGCGGCGGTCGGCGAGGCCGTCAACCTGGCCTCCGAGCGCGAGACGACCATCACGTGGCTCGCCAACTACATCAACGACAAAATCGGCAACGCAGCCGGGGTCGTGCACACCGAGCGGCGCGATTGGGATCAGATCATTCGTCGCCGCGCCTCAGTCGAAAAAGGCCGCACGCTGGTTGGCTACCAGCCCAATACGCCGATGTCTGAGGGGCTAGACGCCACCATTGCCTGGGTTCAGAAGAACTGGGAGCGGGTCGAGGCAGGCGCCAGCTTCGCCGACGAGCACGCCGCCGCGACGGCGGGCTAATTGGGTATGCGACCGTGGAACGTTGAATTCAAGGGTCGGTTCGACCAACACCGCATAGCGAGTCAGGTGCTGCGAGGTAATCCGCTGGGCGATCCGGCCGAGCGGCCGCTATGGGTCTACACACCGCCGGGGTATGATCAGCAGACGGAACGGCGCTATCCGTCGATCTATCTGATTCAGGGCATGACCGGCCAGGTCGACATGTGGTGGAACCGATCGGCATTTCGCCCCAAGGTCCCGGAGCTGATCGACGAGCTCTTTGCCGCTGATGGGGCACCTCCGGCGATCGTCGTTTTGGTGGATGCCTGGACCTCCCTGGGCGGCAGCCAGTACCTGAACTCGCCCGGCACTGGACGCTATCTGGATTACCTGTGCGATGAAGTGGTCGCCTGGGTCGACGAACACTACCGTACTCTGGCGGCCCGTGAGCACCGCGGGATCACCGGCAAGTCCAGCGGAGGGTATGGCGCGATGGTGGCGCCAATGCTGCGTCCCGATGTCTTCGGCGCGCTGGCCAGTCACGCCGGCGATGCGCTCTTTGAGCTGAGTTACCTGCCCGATATCGCTGCCTGCGCGCGTGCCCTGCGAGACCACTATGGCGGCGACTTCGAGCGTTTCTGGGAGGACTTTCGTTCGCGCCCGGCCCTCACGCAGAAGTCCGATGCGCAGCTGTTGAACGTGTATGCCATGGCGGCCTGCTACTCGGCCGAGGCGGATGGCACGGTCACCCTGCCATTCAACTCAGCCACCGGCCGGCTGCGCGACGACGTGTGGGCGCGCTGGCTTGCTTTGGACCCGGTGCGTATGGCGCCGGCCTATGCCGACGCCCTCCGCTCGATGCGCGGCATCTATCTTGACAGTGGCAATCGTGACGAGTACTACCTGGATCTCGGGGCCGCGGCCTTTGCTGCCGAGCTGGATCAACTGGGCGTGGAGTACCGGTTTGAGCTGTTTGACGGCGCCCACGGTAGCATCGAGTACCGCTATCCGCTGGCGCTGCGTTTTCTGGCCGAGCGCCTTAGCCCCGTATCATAAGTATCAGGAGGAAAGAGTGATCGAAGACGACCGCCAGCGAGCCGCAGCGGAAAAGCAACTCCAGTATCTACACCAGACCCTTACCGGCCCGCCGGGCAGCTGGCTGGGCGGAGAGCAGACTCGAGCCCAGATCATGCAACTCCGGAAGCAGGTCATCGAGTACGACAAACATGTGACCACTCAACATTCTCCGACAGCAGACCAGCTAGGGACGGTCTAATCATGCGTGCCCTGGTTGCCTCGCCGCAGAGTGACGAACGGATTGAGCTGCGCGACGTTCCCAATCCAACCACCGGCCCGGATGAAACGCTGATGGAGGTGCGGGCTGTCTCGCTCAATCGCGGCGAATTGACCCGCCTGGCCTCGGCGGAGGACGGCACGCGCTTCGGCTGGGACTTCGCCGGCGTGATCACGCAGCCCTCGGCAGATGGTCGCGGGCTTCCTCAGGGTACCCGCGTCGTTGGCTTTGTGATGAATACCGCCTGGGCGCAGCTCACCTCGGTCGCCAACAATCGGCTTGCCGCACTCCCCCCAGGCATCAGCTTCGAACAGGCTTCAACCCTACCGGTGGCCGGCCTGACGGCACTCCGCACGTTGCGACGGGGTGGCCTGTTATTGGGTAAGCGAGTCTTGGTGACCGGCGCCTCCGGCGGCGTAGGCCGTTTTGCGGTCCAGCTAGGGCATCTGGCCGGTGCTCGTGTCACCGGTCTGGCCGGCAGCGCGCCGCGCGCCAAAGCATTGCACGACCTCGGGGCCGACGAAACCGTAACCGCCCTTGACACCGGGGATGATCCCTTCGACCTGATCCTGGAGTCGGTGGGCGGGAGCACGCTGGCCGCTGCCATGGGTCTGATCAAGCCAGGCGGCACGATCGTGACCTTCGGCAACTCCTCTCGCCAGCAAACCGCCTTTAACATCTCCCCGTTCTACGGTCGCTCCGACGCCAGCCTGAAGGGTTTCTCCCTGCTGGCCCCCTTCGAGCCACCCAACTTCGGCGAGGACCTGGCCTATCTCGCGGGGCTGGTAGCAGACGGCAGACTCGCCGTGGAAATTGGTTATCAGGGAAGCTGGCAGGAAGCAGCGACAGCACTCAGGTCTCTACGCGAACGCACGGTGGAAGGCAAAGCCGTCCTACTGGTGGACTGAGCGAGATCGGTATCTCACCCGGCGAAGGTGTTCGTGGGCCTCTTCTAGCGCCGCCTGATCCAGTCCGCTATCCGCCCGTTATCATGGACCGTTCCCACTTACTAGAGAGGCGAGTTTCATGCATCGATCCCAGCTGTTCATCCCTGGCACGAATCACGATTCTGGCGGAGACATCTACGACGACCCGGCGGAGCGCGAACGTGCCATTCACTACAGTCGCACACACGAGTGGCTGGTTCTGGTGGGCGCGCTGTACGGCGCGCTCTTGAGTCTGCTGGCGCTCGCGACCGGCTCCTCCGCGCGGATACGTCAGCGCGCCGAGCACATCGCGCCAGACAAGCTGGGTCCAGTCATGCCGTACGGTGTGGTTGCCATGCTCTCCTCCTTCGTGGCCTCGTTGCCCCTCTCGTACTTCGAGGGATACACGATCGAACACCGCTACGGACTCTCTAATCAGACGCGCCGCGCCTGGCTGGGTGAGCAACTCAAGGGACTGGGCATCGGCATGCTTATCGGTCTGCCGGTTCTCCAGGGCGTCTACGCCGCCATCCGCCGCTGGCCAGCTCGCTGGTGGGCCATACTGGCCGGTCTCACCGTCCCCTTCTCAATTGTCATGGTCACGTTGGCTCCAGTGCTGCTCCTTCCGCTCTTCAACAAGTTCGAGCCCCTCAAGAACCGCGCCCTCACCAAGCGCATCAAGGATCTGGCGGCAGGTGAGGGCGTGCAAGTCTCCGAGGTGTTGCAGATGGACATGAGCAAGCAAACCAAGAAGGCCAATGCGGCCTTTACCGGGCTGGGCAAAACCAAGCGCATCATGATGGGAGACACCCTCCTGCAGGAGTTCAGCGACGACGAGGTGGAAGTGGTGCTGGCCCACGAGTTGGGCCACCAGGTCCATCACGACATCTGGAAGTTGATCGCGCTGAGCGCGCCCACCAGCGTCATCGGCCTCTACGCGGCCCACCGGCTCACACCGCCCATCTTGCGCCGCTTCGGTCAACACTGGGGAATCGATGTCGAGGCAGGCGCGGCTGATGTGGCCGCCCTGCCGCTGCTTGGGTTGCTAGGACGCGTCTCTCTGCTCGGAGTCGGGCCGCTGCTCAACGCGCTGATACGCAACATGGTCGAGCGGCCCGCCGATGACTATGCCTTGCGATTAACCGGCAATCGCGCCGCTTTTATCAGCGCCATGGAGAAGCTGGGCAGAATGAACCTCTCCAACCCCCATCCGTCGGCCCTGATAAAGTATCTCCTGTACGACCACCCCCCGCTCCACGAACGAATCGAGATGGCGAGGCGTTATCAGGGGTAGAGTAGTGCGGTCACGGGTCTGTTGGACTGCCGGAACCCTCATCCCTCATTGAGCTTGACCTATCATCCGGATCGCTAGACGGATGGAACGTCAATCCCTCCATCGGATTATCCAGGGCGTGGATCATCGCCACCATGCGCCGCATTTGTCGCCGGCACTGCCGCAGTTCATACTCGAAGCCGGCCTTGCGGTAGGCGCAGGCCTGAATGCGGAGGGAATGGACCTGGCGGACAAACCCCGCTCGCACCTCATCGCGAATCGCGACCATGGCGTCGGGCGTGACCGACAGATCGACCTCTGGGTTCTGATCGTCCGGGGTCACGCGACCCTCCACAAACGCATCGGCAGGTGGCGAGGAAGGACGACCGTCCCTTGCTGGGCGGCGATCGAGTGGTAAACACGAGCCATACGCGGCGGCTCCTTCGGTGGTGATGGGGACGCGACTTGCCCGCCCCTCTAGTCGAATAATAGAACATAATTTCTAGAACGCAAGGGTTTCCCCCCCTCCCCCTCGCGGGTTCATGAGCGGACAGTTTGGTGAGGATGGGCTCGCACCGCTTCGCCGCTCGGCAACGATCGACCGTCCATTGACACCGTAGAATCGGTCTTCAGACCGTCAAAGGAAGGACCGCGCGGCAGCGCCGGTCCTGGGCCGTCCCACCATGCTGCTTCTCGACTGCACTGGTGGAATGGGGTGGTCGAGCCACCCACGGGTGTGCTTCTCTGCTCCGCTCCGTGGTGGGAGACCAGACCTGGGTGCATGCGACCACCGAGCTGCGCCGGGGAGGAGCGTGCCAGACGGACCCTGGTCCTGTGGCCCCGTTCGGAGATCTCCGTCCGGCGAGAATCGGGAACCCGGTACTGCGGTGGGACGGGCCGGCACCGGCGCTTGCGCGCGGCGCCTCCACCGGACGATCTGAAGATCGATTCTACCCATCCTGACTGGAACTGTGCGGTGTGAAACTGTCCTCTCATGAACCCTTCAGGGGGGAGGGGAGCTACTAGCGGAAACGGTATCTCCGAAAAACACACTTCCCCTACAGAAACGGGAGCCATTACAGGAAGCGGCTCCTCTCAAGAACTCCCCCTCCCCCCCGCGAGGGGGAGGGGGTCGGGGGGAGGGGGGGGCAGCCGCTCATCTCTGCTTCGATGCAACGACAGCAAAGGCCTCGGGCTTGCTGGTGAGACGGGTAAAGCCTGCTTCCTTCAGCCGCCGAATTACCCCCTTGGTCACGCTCTGCCCATATCTGCTCTCAGGGTTGCCGATGTAGTGGAATAGCCGTCCATGGGTCCGCAGTACGCGGAAGACCTGGCGATAGAACTCGCCTGAGTACAACTCGCCCGCCAGGCTGAAGGAGGGAGGATCGTGCAAGACCAGGTCGAAGGATGCGTGCCCCATAGCCTGGATTTCTCGGTAGGAGTCGCCCACCAGCTGAGTGATGCGTGGATGGGTAAAGAGCCCGTGCGACCAGGGGTTGAGGCGTGCAATATCCAGCACGGTCTGGTCGATCTCGATCGTGATCACCTCGCCGGCCGTCTTCGCGGCCTCGATTGCCGTGTACCCAAGACCGGTCGTCGTGTCCAGGACTCTGCCGCGGACCGGCATCGCCGCACGCATTTTGCTGGCGGTGTCCAGAGATGGATTACTCCGCTTGATACGGTGCATGGTGAAGCCGGCATTGATCAGAGTAGGAGCAGATTCTGTCGCCAGTAAGCTGTAGGCCCGCTGTAGCTCGTCGGAAAACGCGTGGATTCTCCGCACCCTGTTCTCCGCGACCAGCCAGCAGGCCTCGGGATTCGCGGCAATCCGCGTCATCTCCTCCCAGGAGAGCGTGCCATCAGGCGGCAGCATCGCTCCGCTCTGGTCGAGCATCACGTCCTGCCTGGTCATGCCGAGATCAAGTGAGGTGACAACGGATTCGGCTTGCTGCTTTCGCGCGGCCAGGAGAGGCATCACCTGGCGAGCCGACAGCACGAAGGGCCGGTTGGTCAAAGACTTGCCTGGCTGGACGCAGCCGTCGCGCTACACCGGCGCCAGTACATACACGCCATCGTCGGTCCCCGCATAGAGTGTGTGCTGGGGAACGGCGTAGGCCATGGAGCGAACCACCGTGGCGTTGTTCGCCACCGACAGCCCGGCGGAGAGATTTTTCCAGTGGGCGCCATAATCGGTAGTACGGAACACGCCAAAGCCGATCGTGCCGACATACAACGTGCTGGGGTGGCCGGGAATGATGGCCAGAGCGGAGCCGTGGTCGTTCACATCCGGCATACCGGCGGCTACTTTCTGCCAGGTTGTGATGGACATGGAGGCACGCCACACGGCATTCCCCATGGTTCCCACGTAGACGTGATCGGGCGTGACAGTCAGAGACATAATGGCGCCGCCGTCGTGGAGGTGGTGGCCGAATTGGCGCCAGGTCTGCCCCGCGTCGCGGCTATAGAGCACGCCCGCGCTGTGCAGGGCGCTTCCCGCCACCGCCGAGCCGGCAAAGACCACCTTGCTGCTGCCCGGCGCCCAGGCAATGGCGCCGACCGCGCCTTGCTTGATAGCGTAGCGCCGCTGCCAGTGCAATCCGCCACCCTGACTGAGATAGATGCCCCCAGCCGCCCCGGCCAGGATATGGCGCGCATTGCCCGGCTGCACCGATACCGAGAACACGCCGAGCGGTGTCACCAGGTGCTGCCGCCAGTGAGTGCCGCCGTCGGTGCTGACATCGACGTACCCGGAATTGTCGCAGCCCAGGACGGTGTGGTCATTCGGCAACAGGTAGACATCACCCACACTGTCGCTCTTCAGCACCCGCTTCCAGCTATGCCCTCCCTGGAACCGGTAGATTCCGGACTCGGCGCCGGCAAAAGCAGTATTCGGCTTTTTCGCGCCCACTGCCAGAGCATGCACCGATAGTCCGGAAAGGCCGATGCTCTGCCACCAAGTGGCGCTGGACGAGTGATTCGCGTGGGCCGCGGTGGCGGCAGGGACGACCAGACCGCACACGACGAAAACAATGGTGGGAAGGGTCGCGGTGGGGCGCCGTCTTGAGCTTCGAGAGATGGTCATATATAGCTCCAGCGAAAAGGGTGGATACTGGAAGGGGGAGCCGACCGGTCGATATGCCGCCAGAGCGAACCCACTCTCTTCCTCTTTTTGTCTTCCTCTTTTTGTCTTCCTCTTATAGTACGTATCGAACCGGCCGGCGGAGCACAACGACCGCCGGCCCAGGAGCGTCTGAATCACTACCACACTCAACCGCCTGGTCCCGGACCTGATGCAGCGAGCCGGCGTGCCGGGCCTGGCCATGACGCTGATCGCAGGGGGAGCCCCCATCTCGAATCACGCCTTCGGAGTGAAAAGCGTGGCCACCCAGGAACCAGTGACGGTGGATACGGTCTTCGAAGCCGCCTCGCTGAGCAAACCGGTCTTCGCCTATGCCGTGCTGAAGCTCTGCGAGCGAGGCAGTCTCGATCTGGACACGCCGCTGGCCGGCTATCTCTATGAGCCATACGCCGCCTATGGACTGGAGACCTCGGACCCCAGACCGGCTCGCATCACAGCACGCCACATTCTGAGCCACACCTCGGGCATGAGCAACTGGCAGGAAGATCGCATCGGCCGCATCTCGTTTGACCCCGGTGAGCGATTTTTTTACTCTGGCGAGGGCTACATGTATCTCCAGCACGTGGTGGAGGAGATTACCGGCGCGCAGCTTGGCCCCTACCTCCAGGCGAACGTCCTGGAGCCATTCGGCATGGTCGACAGTAGCTACACCTGGCTACCCCGCTACGCCGGACAACTGGCGGAGGGACATGGCGAGGGACGATCCCCCGAGGCGGGCACGCACTGGCCGGAGGCGCTGGCCGCCTACAGCCTGTATACCACGCCCGCCGACCTGGCCCGCTTGGTGGGCGAGATCATGCACCTCGGCCATGGCGATCGCTTTCGGCTCAGCGCCGCATCGGTTGAAGCCATGCTCACGCCGCAGATAGTGATCGATACCGCGGTCTCCTGGGGACTGGGCTGGGGGTTGCAACCGATCCCCGGCGGCTTCAGTTTCTGGCATTGGGGCGACCTGGGGAACTATCAGGCGTACGTCGCCGCCTCACGCGAACAGGGCGATGGGGTGGTCATCATGACCAACAGCTCAGGTGGATTGAGCATCTGCGGCGAACTCACCACGGCCGTCCTCGGTCCCGAGTACGCCGCCGGAATCGAAACGGTGATTCGGCGAGGCTGGTGAGGGCTTCTCCACCGGGGAAGAGTTACAGCTGTTCCAGAAAGGCTGAGACCTCCGAGGCGTGGCGGCAGCGAATCAGCTTGGTGGCGTAGGGTTGCAGGGCTTCAGCCGTGGCGAGACGGGTCACCGCGCCGTCGTCATCAGGGGCAGACGGGATGGTTGGAACGTTCACTCGGTGGTACGTTCTGGTGTTCTTCAAGAACCATCGCAGGTTGCGCCACCCTGCATGCCGGTTGGCGCCCGCCAGGTCGGCCTTCACATGGCGCACAACGATACGCCAGGCGGCCACATGGAACGGGAGGTCGAGCCAGATAACAAGGTCGGCGGCGCGAAGCAGTTCGTCCGTCCACCACAAGAAGATACCCTCGGTGATCCAGGCGGGTTGCGCGGCGATGTGATGTATGTCCGCCAGCTTCACCTCTAACCGGCGCTGGGGTCCGGCGCCTCCCTCGTAGCCAATCCGATCGAGGTCATAGACGGGAGCATCGAGCCGCGTGCCGAGCCGGCGAGCGAGCGTCGTCTTGCCGCTGCCGCCTCCACCGATAATGTGGACTCTCCGAGCTGTCGCCGCACGTCGCGCCGGCGCCGCCCAGTCTGTCATCAGCGTCACTCCCACGTAATACTGTTCCACAGCTCCACGACGCGGCCCTCGACGATGCGCGCGAATTCCAGCATCATACCTGTCCGCGGCTCGACTGCCGGCAGGCCACGGAAGATGACGCGAGCAGCTACCGGATCGCCATCGGCCAGCAGATCCTCGACGGTAGCAGTGATGTCCGGATAGGTGGCGAAGAGGGAGGACCACACCGCTTTGATCCCCTCCCGCCCAGGCGCCTGCTCAGGCCCGGCCGTGTGATCAACCATGTCCACGGCCAGCAGTGTATCCAGAGCGTCGAGATCCCGACGGTTAAACGCGTCGTACACACGGTGGGCGAGTGCCTTATTGTCGTTGACTGCCATGATGTACTCCTGTGATCCCCTCTCCTCCTCCGGGGTTCATGAGCGGACAGTTTGAGGAAGGGAAATGGCTGGAACGGGGCGACAGGCTGGCAAGCATCATGATACTCGGAGTGGTGATCAGACACACAGAAGTGATTCGATGCCCACCTGCCATTGTTCCATGACATTCGCTCATCCATCCACCGCACGACCACCGGCCAGCGCCTGCGCGCCACCCCCATCACCCGCTTGGCGCTCCTGGTGACCGGGATCATGACCGCCCGCAGGTGTGTCCTGCTGGAGGTTGCCGCCGACCTGGATGGCGTGGCGTTGACCGACGCGAGGGAGGGCAGCAGCAGTGCCTGTCGTCTGCGCCGGATCGTGGCTGATCCGCACCTGACCGCCATGACCTGCTCTCCCCCCTGCTGCAGCGCCTCATCCCGTGGTCGTCGCTGCGGCTGTTACTCATGAGTGACTGGAGCGAGTTCGAGAAGCGCGCCCTGCAATCTATCCGCGAGATCTGCATCTGCCTCCCGGAGTTCGCGCAGCAACTGTATTGTTGCCACACCGAGGGCTCGCCGGAGTTCGGACGGCGTCAGCGTCGGCACCAGCGCGTCCTCGAACCGCATCGTCACCTCAGGCGGCAAACCATCTACCCCCTTGGCGTGGACCGAGGGCAGGCCGAATCGAAGGCAGGCCAGCGTCAGCGCATAGTCCCGGACGGCGCTGATCCAGTACTCGGCCTGCCACAATTTGTTCCGTTCAATGCAGATCCGAGCATGCAGAACGTGGTGCCAGGCCAGCCCGATGGTGTGGTCTCGGTCTACCGCCGCCGTGGGCGGGCGCTCGACCGCCTCACCGAAAACTACCTGGAAGGAGGGCCCGAGAGCGCCAAACTCGGCGGCGGGTGTACATGCCAGATCCACCTCAAGGCAGGTGGGAAGAAGGAAGGCGCGATAGATGGCGCCCCTGGACCGGAGATCAAAATGATGCAGGGCGCCCAGCTCCTGGTACATGAAGGCGCTCCAATCGCCCAGGGCGTCGTCCGGCGGGGTTTCGTCCGTGACTCCGAAGAAGAGGTCGATATCCGACCATCGGTCCTCGGCGCCGCGTGCAGCGGAGCCAGTTATCGCTGCCCCTATGATGTGCCCATCCGCGTGTGCCCGGTCGAGCAGCCGTGCCCGTATCCGGTCCCGGTCATCCTCGGTGAACATTGCCTGCACAGCCAACCTGCGCAACCCCCTCGACGACTTCTGCTTGGTCTACGCTCAATCGAATCCTCCGCCTGCTTGTTCCCCCTTCACCGGGTACCACCAGCGCTGCTCGAAGGCTACTCCTGCCCCGTCAGGCTCGTCCAGCGTCAGACCGAACTGTGATTCCAGACGCAAGCGTCCTTCTTCCGTGAGGTGAATGGGGCGGCTGGTTGGCGAGCGCTGGAGCCAGCCGCGCTCAAACAGGCGCTCAAGCAGAGCGGCGCCGAGTGCGCCCGACAGATGGGGGCGCTGCTCGGTCCAGTCAACGCAGACGCGGATCAGCGGCCGGCGATGAGTCCGCAGCGCCGGGAGATCGATCCCGAATTCGGCGAGCCAGACTTCGCCCGAGTCGGTCAGTAGGTAACTGCCGTCGCCGGCGGCCAGGACGCCCCGCTCGAGCAGAGCAGCCGTCAGGGCGACGCCGAGCCGGCCTGCCAGATGGTCGTAGCAGGTTCGGGCGGTGCGCATCGCGGCTGCCCGTGTGCCTTCCCGGAGCGAGCGAACCGGCGTGGGCGGGGCGATGCGAGCGATGCCTTCGAGGACTCCGGCTACCTCGGGTCCGGCCAGCTGGAAGAAGCGGTGCCGGCCGTGATGCGGCGGGGGCGGGACGGCGACCAGTAGACCGCCCTGGACCAGCTTGGCCAGATGGCCGGTGGCGGTCGAGGGGGCGACCCCGGCCTCGGTCGCCAGTCTGCTGGCCGGTAGGGCGCGGCCATCGGCCAGGGCAAAGAGAATCCGGCACCGACCAGGGTTGGCGAGTAGCGAGGCGATCGCCGCGATATTCGAATCACCGTCCATACTCTCAGGGTACCCCAGAGATGCTTCGTTCTGGAGCGAAGTATTTCGCGGCCAGAATAGGTGGAAAGGGGAGGACACATGGCTGACCCTGAGCCACGCGAAGCAGGACGTGAGAGCGAGACAAGGGCGGCTCCCACACCCGTTCGGACCGTCGCACTGATCGCCATCTGCCTGGGCTACTTCATGACCATCCTGGATACGACCATCGTGACCGTCGCACTTCCGAACCTGGGGCATGAACTCGGCGTGAGCGTCACGGGGCTGCAGTGGGTGGTCGACGGCTACGCCCTGGTCTTTGCCAGCCTTTTACTCTCGGCCGGCGCCCTGGCCGACCGGTTGGGCAGCAGACAGGTGTTCCTGGCCGGACTCGTGCTGTTCACGGTCGCCTCGGCACTGTGCGGCCTCGCACCCACGATCTGGGCGCTGGTGGCATCTCGGGTGATTCAGGGTGTCGGCGCCGCCCTGCTGGTTCCGGCCTCGCTTGCTCTTCTGCGCTACACCTTCGACGATGCCGCGTCCCGAGCGCGGGCGGTGGGTATATGGGGCGGGATCGCGGGCGGTGGGTATATGGGGCGGGATCGCGGGAATTGGGGCCGCTGGAGGTCCGGTGCTGGGTGGTGTGCTGGTCGCAGCCTTCGGCTGGCGCAGCGTCTTTCTGGTCAACATTCCTATCGGCATCCTCGGTGCTCTCCTCACCCTGCGCTTCGTCGTGCGCGTCCCGCGTCTGCCCCAGCGTGGCCTGGATCTACCAGCGCAGCTCGCGACCGTCCTGGCCCTCGGTCTCCTAACCGTTGCGGTCATCCAGGGCGCCATCTGGGGCTGGGGCTCTCCACCGGTCCTCGGTTCGCTCGGTGTAGCGGCGCTGGCGACGATAGCCGTCCTTGCCATCGAGCGGCACAGCCCGACCCCAATGCTGCCGCTCGACCTGTTCCGCACGCCGACCTTCTCGGCGGGAACAGCTGTTGGGTTCCTGATCAACTTCGGCTTCTACGGCCAGCTCTTCCTGCTCAGCCTCTTCTTTCAGCAGGTGCGCGGCTTCTCACCGTTGCTGACGGGCTTCGCCCTGCTGCCCGAATCCGGCATGGTGAGTATTGCCTCTGCGCTCTCCGGCCGGCTCACCGGCCGCCTGGGACCCCGTCCCGCCATGGTGCTTGGCCTTGCCCTGGGCGGGGCCGGTCTGCTGTCCCTGGCCTTTTTGGGAACGGGGACAGCCTATCTCATCCTGGTCCCGATGCTGGCCGCCGTCGGCTTTGGCATGGCCTTCACCATGCCGGCCGCCACCACGGCGGTGGTGGATGCCGCTCCAGCGGAGCGGGCCGGCATCGCCTCCGGTGTGATCAACGCCAGCCGCCAGCTGGGCGGGGTGCTCGGCGTGGCGCTCCTCGGCGGACTCGTCAACCGGCACGGGTTCTTTGTGCCGGGGATGCATGTGGCCCTCGCCATTGCCGGTGGCGCCTTTCTGGTTGGGTGTCTGGTCACGCTTCGCGCCGTCTCATCAGGTCCGTCCCACGGTGACGCGCCATGATGCCAGCAGGACGTGATGAGGCACGCGGGCGAGCCATTGACAGACAACGGGGGCTGCTCCCGGTCAGACGGACTCCCGCTTCGGGTGATTAGACTGGACCAAAGACAGCGATAAGGAGTAGGCGATGGCAAAGACGATCGAGAAGGTCAACCTGGCCGAGAAGTTCAGCCGTTTCCGCGATCAATGGAGTCCAAAGATCGTCGGTGAACTCAACGACGCCCACGTGAAGCTGGCAAAGCTCGAAGGGGAGTTTGTCTGGCACCAGCATGAGGTCGAGGACGAGCTGTTCCTCGTGGTGAAGGGACGGTTGCTGATCAAGCTGCGTGACGGTGAGATTCGCCTCGACGAAGGGGAGTTTGTGATCATCCCTCGGGGGGTCGAGCACCTGCCGGTCGCGGAGGACGAGGTAGAGGTGCTGTTCGTGGAGCCGAAGTCGACCCTGAACACGGGCAACGTGCGAGACGAGAGAACTGTTGAGCAACTCGAGCGTCTCTAAACCCGGAACTGTGAATGAGCGAGTCAGAGACCAGGGTCACGAGTGTATACTTGGCCGGCAAAGTAACGGTGTAGGAGTACCCGGATGTGTCGAAATATCAAGACTCTCGCGAACTTCGAGCCACCCGCGAGCGACGACGAGATTCGAGCGGCAGCCCTCCAATTCGTGCGGAAGCTGAGTGGCACGGCCCACCCATCGCGCGCCAATGAGCCGGCGGTCGACCGCGCGGTCGATGACGTGACGGCGGCAGCCATCCGCCTGATTCGCTCGCTCACGACGAGTGCATCGCCGAAAAACCGAGAGGAGGTAGCGCGGAGAACTCAGGAACGGTCACGGCAGCGCTTCGCGTGAGTAGGTACGCATCCGTCAACCGCCGTTCGCTCCGCTCACCTACTGGTACGCCCACCCTTCCGCTCGGAGCAGACGCTGGAAGGCCTGTGAGGCGTGGCGAAAGAGGTCGGGGCCGCTGAAACCCCGGAACGGGCCGGCGCTCTTCAGGTGCGGCTCCAGGGCGAAGACACCATCATAGCCGTCCGCCTGCATCTGTCGCAGCAGTTCGGGGAACCGGCACTCACCCTCGCCCGCGGTAACGACCGCGCCATCCTTCGCATCTTTAACATGGACGTACTCCAGGCGGGATCGGACTGCCTGGTAGCCGTCGGGGTAGGGTATGCTGCCGGTCAGGAGATAGTTGGCCGGGTCGAGCAAAGCGGCGAGATGTGGATCCGGAATCGTTTGCAGCACGCCGCCACCATCCAGCGCCCAGGTGCCCCGCCAGGCGCCGCTCCCATAGTAGGCCTGCGAGCGCCACCAGGGGATCTGCGCCACGCCCAGCACCAGGCGGCCAAATGCGCCCTCCTGGACCAGGGCATGAACGCGCCGCGCGGCAGGTTCGAAGCGGCGCTGGCTGATCACTGCAAGCTTGACACCCATCTCCTGCTGCACGCGCAGCATCTCGGAGATCGCGTCCAGGGATATGTCCATCGGCTTCTCGACAATAGTATGCCGGCCGGAGCGCATGATCTGGCAGGCGTGCTCACCATGCATGCCGCTCGGCGTGCAGACATCGACCACGTCCAGTTCCTCCCGGTCGAGCATCTCCTGCAGGTCGGTGTAGACGTGCACCCCGTAGCGCCGGGCCAGCCGCTCAGCCTGTGAAGCCGCTGCCGGCACATCGGCAACCGCCACCAACTCGGCGTCGGATAGCCCGGCAATCGCCTCCGCGTGCGTGACCCCAATCACGCCGCAGCCAACGATCCCGAAGCGTAGTTTGTCCCTCATGTCACCCGGCCATTCCTGCGAATCGCATAGATCCGGGTCTATCCCTGCGGGATCTACCGCCCCTATCGTATCAGGCCGTACAACTCGTTCTTGCACAACCCATCGAGCGCCGTGTCCTCGCTGATCTCCTCCCCGTCCCCCAACCTCTCCCCCTCCAGGGGTCATGAGCGGACAGTTTGGTGTGGACATGGCGGCGCCTGGACGCACCCTCACCCCCCAGCCCCCTCTCCCGCCCGCGGGCGAGGGGGAGTCCCGGGGCGACGCTGGCGGCTAAAGAACTGCCTTCTCTTGCGGGCGAGGGGGAGTTCCTTGGCGAAGTTCGTGGCAAAAGAACTCCCCCTCGCCCGCGGGCGGGAGGAGGGGCTGGGGGTGAGGATGCGATGCCTGCCACCGGGTCTGCTCACTCGATGCACATCGCGATGTGGTGCCGAAACGGGACCCGTGCGCGCTTCAGCACAATCCGACGTCTCGAAACTGTCCGCTCATGAACCCGCGAGAGAGAGGGGGCCGTCAATCACCGAGGTAGCTCCCCAACCTCGTTGTTCAATCGATGGATCCAGCGCGTCAAGGCCGGTTGCAGCACCACCAGCACCACGATCAGCCCCAACGCAACCAGAAAGGCTACCAGACTCCGCACCTGTGGCCCCAGAAAGGCGAATCCAAGAGAGCTTGCGATGGCAGGAGGGTGCACATTCCGCAGCACGATTAGCATCACCACGGTGAAGGTCATCGCGACCGCCGCAGCCCCGTACCCAGCTCCGAAAGCGCCGATGCCCGCGCCAATAAAGCAGCCCAGGAGCTGCGCGGTAACCATGACTCGAATCGTGTTCATGTGATGCGTCGGGGCGTAGTAGATCAGGAAGGCGCTGGCGGCAAGCGAGGCAAAGAGAATCCGCTGATGCGTGAACCACTCCAGCAGAAAGACGGCAAGCAGTACGGTCACGGTCGGCGGGATCGCCAGCGAGATCTCGCCGAGCAGCCCGCCCCTCCGGTAGCCATGGTCAGCGAGAGACGAGCCGGCGGACGGGGTAGCGACCGTAGGAGCCGTTTCCTCGCCTTGTACGCCACCGGCCACAGTGTCAACGCTACTCGACTCCGCGCACTCCCCGTACATCTTCGCTCTTTGCTTGAAGAGTGGCAGTCTGATACTCATGCCTCCGATCTTGAGCAGGGACCTTGCCACGGCACTATAGTTCCCCTTGCCTCAACTCATCACGCACCGCACTCGACAGCCCAGCGGAATGTCTGAGTTACTTCCATTCTTACTATGGCGCTGCTGCCTGACGAAAATAAAGCTGGTGCGGAGCGCCAGGGGCTGCCGGAGACTGCCACTTCTAATGCTACGGTAAGGGCATGGACGATGCAGTAAACGCGGCTATCGACCCGGAGGATGTCGGCATTGGGCGTCTCTTTTGGACGATCCCCGACGCGATCGTGGTGGGAGACGTAGAGAGTGGGCGCATCGTCCTGTGGAACCCGGCGGCAGAGTCGATGTTTGCCTACTCAGCGCAGGAAGCGGTCGGCCTCTCGCTGGAGGTCCTCATCCCTCCCAGTCTGCGCCCGCGCCACCGTGCGGGACTGGAACGGTATCGAGCCGGCAACCTCGGCTCCCTCATCGAGACCCATCGCCCCGCGGAGCTACCTGCGCTGCGCAAGGATGGGCAGGAACTGACCGTCGAACTGACCTTGAGCCCGCTCGAGGTCCCGGGCCAGTCGAAATCCTATGTTGTCGCCAGCATCCGCGACGTCACGCAACGGGTCCAAGCACAGGCGGAGGTGCGTGCCCTCAACGCGGAGCTTGAACGACGCGTCGAGGAACGGACGGCACGCCTGGAGGCCGTGGCGGCCGAGCAGAGCGCGATGCTCCAGCAGATGGCAGAGGGAGTGATCACCGTCGATGCCACCGGGTCCGTCACCTTTGTCAATAACGCGGCGACACGCATGATGGGGATCGTGACGCTGGGAAGCCGCCTCGACGCGCTGGTCTCGTTATTCCAGATCCTGACGCCCGCCGGCCTGCCGCATCCGCCCGAGCAGCTTTTCCTGGCCCGCGCGTTGCGGGGTGAGACGGTGGTCAATGCGCGATGGCGCATGTGCCAGGCGGCCGGCGACGAGCTTGTCATGGAGGCCAGCGCAGCGCCGGTTCGGGCTGATTCCGGGAGCATACTTGGCGCCATCGCCACCCTTCGTGACGTGACGGAGCAGGTCCGGCGGGAACGCGAAAAGAACGAGTTCCTGTCCTATGTGGCGCACGAACTCCGCACACCACTGACCATCATTCATGGTCATGTGCAGCTCTTGCAGCGCGCGCCGCAGGACACGCCTACGACGCTCCACCAGCGCCTCCAAATCATCAGTCGTCAGAGTTCTCAGCTCGCGGTCCTGATTACGGACCTGCTCGACCTGGCACGCATCGAAACCGATCGCCTGCCTTGCCGGCTCACGCCGCTCGACTATCCCCTCCTGATCCGGTCGATCACCGAAGAGATGCGCCTCCTGCACCCGAACCACACCATCGACCTCGAGATCTCGAGCAACTGTAGGATTATGGGCGATGCGTCCCGCCTTCGACAGGTCGTGATGAACCTGATCGATAACGCATTGACCCATGGGCCGCGAGGCACCGCGGTCAAGCTGTCGGTCACAACCGATCTGGAGAGAGTGACGACCTCGGTCCGCGACGAAGGCCCGCCCCTTCCAGCCGAGGAACGTGAACGAATCTTCGAACGGTTCCATCGCCTTCCCCCCGCCGCACGCCTGTACGCGGGCGGATTAGGCCTTGGTCTGTCCATCAGTCGGGAGATTGCGGAGGCACATGGTGGGCGCCTCCAGGTGGTCGACGACGAGTACTCCTGCTTCGCGTTCTCACTCCCCATCGTATAAGGTACAGAGCCGGCTACCCACACGGTAGGCAAGGGTGGGTCGCTCCAGGTGGTCCCCGAAGAGTCAGCCCCGGAAGGAGCCGCCGCGATACCTGGAGAGGTTGGCCGGCGCCTTGGTGAAACCTTCACTCGTGGCATTCCCGGGCACCAACACGATGTCACCGCCCCTGGGCCGGTGAGTGGGGATGCACGATGCGATCAAGTCTTCGCAGCCATGGGGTCGATTCTAGGGAGAACCCCGGTTGCCGCGGCGTGACGGCGGCCATTTACGTTCCCTGGTTCAGCCTAGTGGGTCATGCTGCAAATAAGTAGCGCCGAGTCTGGCTGTGGTGCAAGACTGCAGTGGAAGCAAGGAGATCAGTCATGGCAACGCCACAGAAAGAACAACTCCGAGACCTGGCGGAGACCGAG